>Ga0209157_1004473_pt1 | contig 10446 bp, 7 predicted proteins | sample GraSoiAngelo_135_FD_185892 | JGI IMG/M metagenome (GOLD analysis project Ga0209157, IMG submission 185892) | Grasslands soil microbial communities from the Angelo Coastal Reserve, California, USA - 14_0929_05_40cm (SPAdes) (version 2) | ecosystem: Environmental > Terrestrial > Soil > Grasslands ...
CTGCCATGTCGTCGGTCAACGACGTGAGTGGAATCGGAGCGCAAATAACTTCAAAACCCTTGCGTTCTAATGGAAGAACCACGTCCTTCCAGCAGGAGCCGTCGGCCCATGCTCCATGGACTAAAACGATTGCGGAGTTCTGAGGAAAGGAATTCATCGTGTAACGACACCTTTTCCGCTCTGGCGCGCAATGCTATTCCTCTCGAAGAAGTCCTTCATCGCGGCTGAAATTTCTACAACGTGTGTTTCCAGCGCGAAGTGTCCGGTGTCGAGGAGCTGAATCTTCGCGCCAGGTATGTCTTTGCGAAACGCTTCGGCTCCTGCGGGAATGAAGAACGGATCGTTCTTGCCCCAGACCGCAAGTAAAGGTGGTTTCGACTTGCGGAAGTATTCCTGGAATTTGGGATAGAGTCTTACGTTCGAGGCATAGTCCAGAAACAAATCGAGCTGAATCTCTTTATTTCCAGCACGTTCAAGCAACGCCGTATCTAGTGTGTAAGATTCAGGCGGAACGCTCTCGGGATTTGTGACCCCGTGTGTGTACTGCCAGCGCGTTCCTCCCTCTGTCAAAATGCTTTTGCGGAGTATGTCCCTATTCTCTGCCGTAGGTGCCGACCAATACTTTCGGATCGGACTCCATGCTTCGCCCAAGCCTTCCTCGTACGCGTTGCCGTTCTGCGAAACGATCGCTGTGACCCGGCCGGGGTGAGCCATGGCCAGTCGGAAACCAGTCGGGGCGCCATAGTCAAACACGTAGATCGCATAGCGGTCGATTTTGAGTGCGCGCGTTAAGGCGTCGATCGTGACGGCCAATTGGTCGAAGGAATATACGTATTTTCGCTCCGCAGGGACGTGCGTGAACCCGAAGCCTGGAAGGTCCGGCGCGATCACTCGGTAATCGCTCGCCATGCGCGGAATAAGTTCGCGGAACATGAACGATGAAGTTGGGAATCCGTGCAACAAGAGAACTACGGGCGCGGATACTTCGCCGGCTGCCCGGTAGAAGACCTCCACGCCATCAGCCGCAACCCTATGGATGGATGTGTGAGGCACGCTGAATCTGCCAATGTCCTGGCTCGACGGTGCGCGTTTTGAAGCTGCAGGTGGCGTCGCTTCACTCACGAAGGTTCCCTCACTTCATTGGTTTTCGCAGGTCGGCTGCCAAAGAAGCGAAGGGCACTCGAACAGAGAACAACCGATGCAAATCATTCTGGCGGTTGAAGTTTCGTAAGGAAGAAGCACGACAATTCTCTAACTGTAGCTGACAAAACTCCGACGGATATCCGCCACTGACGGCTTTCCGTCGAATGCATTGCCACGAGAAGGTGGTTGCTAAACAGCTTCGAGGCTCAGTCGTCGCCAGCCGCGCCGCCGACGCTGTGCGTTTTGGGGACCGTGGCAGGTCGATTGATACGAAGCTTCTTCATCCTGTAGACCAACGATGTTCGCTTCATTCCCAAGCGCGCGGCAGCGCCACTCTGTCCCCCGATGACCCAGTTGCTGGCCTGCAGCGCTCGAAGGATATGATCTCGTTCTACCTCTGCGAGACCGTTCATAGGGGCATTTGATTCTTCGTAAGGCTGGAACGGCTCCAGTTCGGAAACTGGAGCGCGCAATATCGACTGCGGCGAGAGAATTACTGCGCGTTCAATAAAGTTCTGCAATTCTCGAACGTTCCCGGGCCATTCGTATCGCACCAGCGCCTCCATCGTTTCCGGAGGGATGCCGTCTATTCGCTTATTCATGCGTTGGGCGTAGAGTGTCGCGAAATGCCGCACCAACCTCGGAATATCCTCGGTGCGTTGTCGGAGCGCTGGAACCTGGATCGGAAATACTTTCAGACGATAGTACAGATCGTCGCGAAAAGCCCCTTGTCTTACCATCGCCGGCAAATCCCGATGCGTGGCCGCGATCAAGCGTACGTCAACCTTATGTGTACGGTTGCTTCCGAGCCTCTCGAATTCCTGCTCCTGTAAAACACGGAGTAGTTTCGCTTGGAGCTCCAAAGGTATATCACCGACCTCATCAAGAAAGAGCGTGCCTTTGTCAGCGAGTTCGAAACGTCCCGTTTTTTGGGCGATGGCACCAGTAAATGCGCCCTTTTCGTGGCCGAACAGCTCGCTCTCAAGAAGTCCAAGAGGGATTGCAGCGCAATTCAATTTCACGAATGCCTTTTCGCTGCGACTGCTCAGCTTGTGTATCGCGCGCGCGACAAGTTCTTTGCCGGTCCCGGTCTCTCCTTGGATCAGCACGGTCGAATCCGTAGGCGCCACAACAGATGCTAGGCTCAACGCAGTCTTCAACGTCCGGCTCTCTCCGACGATCTCCCCTAACTCAGCGCGAATTTCCTCCTCGAGATAGAGCCGCTGCTTCGTTTCCTTGTCTCGATCCTTTGTAGCCTTCTGGTACTCCAATGTGTTCTCGACTGCAATCGCTACCTGACAGGCCACCTGTTCGAGCAGGATGACGTCGTCTTTTTGAAAGATATTGTCCGAACGCCTACAGAGCATCAGAACGCCTAGCGCGCCGTTGCGGCCAATGAGCGGAAGATAACAGCCCGTCCTGAGGCCTTCCTTGACCACACTCGCATAAATAAGTTGGCCCTCGGGATATCCATAAATATCAGGATCGTCGCGAACCTGTTCAAAGCTATCGACCCGAATGGTCTTGGCCTTCCGCATTACCTGGCCCGAGATCGAACCCTTCATCGGAACCAACGATCCCTCGCGGAATAGTCCTCTCGCGCCGGGATTGTACAGGGTATGGACGCGCAACGCGCCGCTCTCGCAGTCGAGTAGCAGCAAGACGGACACGTCACATTGCATTACCCTGAATAGGTTCGTAGTAAGCCCCTCGACGACTTGCCGGAGGTCCAACCTCGACGTCACGCTGCTTGAGATTTCCAGAAGCAAACGCAGCCGATCACGTTCACGCTGCAATGCTTGTTCATTCCTGTGGCGCTCAATCGCGATCCCCGTGACATGGCTCGCATTCTCGACCAGCTGTAAATCCGCCGTATTCGGACTGCGCGATTCACGATAGAGGATGGCGAAAGTACCTAGGACTGTGCCCTCACTCGTGAACAAGGGTCGCGACCACACGGAGCGAATCCCGTAAGGCGACATCAGGTGACGATAGTCATCCCAACGGGGATCCGTGAGAATGTCAGTTACATATACCGGTTCCCTACGATAAACAGCGGTGCCGCAAGACGCGCCTTTCGGGCTAACTTCCATACGTCCCACGTGAGCGCTAAATCCAGGGAGGCTCGGGGCGGCGGCACAATGCAGATAATTCCCTTGCTCGTCCGGAAGCCAGATCGTACAGAACAGGCCTTCCCCTTGAGACTCAACCAGCCGAGCAATGACTTTAAGAGTTTCAGGCAGCGGCGACCCGGCGGAAATCAGCCGCAGAATGTTAGGCACCGACTCACTGGAAGAAAGCCCCGACTCCCTCTGCGTGCCGTCACCTTGTGACGGGACTTGCGCCGGACGTGGTATTGCTTTGTCCAAGAAGGGTCCCTTTCAACGAGCGCTAGATTCGGCTGCCAAGCCGTTCGCTCCAATGCAGTGGAACTGGAAGGAGGTCAGATCAGATCGACAATCTTCCGCCGTTTCTCACGAAGGTCTGAGGATACGTTGACTGCGGCGGCTGATTTCATAGCCCCGACCTCCGACTGGGTTCCACCCGTTACTTTAAGCCTGAACATGTCGACTGTCACGGTTTAGAGGCCGATTTTATGATGTCGCTAAGCGGTGCGCGTTTAGTGAATCGTTAGCGTCCATCCGCTCCGGTACATGGCGCCTGCTTTTGGACGCTCGACGACTGATGTTGCGTGCATCGGACGGAAAGACATTTGTTCATGATTGAAGTCATTGGCAGCTCGCCTGAAAGCAGAGTGTTTGGCCAAAAAACGGGAGCACATGATTTTGAAAACGGTCAGCCACCTTGCTCGTGTGAGTGCCAGAATACACTTCGAAACTATTCGCGATCGCATACTTATCAAGGACTTCGTGGAGCTTTACGGTATCGGCTCGCAGACCGTCCTGGTCACCTACATCGATGGAGATCGCACGATACCGCCCGAGACTTCCGATGTACTGATCAACGAAAGCGAGCGGAGCATTTGCAGCCCATTTTGCAAAAACGTCGGGCTGCGGCGTTCCATCCTTCGTGGGCAGGTCGAGATAAAACGGAGGATTCTTCGGGTTGGGTGACCAAGCGGCGGCCGAGGCCAACGTGGCGCGCGCAAAAAACGGCAAGCCTTCCGAGTCCGCTGGTGTTTTCAGAGCCTCAAGACTCTTCGCGATTTCCGGATTCATAGACCCGGCGGGCCGGGCAGATAAGCAACACGGACTCATGATGTACAAACTCCCGAACACGTCGGAATGCTTCATGCCAATGCGGGTAGCGCCGTAACCCCCCATCGAGTGACCGACGATTCCGCGACTTTGGCGCTCAGGAATCGTACGGTAATGCGCATCAATGTATGCGACCAGGTCGTGCGCGATGAACAGCTCGAAATCACCGGTGGTCACAGAACTCGAATACATGGAGCCGTTGTGCAACGTCTTCGAATCGGGCAGGACTACGATCATTTCTTTCGCACCTTGCGCGAAGGCGCCCTCGATCGTCTCGGGGACATGGATTTCATGGGTCCATTGCTCGGCGCCGATGGAGTAACCATGCAGGGCGTAAACGACTGGATAGCGCCGGGACTTTTCTTGGGCATAGCTGGGAGGAAGGAACACAAACACGTCCCGATCAGCCGCGTCGCCTTCCAAATTGCCTTCGAGAGCAGTTCCGTGAACCTTGATATGTTCGACCATTACCGATTTTGCACCGGCAACGAGCGGAGGCACATCCGTTTGCACTTGCGCGGCGAGCTGAGAAGCTAGTCCTGCCGCAATCGCAAGTAAAATCCCCCCGAACCATTTCGCGCTTGTCATGGTGAACCTTTCTTGAAACAGCATCGGTCTGGGAGAGCCATCTAGCTTTACTGCTCGAGTGCGATTGCCGTTACGGACTTTGGCTCCAATTTCAGAGTCAGCTTGCCGTCTTGCGCTTTCGCGGAAAACGGCTTGGGAACAACCGTATTGGGCGCGTCGAAGGTATTTACGCTGTCGACCTTGGATGCAGACAGCGTTTCTCCTGCCGCGGATTTGGCATTCATACCGGCCAGAGTAACTTCGATTTCAGCGGACTGATTTGGATCAACGTTAGTTATTGCGAGCCACAATTTTCCGGCCTTATCCTTCGCTGCGATGGCGTCGATTCGCGGCAGGGTGATGCCGTCGTGTGTGAATGTACCAGCGTCTAAAGTGGCTGGTACGAAAGTAGCGTCCTGAAACGGCACGTACATTTTGTATACATAGTAGGTAGGTGTGAGAACCATTTTCTCTTTGTCGGTCAGGATCATGGCCTGGAGCACGTTGATCATCTGCGCGATATTGGCCATGCGAACGCGGTCAGCATGCCGCGCAAAAATGTTGAGGTTCAGCGCCGCTAGCACCGCGTCGCGCAAACTATTTTGCTGTGCCAGGAAGCCGGGATTGCTGCCGGGAAGCGGCGCGTACCAGCCGCCCCACTCATCCACAACAAGCGCCACCTTTTTTTCCGGATCATATTTGTCCATGATTGCCGAGTGCTTCTCAACAAGAGAGTTCATCTCCAGCGTGGACTTTAGAATCTGCGCGTACTCGGTCTCTCCGAAACCCACCGAGGCAAACGAAGGCGGCCATTTCACAACGGTGTAGGAGTGCATCGAAAGCCCATTCATGTCCCAACTCCAGGTGTGGTTCTGATACGCCTTCATGATAGCGTCGGTCCACTCAGTCCAGCGGGATTCACTGCCGCCAGGGCCCACAGCGATCTTGAGCATCTGCTGCTTGTCCTGCTGAGCCGGATTGAAGTTGCGGACGAAGCGGCTGTAAATCTTGAGCTGGCTTAGATAGTAGCCGGGCGTCATGTTGCCGCCGCAGTCCCAGCTTTCGTTCCCGATACCGAGAAACGCAACCTTATAGGGAGCAGGGTGCCCGTTGGCCGCGCGCTCCTTGGCCAGCGTCGTCGGCTGAGCCGTGGTTAAATATTCCAACCATTCAGCTGCTTCTTGTGGAGTGCCGGAGCCGACGTTGACGGAAAGGTAGGCCTCGGCGCCAATCTGGTCGAGGAAGTCCATGAATTCGTTCGTTCCGAAGGTATTCGGCTCGATTACGCCGCCCCAGTTGGGATTGAGTGTTACCGTTCGCTGCGGACCGATGCCTTTGCGCCAGTGGTATTCGTCTGCGAAGCACCCGCCGGGCCAGCGCACGTTCGGCACTTTTATCGCTTTGAGCGCAGCGACGACATCATTGCGAATCCCGCGCGTGTTCGGAATTTTGGAGTCCGGCCGACCCAGATTCCTTCGTAAACACCGTGGCCGAGGTGCTCTGCAAATTGGCCGAAGAGATTGCGGTCAATCTTCGGACCGGGCTTGGAAACGTCAATAAACAATGCAACTTTCTGTGCAGCCGCCACCGGCGCAGCCATAGCCACAGCGAGCAGGGTCAAGCTGGCAAGAAGTGAGCGCACGAGCGGAGATCCCGCTTTAAGCGCAAACAGGAATGTCCGACGGAACTGAGATCGGCGCAGGATTCGGTACTGAATTGCTCGGAGATGTCTGAAAGCAAGTTTTTGGGCCATTTTTATTGTTCTCTCTGAGGTTCGGCTAGGTTGCACCGGATTGATATCCAACATTTTTGGCAAGTCAACGGACAAGCTCGTAATTCGGTCGCACGTAAAGCCGAATTGGCCGGACTCAGGACGTCTAACTCGATTCATTGCGCTATTTCATTCGCGTGGTGGGTTCCGCCGTCCAGTCGACGCGCGGACGATCAAGTCAGGCTGGAGCACAACGGTTTCGGGCTTGGGCCGGAGTTTGGAGCGGAGCGCTGCGAGCGCAACGCGGGCAGCCTCCTGGCCAATGCGCTCACTGTGTTGGTCGATGCTGGAAAGAGGAACGCGCAGCGAGTCGTCGTAGTGAAGGTTCCCGCAACCGATGAGCGCAATGTCCTCAGGGATCCGCAGGCCCTGATTCAGCGTGAAATTCATTGCACCCATCGCGAGCGGATCATTGAAACAGAACACTCCATCAGGGCGCGGATCAAGACTCAAAAGTCGGCGCATGGCATCGGCGCCGCGCTGCCGTGTTTCTACGTCGCCTTTGGCTTCGGCAATGACGTAGTCATTCGTGATTCTCAAACCGGCTTCGCCGAGGGCCCGCTTGTAGCCGTCCAGACGACGCAGGCCAGGGCTGGTTTCCGGGCCGCGAATGTGCGCGATTTTCCTGCATCCCACGTCGATCAAGTGCTTGGTGGCGAGCATGCCCACAGCTTCATCATCGACGCCTACGAAGTTTGCGGACAAACCGGGCAGTGTACGGTCGATCAAAATATAAGGCGTGTTGTGTTTCTCGATTCGGACGAAGAGTTCAACAGACGAATGACAGGAGGCGATGATCAGCGCGTCCAGCCGGCGCGCCAGCAATTGGTTGATCTCCTCTTCCTCAAGGACCGTATCTTCGTCGGACGACGACACGATCAGGCAGTAGCCGCCCTTTCTGAGGACATCGGAAAGGGATTTGGCAATTTCCGCGAAAAAAGGGTGGAGGAGGTCTGGAACGACCAGGCCAATGAGATGGGTTCGTCCTGTGACGAGGCCGCGTGCAGCCAGGTTAGGGCGGTAGTCGAGCTCTTTTACGCGGGCCAGGACTCGTTCGCGCGTCTCATCGCCCACATCGGGGTGGTTGCGCAAGACCTTCGAAATCGTAACGACCGATACACTCAGGTCACGCGCGATATCCTTCATCCGGACCGTCATAAGAAATCCCGAAATGGGCGTTCACTGAGCTGACGAAAGAACGCATGGGGCGTCCCCGAAGATGTGGACACGACGGGCCCATTTAAATTCCTTCAAATTGACATCGTTAACTTTATCGCTTATTGTACCAGAAAAATTCGACCTCGAAAATAGTAGGTCGGCAGCGGCTGGCATTTTCAACATGAAAGCTTTCGTTCTTCAGGCACCCGGGCGGGCATGCATCGAGACCGTCCCTGATCCCGTGGCTAGGCCGGGAGATTTACTGCTGCAAGTTCGGATGGTGGGATTTTGCGGTAGCGACCTAAATTCGTTCCGAGGATTGAGTCCGCTGGTTTCCTATCCCCGAATCCTGGGGCATGAGGTTTGCGCAACGGTGGTGCAGGGCGACAGCGAGATGGCAGCCGGGACGGACGTGGCCCTACTTCCCTACTCGAATTGTGGCCGATGCGCGGCTTGCCTTAGAGGCCGACCGAATGCTTGCCAATACAACGAGACGCTGGGGGTGCAGAGGGACGGCGCGCTTGCCGAGTACATTGCGGTGCCGCGAGAAAAATTGTACCCGGCGCGACTGACGCCAAAAGAGTTATGCCTGGTCGAGCCACTGACGGTGGGGTTTCATGCGGTCGCTCGCGGAAGCGTTTGGGCCGAAGACACCGTAGCGATTTTCGGGTGTGGCGGAGTCGGGCTCGGCGCAGTAGCGGCTGCAAGTCTCCGGGGAGCGCGCACGATTTGCGTTGACGTGGACGACAAGAAACTGGAGTTAGCGCAAATGACGGGCGGCGGTCAAATCATCAACAGCGCGCGGGAGCCGCTGAGCCAGCGATTGCTGGAACTGACGGACGGACGCGGTCCGGATGTGGTGATTGAAGCGGTTGGAACTCCGGGGACATTCAGGGCGGCGGTCGAAGAGGTCGCCTTCACCGGCCGAGTTGTCTACATCGGATACGCGAAAGAGCCGGTGAGCTATGAGACGCGGCTGTTCGTGCAAAAGGAGTTGGAGGTGCTCGGGTCAAGGAATGCTCAGCCGGAGGATTTTCGCGCGGTGATCGGGCTTCTGGAGGCGCGGAAGTTTCCCGTGGATCAGGTGGTGAGCCTGATTGTCGGGCTCGACGAAGCGCCGGACGCGTTGCGGTCATGGAGCGAGAATCCGTCGCGCTTTCAGAAAATTCAAGTTTGCCTGGATTGAGAGGATTGCTTCATGTTTTCAGCCCGTATAGTGCAGTTGCGTTCGATATCAAAACTCGCCTTGGGGTTAGCGCTGGCGCTATGCGCGCACAGCAGCTCCTACGGACAAAGCGCGACGGCGCCAACTTCATCGGAAGCGCCAGAAAGGATCGATGAGGTCTGGCAGAAGGCAAGCAGCAAGTATGACGGGCAGCGAGCGATGATCTTGAAGGACGTTGAAAACGCGGATCGCGAGGGGCGCTATCGCGCGGACTGGGAATCGCTGAAGAACTATGAAGCGCCGGAGTGGTACAAGGACGCCAAGTTCGGAATTTTTATTCACTGGGGAGCGTATTCGGTTCCTGCTTACGGCAGCGAATGGTATCCGCGAATGATGTACGTCGAGGGATCCCCAGAATACCGGCATCACATCGAGACTTACGGTAAGCAAGATAAATTAGGCTACAAAGATCTAATCCCCATGTTCAAGGCCGAGCATTTCGATCCAGCGGCCTGGGCGGAGTTATTCAAAAAAGCCGGCGCGAAATACGTAGTGCCCGTGGCCGAGCATCACGACGGATTCGCGATGTACGACAGCGGGTTGAGCGATTGGACGGTGGCCAAAATAGGACCGCATCGCGATACCACCGGAGAATTGGCGAAGGCAGTGCGGGCCGCAGGGTTGCATTTTGGCGTGTCGTCGCACCGCGTGGAACATAATTTCTTCCTTGGGCCGGGCCGCGCAATTACTTCGGATGTGAACGACCCGCAATATGCGATGCTGTACGGCCCTGCCCATAACTGGCTTTTGAACCCGTCGGGCACACCTCTCAATAATGACTTCACTTATGTTTCCGCCGCGTGGGCCAACGATTGGCTGGCGCGGTCTGCGGAACTGGTCGAGAAATACCATCCCGATATCGTGTATTTCGACTGGTGGATCGGCCAGGCGGCGATCCGGACGAATCTCGCGCGGTTCGCTGCGTTCTATTACAACAGCTCTCTAAAATATGGTGACCACGTTGGCGTGATTAACTACAAAGACTACGCGATGCAAGAGCATTCCGGCGTGCTCGATTTGGAGCGTGGTCAGCTGGGAGACATTCGCCCGCTTTATTGGCAGACGGACACGTCGGTCAGCAACAAATCGTGGGGCTACATTGAGAACGACACATTCAAGTCGCCGCAGTTCGTGGTGGATCAGCTCATCGACATCGTGAGTAAGAACGGGAATTTGCTGATGAACATTGGGCCGCGGTCGGATGGCACGATTCCGGAACAGGTGCAGCAGGTTCTGCGGGATGTAGGAGCTTGGCTCAGTGTCAACGGCGAGGCCATCTACGGTACCCAACCGTGGCGGACCTACGGCGAAGGGCCGACCAAAGTGACCGCCGGGTCATTTCACGACACCGACGTGGCGAATTA
>Ga0209157_1004474_pt1 | contig 10445 bp, 6 predicted proteins | sample GraSoiAngelo_135_FD_185892 | JGI IMG/M metagenome (GOLD analysis project Ga0209157, IMG submission 185892) | Grasslands soil microbial communities from the Angelo Coastal Reserve, California, USA - 14_0929_05_40cm (SPAdes) (version 2) | ecosystem: Environmental > Terrestrial > Soil > Grasslands ...
GACATGTATCTGGGACTTACCCCGCTGAATGTTCGTTATAAGTTTTGCCAGCTAGTGGGCCTGAGCTGTCTTTTGCTTAACTGCCCTTTGTCCAACTGTTACTATGCAGTGGCATATTCCCACGGTGCACCGCCTTATTTCGCCACCATTAGGCAACTTTGACACTACTTCGGAGTGCAGGGTCTGAAAGTGGAGGCATTTGCTGCATAGAGGATCGCTGTACGGCAACCTTCGATAATTGGGCAGGCTTTAGTATTAAGCTAACCCAGTCAGCTTTTTATAGCTAGGAAATAAATCTCATGCCAGCATGGGGCGGGTAGACAAGGGCATTAACTGCAGTGTCGGTGGCTGCGCGAATCAGGCCGAGCGCTCCATGAGCGGGACCAAGGCAAGCATGGCCCCCGACCTAGGGCTTGGTGGAAGCAAGCGCGTTTACCTTTGCAGGGAACACTACAAGGAATGGAAAAAGCTCACAAAGGAAGACAGAGAAAACGAGAGAGCCAGATGGGCTTAAATTAGATGCGTGATTGGGATAGGACATGCGACTGCTGCAGCTCCATTCAGATTTTATCGAATATGAACCGATCGAAAAGGAGATCAAGGATGCAGAAGACATTGCGTCGAAGTCTAGAGTAAGGATCGAAGACTTGGTAGTAGCTTTTGTCGCAGTGGAAAATGGGGACGATGAAAGTGTAGCTAGGACAGCAGTTGAAGAGATAAAAAAGTACCTTGACATGGTCAAGAGCAGCCGACTCTTGATTTATCCTTATGCTCACCTGAGCTCCAACCTTGCGCCGCCAAGCGTGGCAGTAGGCATAATAATCTCAGTTGAAAGTTTTGCGAAAGGATCTATAAATCAAGTCTACCGCGCGCCTTTTGGCTGGACAAAGTCATTTAACATTAAGGTAAAGGGCCACCCGCTTGCAGAAAACGCCAAAGAGATAACCAAGCAGGCAGAGCACGAACATGCAGGGCATTTACACAGCGAAAAAGAGTCGACCGCTCTTAAGGCAGAAGAAAAGTTGCAATCATTCTGGTACATTTTGCAGCCCAGTGGTATGATGATGCCGGTGAGCGAGTACAAGTTCAAAAAGCAGGACCAGAACCTGCAGGTGCTGGCAAGCTATGAAATGATCAAGAAAAGGGCTGTTGAGGAGCAGCCGGCACACGTCAGGCTGATGAAAAAATTAGCGATAGCCGACTATGAGCCAGCTTCGGACGCTGGCAACATGCGATACTATCCAAAGGGCAGGCTTATGAAGTCTCTTATCGAGCAGTATGTTACAAGACGCGTGATGGAGTACGGCGGCATCGAAGTCGAGACACCAATAATGTACGACACAAAACACCCTTCGATGGAGAGCTACTTCAACCGGTTCCCTGCCAGACAATACAACATCGTGTCGGACAACAAGCACCTCTTCCTGCGCTTTGCGGCGTGCTTTGGCCAGTTCCTTATGGCCAAGGATTTCAACATATCCTACAAGCACTTGCCCGTCAAATTATATGAATTGACGCGGTATTCATTCAGACGCGAAAAGAGCGGCGAGCTTGTGGGCCTGCGTCGGCTGCGCGCGTTCACGATGCCTGACTGTCACGCGCTCTGTCGCGATTTGGATCAGGCAAAGCAAGAATTTAGCAAGCGATTTGAGCTTTCTATAAGCGTCCTTGAAGCATTAGGTCTGTCCATAGAAGACGTGGAAATGGCGATCAGATTTACCGAGGACTTTTACAGCGAGAACAAAGAGTTCATCGCTGGGCTTATCAACAGGCTCGGCAAGCCGGTTATGGTTGAGATGTGGAAGGAACGCTTCTTCTACTTTACACTAAAATGGGAGTTCAACTATGTGGACGGTCTGGGCAAGGCATCAGCGCTTTCAACCGACCAGATAGACGTAGAGAATGGCAAGCGCTACAACATCGAGTTTGTCGACGAGGACGGCAGCAAGAAAAACCCGATAATATTGCACAACTCACCTTCAGGCGCAGTTGAGCGCGTAATCTATGCATTGCTGGAAAAGTCCGCTAAAGTGTCCAAGACCGGGGGCATTCCGTCGTTTCCACTCTGGCTGTCGCATACCCAGGTCCGCGTAATTCCTGTCGGCAAGGAGCACACGGAATACTGTGAAAAGATACTTGCTGAGCTCTCTGCGAACCAGATTCGAGCCGATATCGACGACAGGGACGAAACAGTGGGCAAAAAGATACGCGAGTCAGAAACAGAGTGGATACGTTACAGCGTTGTCATTGGCGATAAGGAGATCAATGCTACCAAGCTGGTAGTCCGGGACCGGAACGAGGGCAAGCAGCGCGAAATCACATTAGAAGAATTGATGGGTGAAGTAAAAGCGCAGACAAAGGATAAACCATACATGCCGCTCAACCTTCCAACGCACCTCTCTACAAGGCCTCAGATCATGGTATAGCATATTTCCTCGACAATATCCGATAAAGCGTCTGGGTCGCAAGCGCGCCCTCTCTGTAATCGCCATTTTTCAACCCTACCTCGACCATGTCTATTCCAATGAGGCGGGCTGAGGGACTTATTGCCTTGACCAGCTTGAGCATTTGAAAAGGATCAAGGCCAAACGGCTCGGGCGTCCCAGTGCAGGACACATAGGGCAGGTCATAAGCGTCTATGTCAAACGAGATGTAGATCTTTTTGTTAGCGGTAACTTTTTGCAAATGGTCCGCGACGGCGCCAATGTCGTCGTGCACCTGCCACGCGTCGAAGGTCGTGACGCCGTTCTTGGCAGCCGTTTCGTTCTCCTCTCTATCTGTTTGCCGGATGCCAATTTGGATCAGGTTCTTGCCGGAGATGTATTTTAGCAAATGATAGAATGGGGTGGTGTGACATATCTTCAAGCCCTCGTATTCGGGCTTCATGTCGCGATGTGCATCAAAATGTATTACCACCGGCTCTTCGCCTGCCAGCGCTTTCAGTTGATAATATGACAGCGTGTGCTCACCACCTAGCATAACCGGGATTTTGCCGTCTTTGCGCAGCGAAGAAACTACCTTCGGAATGGCAGAATCAAGGTACGCAAGCTTCTTGGCAATGCTCTTTGACTTTGGTAGTTTCAGGTCGCCAAGGTCAAATATCCTGACACGGTCATAGATGTCCACTTTTTCGTCCAGCACAAACGTTTCGATCTGGCGCGCTGAAGCCATTCTCATTGCCTCAGGTCCTCTCGACGTCCCTTTGCCAAAGCTAGCGGTAGCATCAAGCGGCACTCCATAAACAGCAACATTTGATTCCTTGAATGAAATTTTTGCAGGTGTATCGGCAAAGCTATAGCCTGCTTTTGTTCTCTCTGGCACTGTAAAGAGCGATAGGATCTCCAACTACCAAATCTCCAGAATAGCTGATAATAAACTATGACGCCGGCTTGCTCCAGAACAACTCATCAAGCTTCTGCTGCCGTGGCTTGCCTAACACCGATTTGAAATCAAAGTTCAATGCGGACAACACTTGCTCAAACGTCGACTCCATCGTCTCAAGGTATTTCTCTGTGTCGATTTCTTCAGGCTTCGCAAGCTCCACCGGCTTGACGCCTTCTCCTGACTTTGTCTTGACATAGGAAATGACATCGCCAGCTCGCAGTTCACGACCTTTGTCTACAAGCATGTTGGCTGCCTTGATGTGCTGTGGAAGACCTTTGTACGTATCTGCATTCTTGCCATCCATAGTCTTTGCGCCAGTCTTTTTGCCGTATGTCTTCAAAGATTTGTTTATAGTGACATTAAAGCTAAGGTCATCAAGCGGGATCTTGCGCGCCTCCAGATTCTTTGCGTTTTCCAGAATGACATTCTTGATGCTCTCTCTGGCAGATTCAAAGTCTTTCTCAGAGTTCACCTTGCCAAGTATGGCCAAGATGTCATAGAACGCATTCCTGATGAAAGGCGGCGTGTGAGACTTTTTGCCTGTAAGACCCTTGACATCTACAGTGCCATCTGCAAGCACGCCCAGATAGTTCTTCTTCAGCTCACTGAATACAACATAGCGGTACTGCTTGTCTATTTCAAGATCGACGCCGAGGTTATTGTGTGCCCACACTGCTACTTCATCTATTGCAGTGGGTGATGGGTTTTTCAAGAAAAGCGAATCGGTATTATGCAATAAAACATTGCCTATGCCGCCGCAGAAATGATGGTTTTCAGTTTCCAAATCATAGACATATCCATTGTCAATTCCGAAGATTTCAATCTTCTTTATAATATTTGATTGCTTTATTCGCTTGTCCATTTTGTCTTTGATTATCCTAATTCTGCAAACATTGCTTTTATCTTCTCGTATCTGTAAAGAATATTCGATCCCTAACTCTTCTAGAATTGCAACCACTCCTGCTGAAACCGCCTTATGTATTTGATCAAATGTTACTATTCCGTTTTCATCGATACTTCCATCCCCTGCCATCAAACCTTCAATAAAAGCCTTCTTCGCTCCAATGTTAGCATTCAATACACATTGTGGTATTGCCTTGTTAGAACCACGGTAACACGTAAGTCCGAAATAGTCAACTAACGTCTTGATCTCATTCTTTGGAATAAGAGCGTATGTTGCTGAGCTTTTGCGAATATCTACGATGTTAGTTTCTAATCCAAGGTGTTGACGCATGATTCTTTGAGCTTTTAGGAGCTTTCCCTCATCCTGGTTCACAATTCTCCAAGAATACTTTACTTGAACCGTCGCAGGTGAAACGGATGCTATGGTATAATGATATATTCCGCAAGTACCCTCTGCAATAAAGAAACCAAATAACCATGCTAAGTCCGGATCAATTGCTAGAGAGGATTGTGTCTTGAAGGAAACTAAATCTATTCTATCACCAACCCTTAACTTGGAAGGCATAACTTGTTTGCTGTTAATGACCAAACTATGATCTTCGGTGCACTCAACGAATCCTTTTCTCGTAAGTATTCTGTACCCCTTCTTCTTCACTCTGTGTCTGTAGATGTATTTTATTTTGCTAAAACCTGACTCGGTTAATACTTCTATGTCTCCAAAGCCATTGTACCGACTGGAAGTGACAGACTTGGGCATCAAGGATTCAACGGGGACGATATCAATCCCCTTGTCCTTTCTTCTGATTACAACTGGTGTATCTGGGAGAACGCTGTCACCGTAGATGACCTGGATTCCTATTTCCTTACACTTGTTTATTGTCCTGTTGATGGTTGACCTTCCCAATGCTGCGGTTGCTTCTGCCACCGGTAAGCAATAGAGCGGGAATATCTCTGCTCCCATAACGCCATATGCAGCATTTAAAATAACTTTGATAGCCTGACTTACGACGTTGTACAATTGGCGTTCTTGCGGCGGAAGCGTCTTGTCCTTTGCCAAATGCTTGTAATAGTTGACCCTTAGGTCGCGGAGCGAGCCTATGAGCAACGATGTCAGGCCTTTTCTGTGTTTGCAGACCCAGTGGGTCGTGCCCTCTATCATGGCTTCTCTGCAATCGTCATGAGGGCAATTGATGGTTTCATACGAAAGATTGTGCACCTTGATTATGCTAGGATACAGGCTCGCAAAGTCCATGACAACTACACCAAAGTGAATGCCTGGTATCGGCTCGACAACTTCGCCGCCACGGTATTTCTTTTCCTTTATCACAGCTGTGGTCGACGCGCTGCCTTTTGCCTCTAGCTCGCTCCTGCTTGGTATCAGCTCATTGCGCTGTCGATGTTCATAATATAGTATGCCCCTGATCCACTGGTTGACCCCAAAGCGAGCAATGTCATCGACCGACAGCCGACCAATTCTGGCGATGACAACCAAGAGCCTCATCAGGAGACTGTCGTTGAAACCTGTCAGCCTGTACGTAAGGTCGGCGTCCTTTAGGCAGTACTCTGCGAGCTGCTGGATGGGCAGGCCGCTAATATCGCCGTCAAACTCGATCTTTGTATCGTTCAGCAGCGCTTCGGAGATCGCATTAAGTGTGTGCTCAGTGTACGCGCGGCTAAAGGCGTAAATCTGAATTGATCTATTGTCAAATGTCCTGTACAGGTCAATGTGGATGCCATGCCTAATGCCTACCGGCTCGGCCTGCATCCCGCGCTTGATGAACGACTCTTTCTTGACCATTATTGGGACTTTGTCTCTTGGGATCGCGACGCCGTTTGGATCAATGCGGGAGTCCTGTGAGCGCCCGTACAAATAGGGAAGGTCAAAGTCATCGCCGTTAAACGTAATAATTATTGGGTATTCATTTATTATCCTAAACGCCTTCTCCAGTAGCTCTTTTTCTGTGTTGCAGGGCTCGGCTTCAGGAATGAGCGGCGTGCCATCGCTTGGGGTATTGTTTGCAAGAACAAGTACCTTCCTAAAACCATCGCTTGCAACAAAGCCTACAGCAGTCACGCGTCTGTCGTGGTCACGGGGGTTTGGCATCCTGCCCTCTTCGCTTTCAACCTCGATGTCTACTGCCACCCTCTTCAACTCCGGCACTGGCTGGTTGAGCAAGTTCGCCCAATTGGTGATATATTGCCGGTATTCCTTGCCGGACTCGCCGGTCTCCTTTATCTTGTCCCATAGCAAACTTTTGAGAGCAAACTCCACCTTTTCGGAAATCGAGTATTCAAACGGTGTTATCTGCTCGTCCTTTCTAAGATAGTACAACCCGGGTATCAGGGACCGATCGTAGAGATAGTTTTCGTGATATTTGATATCTGCCTCCCACGACTTGACTTTTTCTCGGAAACTAGTATCAGTGCCGCCAATTGAGAGGGGATCAGGCGCGATCACCTTTAACACGTCGATCTCTTTGTCAGAGATAATGTCGCGCTTTTTAACCCGCTCAATTGTGTATTTTGTTTCCTTTTGCACGACCAGCTCAGCCTGATCTTCAAACTCCATCTTGGTATAGCAGTAGGGCTTATGGTCAGTCCTGTCGCGCCAGAGGTAAATGACGTTATCTTTTGGATCGTAAAACTTTAGGTAAACTTTTTTTTCTTCGCCTGAATATACCGCAGACAGCAAAAGCACCGGTCTGCCTTCAGGCAATTCCGGTAGGTCGTCAAGCCGCTTTCTCTTATCTGGCTGAAATTCCTGCAGGTAAGTCAAAGCTGTACTGTTTGTCTCCATCGATCGATATTAAACATTTTAGGTTGATACCTATCAGTTAGATCTCGTGTCTGAGCTTCGAGTGAACTAGTTATTGCATATTGGAAAGGATCGCAACCCAACTGCTAGAGTTAAGAAGCTTATATTCGGCAAATTGGCTCTAGTTGAATGTGCGGAACTACCAGGTCGCCATAGTCGGAGGCGGCATACTGGGGGTCTCGATTTCGTACTTTTTGTCAGCACATGCAAAGAATCCAGAGTCGGTAGTGCTCATAGAACAGGAAAAAAATATCTCCCAGCACACGAGCAGCAGAAACACGGGCAAGGTGCACGCGCCATTTCTCTATGATCCGGAAAAAAAGAAGACTTTTGCCAAGGCCGCCTCTTTGGGCTATGACTTGTGGGAGAAATATTCAGATCATAAAGGCCTCCCTTTCAAACGCGACGGCGTTCTGGAGGTGGCACTGGATGAAAAAGGAATCAACCGGCTTTACACGTACCTAAAGTGGGGAATTGAAAACGGGATCGCCAAAAGCAACCTGCTGTTGCTTGACAAAAACGAAGTAGCAAGAATGGAGCCAAACGTACGCTGCGCTTCTGCGATCTATTGCTCAAAGGACGCGTCTGTCAATTATGGAGCGCTGTCGCTTGCGCTAATGCAAGACATTCAGTCATTTGGCTGTAAATTATTATTGGGCCATAAGGCTGAGCGGATATCGTACAGCCAAGGCGACTATACGATAACCACAAATCAAGGCACAGAGGTCAATGCCGATTATCTTGTCAATGCAGCAGGTGGCAATTCGATGGACATCGCTCACATGATTGGCATAGCAGAAACCTACACTGATCTGCACTTTAGAGGGGAATACTGGCAGGCGCCTCAGCAATACCACGACATGACAAAATTATCAATCTATTCAGTGCCAAAGCACTCTGAATATCCCTTCCTCGACCCGCACTGGATAGTGAGGGCCGATGGTCGGCGAGAGGTGGGTCCAAATGCAGTTCCAGTATTTGGTCCATATGCATACACGTGGCGCAAGAACCTGGCCGATATGCTGCCAAAAATAGTCGAGTCGTCAAGGACGAGTGCGCGCAAGATAGTGTTCGATAGGCAGTTTCTGTCATTGGCAGGATCAGAGCTCAAAAGCTCGCTTTCAAAAACTGCGATGATAAATAGGGTGCGGGAATTTTTGCCACAAATAAGACCTTCAGCCTTCACGCAGCGCGGTACTGCTGGTATCCGGTCATCAGTTGTCGATAAAGCTGGCAAGTTTGTTCCAGATACTCTTGTCCTAGAGCGAGACTCTTCGACACACATACTAAACTACAACTCGCCTGGAGCAACGGGCGCGCTGCCTATGGCGGCCAAAATTGCAGACAAGATGATGCAAGGGGGATTGCTGCAGGCAACAAGCAAACATAGATCGCTCTGGGATGCTACCACAATTGCCGAGAAGATGAAAACCCAATCAGCAGCAGTTTTTTAAAGTACCTCAATACAGGATAGAGTAGCTTGCTCAATCAAGTTTTCATTGATGCTCTTAAGAACAGAGATGCAAAGATATCAAAGGTAAAGGACTCAAACTTTTCTACAATCTTGTCCGAAGCATCATCTCGCTGGGTTCCTTACGATCCATCGCCGGAAAAGTGCGAATCGGCAGGAGTGGACAGCAGTTGGAACAAGCGTGCTTTCCAAGGATTGTATCTTTATGCCGTTGATGCCGTCGCAGTCACGAGCGCCAACAAAATCTTGGCTGCAGAGTGGGACCACGACATTACCGGCTCGGCAAGGGCAGATTTCCTCGAGTTAAGGGCTATGTCGATGGAGGCATCAGTTGCGCGAAAAGCATCTGACAAGACTGACATTGTCTGCATCGACGGCTCGCTTCTTTCAAGGCTCATAAAAGAAACACTTGAAGCAGCTTCTGAAATGGTGAAAAAATGTGGCAGCTGCATCTTTATCTCGAAGAGCTCTGAGAGCAGGCTGCAGTTCGGGTCCATGGGGTCAAGGGCTGGTGACATTTACTACTACGGCCACGCCGGCAAGGGTGCAGGCTTTAGCGTACCCCTTGAAACACAGTTCCGCCACGGGCCGCTCTTTGAAGTCTATGCGCGCTTGCGCGACCATACGCCAATGATCAGGATTGAAATCTTGGGCATGGCAAGCAAGCAGGAAATAACAAAGATCCTGAACAAACTGCGTTACCACAGCGTCGCTGGCTACCCACACTGTTTGAAATTGGCACACAACATCTGCAAAATAAGCAATGAAGACATAGATAGGCTTGCAAGTATGTTCAGCTTGCAGCATGAACAAGGGGCAAGGGATGCTCTGAATGAGTAGAGAGCTGGGCATCCTCATCGGGGTGGCAAAGCCGGACCAGGTGACATTTGAGTCAAAAAGGCCGGTCAGCATAGGCGAGTACGTTATCCTGAATTATGGCAAAGGAAAGGTTCTTGGGCTTGTTGAAAGGTCCTCTATCAGCAGCGACGCACTGGGGAATAGCATCCGCAATTATGAGGAGGCGTTTGAGAGCAAGCAGGTTGCGGCTGAGAACCTCCGCGACAAGAGCTACAAAGGCCAAGTGCGGATCCTAGGATACCTTGACGAATTGAAAAAATGCAAGGCGATCCTCCCTGCGTTGCCACCAGAGCCGGGGAGCGAAGTATATGAAGCATCAGCAGAAGACCTGACCACAATATTTGCGCCCACAGGCCAGCAATGGATAAGGATCGGCACGCTTCTCCGCAACACCGCAGTCGATGCTCGTGTTAATGTCGACAAAGTAGTTTCGCGGCATCTTGCAGTGCTTGCAATGACTGGCATGGGCAAGAGTAATCTAGTGTCGCTTCTGGCAAAAGAGATCGCAAGGATAAGCGGCACGATGGTGGTCTTTGACTATCATGACGATTATTCAACTCTCGACATGGGAAGTAACAACAGCAACCTGATGGACGCAAGGATAAATCCCCGACTCCTCTCGGCAGACAAACTTGCCGAGGTTATCGAGATCCAGGAAAATGCATCAAACCAGATGCACGTGCTGCGAGTGGCTTTCACGGAGGAGGTAAAGCAGCGCAAGGGCGACGACTTTTGGGACGCGCTCATTAACGCCTCGGCAGCGGTTGGAACCGACAAGTCGTACCGTGAGGCTGCAGCCAAGGTGGTGGACAAGATAGACGACGCAAGGCGCAAGTTCCACAACATACTGGACCCCGGTATGGCCGACCCGCTGGCGCTTTTAAAGAATGGCAAGATAAATGTCATCAATCTGGTAGAGCTGACGGAGAGACAGGCCAACATCGCCGTGTCGTTCTACCTTGAAGAAATGTTAGACGACAGGAAAAAGGCTACCAGACAAAAGAAGGCGCCCGG
>Ga0209157_1004480_pt1 | contig 10432 bp, 9 predicted proteins | sample GraSoiAngelo_135_FD_185892 | JGI IMG/M metagenome (GOLD analysis project Ga0209157, IMG submission 185892) | Grasslands soil microbial communities from the Angelo Coastal Reserve, California, USA - 14_0929_05_40cm (SPAdes) (version 2) | ecosystem: Environmental > Terrestrial > Soil > Grasslands ...
GGTCGATGGCGGCGCGTCGAAAGCCGACCTGGCGCTGGTCGACGTGAGGGGTACCGTGCTCGCGGCCATGCGCCGCCGGGGCAGCTTCCACTTTGGCCTCGGATACAACGGCTCACTCAATTCGCTGACGGACGCGATCAAGGCGATCCCTCGCCGCCGGGGAGTCGACAGCTCACCGGCGATCGCCGCGCTCGGCGTGTTCTGCCTCGCCGGGGCCGACATTCCGATCGACGACCGCCGGATCGCGGCCGAGCTCGAGGGCCAGGGATGGACGCGCAAGACAATCGTCCGTAACGACACGTTCGCGGTCCTCCGTGCTGGGACCGATCGGAAGTGGGGCGTCGCCGTCGTGTGCGGCACCGGCATGAATTGCGCGGGCGTCGGCCCGGACGGGCGCTCGGTGCGCTTCCCGTCATTCGGAGAGCTTTCCGGGGATCGCGCTCACGGCGGCGGCTGGTTGGGGCGCAGCGCCCTCGGTGCCGCGATCCGCGCCCGCGACGGCCGCGGCCCGCGGACGCTGCTCGAACAGCTCGTGCCTGCGCACTTCGGGATGTCGCGGCCCACCGCGGTGATGGAGGCGGTCTACACCGGCAAGCTGGACAGCTACAGGCTGAGCGAGGGCGCCCCGCTGGTTTTCCAGGCGGCCGGCGCCGGGGACCGTGTGGCGCAAGGGCTGATCGATGAGATGGCGCTGGAGATCGTGGTCACCGCCAACGCGGCGATCAAGCGGCTCCACCTGAGCGACCACGATGTCCACGTCGTGCTGGGCGGCGGCGTCCTGCGCGCGGCGGACGACAAGCTGATCGCCAGGATCACCGCCGGGGTTCGCCGCCAGGCTCCGCAGGCGCAGATCCTCCACCTGGAGGCGCCGCCCGTGCTGGGCGCGGCGCTGATCGGGTTCGATGAGCTGGACGCGACCGCCGGCGCACGTGCCAGGCTGCGCTCAAAGCTGACCCACAAGAGGCTCGCCGGCCGCCCGAGCTAAAAGTGGTATTGACCACTTGCCGGTTTTGTGCTTTACTACCGCCGTGGCGCGGGGCTGGAGGGTAGTACCACTTCCATGAGCAAGCAGGAGGAGACGCGCGACCGCGTGCTCGACCTGGTCGAGTCGATCGCGGTGGGCCAGCCCATCCCGGCGGAGCGGCAGCTCGCCATCGACCTCGGCGTCTCCCGGCTGACCCTCCGTGCCGCGCTCGATGAGCTGGTGCGCGACGGCCACCTCGACCGCCGCCATGGCAGCGGCACCTACGTGACCGAGCCGAAGATCGCCCAGCCGCTCACCCTCACGTCGTTCAGCGACGACATGCGCCGCCGCGGCATGACGCCGGGCAGTAAGACGCTCGAGCTCACGACCACCGTTGCCGGTGCACGCCTCGCCCACCGCCTCGAGGTTTCCCCCGAGACGCGGCTGATCCGTGTCAAGCGTCTCCGCCTGGCGGACTCGAAGCCGATGGCGATGGAGGTCCTGCACGTACCCGAGGCGTTCGTGCCCGGCCTCACCCGCGCCGACTTCGAAGACCACTCCTTTTATGAGCTGCTCCGCGAGCGCTACGGGATCACGATCGCGTCCGGCACTCAGTCCATCGAGCCGACGGTGACAAGCGACGAGGAATCCGAGGTGCTCGGAGTCCCGCTGCACACGCCTGCATTCCTTTTCGAGCGGACGACCGTCTCCGAGTCAGGGCGGATCGTCGAGTTCGTCCGCTCCATCTATCGCGGCGACCGTTATCGCCTGGTCGCCGAGCTTGTTCCGCAGCGAAGCCGCAACGGGCGCTCGGCCGGCGCCTCGCGTGGTAAGGCGGGGAGCGAATCGAGAGGCGACCAGGACAACGGCGCCCCGGCGCCACATTCAAGAAATAAGGGGAAAGTGCCTAGATGAAATTGACAAGGACATGGTTAAGCGTGGTCACAGTCGCCGTGGCTGTCATCGCGACCGCCTGCGGCGGAAGCACAGGGACAACGACAAACCCGGCTGACCAGACCGGGACCCTGACGGTATGGCTGATGAACGGCAGCGCGCCTCAGAGCGTGATCGACAGCGTCAACGCCGACTTCAACGCCAAGTATCCGAAGGTGACCGTGAAGGTCGAGATCCAGCAATGGGGCGACATCGGGACCAAGCTCGACACCGCGTTTGGCGGAAGCAACCCACCGGATGTCATCGAGCTGGGCAACACGCTGGTGGCCAAGTACGCGGCGGCCGACGCGCTCGAGAACATCAGCGGCAAGAAGTCGAGCTTTGACAACTCCAACACCTGGCTGCAGTCCCTGACGGACTCCTGCACGGTGAACAGCAAGCTGTACTGCGTCCCTTACTACGCGGGCAGCCGGGCCATCATCTACCGCAAGGACTTTTTCACGGCGGCCAACGTCCAGGTTCCGACGAGCATGGACGACCTGCTCACCGTGGGCCAAAAGCTGATGACAGCGCACAGCTCCGACCCGAACTTTTCCGCTCTGTACTTCCCTGGCAAGTACTGGTACGCGGCGCTTCCTTTTGTCTGGGACTTCGGCGGGAACATCGCCACCCAGTCAGGCGACAAGTGGCAGGGCAGCCTGAACGCCGACGGCTCGCAGCAGGGCTTGGTCAAGCTGCAGAGCCTCGTCGACGCACTCTCGCGCGCCGACAAGACGGGCGATGAGGCGAAGCAGGACGCGGCGTTTGCCCAGGGTCACATCGCGATGATCATCGCCAACGGCTGGGAAGTCGGCGTGATCACAGACCCCAAGGCCGGCAACCCGGCCCTCAAGGACAAGCTGGGCGCGTTCCCGATCCCGAGCCACAACTCGGGCCAGACCGCCCCCGTATTCCTCGGCGGTTCCGACCTCGCGGTCGCGGCCAGGAGCAAGCACATCGACCTCGCCAACGCGTGGATCGGGATGCTCACGGGCCAGAAGCACATGACGGACATGGCGACCGTCGGCGGAGTCATCCCGAACACGACCTCGCTGCTGGGTCTTGGCACCGGGCTCAACCAGGTGTTCTTCGGCGCGGCCAAGAACAGCCGGTTCGTCCCCAACTCGAAGAACTGGGCCAGCGTCGAGAACGCCAACGTGCTTCCCGACATGCTCGTCAAGATATTCACGAAGCAGCAGACGATTCCCGAGGCGACAGGTTCGGCCAGCAGCCGGATCACGTCGATCCTCAACGGCGGCGGCTAGCGCCGCTCTGACGAACCACAAGTAAAAGGGGGCTGGCTCGATGGGTATGGCGGTCGCGGCGCCTGACCTCGAGCCGGTCCCTCCATTTTCTCCGTCACCCCGGTACCGCGCCTGGCTGCGGGCCAACATCCTTCCGTACGCGTTGATCAGCCCGAGCGTGCTCGTGATCGCCGGCATCCTCGCCTTCCCGCTCGGCATGCTGGTCTGGCTCTCGCTCCAGCACTACGGGCTGCGCGAGCTCATCCACCACGCGGGCGATTGGGTGGGCCTGGACAACTACCGGGCGATCCTCGTCGACCCGCTGTTTCACCAGGTGATCGTCCGCTCCCTGCTCTTCACGTTCGCGTGCGTCGCCCTGACCGTCGTCCTGAGCACCCTGATCGCCCTTTTGCTGCTCAAGGTGCGGTCGGCCGTACGCATCCTGGTCATGAGCTCGCTCGTCTTCGTCTGGGCGACGCCTGTGATCGTCAGCGTCGACATCTGGCAGTGGATGTTCGACTACGAGTTCGGCGTCATCAACTACCTGCTCACCCAGCTACACCTCGGCAACTTCATCCACCACAACTGGTTCGACAACCCTGTGCAGGGGCTGGGCGTTCTGGTGGTGGTCGTCGTCTGGGGCGCGATCCCCTTCGTCACGATCACGGTCTTCGCCGGCCTGCTGCAGGTTCCGAATGACGTGATCGACGCGGCCAAGGTCGACGGCGCCTCGGCGTGGCACACCTTCTGGTATGTCACGGCGCCGGGGTCTTCAACCAGATCTACGTGATGCTCAACCAGCGGCCCAGCTCCGACTACTTCACGATCGCGATCTACTCTTACCGGGAGTCGTTCGGCGTGACCCAATACGGATTGGGCGCGGCGATCGCTGTCCTGATGGTTCTGGTGCTGGTGTTCGTCACCTTCTTCTACGTGCGCGAAACCGTGAAGGTGGCGGAGATCGCATGATCGCGCCGGGCACCGCGCAGGGAATCCGCTCCGGCCGCGCGCGCGCGGCGACCGAGGTCAACCTTCAGGTCCACGTGCGGCAGCGTGTGACTCAGGTGCTGTACGACGCGATCGGTGTCGCGGTCGCGGTCGTGATGTTGTTCCCGATCTACTGGATGGTGGCGACGGCCTTCAAACCCGGCCGCGACATCCTGACCCTGGTGCCGAAGTGGTTCCCGGCACCCTTCACGCTGCAGAACTTCCAGGACGCCATCGCGCGGCCCTTCTTCCTCGACGACGTCAAGAACAGCCTGCTCGTCGTCGGCGTGATGCTGGCCCTCGCGCTTGCGATCTCGTTTCTCGCCGCGGTGGCGACGGCTCGCTTCGGCTTCAAAGGCCGTACTGCGTTCCTTGTGATGATCATCGGCGTCCAGATGGTGCCGCTCAACGCCTTGATCATCCCGCTGTACCTGATGCTGGACAGCGTCGGCCAGACCGACGCGCTGCCAGGCGTGATCGCGGTCTATCTCGCCGTGGTCCTTCCGTTCATGGTGTGGACGCTGCGTGGGTTCGTCGCGAACATCCCAGCGGAGCTCGAGGAGTCGGCGATGATCGACGGCTGCACTCGAGTCGGCGCGTTCCTGCGGATCACTTTTCCGCTCGTTGGACCCGGCCTGGTTGCCACCGCGATCTTCGGGTTCATCCAGGCGTGGAACGAATACATCGTGGCGTACGTCCTCCTGTCGAGCCCCGGCAACCAGACCCTCACGGTGTGGCTCGCGTCGTTCACCACGAACCACGGCCCGGAGTGGGGGCCGCTCATGGCCGCCGCGACGTTGACCGGTTTGCCGGTCGTGGCCTTCTTCCTCATCCTGCAGCGCTACCTGGCCGGTGGCCTTACAGCGGGCGCGGTGAAGGGATGACGTCCATCGAGGCTGTCGCGCTGCGATGCATCCTGCCTGGTTTTGAAGGCGTGCGGGCCCCGGATTGGGTGCTTCGCCGCGCCGCCGATGGACTGGGCGGCGTGATCCTCTTCGCCCGCAATTTCGAGAGCAAACCGCAATTGACCGGCCTCGCGGCCGAGCTGCATCGCGCGCGCCCGGGATTGCTTGTCTGCATCGACGAAGAAGGAGGCGATGTGACGCGGCTGGAGGCCCGGACCGGAAGCTCGTACCCGGGCAACCTTGCTCTCGGGGTCGCCGACGACGTCTCGCTCACACGCGACGTGGCGGCCGCGATCGGCGCCGAGCTGGCGGCCTGCGGGATCGATCTCAACCTGGCTCCCGTAGCCGACGTCAACAGCAATCCGCAGAACCCGGTGATCGGGGTGCGCTCCTTCGGATCCAACGCGGCGGCCGTCGCCCGCCATACAACTGCCTATATAGAAGGAATGCAGGACGCCGGCGTCGCGTCCTGCGCCAAGCATTTCCCAGGGCACGGCGACACAGCAATCGACTCGCACCTCGACCTTCCGGCCGTCGCCGAGGATCCACATCTGCGGGCTCTGGGGCCGTTCGCATCCGCGATCGAGTACGGGGTCCAATCGATCATGAGCGCGCACGTCGTGGTGTCCGCGATCGATGATGCTCCCGCGACGCTCAGCCCACGGATCATGACCGGCCTCCTTCGCGACGAGCTTGGATTCCAGGGCCTTGCCATCACCGACGGCCTCGAGATGCAGGGCCTGAGCCGTGGGATCGGGATCGCCGAGGGGGCTGTCCAGGCTCTCATCGCGGGCTGCGACGCGCTCTGCATCGGAGGCGGATGTGCTGACGAGGGGGTGGTCGACGAGATCGTCGACGCTGTGGCAGCCGCGGTTGCGCGGGGCCGCCTCGGCGAGAGCCGTCTTCGGGAGGCCGCGTCGCGTGTGGACGCCGTGGCCGCCTGGAGGGCAGCTCGTGTAGCTGGAGTTGCCCCGCGAGGCGATGCCGGCGCCGTCGCGGCGAGGCTGGCGATTCGAGCGCATGGAGCCGTCAAAGTCGGCCCGGACGCCGCGGTGCTGCGATTCGAATCGACCGCCTCCATCGCAGCGGGCGATGTGCCATGGGGCGTCGGCGGCGCGCTCGCGGCCAGGGGCGTGAGGGTAACGGCGGTCGACGTCGATCCCGCGGCGCATGATCTGGCCGTGCTCCTGGACGGGTCGAATGGCAGGAGCCTCGTGCTCGTCGTCCGCGATCTTCACCGCCGGCCGGAACAGGCCGTGATGGTCGACGCGCTGCTCGCGCGCCGGCCTGACGCCATCCTCGTCGAGATGGGGGTTCCCATCTGCAGGCCGCGAGGGGCAATGGCATACATCGCGACTCACGGCTCGGCTCGGGTCTGCGCAGAAGCCGCCGCCGAGGTGCTCACAAGATGACCGCCCCGTCGAGCCCAGCGGATCCTCGGCGCCCATGCGGCCCACCTGCGTCGTTGCCTCCTGCGCTCCTCGCTCGCGAATGGAGAATGCGCTCGCTGCGGTGCTCGTCGGCGCCTAGCATCTGGGCCACCTGGCTCGCCGAATCTCTCGCTGTTCCCGACGGGTCGGCCATCGCGTGAGCGAAAACCTTCACCCGCGCGCGGACGAGCTCGACGACCTCACCCCCCGCGACTTCGTAGGGCTCATGCACGCCGAAGACGTCGAAGCCGTCCGCTCGATCGCGCCGGAGCTCGACGTGATCGCTCGCGCGGTCGACGAGATTGCCGCGCGGCTGCGTGGCGGGGGGCGTCTGCACTACTTCGGCGCCGGGACGAGCGGACTCATCGCCAGGCTGGACGCCGCCGAGTGCCCCGCCACGTTCGGTGTCGACGCGGATGTCGTGCAGGCCCATGCGGCGGAAGCGCCTGCGGACGAGGACGATCGCGATCTTGGCCAGGATGTCGCGCGCAACGCTCAGCTGGGCGAACGCGACGTGGCCGTCGGCATCAGCGCGAGCGGGCTGACGGCATTCGCGCTCGGCGTGTTCGATCAAGCGGCCGCGGCGGGCGCGCTGCGGGTGGCGATCAGCTGCAATCCGGGATCGCCTCTGGGCCGAGCCTCGGACATCGCGATCGAGGTCGAGACCGGGCCCGAGGTCATCGCCGGCTCGACGCGCCTCAAGGCAGGCACGGTGCAGAAGCTCGTCCTCAACATGCTCAGCACCGCAGTCTTCACGCGCCTAGCCCACACGCACCGGGGCCGCATGGTTGGCGTCGTCGTGGGCAATGACAAGCTGCGGGCGCGCGCCACCCTGGTGGTCGCGGGCCTCGGCGGGGCAACGCGCGAGGACTCGTTACGCGCGCTGGAGGCGGCCGACGGAAACCCCAAGGTCGCGATCGTCATGCTGCGACGCGGCGTCCACGCCGAAGAGGCGCGCGCGCTGCTCCACAGCGCGGAGGGCGACTTGAAGGCGGTGCTTGCCGGCGGTCGCGTGCAGGGATCATGAGGACCCTGTTCCGCGGCGCCCTCCACGGCGCCGGCGCGGCGGACAGCGTTCTGGTGGAAGGCGAGGTCATCACCTGGGTCGGGCGAGGCGACCCCCCGAGCCGCCCCGACGAAGAGGTGGTGGCGGCTCCGGGCGAGATCATCGCCCCGGGATTCATCGACCTCCAGGTCAACGGTTACGCCGGTCACGACGCGGCCGCGGGCGCGGATTCGATCGCGGCCCTGTCGGATGCCCTGCCGGCAACTGGCGTCACAGCGTTCCTCCCCACCCTGATCTCGGCGCCGGTAGAGGTCGGCGCCGACTTTGCCGCGACCGTCGGTGCGGCCTCTGAAGCGCAAGGGGCCCGCGTCCTTGGCGCGCACATCGAAGGGCCGTTTCTCAACCCCTCCTTCAGGGGCGCCCACCTCCGCGCGCACCTCGCCGAGCCGACGCCCGAAAACGTCGATGTGATCGAGGCGGCGCGGCCGCGGCTGGTGACGCTCGCTCCTGAGCTGCCGGGCGCCCTCGCGGCGGCGGAGCGACTGCATCGGTCCGGCATCGTGGTCGCGGCAGGACACACTGGTGCAGATTTCGAGCAGGGACGCAAGGCGATCGCGGCCGGAGTTCGGTTTGCGACCCACATCTACAACGCGATGCCGCCTGTGCACCACCGTCGGCCAGGGATTGCGCTCGCTCTGCTGCTTGACACTCGCGTCACGGTGGGTCTGATCGCCGACGGTGAGCACGTCCATGCGTCTGTCTGCGAGCAACTGTTGCGCGTAAAAGGCGGCGGGCGCGTCGCCCTGACCACCGACCAGACATCGGCGGCGGGCGCGCCGCCAGGCACTTATGCCCTGTCCGGCCGTCCGGTGGTGAGCGACGGCAGTGTCGTGCGGCTGAAGGACGGAACCCTTGCCGGCAGCGCCGCGAGCATGCCGGACCTCGTCCGGTTGATGGCGCGACTCCCGGGGATGAGCCTCTCGCGCGCGATCAGCCTGGCCTCGGCCGTGCCCGCGAGGGTGCTGGGCGAGCGAGGCCTGGGACGCATTGCCGAGGGCGCATGCGCAGACCTGGTCGTGATGGACGCGGAGATGCGCATCAGGCTGACGATGATTCGAGGGGTGGTGAAATTCCGCCAACCCTCCTAGGCCTCGACATCGGCGGATCCTCGAGCCGCGCGAGGCTGCGCGCGAACGGACACATCTCGGTCGACGTCGAAGGGCCAGGCGCCAACGTCGCCACCCTCGAGTGGAGCCTCGTCGACGATCGCCTGGCGGCGCTGCTGGGGCGGCTTGGTGACGCGCACCCGCAGGCATGCTGCGCGGGCGCCGCGGGCGCCGAGATACCGGCCGCCCGCGCCCGGCTCGAGGCGTTGCTCGGGCGCATGCTTCCGGACTGCCGGCTTGCGGTGGTCCACGACACGCGCCTGGTCCTCGCCGCCGCCGGCATCGCCGCTGGCATCGCGCTGGTCGCGGGCACAGGGTCGGTCGCGTATGGTCGCCGCGCCGACGGTGGTGAGGCGCAACGGGGCGGATGGGGATGGCTGCTCGGCGACGATGGAAGCGGGGTATGGATCACGCGCGAAGCTGCGCGTGAGGTGACCGCGCGCGCCGACGATCGCCGGCCAATGGGAGCGCTTGGTCACGCGCTGCTCGCGGCATGCCGCGCCACCGACGCCCGCGAGCTCACGGCGAACCTTCATGCCATGCGGGAACCTATGCAGTGGGCCGCGGCCGCGTCGGCGGTCTTCGACACGTACGACATGGACGGGGCATCGCGAGAGATCGTCAGTGGTGCCGCGGACGCGTTGACGAAGCTGGTCCGCGATTTGCGCGAGGCGCTCGGCGTGGACGGCCCAGTCGTGCTGGCGGGAGGTCTGTTGCTCAACCAGCCCCGCCTGGAGGCCGCTCTCCGCGAGCGCCTGACGTCGCCGTGCATCAGGCTGGTCGAGCCTCCGGTCGAGGGGGCGCTGCGGCTGGCCGAGGAGCTGCTCCGGGCGTGAGCAAGTTTCGGACCGAGATCGCGGAGCAGCCGGAGGTCGTGGCGCGTCTGCTCGCGCGCGGCGCCGGGGCGGCGAGCAAGATCGGCGAAAGAATCAGGGCCGCCGCGCCTCGCGGATTCGTCATCGCGGCGCGCGGAAGCTCCGACCACGCGGCGCTGTACGCCAAATATCTCTTCGGAGTGCGCAACCAAAAGTTGGTCGCGCTCGCCGCGCCTTCGCTGTTCACTCACTACGCCCGTCCGCCGCGACTGGACGGGCAGTCTGTGATCGGGATCTCGCAATCGGGCGAATCACCCGATGTGGTCGCGGTCGTCGAGGAAGCCAGGCGGCAGGGTTCGCTGACCATCGCGATCACCAACGTCGCCGAGTCCAGGCTAGCCCGCGCGGCCGAGCTGGTTCTGCCCCTCGAAGCTGGCGAGGAGGTCAGCGTTCCAGCGTCGAAGACCTACACGGCGAGCCTCGTCGCCCTCGCGCTGATCTCGCAGGCTCTCGACCCCGACGCTTTGTTCGAGTCGGCGCTGCAACGCGTGCCCCAGGCGGTCGCGCGTGCCCTCGAGAGCGAGAACGACATCGAAGCTCTCGTCCCTCCGTTGCTCGGTCCACGCGCGATCGTCCTTGGCCGCGGCTTCAACTTCTCGACCGCGGAAGAGGTGGCGCTGAAGCTGAGCGAGACGAGCTACGTGCTGGCGCGCGCCTGGTCGGTGGCGGACTTCGAGCACGGCCCGATCGCGATCGTCGAGGCGGGGCTGCCGGTGGTCGTCATCGACGGCGGAGGTCCTGTGGCGTCAGATCTCGAGTCGATCCGCTCGAGGCTCGAGGCGAAGGGATGCCACGTCCTGGAGCTGCACGATGTGTCAGGCCTCCCTGAGGCGCTGACCCCCGTTCCCCTCGCCGTGCTCGGCCAGCTGCTGGCCCACCGCGTCGCCGTCGCCCGCGGCTTCGACCCCGACCGTCCGCGAAC
>Ga0209157_1004485_pt1 | contig 10425 bp, 16 predicted proteins | sample GraSoiAngelo_135_FD_185892 | JGI IMG/M metagenome (GOLD analysis project Ga0209157, IMG submission 185892) | Grasslands soil microbial communities from the Angelo Coastal Reserve, California, USA - 14_0929_05_40cm (SPAdes) (version 2) | ecosystem: Environmental > Terrestrial > Soil > Grasslands ...
CTCCAATCGCAGAGTACCTGCGATGGATCGGACCCGAACCATCCAGGGTTCGCCGCTAGGATCATCGACCCGGTTCAAGAATTCGAGAGCGCTATCTGCGGTCATTGGCTGCGATGCCAAGCATCAGGAATGTCGTCACCCGCGGCAAGTATCGGTCCCGGTGGTTTGGGCCGTGGTAATTCCAATCCAGGTGGAAGGCCGGCGCGTTGGCCTGTTCAGGATGTTCCTCGCCGACAATCCGGCCGAGTCCTGGCACATCCCAGATTAATTTCTGTCCGGGTGGCTTGTTTGGATTGTTGATTCCCTCCCAGACCCAGCGGCGACGCAGCATGAATGGCGAGGACTCTAACTACAATTGCGGCGCCATGAGGGGATGCGGTGTTCAGCCTTTTGCTCAAGGGCGTCGCGCTGGGCTTCGCCGTCGCCGCGTCGCCCGGGCCGATATTCTTTCTGTGCCTTAGGCGGACCCTGACCCAGGGCCGGCTGACCGGCCTCCTCTCCGGCTTCGGAGTCGCCACCGCGGATGGCTTCTATGCCGCGATCGCCACGTTTGGAGTTGCCGCGCTGACTACCGCCTTCGTCGCCGGGCGCCGGCCGCTGGCCGTGGGCGGCGGGGCGGTCCTCGTGCTCCTCGGAGCGCGCATCCTGATGGAGCGGGCGCAGCCCGCTCGTGAGGCGAGCGCGCCCACCGGCCGCGGCCTGGCGTGGGCCTACGTCTCGACCCTTGGCCTGACCATCACGAACCCGGCGACCATCGTGTCGTTCGCGGCGCTGGCGGCGACGCTCGGGCTCGGCACGGGCGGATCGTTCCTGCGTCCGGCGGTGGTCGTCCTCGGCGTGCTGCTCGGCTCGGCAGCGTGGTGGTGCGTGCTCGTGGTCGCCACTTCGGTGCTGCGCGCCCGGTTGACTCCGGTTGTGATTCGATGGATCAGCACGGTCAGCGGTCTCGCCATCGCGGTGCTCGGAATTTTGGCCGTGCTTTCGGCCTTCTCAGGTTAGGAGTGGAGACGAGCAGCAAGCGCACGCGCACCGTCAGCTGGGAGGACCCGTTCGAGGTTCCCAGGGCGGCCGCCGGCCGCAGTGGTCTCGAGCTTCTGAGGGACGTCTTCTCCGGCAAGCTTCCGCCGCCGCCGATCACCGCCACCATGGGTTTCCGCGGCGTCGAGGTGGAGGATGGCCTCGCGGTGTTCGAGGGCGAGCCGGGCGAGCACCTGTACAACCCCATCGGCTCTGTCCACGGCGGGTTTGCGATGGCGCTGCTGGACTCGGCCATGGGCTGCGCCATCCACACCACGCTCCAGGCGGGCGAGCGTTACACCACCCTCGAGGTGAAGACCAACTTCGTGCGCCCGATCACGGTCGACACGGGCACCGTTCGCTGCGAGGGCGTCGTCGTCCATCGGGGCGGCACGGTCGCGACCGCCGAGGGAAAGCTGTTCGCGGTCGCCAGCGGCAAGCTGCTGGCGCATGGGAGCACGACGTGCCTGATCGCCAGATCCGCGTAGTCGACGTTTTCACCGAGAAGGCGCTCACCGGAAACCAGCTCGCCGTCGTTCTCGACGGCACCGACCTCTCCTCGAAGCTGATGCAGCGCATCGCGCGGGAGATGAACTTCCCCGAGACGACGTTTGTGCTGCCGCCCGACAACCCCGCGCACGCGGCGAAGGTGCGCATCTTCACACCCGCGATGGAGCTGCCGTTCGCCGGCCATCCGACCATCGGCACCGCGTGGGTGCTCGCGGACGAGGGCATCGCCCGAGGGCTCGAGTTCACGCTCGAGGAGACGGTCGGGCCGGTGCGGGTGCGTGGCGTCACGGAGAACGGCCGCGTCGTCTTCTGGATGACGCATCCGAAGATGAGCTTCGGTGAGGTGCTTCCGCACAAGCAGGTCGCGGCCGCCATCGGGGTGGACGAGGACGCGATCGTCCATGACGTGCCGGCGCAGTTCGCGAGCACCGGCAACCCGCATCTGTACGTCGCGCTTCGCGATCCCGGCGCGGTCGACGCCGGAGTCCCGGACCCGGCTCGCGTGCGCAAGCTCGTCGGCGACCACGCCCACGGCATCTACCTCGTCGCCGCGAACGGTCCCGGCCGTCTCTACGGGCGGATGTTCGCGGAAGACGTGTCCGAAGACCCGGCCACCGGATCGGCCGCCGGGCCGCTCGGGGCGTTCGCGGTCAAATACGGGCTCGCCGAGCGGGCGGCCAAGGTCGCGATCGTCACCGAGCAGGGGACGAAGATGGGCCGCCAGGGTTTCATCCACATCCAGCTCGAGTACGGCGAGTCGAAGGACGTTCCCGAGCGCATCGAGGTCGGCGGTGGCGTCATGCCGGTGCTCAGGGGCACGCTGGCAGACTTCGAGTAGTGCAGGTCGACAGCTACCGCTTCCTGCCGCGCAGCTTCCGTCCTTTATATGAGGGTCGTGGCGCGTTCCCCGGCGAATCAGAGCCCGTGTGGACCCCGTTCGCCAAGCGCCTCGCCGATTCGCGCATCGCCCTGCTGACGTCGGCGGGGATCCACCTGAAGGCCGGCCAGCCGGCGTTCGACCTCGACGGCGAGCGCGCCCGGCCCGAGTGGGGCGATCCGACCTGGCGCATCATCGCCGCTTCGACCGAGCCCGACGCGATCGGCGTCGCCCACCTGCACATCAACGAGGACGACCTGCTGGCCGACCCGGAGATCGCGCTGCCGATGCGCGGCCTGGACCAGCTCGTGGCCGATGCCGTGGTCGGCTCCGCGGTGGGCGAGCACCTCGCGGTGATGGGCTACCAGGACCGTGGGCTCGACGACTGGCGCCGGACCACGGCGCCTGCGATCCTCGAGCACCTGCGGGCGCAGGAGGCGGATGGCCTGGTTCTCGCCCCCGCTTGACCCGACTGCTGCAGCAACGTGCCCGTGCTGGCACGGTGGATCGAGGCGGCGGGGATGCCGACCGTGGTCGTGACCATGATGCCCTCCGTGGCCGAGGAGAGGCGGGCGCCGCGCATCGTCGGCGTGGAGTTTCCATTCGGCCACGCGTTCGGCATGCCGCACGACCGGACGATGCAGCGAGGGGTGCTCGAGCTGGCCCTGCGCGTGCTGGCCGGCGCGACCGGGTTCGGCACGCGGGTCGACTTTGACATGGAGTGGCCGGTGCCCCTCCGCGAGGCTTATCGCGCCTGGCAGCCGAAAGAGCCCAGCCCGATCGTCAAGAAGCTGTTGGCGGCCCGTGAGCGATAGCTGCTTTCGCCCGAGATGGCGAAAAAGTACGGCTTGAGGCGCTTCTGACCGCCCGAGATGGCGGAAAAGTGCCGCCGCAGCTAACTACTTGGGGGCTAGCTTGATCGACGCCGAGTTGATGCAGTAGCGCAGCCCGGTCGGCTCCGGCCCGTCGTCGAACACGTGCCCCAGGTGGCCGCCGCAGCTTGCGCAGTTGACCTCGGTCCGGACCATGAAGTGCGACGTGTCCACCAATTCCTCGACCGGCGCCCCTTCGGCCGGCGCGTAGAAGCTCGGCCAGCCGCAGTGGGCGTCGAACTTGGTCTCCGACTCGAACAGCTTGGCCCCGCAGCCGGCGCACAGGTAGACGCCAGGCGTCTTGGTGTCCCAGTACTCGCCCGTGAAAGGCCGCTCCGTGCCCTTCTCGCGCAGGATGTGGAACTGCATCGGGGTCAGGTCTCGTCTCCACTCGGCTTCGCTCTTCTGGACGCTCGCTTCGCTCTTCTCTTTCACCTTGCTACTTTGCCCTCAACTCTTAACCACCAAACGCCTCAACGGGCGGTACCCTCGGAAGGTACCTGAGGCATTCATCTTGGGGGGTGTCGAGATGTCGCCGATCGATCGCCGAACGTTCCTGAAAGCCGCCGGCGCCCTGGGTCTGGCGGGCCTCGCGGCGCCCGTGATGCCCGGCCTCGCGGCGACGTTCGTAAAGCGCCGCAACCCGATCCAGCACATCATCATCGACCTCCAGGAGAACCGCTCCTTCGACCACTACTACGGATTCGCGCCCTTCGCCGGCGCATTTGGGGTCCCGGCCGGCTATACGCAGCCGGACGGCAGCGGCGGCAGCGTCGCGCCGTATCACTTCACCAGCCTCTCCACGCCGGACATCGGTCACAGCTGGACCGCGACGCACCGCGAGTGGAACGGCGGTGCGATGGACGGCTTCTTCACCACCGACGGCATCAACGCCATGGGCTTCTACACAGCGCAAGACCTGCCGTTCTACTACAGCCTCCACGACACGTCCACGCTGTGCGTCAACTACTTCTGCTCCCTGCTCGGGCCGACGTGGCCGAACCGCTTTTACACCGCCGCGGGCACATCAGGCGGCATCACCACCAACGGCATCTGGGGCTACGGTGTCTTCGACTACCCGATCATCCTCGACCTGCTCGACGCCGCGAATGTGTCGTGGAAGGTCTACAACGTCGGCATGGACAGCGTCCCCTTTGGCAACACCGACAACGTCTTCGTCTTCTGGAAGAGGTTTGCGAACGACCAGCGCGCACACCGTCCCAAGCAGGAGTTCTTCCAGGACCTGAAGCAGGACACGCTGCCCAACGTCTCGTGGATCATCCCCAGCTTCGCGCGCGGATGGGACGAGCACCCGCCCGCCGACGTCTCGGTCGGCATGGGCATCGTCCAGGAGCTGGTCGACGGGCTGCGCAACTCGTCGTCGTTCGCGAGCTCCGCGTACATCCACACCTACGACGAGGCCGGCGGCTACTTCGACCACGTCGCGCCGCCGCAGGTCGACGCCTACGGTCTTGGCATCCGCGTCCCGACCTGGATCATCTCGCCGTTCGCCAAGCCGGGCCACCTCGAGCCGACCGTGTACGAGCACACGTCGACCCTGAAGTTCATCGAGGCTGTGTTCAACCTGCCGACGCTCGCGTCCGCGAACCACATGTTCGACGCGGGCACGCCGACCGGCGGGAACTACCAGGCCGGCGGGGCGCCGGCGCCGCCGCGGGACAACCTGGCGAGCATCGGCAGCCTGATGGAGTGCTTCGCCTTCTAACTAACCTAGGAGTCGTGGCAAGCCGGGAACTCCAGTCGCGGCTCAAGAAGGAGCTCGTGATCTGGTTGGTGACCGCGAGCAAGAGCGGGCACCCGCAAGCGGTGCCCGTCTGGTTCCTATTTCACGGCGACTCGTTCCTCATCTACTCCGCACCTGGGGTCAAAGAGCGCCACGTGCGCGAGAACCCAAACGTCGAGCTCCACCTCAACACCGACGAGGTGGGCGACGTCGTGGTTCGGATCTCGGGCAAGGCGAGGATCACAAAGTCCGAGCCGCCACCCCACAAGGTCCCGGCCTACATCCGCAAGTACGGCGATCAGATCGAGGGATTCGGCTGGACACCCGAGGAGTATTCGCGCCGCTATCCGCACCCCATCCGCGTGCGGCAGCTCCGTTTTCACTGAAAGGGAGGCGTAAATTGCCGCATCCGCTTCGCTTCGGCCTCAAGGCGTCTGGCCAGTGGATCAGCATCGAGCAGCTGCGGACGGTCTGGAAGATCGCCGATGAGTCCGGCTTCGACCACCTGTGGGACTTCGACCACCTCGCCACCATCGGCGCCAACGGCCCGGACGGCCCGGTCTACGAAGGCTGGGCCCTGCAGGCGGCGATGGCCGAGGCGACCAGTCGGGTGCGCATCGGCTGCATGGTCACCGGGAACACCTATCGCCACCCGATCGTCCTCGCCAAGCTGGCGGTGACGGTCGATCACCTGTCGGGTGGGCGGCTGGAGTTCGGCATCGGCGCCGCGTGGGCTGAGATCGAGCACCAGATGTACGGCATCGAGGGTCTCGACCACCGCGTCGGCAGGTTGAGCGAGTCGCTCCAGATCATCAAATCGCTGTTCACCGAGGAGCGCACTACCTTCGAAGGCCGCTACTACAGGTTCAAGGATGCGATCGCCAACCCCAAGCCGGTCCAGAAGCCCCACCCGCCGATCTGGATCGGCGCATCGGGCGCGACCACCCTGCGCCTGACGGCGCGCCACGCCGATGTCTGGAACATCTCGGGCGGCGACGCCGGCGCGGTGAAAGATGTGATCGGCAGGTTCGAGGAGGCGTGTGGACAGGTCGGCCGTGACCCCTCCGAGGTCAGGCGCTCGATCCAGTTCTTCTGGGACGGCCAGGACAGGAACGAGGTGCTCGAGCAGTCGGCGCAGTTCTATGAGCTGGGCGTCACCGAGCAGATCATCTACATGCGCGGCGACCACCCCGACCGCACTGCGGGGAAGGTCGCGGAGATGCTTCCCGAGCTGCGTCGCCTGGAGAGGGTCCCCTCCTAGGCAAATATCGTTGACACAACATATATCGTTGTAGTAATATGTCGGCGTGGCCGACGTTTTTCAGATCCTTGCCGACCCGACCCGGCGTCGTATCGTGGAGGCGCTGAGGCGCGGGGAGCGCTCGGTGGGGGAGCTGGTCGCGGTCGTCGACATCGGACAGCCCGGTGTTTCGAGGCAGCTGGCCATCCTGGAAGACGCGGACTTCGTCGTCGTGCGGCCGGAGGGTCGGCGCCGGCTCTACTCGCTGCGGCCGCAGCCGTTTCGGGAGCTCTCGGAGTTCGTGACCGCGTACCGCGCGATCTGGGAACCGAGGCTGGACCGGTTTAGCGCCGAGCTGGAACGCCGGCGCAGAAACAAGCATTCGAAAAGGAGAAACTCAGATGGCTGAAACACTTCGACCCTGTCTGACGTTCAAGGACCGCGCCGAGGAGGCGGTCAAGTTTTACGTCTCGATCTTCCCGAACTCGAAGATCACCGACATCTCGCGCGTCGAGACGGATGGCGGGCCGATCCCCAAGGGAAAGCTCCTCAGCGCCATCTTCGAGCTGGACGGCCGCGAGTTCCGCGCGTTCGACGGCGGCGAGAGCTTCACCTTCAGCGAGGGCATCTCGCTCGACGTCACCTGCAAGAACCAGGAGGAGGTCGACCGCTACTGGTCGAAGCTCACCTCGGGTGGCGGCGAGGAGGGACCGTGCGGCTGGCTGAAGGACCGCTTCGGGGTCTCGTGGCAGGTCGTGCCCGAGCAGCTCGGCCAGATGCTGAGCGACCCGAAGGGCGGCAACTCCGAGGCCGCGATGAACGCGATGCTGAAGATGAAGAAGATCGACATCGCGACCCTCGAGAAGGCCTACAAGGGATCGCCGGTAGCGTGACCGAACGTCCAAAGCTCACCCTCGAGCGCACTTTCGAGGCCACGGCGGAGGAGGTGTGGGAGCTCTGGACGACGAAAGAGGGAATCGAGTCGTGGTGGGGCCCGGAGGGTTTCAGCGTCGCCGTGAGCGAGCTGGACCTCCGGCCCGGCGGGGAGCTGCGCTACGCGATGAGCGCGGTCGCTCCAGAGATGGTCGAATACGTCCGGCAAGCCGGCATGCCGGTCACGAACCACCATAGGATCAGGTACACGGAGGTCGAACGGCCGCACCGGCTCGCATACATGGAGCTGGCCGACTTCATCCCCGGCGTCGAGGCCTACGAGGTGGAGACCATCGTCGAGCTGCGTTCTGTCGGCGACGCGGTGCACATGGTGCTCACCTTCGAGGCGATGCATGACGCACGATGGACCGAGCTCGCCAGGCTCGGCCGGGAGGGAGAGCTGGAACGCCTCGCCAAGGTCCTGGCTGCGCGAGAATGACTCATCCCCAAGCCAACAGGAGGTAGGTCATGGCCGACAGTGTGTATCGGGTCACTGAGCTAATCGGGACCAGCAGCCAGTCCTGGGAGGCGGCCGCCCGCGGCGCCGTCGAGACCGCGGCCAAGAGCCTGCGCGACCTCCGCGTCGCCGAGGTGGTGGAGCAGGACATGACGATCGAGAACGGGAAGGTGACGAGCTACCGCGTCAAGCTCAACGTCTCGTTCAAGTACCTGCCCGAGGCGGGCCCGAGGGCCGGCAGCCGCAAGCGCTAGGGGGCGGTCGCTGCCTGGAGCTGGCAGCCGGCGGCCTTCATCTCCTCGAGGGCCTGCTGGCCGGTGGCTTCGTTGACCGCCGCGCAGAGGTTGACCAGGACGCGCACCTGGTACTGGTTCTTGCGCGCGTCGAGGGCGCTCGCGCGGACGCAGTAGTCGGTGGCGATGCCGCAGACGTCGATGTGGTCGACCCGCTGCTCCTTCAACAATTCGAGCAGCGGATGGCCGCGCTTGTCCAGGCCGTCGAACGCCGAGTAGGCGGCGGCGTTGCGACCCTTGGTGACCACCTCGTGGATGTACTTCTCGCGGACCAGGTTCTGGATCGTCGGCACGAACGCGGCGCCCGGTGTGCCCACCATGCAGTGTGGCGGCCAGGTGTTGATGAAGTCCGGCGTGTCCGAGATGTGGTCTGGCGCGCTCTCGTGGTAGTCGCGTGACGCAACCACGAAGTCGTACTCGGACCTGAAGTGGCGGACGTGCCGCGCGATCATCGCCGCCACCTGCAGTCCCCCAGGCACGCCGAGGCTGCCGCCCTCGACGAAGTCCACCTGGACGTCGACCACGAGCAACGCATTTCTCATTCCCGCGACCTTACTTAACGCTGACTAGACTGACCCTATGGCCTCCGTGATAGTAGCGGGCGCGCGCACCCCGTTTGGCAAGTTCGGAGGCGGCTTCAAAGACGTCCCGGCCACGACCCTCGGCGCCCACGCCATCCGCGCCGCCCTGGCCCGCGCGGGCGTCGAGGGAAAGGACGTGGATTACGTGATCATGGGTCAGGTCCTGCAGGCGGGGGCGGGTCAGATCACAGCCCGTCAGGCGGCGATCGGGGCGGGCATCCCCCAGGAAGTGCCCGCGATCACGATCAACAAGGTCTGCCTCTCCGGCATCAACGCCATCGCGCTCGCGGACCAGCTGATCCGCGCGGGCGAGGTGGAGGTGGTGGTCGCCGGCGGCATGGAGTCGATGTCAGAAGCCCCGTACGTATTTCCCCGGGCGCGCTTCGGCGCCCGCATGGGCAACGCCGAGATGGTCGACTCGATGATCCACGACGGCCTGTGGTCGACCTTCACCGGGCAGCACATGGGCGAGAGCTCGGACGAGGTCAACAAGGAGCTCGAGATCAGCCGCGAGGAGCAGGACGCGTGGGCCGCGCGCTCGCACCAGCGGGCCGCCAGGGCCTGGTCGAATGGCGGCGTGCTCAAAGACGAGGTGGTGCCGTTCGGAAAGCTCGAGCGCGACGAGGGCGTCAGGCCCGAGACCACGGTGGAGACGCTCAGCAAGCTGACGCCCGCGTTCCACAAGGACGGCACCATCACCGCCGGCAACGCGTCCCAGGTCTCGGACGGCGCCGCCGCCGTGGTCGTGATGTCGAAGGAGCGCGCCGCCAAGCTCGGCGCGGAACCCCTGGCCGAGGTCGTCGCGCACGGCATGAGCGCCGAGCGCTACGCGTGGCTGCACACCGTGCCCGCACTTGCTTTGAGCAACGCGCTGAAGAAGGGCGGGCTCGGCGTCGACGACCTCGATCTCGTCGAGATCAACGAAGCATTTGCCGCGGTGGCCCTGAACGCGACGCGGATGCTCGGGCTCGACGAGGAAAAGGTGAACGTCAACGGCGGGGCGGTGGCGCTCGGCCATCCGATCGGAGCAAGCGGCGCCCGACTCGTGCTGACCGTGGCGGGCGAGCTGAAGCGGCGCGGCCTTCGCACTGGCGCCGCGGCGCTGTGCGGCGGCGGCGGCCAGGGCGACGCGCTGGTCGTGCGCCGGCCTTCGTGACGCAGCGCACGACCTCGCCCTACGGCTCCTGGGCCTCGCCCATCACCCCCGGTGTCCTCCTCCAGGGCACCGTGCACATGCGCAACCAGATGACTCGCTGGGACGGCGCCGACCTCTACTGGTCCGAGCTGCGGCCGTATGAGGGCGGCCGGATCGTGGTGTGCAAACGCGCCGCCGGCGGGGCCATCTCGGACGTCACGCCCAGCGGTTTCAACGCTCGCAGCCGCGTGCACGAGTACGGCGGCGGGCACTACGCGGTGGCGGGCGGGACGGTTTTCTTCACCAACTTCCAGGATCAGCGCCTTTACCGCCAGGACTCAGGCCGCGAACCCCGACCGATCACGCCCGACGCGGACGTGCGTCACGCCGACATGCTCGTCGACTCGCGGCGCGGCCGCGTCGTCGCCGTGCGCGAGGACCACAGCACCGGCGCGCGTGAGGCCGTCAACACGATCGTCTCCGTCGACGCCGACGGCCGCGGCGACGCCGTCACGCTCGCGTCGGGCAACGACTTCTACGCCTCGCCCAGGCTGAGCCCAGACGGCGACCGCATCGCGTGGCACACGTGGAACCACCCGCACATGCCGTGGGACGCGAGCGAGATCTGGGTGGGGGAGCTGGACCGCGAGGGCCGGGTGACGTCCAGGCGCAAGGTGGCGGGCGGCGCCAACGAGTCCGTGCTGCAGCCCGAGTGGTCCCCCACCGGCGAGCTTTATTTCGTGTCCGACCGCAACGACTGGTGGAA
>Ga0209157_1004488_pt1 | contig 10423 bp, 12 predicted proteins | sample GraSoiAngelo_135_FD_185892 | JGI IMG/M metagenome (GOLD analysis project Ga0209157, IMG submission 185892) | Grasslands soil microbial communities from the Angelo Coastal Reserve, California, USA - 14_0929_05_40cm (SPAdes) (version 2) | ecosystem: Environmental > Terrestrial > Soil > Grasslands ...
AATGGGCCGAGGAGCAGGAGGGCGAGGACAGCGATGCTGACGCCCCGCCGAGCGTCCTTCGGCAGGATGACGCCGTACGAATTCCGACGCAGACCGTGGCGGTACGACCCGTTGATGAACCCGTTGATCACCCCGGTCCCGTTCGTCCGGCCCGTGCCGTTCGTGAGCCCGTTCGTCCGACCGGACCCGTTCGTGAGGCCGTTCGTCCTCCCCGCGAGACCGTTCGTCAGTCCGTTTGTGCGACCGAGGCCGTTCGTCCGCCCCATCCCGTTCGTCCGGCCCAGCCCGTTCGTCAGGCCTTGGACCCGGAGGGGTCCATTCCCGTTCGTGAGGCCCCGGTGGTCCCGTGAGGGACCCTTTCTGGAATCTCGGTCCGAGGTCACGTACCGGACCCCCCGGACTTGCTCAGCTCCGCGATCTCCGGTTCCGAGAGGACGCCTCCCCGCAGGCCGAGGGCGAGGAGAGCGCTCCCGATGACGAGAAGGACGAGGCCGGAGGCAAGCGCGATCAGATTCAGCCAGCCGAACCCCTCGTACTGGGTCCCCAAGATGGGGACGCGCAGAAGGTCGTGGGCGAACGTTCCAAGGAGGAGGCCGGGACCGCCGAGGAGGAGGAGCACGAGCCCGGTGTAGTACATGATCCGGTCGCGCCTGAGGTTCACTGTCGCACCAACGGGCAGGGTCCCACGACACGCGCGGGGCTCGGGGGGAGCGGTTCAAACTTCGACTCTATTTAAGCACTTCCCCATCGTTGTCAGTGGACGCACCGAACTCGGAAGCAATCGAGGCCTGCGCCCGTTCCCTGCACCGCGCGGCTTCGTCGCCGCGGCCGAGCGCCTCGAGGGCCTTCGCCCGGAGCGCCCACGCTTCCCAATCGTGGGGGTCCAGCTCTGTGGCACGCTCGAGGGATCGAAGCGCGGCCTTCGATCTCCCCGCCTTGAGGGCGACGGCACCGTGCTCCCGCCACACCTCCGCCTCCCCGGGGTCGAGGCCGATGGCGGCGTCGAGGCTCGCGAGGGCTTCCGGAATCCGCCCTAGGTCTTCGAGGGCCCGCGCGCGCTCCGCGTACGCGACATCGAGATGGGCGCCGGTCGCAATCACGACATCGTACGCCGCCACGGCGTCCTGGTGGCGGCCGGACTCCCGCAGGATGTTCCCCTTGAGGAGGTCGTCCTCGGCCGCGATCGACCCGCCATCGTCGAGGACCTTGAGAGCCGCGTCCACCTGACCGGAGCGTGCCAGAGCGCGAGCGAGACTCCGGCGCACCGCGGGGCGGGCGTCGAGTTCCAGGGACCGCTCCAGGAGCGGGACCGCCTCGGCCGGGTCGCCGGTCTCGAGGATCGCCTCGCCCAGCAGGGCGCGGGCCTCGCCGTCCTCGGGCCGCTTCTCGACCAGGTCGCGGGCGACGGTCAGGGCCTCCGCGGGCCGGCCGTCTCGGATCAGGAGGCGGGCGAGGGCCGCGATCGCGCGCACGTCCCCCGCCTTCGCGGCGAGTGCGTACGCGGGCAGGGCCTCGTCCTCCCGCCCCAGCTCCTCGAGGAGCTTGGCGCGGAGCCGCAGCACCTCGCCGTTCCCCGGCTCCACCTCGAGGGCGACGTCGTAGGAACGCAGCGCTTCCTCGTAGCACCGCCGGGCCTCCTCGGGGTCCCCGAGCCCGAGGCTCACGTTCCCGCGGAACACCCACGCCTCATCGTACGTCGGGTTCAGGACGAGGGCATTCGTGAGGGCCTCCCGCGCATCGTCGAGGCGGCCGAGGTCGTTCAGCACCTCCGCCTTCGCCATCCATGCGTGGTCGTAGTTCGGGTTCAGCTCGAGGGCCTGGGTGATCAGCTCGAGCCCCTCCTCGGAGCGGCCGAGCTTCCCGAGGGCGTGGCCCTTCGCGTACAGGGCGTAGTCGAAGTCCGGCTTGAGGTCGAGGGACTTGTCGTGGTACTTGATGGATTCAGAGTGGCGGGCCATCTTGTCGAGCGCGTTCCCGATGTTGTTCCATGCGATCTCGTACTTCGGGTTCACGTCGATCGCCCGCTCGAAGTACGGGATCGACTCCTGGTACCGCCCGAGGTTGTACAGGGCGTTGCCGAGGTTGTTCCAGAGGACCTCGTCCCCCTTGTCGATCTCGAGGGCCTTCCGGTAGCACTCGACGGCGTCCTCGAGCCGGTCGATCCCGTGGTATGTGTACCCCTTGTTGTACCACGCGTGCTTGTACGTGGGGTCGATCGTGAGGGCCCGGTCGTAGCACCGGATCGCCTCGTCGTGGATCCCGAGCATGAAGAACGTGAACCCCTTGTTGTTCCACGCCTCCGGGTTCCTCGTGTTGAGGGCGAGGACCCGGTCGTACGCCTCGATCGCCTCCTCGTATCGCTCCAGGGAATACAGGGCGTTTCCGAGGGCGTTCCACGCGTCCTGGTATTCCGGCTTCACGCCGACGGCATGCCGGTACGCGGCGACGGCGTCCTCATATTTCCCGAGCTGTTCGTGAAGCAGGCCCTTGCGGAACCACGCGACCTCGTTCGACGCGTCGAGGTCCGCGAGGGCGTCGTAGCACTCGAGGGCCTTCCGAGTCTTCCCGAGCTGGGCGAGGGCGAGCCCCTTGTCGTACAGGGCGACGTGGTAGTCCGGCTTCAGCGCGAGGGCGCGGTCGTAGCACTCCACGGCCCGCTCGTGCTGACCCAGGTACGAGTATGCGTTCCCCCGATTGTACCAAGCAATCTCGTAGGACGGGTTCGCGGCGAGGGACTTGTCGTAGCAACCGAGGGCGTCCTCGTGGCGACCGATGGAGTCGAGGGCGACGCCCTTGTTGTTCCAAACGACGTGGTCCCGGAGGCCGAGCTCGATCGCCCGGTCGTAGCGGGCGAGTGCGTCCGAGAAGCGCTTCGCGTCGCACAGCTCGTTCCCCTTGAGGAACTCCTCCTCCGCCCGGGCGAGGGATACGGATCGATCCTCCGTGACCGTTGCCGAGAGGAGGGTGAGAAAGAGGACGTTGGTCACGGAACGTTTGCATCCTGGGCACGCGATATAAACGTTGTTGGGTCGTTACCCTCCGTATCCGGGGCGGGGACGTATCTTTAAGTAGCGTGGGGAGGTTCGTCCGATTCCAAGAGGGGATGGCCTGAGCGCTGGCGATCTTGAGGGCTTCTCGAAGTCGAAGTCGATGGAGCTCCCCCGGTCCGTCGTCATCGGCCACGACGCGATCAAGCAGGTCGGCGAGGTGTGCGCGAACCTGAAGATGGGGCGGCGGGCCCTCCTCGTCGCAGACCCCACGACGATGAAGATCGCGGGCGAGGCCGCGGTCCGTTCCCTCCAGGATCGGAAGATCAAGACGGAGGAATACCTGATCCCGGACGCGAACTGGCAGGCCGTGATGACGGCGAGGGATATCCTCACGTCGAAGGACCTGGACTTCGCCCTCGGCGTCGGCGGCGGGCGCTCGATCGACGTCGCCAAGCTCTCCGCGTTCCAAGCGGGCCTGCCGTTCGTGAGCGTGCCCACGGCGGCGAGCCATGACGGGGTCGTGTCAAGCCAGGCGTCCATCGAGAAGGAGGGGCAGAAGCAGACGTTTGGCGCACAGACCCCGATCGCGGTGATCATGGACACGGGGATCATCGCCGAGAGCCCGTTCCGCCTCCTCGCGTCCGGGTGCGGGGACATCATGGCGAACCTCACCGCGGTGAAGGACTGGGCCCTCGGGAGGAACCTGCGGAACGAGTACTACTCGAGCTATGCGGCGGCCCTCAGCGAGCTCGCGGCCCGCCTCCTCATCGAAAACGCGCACACGATCAAGCCCCGCCTCGAGGAGAGCGCGTGGTTCGTCGCGAAGGCGCTCGTCTCGAGCGGCGTCGCGATGTCCATCGCCGGGTCGTCGCGGCCCGCCTCCGGGAGCGAGCACAAGTTCTCCCACGCCCTCGACAAGGTCGCGAAGAAGCCCGCCCTCCATGGGGAGCAGTGCGGCGTCGGGACGATTATGATGATGTACCTCCACGGCGGGAACTGGGAGGAAGCTCGGAACGCGCTCCTCGCGATCGGCGCGCCGACGACCGCGCGGGCCCTCGGAATCACGGACGACGAGCTGCTCGAGGCCCTCATCCACGCGCACGAGATCCACCCGGAGCGGTATACGATCCTCGGTGACGCCGGGCTGACGCACGACGCCGCGGAACGGCTCGCGCACATCACGAAGGTCGTCTGAGGACGCGGAACCGATCGAGGGAGTCCACGATTCGGTCGACGAAGGGTGCCACCTCGATTGAGAGCCCGTATCGACGGAAATATTTCCCAAGGGCGTTGAGCCCGTGTTCGAGCATCGCCGACGCCTCCGTGAGGCGAATCCATGGGGCGGTCCCCGTGCGGTCCACCCGCAGGGCCTCGGAGAAATCAATGAAGAACGGATGTCCGTCGTAGACGAGGATGTTGAACGCACTGAAGTCCGTGTGGACCACTCCCGCGCGGGCCATTGTTTCAATCCCTGCCAGGATCTCTTGAAGCAGGGGCTCAGGATCCTCCAATCGTACGTCGACGAGCCGAGGCGCCGGGCCGTCCTCGTCCCCGAGATACCGCATCGAGAACATCGCCTCCACCCGCCGCGCGGGCGTCGGGACCGGAACGCCACCTTTCCACGCGCGGTGCATCGCCTCGAACTCCTCCGCGGCCCGCCAGCCCATCGCGTCCGCCTTCACGGGCCCGTCCCCCTTGTGGGAAGTGCGGTACAGGCGATACATCTTCACCGCGATTGGCGCGCCGTTGTACCCGCAGAGGAGGACCTCCGCCTCCTTGCCCGCGCTAATCGGGCGCACGACCTCCGTCGCGAGCCCCGCGGAGAGGATCGCCGCGACCCGGTCGTCGTATCCGGGCTCTTCCATCTCGAGCCTCCCCGCGCGGATCCGCCAGCGGACGCTGGCGTCCAGGTACGGACTGTTCGGCATCTCGTGGTTCTTGGATCGGCCATGAAGCGTTCGCACTCTCGGACACATATCGCCGGGAGAAATCCGCGAATCGGCTCACGGGGCTCCCGGCACTGATCGGAAAATCAGAGTCGTGTTCATCGCCGGGAACCTCCTGGTCCTACGGACCGTCTCAGCCCATGGAAGCGGGGGTAGATGAAAGTACTGTTGGCCTTGGATGAGGGTAACCGACGAGCCTGGGCCTCGCGGCGTCACGAAACCGCGGTCCCTCGCGTGTCGGCGATCATCGCGTCGGCGGCCAAGCCTTCGAGGAGCTCCTTCTGAGAGTCGAGGTTCGAGAGGACCTCGGCGGGGGATGGAAAGCGACGCTCCGTTTCGAACGTGAGGACGGCATCCCGAGGAGGCGCATCCGGGGCCCTCCCCGTAGGCTTTCGCGGTCTGAGGGAGACCTCGGCAGTGGTTGCCTGGTACGCGAGCCGCAATCGGAGAAGTTCCTGGGACCCCAGGAGCGTGCGCTCGGAGGGTCCCGACGCGACCCGCTCGAAGCGGACATTCGGGCCGTAAGCCTCGGACGTGAATAGGTAACCCCGTCGTTGCGCATCCGTCGTCCAGAGAACGGCGGCCTCCGCATCGGGGTGCACGATGGCCCCGGATGCGCTCAGGAAGATCCAGAACGAGTACGAGCTCCATCTGTGTCCTAGGTTCCGGTTGCCCCCTACACGCAGGACCATTCCGTTGTCAAACACCACACGCGCGATGCCGCGAGAATCCGCGATCTGCGCGATTCTCGGCAGCAGGCGGGGCAGTAGATCGGCGACCCACGAGACCTGTGGCCGGTACATCCGCCAGTCGTTCAACCCAATGAAAGCCCCGACCCCGAGTGCGAAAACAGTCTCGAAGATCTCGAACAAGGAGTCCACCCGTCCGGACAACCTGGTGGCAAGCAATAGAGATCCGGAAAAGAGAGCCCAGTAGACGGCGGCCTCGATGAGGAGGCCCCGGCGAACGTGCCACGCCGCCTCCTCGATGTCTTCGGTGCGGACCCCCACGCCGACGTCATCCCTCGGGCGGACAAGAACCATTCGCCACGGTATCATGCGGAGCGCCGGATCCGGCGTCCCGGCGTCCCGGACTTTTCTGATCGGCGGGGCCTCGTTCGCCTCGGTTCTTCCGAGACGGCCAACGTATTTACGACGGCCCACCGTATTGCGACCCGGGCGCGGGCGACCCAGGGGCGTGCGGGATGAAGGGGGCCGTACCGAGGCGGGTGAACATCACGACTGCCGAGGCCGTCCTCCTCTCCATGGGCTACAAGGTCTTCCGCGAGACGTTCGACCTCGTCGCCGTGAGGCACCTCGAGAACGGGAAGCGCTTCCACACTCGCATCGAGGCCCATGGAGAGCCCGTCGTCCCGAAGGGCGCGGAGATTGACGTCCACATCGATTACCTCGGGGAGCGGAGCCACAGCCACGGGTCCCGGGCAGAGGGCGAGACGATCCGGATCGAGATGGACACGCTCCAGGACTTCCTCGCGAGCGCGAAGCCCTCGAGGGGCGCGCCAGGGTTCATCGCATGTCCGATGTGCGGGAAGGAGATGGCGGCGGCCCTCTTCGAGACGCACCGGAAGATCTCCCATCGCTAGGCTCACAGTGCGTTGAGAATCTTCTGACGGAGCAGCGGATCTGCTGCAATCGATATCGCATCCGTCGCCCGCACGGTGATCGCCCCCCACGGGCGGGCTTCAATCCTTGGCGCGGGCAGTGACCTCAGCCTTCCCTCCCCGACGGCGGAGACCATCGCGGGACCGTAGACGCTCACCGCGAAGACCTCCTGCGTGAGGTCGGTCCCCTTCCGGTTCATGAACTCGTCATAGAGGTCGAGGGCCATGAAGTCCGGCTGCAGGATGTCCCCGAGCTCCAGGAGGAAGCGGGTCCACGACTCCCGAGCGGGCGCGTCCCTCACCGGCGTGTCGTCAATCCCGACGTGGAACCCGAGCACGAGGAGATCGTCCCGCCACCGGAAATCGTGCTGGTCCCGCCGGTCGTACCGCCACACCGCCACGCTGGCGAACGCCCTCGGGCCCCCGGCGGGAAGGCGGTGCCAGAGGGTGATGTCCCAGCCGTCCGCGAGGGTGCGGGCGTCGTGGGTCCGCTTGTCCGTGGATACCGCGCCTTTGTCCACGAGCGCGAGGGACTTCTCGAACGTGAGCGCGGCGGGGGGCATGCACGCTAAGGCGGTGAGCCCGTACCGCCACTTGTTCTTGGGTGAGAGCGGGAGCATGGGTGGGACTCGCATCGCCACCACTGCGTAGATTGAATACGTTTTCGAGTCGACGGGTTGGCCCTACGAAAGCTCCTTCGTGAAAACCGCGCGGCCCGTGTTCGCGAAGCCAATCTTCCTCCAGAACGCCGCCGCGTCCCGGTTCGTCGGCAGGATCTCCAGGTCGATCCGATCCACATGCATCGCTTTTGCCTCCCGGAGGAGGCGGGCCGCGAGGGCGCGCCCCACGCCCTTCTTCCGATGCAACGGGTCCACGAAGAAGTCGTTCACTGTGAGGACCCGCCCGAGCTCGGCGGACGGCGAGGATACCGCAAGTGCGACGCCGACGACCCCCGCCTTATCCTTGGCGACAAGGAGGACGCCAGGGAATCGATTCTTGATGGCCTGCTCAACCGCCCAGGAGATGCGGTCCGGCTTGGGGCGGAGACCCTCGGACGCGATGTACGCCCCGATCAGCCGCTCGACCGCGTCCCGATCCGCAGGTGACGCCCGCTCGATGAGAACCATCGAGTGGGAGGACACAATTGCATCGGTATGAAAATTGCGGGCTCACTCGGGCGGCCACAGGCCATCCTTGTGGCGGTCGAAGGGCTCGTACGGCACCTTCCCCTTCAGCAGACCCAGTGCCTTCCGGACCTTGCGAGTCCAGTCGACGGAACGGCGAGGCATCGACGGGCGATGGCAGCTCCTTGTAGTTAATCCCTGCCATCTCCAACGCCCGGGTGTGCCGGCGGGACGACCGAGCATTTGAAAATCAGAACAGGACGACCCGCACGCGCTCGCCTTTCTCCACGAGGTCCACGTTCGCGGGGATCTCGATGTACCCGTTGGCGTGCGCCATCGAGGTGATCGCCCCGCTCTCCTTGTACGCGGGCACCGCCATCCCGTCCTCAACCCGCACGGTGTGGAACTCGACCCGCCCCATCGAAGAGACGATCCGCTTTGAGAGCGGGAGCTCGACAACCTTCTCCAGAGCGGGGGGCAATCGCGCGATCTTCCGGAGCATCGGGACGAGCATCATGTAGCAGTTCGAGAGGCACGACGTCGGATATCCGGGCATCCCGAGCACCGCCCTCCCGTTCACGACGCCGAGGACCGTGGGCTTCCCGGGCTTGACGGCGACCCCGTGGAAGCGGACCTCCCCCATCGCCTGGAGGACGTCGATGATCATGTCCTTCTCCCCGACGCTCGAGCCGCCGCTGAACATGACGAGGTCGTTTGCGGTTGCTTTACGAATCGCGGCCTTCAGGGCCTCGAGCTTGTCCGGCACGCGGCCCAGGAGGACGGGTTCTCCACCCGCCTCCAGGGTGACCGAGGCCATCGTGTGGGCGTTGATGTCGTAGACCTGCCCCGGCCGGATCTTCTCGCCCGGCGGGATCACCTCGTCGCCTGTCGTGAGAATCGCGACGCGGGGCTTTGCATACACATCGACGTCCTTCTCCCCGACCGCCGCGATGGCACCGATCTTCGCGGGGGTGAGGAACTCTCCCGCGTGCACGACGCCCTCGCCCTTCCGGATGTCCTCCCCACGTCGTGAAATATTCTCGCCGGGGTGGACGGGCGAGTACACCCGGACCGTGTCGTCCTCCCGCTCCGTGTCCTCGACCATGACGACCGCGTCTGCGCCCGCGGGCAGCGTCGACCCTGTCGCGAGCTCGATGCACGTCCCCTTCGCCACCCGCTTCGTGGGGATCGAATCCGCGTAAAGTGTCTCGACTCGCCGGAGATCCGCCGGTGTGAACTTCCTCGCAGGGTATGTGTCCGCGGCCCGTACCGCGTATCCGTCCATCGCCGCGCGATCGACGAGGGGGACGTCGATCTTTGAGACGACGTCCGAGGCCGCGACGCGGCGCAACGCTTCCAAGAGGGACACGCGCTCGGCCCGCTCAATTGGCTTCGCGAGCTCGTCCAGCATTCGGAGGGCGTCGTCGAGTGACACGAGGGCCTTCAGTGGCCGCATCCCGCGGCCGTGGTGCTCCCTCTCGTCGTGGTCGTCCCGCTGAGCGTGGCGGGCAGACCTCACCGGTTCATCACCCCGATCGCGTGGCCGAGCTCTGGAAGGATTAGGGATTTCAGCGCGAGGATGCACGCCGCGGGGGACCCGGGGAGACAGAACAGGAGGCGGGTCTTGTACACGCCCGCGAGCGCGCCGCTGAGCATCGCGGCGCTCCCGATATCCTTGTAGCTCAGGACACGGAACAGCTCCCCGAACCCGGGCAGGATCTTGTCGAGGTGCGGCTTCAGGGTCTCGATTGTGACGTCCCGAGGCCCGAGGCCGGTCCCGCCGTTCGTCACGATCGCCTCGCAGGTCCACGATGCTTGCTCGATCGCCTCCTCGATTGCCTTGGCGTCGTCCTTCACGATCGCCGTAAAAAGAATTTTGTGTCCCGCATCGAGAATCGCCTGTCTCAGGATCTTCCCGGACTCGTCCGTCGCCTCCGTGCGGGAGTCGCTGATCGTAATCACGGCGCACTTCACGCTCTTCGGAGCATGGGCTTTGTGCTCCTCGACGGCGGCCATCGCCCCACGGATACCGCGGGCGGGTTCAAGAACCGTTCGCACCGTGCGCCCGCGCTACGAGGAGGGCGGCCCGAGGAAGGCCTCGACGCGCGCGCCCGTCAGGAACAGGAGCGCGCCGCCCCACCCGAGGACCTCCCAGTACAGCGCGGAGTAGAGGAGGTCGGAATTCCCCGTGAGCCAAGCGAGCACATCGATGGGGATCGCGAGGGCGGTAAGGATTGCGGGTACAATCAGCAGACGGACCGGGTTCTCGCGGCCTGCCACTCTCAAATTCAGCGGTGCCGCCATGGGCTCACGAGCCGAACGAGTTGAGCAATAGATAAGGCCTCGCGTGGAGGGCGTCTATCGCCGGCCGCCATCGGCCCCCTTCTGCTTCGCGAGGACGCGCACCCCTTGGATCCGCGTCGCGGGGTACTGGCCCGCCGCGTCCTTCTCCAGGGACTTCACCATGTCCCAGATGGTCAGGAGGGCGACGGACACCGCGTACAGCGCCTCCATCTCCACGCCGGTTTTGTACGTCGCGGAGACCTCGCACGTCACGACGACGCGGTCGCGCTTCACCGCGAACTCCGCGGACGCGCCCGTGATCGGGATTGGATGCGTGTGCGGGAGGGCCTCCCACACCCGCTTGACGGCCTGGAGGGCGGCGACCTCCGCGGTGCGAATCGGATCGCCCTTCTCGACCTTCCCTGCGCGGATTGCGCGGATTGTGGCAGGCTTGAGGAG
>Ga0209157_1004492_pt1 | contig 10414 bp, 9 predicted proteins | sample GraSoiAngelo_135_FD_185892 | JGI IMG/M metagenome (GOLD analysis project Ga0209157, IMG submission 185892) | Grasslands soil microbial communities from the Angelo Coastal Reserve, California, USA - 14_0929_05_40cm (SPAdes) (version 2) | ecosystem: Environmental > Terrestrial > Soil > Grasslands ...
GAGCGGCTGGGCCCTCACGTTGGGTGCGTCGTCCGGGTTCGGCGAGGCCGCCAGCCTGGCGCTGGCGCGCGCGGGCCTGAACGTCTTCGGCGTCCACCTCGATCGCAAGGCGACGCTCGGCAACGTCGAGCGGATCGTGGGCGAGATCAAGGGGCTCGGCCGAGAGGCCGTCTTCTTCAACGTCAACGCCGCCGATCCCGACAAGCGCGTCGAGACCGCCGCGCACATGCAGCGCGTGCTGGAGGAGCGGGGCGAGACGGGCGGGCTGCGCGTGCTCCTCCACTCGCTCGCGTTCGGCACCCTCAAGCCGTTCGTCGCCGACCCGATGAAGGACGCCGTCAACCAGGCGCAGATGGACATGACGCTCGACGTGATGGCGCACAGCCTCGTCTACTGGACCCAGGAGGTCGTCGCCCGCGGTCTCATGACGCGCGGCGGGCGCGTCTACGCGATGACCTCGTCGGGCGGCACGCGCGTCCTGCCCTTCTACGGCCCGGTCTCGGCGGCCAAGGCCGCGCTCGAGTCGCACGTCCGTCAGCTCGCCTCCGAGCTGGCGCCGCGGGGCATCACCGCCAACGCGATCCGTGCGGGCGTCACCGACACCACGGCCCTGCAGAAGATCCCGGGCCACGAATCGATCGTGGCCGCGGCGAAGAGCCGCAATCCGAGCGGGCGGATGACTACCACCGAGGACGTCGCGCGCGCCCTGGTCGTCCTCTCCCACCCGGACACGTACTGGATCACGGGCAACGTGATCGGCGTCGACGGCGGCGAAGACATCGTCGGGTGACCTACACCCAGGGCGTGGTCCTAGGCATCGTCCAGGGCCTGACCGAGTTCCTGCCGATCTCGTCCTCGGGACATCTGATCCTGGTCCCCTACGTCTTCGGTTGGCCCGACCAGGGCCTCGCCGTCGACGCGGTCATGCACCTCGGCACGCTGGCGGCGCTCCTCGTGTACTTCCGGCGCGAGCTCCTCGGGATCGTCACCGGCGACGTCTCGCGCCGTCTGGGCGTGCTGCTGGTGGCCGCCACCGTGCCGGGCGCCGTCGCCGGCGTGCTCTTCGGCAAGGTCATCGAGAACGGCCTGCGGTCGCCCGTCGTCATCGCGGTCTCCACCGGCGCGTGGGCGATCGTGATGTGGATCGCCGATCGCCGCGCCGCCGCCGCGCCGAACGCGCCCGGCGACCCGGTGGAGCGCGTCACCTGGGGCCAGGGACTCGCGGTCGGCTGCGCCCAGGCGCTGGCGCTCGTGCCCGGCACGTCGCGCTCGGGCATCACGATCACCACGGGGCTGCTCGGCGGCCTCGATCGCGCGACGGCCGCGCGGTACTCGTTCCTGCTCGGCATCCCGATCACCGCCGGCGCCGGCGCCCTGAAGGGCATGCAGCTGGCGAAGACGGGATTGCCGCCGGGCGGTGGCGGGCCGCTCGCGGTGGCGCTGCTCGCCACGTTCGTCGCCGGCCTGTTCGCGGTGTGGTTCCTGGTGAGCTACCTGAAGCGGCGCTCGCTCCAACCGTTCGTGATCTACCGCATCGTGTTGGCCGCGGCCATCTTCGCGATGCTGCTCCGCGGCTGATCCTGAGAAGGGGGGCCTCGAAGGGCCCCCCAACCCCCCCCGCGCTCGGAGGCGACCGGGCGCAGCCGTGGCGTCCCTCGGGATTGCTGGGACGAGCGAGCTACACGAAGCTCCGAATCCACTCGATGCTGCGGCGCACCGCGTCCCTTCGATGGACCGGATCGGTGAGACGGTGATCCCCGCCCTCGATGATCACGAGGTCGCACGGCTCCGCCGCCCGCGCGTGCAGGATCGTGCCGTGCTCGACGGGCACCACGTCGTCGGCGTCGCCGTGGATCGCCAGGTGACGCGCGACGCCGGCCGGCGACGTGTCGTAGCGATGGGACGCGAGCTCGAGCAGGAACGGCGTCCCGATGGCCGCGTCGCGGCCGACATCGTCGCCGAGGTCCTCGAGGCTCGCGGGCGCGTTCCACGTCACCACCGCGACCGCGTCGGTTCGCTCGGCGGCGAGATGGAGCGCGACGAAGCCGCCGAGGCTCGAGCCGAGCAGTCCGAACCGCCGATCGAGCCGCGGGTGGGCGTCGAGATGGTTCAGCACTGCCCGGGCATCCTCGAGGCGCGTGGCCACGGTCGTCTCGTCTTCTTTGCCGGACGATTCGCCGCAGCCGCGGAAGTCGAAGCGCGCGAGGGCCAGCCCGGCCCGCGCGAACTCCTCGCCGAGCAGCAGGTACTTGTCGCTGTCCTTGGAGGCGCTCAAGCCGTGGCAGGCGAGCACGCACGGCGTGGGGCCGGCGCGGTCCGGAAGATGGAGAACGAGGACGAGCTCGCCGCCCGGGAGCGCGACGGTGTGTCGCTCGTGAATCAAGCCCAGACGAGATCGAAGAGCTGGCAGGCGTTCGTCGAGAGGCGAAACATCACGTCCTCGACCGGGAGCTGCTTCAGCTTCGCGACTTCTTCGGCCGCGCGGCTGGCCAGCCACGGGCCGGAGCCCATCCCCGCGAACTCGCCGCCGTACTTCCACGGGCCGTCGCTCTCGACCAGCAAGGCGTCGAGCGGCACCGCCGCGACCATCTCGCGATCCCGCTCGCGGTAGACGACCTCCGGGCTCACCGAGATCAGATAGCCGGCGTCGACGATCGCGCGCGTCACTTCGGCGGGCGCCTTGTGCCAGTGAAAGACGGCGCGCTCGATCTGGTGACGCTTGAGCGCTTCGAGCGCGCCGACCGCCGCGCCGTGGGGCGCGTGCAGCGCGACCGGCAGGTCCCAGCGCGAGGCGAGCGCCAGCAGTCGCCCGAGCCGCTCCCGTCCGCGGGCCATCAGCGTCGGCGCATCGGTCGCGCCCTCGAGCGAGTACCAGGGCAAGCCGATCTCGCCGACCCCGACGATGCGCGAATGATGCGTGCTGATCTGCGCCTCAACGCGGTCGAGGTCGTCGTCGGTCAGCCGGGTCCAGTCGGGGTGGAAGCCGAGGCACGCCCACACCGCCTTCGGCGCCGCGGTGGCCGCCTTCATCGTCCGCGCGTTCGTCTCGGCGTCGCAGCCGACGGCGACGACACCCCACACGTCGTGCGTCATCGAGGTGCGAAGCGTCTCGGCGAGGTCGGCGAACGAAGGGTCGTGGAGGTGGCAGTGGCTGTCGATGATCATCGCGTCCGCGCTCAGGTCCCCGCCACCACCATCCGACTGATCCGCACGGTGGGCGCCACCGTTCGATCGCGCAGGACGAGATCGTCGCCGACGCCGTCGATCGCCGACAGCATCTCCAGGAGATTGCCGGCGACCGTCACCTCCTCGACCGGGTAGGCGAGCTCGCCGTTCTCGATCCACTGGCCGGCGGCGCCACGAGAATAATCGCCGGTCACGCCGTTCACGCCGAATCCGATGAGCTCCGTAACATAAAATCCGTTCTTCACGGAGCCGATCAGGTCCTTGGGCGCCGCCTTCCCCGGGAGCAGCATGAGGTTCGTCGTCGAGACCGAGACGCCACTGCCGTCTCGGGCGGCGTGGTGCGTGGACGTGAGCCCGAGCTTCCGTGCGCTGTAGGTGTCGAGCAGGTAGGACTCGAGCACGCCCTCCCCGACCAGCACGGTTCGCCCGGTCTCTAGCCCTTCGCCGTCGAACGGACGCGAGCCGAGGCCGGCCGGCACCAGCGCGTCGTCGATGATGGTCACGGAGGGGGACGCGATCTTGGTACCCCGCCGGTCGAGCAGGAACGACGCGCGGCGATAGAGGCTGGGACCGCTCGCCGCCCCCGCGATCGCGCGCACGAGGCTCGCCGCGGTCTCCGGGTCGAAGATCACCGGCACCTCGACGGTCTTCATCTTCCGCGCGCCCAGGCGCCGCAGCGCGCGGGCCGCGGCCGTGCGGCCGACGGCGACCGGGTCCTCGAGCCGCGCGCGCTTGCGCGCCGTCGAATACCAGTAGTCACGCTGCATCTCGCCGTCGTGGGACGCGATCGGCGACACCGCGATCGAGTAGCCGGTGGTCGCGTAGCTCTTCACGAAGCCGTGGGAGGTCGCGTAGGCGTAGCGCGCCCGGCGGTCGGAGTACTCGGCGCCCTCGGAGTTCGTGATGCGCGGGTCCGTCTCGCGCGCCGCGGTCTCGGCGCGGCGGGCGATCTCGATCTTCTCCTCGGGCGCGATGTCGGCGGCGGCGTCCTCGAGGTCGAGATCCGGCACGCGAGCGATCAGCGCTCCCGGCTCCGGGAGCCCGGCGTGCGGGTCTTCGGCGGTGATCTTGGCCAGCGCGGTCGCCTCGTCGACCACCCGGTCGAGAGACTCGCGGGAAAGATCGGAGGTCGAGGCCGCGGCCGAGGCCCGGCCCGCGAACACGCGGAGCGAGAGCCGCTGCTCGCTCGAGTGGTGGAGCGTCTCGATCTCGCCCATCCGCACCGACGTGGCGAAGCGGCGCTCCTCGACCAGGAAGCCGTCGGCGGCGGTGGCCCCGCGCTGGACGGCGCGGGCCAGCACGTCGACCAGGAGGTCCTCGTTCATACCGCGGTGCCCCCGACGGTCATGCCGTCGACGCGGATCGTCGGAAGGCCGACGCCCACCGGCACCGACTGGCCGTCCTTGCCGCAGGTGCCCACCCCCTCGTCGAGCTGCAGATCGCGCCCGACGCGGGAGACGTGCGTGAGGGCATCGGGGCCGTTGCCGATCAGCGTCGCGCCCTTCACCGGCGCCGTGACCCGCCCGTCCTCGATCAGGTAGGCCTCGCTCGCCGAGAAGACGTACTTGCCGTTCGTGATGTCGACCTGGCCGCCCCCGAAGGTGACGGCGTAGAGACCGTTCTTGACCGATCGCAGAATGTCAGCGGGATCGTCGGGGCCGGCCAGCATGAACGTGTTGGTCATCCGCGGCATCGGCGCGTGCGCATAGGACTCGCGGCGCCCGTTGCCGGTCGGCTTCATGCCCATGAGCCGCGCGTTCAGCCGGTCCTGCATGTAGCCGGTCAGGATCCCGTTCTCGATCAGCACGGTCCGGCCGGTCGGCGTGCCCTCGTCGTCGACGTTGAGCGAGCCGCGGCGGTTCGGGATCGTCCCGTCGTCGACCACCGTCACCAGCTCCGAGGCGACCCGTTGCCCCAGGCGGCCCGAGAACGCCGACGTCCCCTTGCGATTGAAGTCGCCTTCGAGCCCGTGGCCGATCGCCTCGTGGAGCAGGATGCCGGGCCAGCCCGGACCGAGCACCACGGTCATCGTGCCGGCCGGCGCGTCGACCGCGCGGAGCTTCAGCACCGCCTGGCGCGCGGCCTCGCCGGCGAACCGGCGCCAGCGTCCCTCCTCGAGGAAGAAGTCGAAGGTCACGCGCCCGCCACCGCCGTACGAGCCGATCTCGCGCCTGGCGCCGTCCTCGGCGATCGCCGTGACGTTGAGCCGCGTGAGGGGCCGGATGTCGCCGACCGTCCAGCCCGAGGCGGTCGCGATCAGCATGACGACCTCTTCGCTGGCGATCGAGGCGATCACCTGCTTGATGCGAGGGTCGGCCGCGCGAGTCTCGGCGTCGATGCGCTTGAGCAGATCGAGCTTGCGCGCGAGATCGGCCGCGATGGGCGGCTCGGCCAGCGAATAGAGATCGTGAGGGCGCCCGCGCGAGGCGAGCGCGACCACGCCCGAGGTGCTGCTGCGGTCGGCGATGGCGCGCGCCTGGCGCGCGGCCTCGTCGAGGTTCTTGATCGATATCTCGTCGGTGTGGGCGTAGCCCGTCCGCGTCCCCGACTGGGCCCGGACTCCCGCCCCCTGGCTCACGTGGCGGGAAGCCTTTTTGACCGTGCCTTCCTCGAGTAACAGCTCCTCGTTGATACGGTACTCGAGGTAGATGTCGGCGTCGTCGACCTTGCCGACGAGGTTGCCGCCGAGGACGCGCTCCATCAATCCGGCGGTGATGTTGAAGCGGTCGGAGAAAAAGCTCTCTGGGCGGGTGCTCGCGAGATCTGTCATACCCTGTCTGGCTCCCATGGGGCGTCGGAGGCCCAATCCTAACCGTGTGGCCTTCCGCGCCCCAAACTTTTTGGCTTCGATCTATTTTATCCAGCGGGTGAAGACTAGTCGGTCGATTGAAAGGCTTGAATAATCTCGTGGATGCGTCGGAGCCCGACCATGAGTGATGGGCCCGGCGCAAGGATGTCGGCGCCGTCGATCTCGTGCACCCGCCCCGCGCGCACGGCGGCGATCCGTTCCCAGCCCGGACGACACGCGATCAGCCCCGGATCGACCGGCTTGCCGCACCACGACGCCAGGATGATCTCGGGATCGCGTTCGACGACCGCGTCGGGCATCACGACGCGGCTGCGCGCGGCGTGCTGATCGCGCAGCTCGGCGAAGACGTCGCGTCCGCCGGCGATCTCGATGATCTCCGAGATCCAACGGATCCCGGCGATCAGCGGATCCATCCACTCTTCGAAGTAGACGCGCGGCCGCTGGGGCCACACCGCGGAGTACTCGCGTACGTGCCGGATCTCGTCGGCGATGTCCTGGACCGCGCTCCGCGCGGCCTCCTCACAGCCGAGAGCTCCACCGACGACGAGGATCGCTTTCAAGACGTCGTCGAGCGAGCGCTGGTTCGTGCACAGCACGCTGGCGCCGGCGGCGATGAGGTCGCGGACGATGTCGCGCTGGAGATCGGAGAACGCCAGCACGAGGTCGGGCTCGAGGGCCAGGATCCGATCGAGCTTGAACGTCGTGAAGCCGCCGACCCGTGCCTTCTCCCGCGCCGCCTCGGGCCGCCGGGCCGTGCCGGGGACGCCGACGACGCGCTCGCCGGCGCCGACCAGAAAGGCGATCTCGGCCGTCTCGGCGGTGAGGCAGACGATGCGTTGCGGGAACTCGGCGCGACGCGTCCCGTACATCGGCGAGTCGGTCGTTCGCTAGGAGGCGCGGGCCGGCCGGGGCCGCGCCACGCCGGCGTCGCGCAGTCGCTGCGCCAGCAACGCCCGCGAGATCGGCGGAGTCCGCCGCTCCGCGAACACTTCGCAGGTGACGGCGACCGGACAGAACTGGCCATACCCGTGCATTCTGGGGGGACTCTAGGCTCCCCCCGGGTGGGGGGCAAGTTCATTTTTTGGCTTTGCGCGCCGGGGCACACCCTGCATAGTCGTCGGGATGACGCCACCGACTGTCGCGCTCCGAACCGCGGTCGACCACCATGCACGCTCAACTCGAACATGAAGGAGTCCGGCCCATGCACGTGAAACATTGCGTCGCCGTCCTCGTCCTCGCCGTTGTTGCCCTGGCGGGAGCGCTCCGCGTCCACGCTGACGTCGTCACCGACGCGAACGCCAGAGCCGCCGACATCGTCTCCAAGCACCCGGCCACGCCCCCCGCGGTGAGAATCATGGCCATCGTCCAGGCTTCGGTCTTCGAGGCGGTCAACTCGATCACCCTCCGCTACGCGCCGCTGCGCGCGAAGATCGCCGCCGCGCCCGGCGCCTCGATCGATGCCGCGGTCGCGGCGGCGACGCGGGCGTCGCTGTCGAAGCTCATGCCGACTCAGCAGGCGGCGATCGACGCCGACTATCAGGCCGCGCTGGCGCCGCTACCGGATGGTCCGGCCAGGGCCAGCGGCATCGCCGTCGGCGAGCAGGCGGCCGCCGCGATCCTGGCCTGGCGCTCCGAGGACGGAATGAGCCAACCGGACGTGTATCGGCCCCAGGCGGCGGCCGGCGTCTACGTGCCGACGCTGCTCCCGGCCGTTCCCAACTGGGGCAAGCGCAAGCCCTGGGTGATGGCCAGCGGCGACCAGTTCCGCCCGGCCGCGCCCCCGAAGCTGACCAGCGAGACGTGGACGCGCGATTACAACGAGGTCAAGGCCATCGGCTCGAAGAACAGCACCCATCGCACGGCGGAGCAGACGGCGGTCGCCAAGTTCTGGGAGGCGACGGCCCCGGCCGTCTACTGGCCGGTGGCGCGCTCGGTCGCGAGCATACCCGGCCGCGACGTGACCGCGAACGCGCGCTTGCTCGCACTCGCCGGAATGGCGATGGACGACGGGCTGATCGCCGTGTTCGACGCGAAGTACACCTACAACTTCTGGCGCCCGATCACGGCGATCCGTAACGCCGACCTCGACGGCAACGACGCCACCGAGCGCGACGCCGGCTGGACACCGTTCATCGACACTCCGATGCATCCCGAGTACCCGTGCGCGCACTGCATCGTGTCGGCGTCGCTCGGCGCCGTGCTCGACGCCGAGATCGGCGGCGGGCCGATGCCGAAGCTGAGCTCGGCCAGCCCGACGGCGGGAGGTGCCGTGCGCACCTGGACGAGCGTCGGCGACTTCACGCGCGAAGTCGCGGAGGCGCGCATCTGCGACGGCGTGCACTATCGCAACTCGGCCGAGGTCGGCACCGCGATGGGCAAGAGGATCGGCGAGGTCGCGGCGAAGGGCTTGCCGCGGGTGAGTCGCTAGCGTCTCGTCGAGCTAGCCCTCGTAGGTCTGGCGCTTGGCCAGGCCGCGCTGGAACGCGAGATAGCCCTCGCGGGTCATCGGCGGCCTGGCTTTGGCCATCACCTCGCGCGCGCCCGCGGCGCCCTCCCAGAGCATGTCCACCACCATCGCGGCCAGCGCCTTGGCGGGGCCGAGGTACGCGAGCGGCTTGTCGACGATCTCGAAGTCGGCGCCGTGGCCGGTACCGCGGGCGCCCCCGATGTAGGGATGGAGTATGGGCATCACCTGCGAGAGATCGCCCATGTCGGTCGAGCCCGTGCGATGGCCGATCTGGCGGTAGTGCTCCTCACCGAACAGTCCGGCCACGTTGTCCTTGAAGTAGCGCGCCATGATCGGATCGCAGGTCATCGGCATGTAGCCCGGGAGCGTCTCGATTTCGACCTTCGCGCCGAGGGCCAGGGCACCGGCCCGGAGCGCGCGATCGACCTTGCGGTTGGCGTCGAGGATGGCGTCCATCGACCGCCCGCGCACGTACGTCTCGAGCCGCACCTCGCCCGGGATCACGTTCACCTGCGAGCCGCCGTGGGTGATGATCGGATGGACGCGGATCGTGTCCTCGTCGCGGAACGTCTCGCGGATCGCGTTGATGGCCATCAGGCCGATCTGCGCCGCGTAGAGCGCGTTCACGCCCAGGTGCGGGGCGCCGCCGGCGTGCGCCGCGCGACCGATGTAGCGCACCGTCTTCACGACGCAGCCGTTGTTCGACGCGGGCACGCCCGCCTTGCCTTCCTCGGGCCGAGAGGTGGTGTGGACCATCATCGCCAGGTCCACGTCGTCGAAGTGCCCGAGGCGCAGGAGTTCGGGCTTGCCGCCCAGGAACTCGAGCTTCCCGGCGCGCGCCTGCGCGATGCGCCATTCAATATCGCCGTACTCCTCGGCCGGAACTGCGAAGAATGCCACGCGTCCCGCTAGATGGTCGGCGGCCTTCGCATCCAGCAGGCCCATCGCCGCGCCGAGCATGCCGGCGATCTGCGCATTGTGGCCGCACGCGTGCGCCGCGCCCGTGCCCGGGTCGCCCTCCGGATGGCCCGCCACGACCAGCGCGTCCAGCTCGCCGAGCACGGCGAACGTCGGCCCGTCGCCGCCACGGCCACCGGCGTCGGCCCGCACACCGGTCAGCGCGAGGCCCGCCCGCGGGACCAGTCCGAGCTTCTTGAACGTGTCCTCGACGAGCCGGGCCGTCTTGACCTCCTTGAACCCGAGCTCGGGGTGGCGCCGGATCTGCTCGCCCAGCCCGATGATCTCCTCGCCGCGACGGTCGATGGCCTCGTAGACCCGCTGCTTCAGCTCGCTCTTGGTCATGGCGTTCTCTCCGTGGTCACCCGGTGTGGGCGCGCGAGACATTCTACTGCCGCCAGCCAGGGCGCGCCTGCATACTACGGAGGCGAGATCACTCGAGCCGAGAGGAAACCATGGACTTCCACCATGTCATCGAGGCCGCCGGCATCGTGGCCCTGGGGCTCGTCTTCTACTCGTATTTGCGCCGCTGGCTCGAGTCGACGGCACGGATCGATCGCCGTCTGCGGGTGCTGCTGAACGGCGTCGTCTTCGGGGGTCTGTCGATCACGCTGATGATCTCCCGCATCGAGTTCGCCCCTGGGGCCTACGTCGACGCGCGCGCGGTGCCGATCGCGCTGGTCACGCTGGTGGAGGGCGGCTGGGCCGGCCTGGTCGCCGCGGTCATCGCGGCCGGCTACCGGCTAGTGTGGATGGGCGGCAGCGGCGCGCTGGCCGGTGTGCTCTGGCTCCTGGCCACGGCGGGCACGGCGGCGCTGGCGCTGATGTGGGCGCGCCGCGATGGGCAGGTCCGCAACCGCCACGCGTTCGCCCTGGGTGGCGCGGTGTTCGTCGTCACGTTCGCCTCGTTCCTCGTGCTGGGCGCGCGGGGCATCGAGATGTTCGCCCGCGACTGGCTGCCCCTGCTGGTGGTCAGCGTCGTGGGTATCGGGGGA
>Ga0209157_1004494_pt1 | contig 10411 bp, 9 predicted proteins | sample GraSoiAngelo_135_FD_185892 | JGI IMG/M metagenome (GOLD analysis project Ga0209157, IMG submission 185892) | Grasslands soil microbial communities from the Angelo Coastal Reserve, California, USA - 14_0929_05_40cm (SPAdes) (version 2) | ecosystem: Environmental > Terrestrial > Soil > Grasslands ...
CCTCGGCCAGCCGAAGCTGGAGGGCGACAGAGTCGGCGGTGCGCCCCGGACCCGAGGTCCGCAGCAGACGCGACGTGAACTCGTCGATCGCGCCCTGAGCGATGCCGATCAGCGGCGCCGCGAGATCCCATCCGGCCATGCAGCGCAGGGGCACGCGGTAGCTCAGTCGCGCGTGGATCTCCCAGCCCGTCTTCTCGTCGGCCCCGGCGCGCTCGGGATCGATCGCGCGGCGGGCGGGGACGAAGGCGTCCTTGATCACGACGTCCTTGCTGCCGCTGCCCCGCATCCCGGCGGCGAACCACGTGTCGACGATCTCGTAGTCCGGCCGGGGGAGCAGCAGCCACATCAGGGAGCCCGCTCGGGCGCCGGTGACCGCGACCATCGCCCAGGTGGCGGCGTCGCAGCCGCTCGAGAACCCCCAGCGGCCCGCGACCCGGAACCCGCCGGCGACCGGCTCCACTCGCCCGCCGGCGGGATTGAGCCCGCTGGAGAAGAGCGTGTCCGGACCCGTGGCGAAGAACTCGTCCTGGCACTTCTCGGGGAAGTGGCCGAGCCACCAGTTGTGCGCGGTCCACAGCGAGTAGCACCAGGCGGTCGATCCGCAGCCGCGGCCGAGCTCGAAGCTCGCGTCGTAGGCGGTGTCCATCTCGAGACCGTGGCCGCCGTAGCGCTCGGGGTTGCCGATCCGGATCAGCGTGGAGTCCAGGAGATCGCGGACGCTCTCGGGTGGGATTTGTCTGAGCTCCTCGGTCTTTGTGGCGCGCTCCTTCAGGACGGGAACGAGCTGCTCGGCGCGGCGAAGGAGCTCGTGTCTGGAGAGTCTATCCATGATTTGTAGCCGCGATCCTGCGCCGCCGGCCGCGGCTCGTCAAGGCGTGCCCGAAGGGACGCGTCGAAGCACCGGCGGCCTGATTCCCAGGCTCGGCGCCTCTTCGGCGGTGACGGCAGAGCGGATCGCCGTTGCTGCGGTCTCGGCCTGCGCCGGCGAACGCGCGTGGACGACCGCGATGGGCTGGGCTGGCCCAACGCTCTGGCCGGGCCCACGAACGCCGCTCAGCCCGACAGCCGGGTCGACGGCGTCGTCCGCGCGCCGGCGCCCACCGCCCAGGTCGACGACGGCCAGGCCGAGGGCCCGCGCGTCGACACAGGTGATGATCCCGGGGCGATGCGGCATCACGGGAAGCGTCACAGGCGACGTCGGGAGATGCCGGTCGGGGTGCTCGACCAGGTCCTTCGGACCTCCGAGCGCGGCAACCATGCGGGCGAAGCGCTCGGCCGCGGCGCCGGAAGCGAGCACGCGGTCGACCGCCGCCACCGCGTCGGCCAGGTTGCCGGCGGCGCCGCCGAGCACCAGCAGCTCGCTCGCCAGGGCCGCCGTGACCGCGCCGAGCCGCGCCTCTCGCCGCTTGCCGGTGAGGAAGTCGATCACCTCGCGGATCTCGAGCGCGTTGCCGACGTCGTCGCCGAGCACCTGTCCCATGTCGGTCAGCAGCGCGACGGTCCGGAGGCCCGCGCTCTCGGCGACGGTGACGAGGCTCTCCGCCAGCGCGGTGGCGCCGTCGAGCGTCGGCACGAGCGCGCCGGACCCGACCTTCACGTCCATGACCAGCGCGTCGAGGCCGGCCGCGAGCTTCTTCGAGAGGATCGACGCGGTGATCAGCGGGATCGAGTCGGCGGTCGCCGTGACGTCGCGGATCGCGTACAGGCGCCGGTCGGCCGGCGCGAGCGCCTGGGTCGCGCCGCCGATCGCACAGCCGGCGGAGCGCACCGCGGTCTGGAACCGCGCGAGGTCGGGAGCGGTCTCATAGCCCGGGATGCTGTCGAGCTTGTCGAGCGTGCCCCCGGTGTGGCCGAGCCCGCGGCCGGAGATCATCGGCACGAAGCCGCCGCACGCCGCCACCACGGGAGCGAGGATCAGGCTGACCTTGTCACCGACGCCTCCGGTGGAGTGCTTGTCCAGCACTGGACCGTCGAGACCCGGGCGGCTCCAGTCGAGCGTCGAGCCCGAGCGGGTCATGGCGGCCGTGAGCGCCACGCACTCGTCCCGGGTCATGCCGCGGAAGTACACCGCCATCGCGAACGCGGCGACCTGGCCGTCGCTCACCGAGCCGTCGACGATGCCAGCGACCAGATGGGCAAGCTCCTCGTCGCCGAGGGCCGCGCCATCTCGCTTGCGGCGAATCAGCTCGGCGGGCGGCGTCTTCACGGCTTGGGATGCCCCAGCGCGTCGGGACCGAACGCGAGCGGCAGGAGCTCGCCCAGCGTGGTCGTGGCGCGGAGCCCCTCGGGCCCGCAGAGGTGGATGCGGGCGTCGGGTCGGGCGAACTCGGCGAGCTGCTGACGGCACCGGCCGCAGGGCGCGCAGATCTCCTTGCCCTCGGTGAGGATCAGGACCTCCACGATGCGCCGGTCGCCCGCGGCGACCAGCGCGCCGATGGCGCTCGCTTCCGCGCATTGGGTGATCGGATACGCCGCGTTCTCCACGTTGCATCCGCTATCGGCCCGCACGCAGACGCCGACCCGGAACCGCGAGTACGGCGCGTACGCGTTGGCCAGCGCCTGGCGGGCCAGCTCGAGCATCTGTTCTAGTGGGGGCCCGGACATGGCCCCCAGACTCCCAACGCTCGGTCGCGCCCCGGCGAAGCCGTGGCGCGCCTCGAAGTCACCACCAGATTCGTCATCGCTCCTTCACGTAGGGAACGCCGATGGCTCGCGGCGCCACCGCGCGACCCACGACTCCGGCGAGCAGGGCCACCGTGAGGATGTACGGGATCGCCTGGATGAGCTGCACCGGTACGACGCCCACGAACGGCAGCGGCGTCCCCTGCAAGCGAAGCTGGACCGCGTCGGCGAAGGCGAACAGCAGGCACGCGCCCAGCGTCGGCAGCGGGCGCCACTGCCCGAAGATCAGCGCGGCCAGCGCGAGGTAGCCTTTGCCGGCCGACATATCACGGATGAAGGACGCGTGATGAGCCGTCGACAAATACGCGCCCGAGAGCCCGCACAGGATGCCGCTGCCCACGAGCGCCATATAGCGCGTGGCCGAGACCGACACCCCGGCGGTGTCGACCGCGCCCGGGCTCTCGCCGACCGCTCTGAGTCGCAGCCCGAAGCGCGTCCGGTAGACGAGCCACGCGACGATCGGGACGGCGGCGGCGGCGACGTAGACCAGGAGATTGTGGCCGCTGATCACCTCGCGGTAGATCGGGCCGATCACGGGCAGGGGCGCGAGCGCTCCCGCGCCGGGTAGCTCGATCGGCCCGAAGCGCGCGCCCGGGGCGAGGAGCGGCGTCTGCCCGCCTTCCTGGAACCACGCGTAGCCGAGCACGACCGTGAGCCCGGAGACCGTGATGTTGAGCGCCATCCCTGACACGACCTGGTTGCCCTGGTGTGTCACGCACGCGAAGCCGTGCAGCAGCGCGAACAGCACCGACGCCGCAATGCCCGCCACCAGGCCAATCCACACCGAGCCCGTGACGGCGGCAGTGGCCGCCGCCGCGAATGCCGCGGTGAGCATCTTGCCTTCGAGCCCGATGTCGACGACGCCGGAGCGCTCGGCGAAGAGCCCGCCGAGCGCCGCCAGGACCAGCGGTGCCGCGCCGCGCACGGTCGCGGCGGCCAGGAGCGTCACGATCAAGAAGGTGTCGGCGATCATTCGACGCGTGCCGGCCGGAACAGCGCTTCGATGGGCGCCTGCAGGGCGTGCTCGAGGGCGCCGCAGACCAGGATGATCAGTCCCTGGATGACCACGACCATGTCGCGAGTGAGCTTCGGCATGTCGAAGGACAGCTCCGAGCCGCCCTGGTAGAGCGCGCCGAAGAGGATGGCGGCCACGACGATCCCGAGAGGATGATTGCGGCCCATCAACGCCACCGCGATGCCGACGAATCCGGCGCCGCCGGGCATGTTGAGGAGCAGCCGGTGCTGGACGCCCATCACCTCGTTGAGGCTCATGAGCCCGGCCAGCGCCCCCGAGATCGCCATGGCCGCGATCACCGTCGCCGCCGGCGGGATCCCGCCGTAGACCGCGGCGGTCGCGTTGAGGCCGAAGGCGCGGAGCTCGTAGCCCCAGCGTGTGTGCCAGAGATAGAACCAGACCAGCGCGCCGGCGAGCAGCGAGAAGACGAACGCGAGGTTCAGCGGCGAGCGCCCGATCTCCCAGCCGAGCGCCCTGACGACGTCGTGGAGCTGAGGCAGCCAGGTGCTCGGCGCGAACTCGCGCGTCTCGGGCGACTGCTGGCCGGGCTTGATCAGGACGTTGACCAGGAGATAGGTCATCAGCGACGAGGCGATGAAGTTGAACATGATCGTGGTGATCACGACGTGGCTGCCCCGGTGCGCCTGCAGCCACGCGGGCACGAACGCCCAGGCCGCCCCGCCCACCGCCGCCACGACGATGGCGACGGGGACGACGAGGACCGTCGGCCAGCTTCCCGCGCCCAGACAGAAGAGCGCCACGCCGAGGCCGCCGATGTACGCTTGACCCTCGGCGCCGATGTTGAAGAGGCCGCAGTGGAACGCGACCGCCACGGCCAGGCCGGTGAAGACGAAGTTGCTCGCGTAGTAGAGCGTGTAGCCGATCGATTCGGCGTCGCCGAAGGCGCCGCTCGCGAGCGTCCGCAGGGCGCGGCCCGGGCTCTCGCCGATCAGGAGCACCACGATCGCGGAGAGGAGCAGCGCCACCGTGAGATTGATCGCCGGCAGCAGCACCGGCGCCACCCAGTCGAGCCGCAGGCGCGTCGAGGACGGGCTCATCTCGCCGCAGAGGACTCCCAGGGGACCATGCGCTTCTTCAGCTCGTCCTCGTCGAGCTCGAGCCCGAGGCCCGGCGCGTCCGACAGGACGAACTTCCCCCGCGTCGGGCGGACGGGAGTCTTGAACACGACGTCCTGGATCTCGCGGGGGCCGTTGTACTCCGCCGGATGGTGCGAATGCGTGAGGGACGCGACGAAGTGCAGGTTGGCGGTGTGGCCGATCGAGGGCTGGGTCTGGTGGGGCACCAGGTCGACGCCGTACGCGCGGGCCAGCGCCGCCATGTCGCCGAGGCCGGTGAAGCCGCCGGTCTTGACGATGTCGGGCTGGACGATGTCGACGCCCGCCTCGATGAGCCGCTTGATCCCCTGCAGCGTGTACTCCTGCTCGCCGGCGGAGACGGCGATGTCGAGGGCGGCCGCGACCTTGGCGAAGCTCTCGACGTGATAGTGCTGCACCGGCTCCTCGAACCACACGTAGCCGAGCTCCTCCAGCGCGCGGCCCACCCGGATGGCGCCCTGGACGGAATAGCCGTTGTTGGAGTCGAACGCGAGCGGAAAGCCGTCGCCCACCAGCGTGCGCACGGCGCGCGCCTTGGCGATGTCGCCGGCGAGGTCGACGTCGCGCGTGGTCTTGTCGGCGTCGAAGCGAATCTTCACCTGAGCGGGGCCGAGCTCGAGCCACCCCTCGACGACGCGGCACACCTCGTCGACCGTGCGCTGGCCGTTGCCGCCGATCGACGCGTAGAAGGGCAGCTCACGCCGCCAGGCACCACCCAGGAGCTTCCACACCGGCTGGCCGAGCGCCTTGCCCTTGAGGTCCCACAGCGCGATGTCGACGGCGGCCAGCGCGGCCGCGTAGGCGCCCTCCGGCCCGACCTTGATGTGCTCGTGGAAGAGTCGATCCTGGATCACGCGCGCTTCCATCGGGTCGGCGCCGAGCAGCGCCGGTGTGAAGGCGCTGGCGATGATCTCGAGCGACGCGTTGCCGTGCACCATCGGGCTCGCCTCGCCGAGGCCGAAGAGGCCGGTGTCGGTCCAGATCCGCACCCAGGCGCTGCGGCCGCGGCCGGAGCCCCAGCTCACGTGAAACGGCTCGACGCGCGTGATCTTCACGATGTCCTCCCTGGCGTTCGCCGCGACGACAGGATAGCGTGCGCGAGCGCTCGTGTCGTGGGCGATGAAAATATCCGCTCTTGCTGCTAGAGTTCGACCGGTACCCGATCTCGCGATCGGGCCCAGGCGGGCATGAGTCGAGAGGAGAGCCCAATGGCCAAGAGACGCGTGGTGATCACGGGCGCGGCCGGCTACGTCGGCCAGCGGATGTTCAAGGAACTCGCCGAGCGCTGGGACCTGGTCCCGATCGACGTCATCGGGGCGACCCGCGGCGGTGAGAAGGTGCCCGGTCTGGTGGTCGCCGACCTGACGCGTCCGAATCGCGACGAGTACCGCCAGCACTTCCGCGGCGCCGACGCGGTGATCCATCTCGGGTACGTCCGCGCGGCCGGGATGGACGCGACGACCTGGCAGGAGAACAACGACGCGAAGTTCTGGGCCGAGCACCAGAACGTGGCGCTCGCCTACAACGTCTATCGCGTGGCCCTCGAAGAGGGCGTGCGGCGCGTGGTCGTGGCCAGCTCGAACCACGCGGCGGACTACTACGAGCGTCTGGTGTGGGACGGCCGCGTCGACATGGTCACGCCCGAGATGCCGCCGCGCTCGGACAACTGGTACGGCTGGGCCAAGGCCGCCTACGAGCTGCTGGGCTTCGTCTTCGCCACCGGCAAGGTCGACGGTCGCAAGCTCGAAGTGGTCCAGTGGCGCATCGGCGGGCCCCGCGACGACGACATCGAGCACGTGAAGCCCGGTGACATCAAGGTGATGCATCGGGCGCTCGGCGCCTATCTCTCGCGGCGCGACCAGGTGCAGCAGGCGATCCGGATGGTCGAGACGCCCGACATCACCGACGAGAACGGCGTGCCGTTCCTGATCGTCTACGGGATCAGCGGCAACACGCACCGCTTCTGGAGCCTGGCCAGCGCCAAGACGAAGATCGGCTACGAGCCGCAGGACGACAGCCAGGTCAACTTCGCCGACGCCATCGCCGCGATCGCGCGGCGAGCGCCGAAGAGCTGACGGCAACGGGCGGGAGGATGAGGCGATGAAACTCACGTCGGAGCAGCTCGAGCAGTTCGACCGCGAGGGCTACCTGTTCTTCCCCCGCCTGTTCTCAGCGGAGGAGATCGAGACCCTGACCGACGAGGTGCCGGCGCTCTATGCCCAGCGCCGCCCCGAGAACGTGCGCGAGCGGGGCAGCGACGCGGTGCGGACGAATTTCGCGGCCCACCTGTACAGCGCGCCGTTCGCCCGGCTCGCGCGCCATCCGCGGATGATCGAGCCGGTCGTCCAGGTCTTCGGCGAGTCGGTCTACATGCACCAGTTCAAGATCAACGGCAAGATGGCCTTCGACGGCGACGTGTGGCAGTGGCACCAGGACTTCGGCACCTGGGTCAACGACGACCAGATGCCCGAGGCCCGGGCGATGAACGTCGCGATCTTCCTCGACGACGTCAACGAGTTCAACGGCCCGCTGATGTTCATCCCGGGCAGCCACAAGCTCGGTGTGCTCGACGCCGGGCACGACACGACGACGACCAGCTACCCGCTGTGGACCATCGACCACGAGACGATCACGAAGCTGGTCGCCCGCGGCGGCCTGGTCGCGCCCAAGGGGCCCGCGGGCTCGATGATCCTGTTCCACTCGTGTCTCGTGCACGCTTCGACCTCGAACCTCTCGCCGTGGAACCGGGTGAGCGTCTACCTGAGTCTCTGCGCGGTGTCGAACCACATCCGGCGCTTCAAGCGGCCGGAGTACATCGCCCACCGCGACTTCACGCCGATCGAGTGCCTGCCCGACGACTGTCTGCTCCACCCCTATCCGGTGGCCCTTCCGTGGAAGGACGGCACTCCGGAGGAGGCGCTCAGGCCGGCCGCGCTGCCCCGCTAGCTGCTTGGGGTGACGCCGGCCATCATCAGGCCGATGGCGCGCTCGGTGGCCGCGGCCTGCTCGACTTCGCCCACGATGCGTCCGTCGTGCATCACGAGGATCCGGTCGGCCAGCGCCAGGATCTCGTCGAGCTCGACCGAGACCAGCAGCACCGCCTTGCCGGCGTCCCGCAGGTCGACGAGGCGCCGGTGGATGAATTCGATGGCGCCGATGTCCACGCCGCGCGTGGGCTGACCGACGAGGATGAGGTCGGGATCGTGGTCCAGCTCGCGCGCCAGCACGATCTTCTGCTGGTTGCCGCCCGAGAACGCCGACGTGGGCAGCCCGCCGTCCGTGGGCCGGATGTCGTACTCGCTCGCCTGCCGGCGGAAGCTCGACGCCACGGCCGACCGCCGCAGCCGGAGAATGTCGTTGTACGCCGCCTCGTGGTGGTAGCCGAGGATCGCGCTCTCCCGCGCCGAGAACGGGATGATGAGGCCCATCCGGTGGCGGTCCTCGGGCACGTGGGAGAGGCCGAGGTGCCGCATCCCGCGAGGACTCCTCATGGCGGCGTCGCTGAGGTCTCGCTCCTTCCACAGGATCTGTCCCGACTTCAGCGGCCGGATCCCGGCCAGGGCCTCCAGCAGCTCCGACTGGCCGTTGCCGGCGACGCCCGCGATCCCCACGACCTCGCCCTGCCGCAGCGTGAAGCTGACGCCCTTGACGCGCTCGACGCCCAGGCCGTCCTCGACCACGAGATCGCGCGCCTGGAGCACCGGGGCGCCCGGCCGCCCAGGCGTCTTCCGGACACGCAGGCTCACCTTGCGCCCGACCATCAGCTCGGCGAGCTGCTCGGACGTCGTCCCGGCGGTCGGAAGCGTCGCGACGACTTGTCCCTGCCGCATCACGGTGACGACGTCGGTCGCCTCGTGAATCTCGCGCAGCTTGTGGGTGATGAGCACGACCGTCTTGCCCTCGGCCCGGAGCGCCGCCAGCACGCGAAAGAGATGATCCGCTTCTTGTGGCGTCAGCACTGCGGTCGGCTCGTCGAGGATCAACAGATCGGCGCCGCGGTAGAGCGCCTTGAGGATCTCGACGCGCTGGCGCTGGCCCACGCCGAGGTCCTCGACGCGCGCGTCAGGGTCGACTTCGAGGTGGTATTCGCGCCCGAGCCGCTCGAGCTCGGCCCTCGCTCGGCCGAGGCCCGCGCCGAGCCGGAAGCCGCCTTCGACACCGAGCACGACGTTTTCCAGAACGGTGAACGGTTCCACCAGCATGAAGTGCTGGTGCACCATGCCGATCCCCACCGCGAGAGATTCCTGAGAGCTACGGATGGTGGCCGGCGTGCCGCGCACGAGGATCTGGCCGCGGTCGGGACGGTAGTAGCCGTAGAGGATCCCCATCAGCGTCGACTTGCCGGCGCCGTTCTCGCCGACGATGCCGTGGATCGTGCCTGCCCGAATCGCCAGCGAGATATTGCGGTTCGCGTGGACCTTGCCGAACCACTTGTCGATCGACCTGAGCTCGATGACAGGCGCGGCGGCGGTGAGCCCGGCGGGCGCGGGCGAGCTCACGCGCTCACTTGGCCGTGTAGTCCGTGACTTTGATCTTGCCGGCCACGATGTCGGCGCGAGCCTGCTCGAGCCGCTTCTCCATCTCCGGGGTGATCAAGTTGCGGTTGTTCTGATCGATCGCGTACCCGACGCCGCCCTCGGCCACGCCGAGGTTCCGCACGCCCGACTTCCACGTCCCGTCCTTGGCGGCCTTGAACGACTCGTAGACGGCCAGGTCGACGCGCTTGACCATCGAGGTCAGGATCGTGCCGGGGTGGATGTGGTTCTGGTTGCTGTCGACGCCGATGGCCAGGCGGCCCTTGTCCTTGGCGGCCTGGAGCACGCCGAGGCCGGTCGCGCCCGCGGCCGCGTAGATCACGTCGGCGCCGCGGTCGAACTGGCTCCGCGCCAGCTCGCCGCCCCGGGTCGGGTCGTTCCAGGCCGCCGGCGTCGTTCCGGTCATGTTCTGGAACACCTCGGCCTTGGCGTTGACGTACTTCACGCCCTCCTCGTAGCCGAGGGCGAACTTGCGGATCAGCGGGATGTCCATGCCGCCGACGAATCCGACCTTGCCGGTCTTCGAGGCCATCGCCGCGGCCATGCCGACCAGGAACGAGCCCTCGTGCTCCTTGAATACGATCGACCGGACGTTGGGCAGATTCACGACCGCGTCGACGATGGCGAACTTGATGTTCGGGAACTCCTTGGCGACCTTCTCCATCCCGGTGGCCTGCGAGAAGCCGATACCCACGACGACGTGCGCGCCGCGTCGGGCCATGTTGCGCAACGCCTGCTCGCGCTGCGCCTCGGCGGTCACCTCGAACTCGCGGTAGGCGATGCCGGTGTCCTTCTTGAAGCGCTCGGCGCCCTGGTAGGCGGCTTCGTTGAAGGACTTGTCGAACTTGCCGCCCATGTCGAACACCACGGACGGAACGAAGTCCTGCGCCTCCGCTGGCGTCACCCACCCCGGCCCAGGAGCGAGGACGGCCAGCAGCGTCAGGACGGCCCGGGTGAGTGCGCGCAGCGTCATCATGCGTTCGCTCCGATCTCGTCGCCGAAACGGTCCGCCATGTCCGTCCTCCGTATTGGTCGTGGGGGCCCGACGCCCCCCGCGGATCCGG
>Ga0209157_1004496_pt1 | contig 10409 bp, 6 predicted proteins | sample GraSoiAngelo_135_FD_185892 | JGI IMG/M metagenome (GOLD analysis project Ga0209157, IMG submission 185892) | Grasslands soil microbial communities from the Angelo Coastal Reserve, California, USA - 14_0929_05_40cm (SPAdes) (version 2) | ecosystem: Environmental > Terrestrial > Soil > Grasslands ...
ATTGCGTATGCGAATGAGCGGTTCGCGTCGGGTATTCCCGGCTGGAAAACCGACCGGGGGCGCATCTACATCATTTGGGGCAAGCCGGATGAGATCGAATCCCATCCGTCGGGAGGAACCTACAATCGGCCGATCGAAGACGGCGGCGGTACGACCAGCACGTTTCCGTTTGAAATCTGGCGGTATCGATACATTGAAGGCATCGGCAACGAAGTGCTGCTCGAATTCGTGGACCCGTCGATGTCGGGTGAATACCGCATGACGATCGATCCGAACGAGAAGGATGCGCTACTGCATGTGCCCGGCGCCGGCTTAACCTTTGACGAACAGTTTTTCGGAAGGGATAAAGCCGACCGGATTAGCGGTCTCACCAATCCTACCAACACCAGCGCATTAGGCAATACTTCGCGGAATAATCCCTTCGATCGCCTGCAACTGTATGCGAACATCTTTAAGCCGCCGGAGATCAAATTCAAGGATCTCGAAGCAATTGTCACGACAAAGCTTTCTTACAATTTACTACCCTTCCGCTTCCGCACCGACTTCGTGCGCGTGACGGAGGACAGTGTGCTGACGCCGATTACGATCCTGTTGCAGAACAAAGATCTTGCCTTCCAGGAGCAGCAGGGGATTCACCGGGCGATGATTCACGTTTACGGCAAGGTCACCGGGATTAACGGACGCGTTGCGCCCGGCGGTGTGTTCGAGGACACGATTTCTCAGGATATTCCGGACGCTCTTTTCAAACAAGGGCTCGACAGCGCGTCCATCCATCAGAAGATTATCCCGCTGCGGCCGGGTCTCTATAAGCTCGACCTTGTGCTGAAAGATATCAACAGCGGGAACGTCGGTACGGTGAGCCAAAGACTGCAGGTTCCCCGATTCCCCGACGACAAGCTCCAGTTGAGTTCTCTGATTCTGGCCGACCTCGTAGAGAACCTGCCGCCGAGTCAGATCGGTTCGGGTTCTTTTATTCTGGGCAGCAACAAAGTGCGTCCCAACGTTAGCGATGACTTCCGTCATGACCGGAATTTAACTCTTTGGTTTCAGGTCTATAACCTGAAGCTCGATGAGGCTACCAAGAAACCTTCGGCAACAGTCGAAACGTTGATCACGAAGAACGGTCGCGAGGTCAAGAGAGATGTGGAACAGGCTTCGGAGTTGTCCAACGCGGCTGCGCAGATGACCTTATCGAAGATGGTTCCACTGAAGGATTTCGAACCCGGTGAGTATTCCGTACAGGTCAAGGTGACCGATAATCTTACGAAGGACGTTATCGCCTCTGCGGAGAAGTTTACAGTCCGTTAGAACAGACGGACACAGGATATAAACAATGCCCCAAAGATTCTCGACGAAACTTGTCTTGGGAATCGCCGCTTTACTTCTCGTTCCGTCCATTGCGTCTGCAGGCAATGGCCTCGCTGCGATTAACGGTCGCGTTCACAATTCTGCGGGGTCTCCCATTGCAGGCGCTCTTGTGATTGTGGCTGCGGCCTCACCGATTATTCCTGAAAGGGTGGCGCTGACGGGCAAAGACGGATCCTTTTCGATCCCGAATCTTTTTGCCGGCCAGTATTCAGTCAAGATATCAATGCCTCAATTCCTGCCGGCGTTGAAACAGGGCATTCAATTGAACGCGGGCGGGACCGTTGTGCTGACGGTGAATCTGCAAAATGCAATGGACGTGGTCCGGCGCGCGGTTTCGCGACAGCAAGGGAAATCGGATGATATTGTCTGGACTCTCCGAAGTTCCCGATCCACGCAACCTGTGTTGCGGATTGCCGACAGTACACAAAAGGCTGAAGGCGCGGCGAAATCTCCTTCAGGCCCTGACTATTCCGGCTACCTGCAGGTCTATTCGAAATCGGTCGAGACCTCCTCGGGTGTGACTCAAGGAGTCGGCTCGCAATTTTCGGTGACCGTGCCAGTGGATACAAATTCTCAGATCACGGTTCACGGCCAATACAACGAAGCACCTATGCAGCCGCGCGGTTTTGGTGCGAGTTATGAGTTTGTGCCGGCGAGCCATCATAAAGCCGAAATCGGCATGAATCTGCGCCAGGGAGCCTTGTTCGGAGATCCGCTCGAATCCGATGCGTCTCGGGAGGTCCAGGTCCGGTATGGAGAGAATTTCCAGTGGTCGGATCATTTCGTATTCAATTACGGAGCAGAAGCCGGCCGGGCTGGAGTGATCGAGGGAACCAGCTATCTGCGCCCGCGGTTCGGTATTTCCTGGGTTCCCGACGTTCATACGACGTTCACGGTCGGGATGTCTTCGCAGGCTCCGACGGCACCCGACGACCCCATTCGAGGCAAGGAGTATTTCGACCGCACCCTGTATGTGCCACCGGCACTCGAGCGCTATTCGCACAGCGAGGCGGGACTGACGCGTATGCTTTTCGACAACACAGAGGTTTCCGCCGCGGTATTTCGTGATCGTCTTGATACGCAGGCGGTCTTCGTGGGTTCACCCGATGGACAGCCGAAGGTGCTCATTCTGGATACGAGCGACATGCCCTCTCAGGGTATTCGGGTGCACGCGAATCGGCAGTTCCGCAATTTCGAGGCAGGCATAGGCTTTACGTCCGTAACCGGTGTCGGTATAGACACAAGTTCTCCAGAACGACTAGGGAACCAACTCACCCTGCGCCGCTTCCAAATGGCTACGGCCCGTTTCAAGGCTAAGCTCGACATGACGCAAACCGAAATAACAACGGTTTATCGATGGACCTCGGCGGTCTCCGCGTCTCGGCTGGATCCGTATCAGCGCTTGGTCGAATATAACGACCCGACTCTTAGCGTCTCCATAGCGCAAAATCTACCGACGTGGCGCATGTTCCCAGGGAAGGTCCAGGCCATTGTCGACGCCCGCAACTTATTGGATCAATATCTGGGTTCCCAGCACACGCCGTTCGGCCAGTACCCCAAACTGCTCAAAGGCGGGATCAATATTCGATTCTAGCGGGATGGGGAAATTCGGGGACGCACCCGAATTCTGAAATTCAAGAATTCGGGTGCGTCCCCGAATTTCCCCATCCGCTATTTTGTACACTGTTTCCAAATTTCATATTCGCTATGCACTGATATAGCTAAACTTAGCCTTATCTTTATTATTTTTTGGAAGCTGGTGTGCTAACCTGATTCAAGCCAAAATGCGCAGGAAGATCTGGTCCGTTAAGTACGTCGCCACGGTTTTGCTGACATTGACTGTGCTGATTTTGGGCGGCCTCAATGCGCAGCAGAAGCGCCGGTATATTCCTCCGGATGACGGAGTCGCATGGGTTGAGGGAACCGAGGGAGTCCAGGCCCGGTTAGTCGTCCCGGATCGTCCAGCGGAGAAAGCCGGCATCCGCCGCAGCGATGTTCTTAAGGCGATCAACGGCCAAGCTGTGGAAAACGACCGGCATGTGACACGACTTCTCTATGAACTCGGGGCTTGGTCGCGGGCAACCTATACAATCGATCGCGATGGCAAGGAATTCGATACGACGGTGGTCGTCGCGCCTCCCCCCGAACAGTCTCTGCGTCACCAGAAATACCTTGAGATTATCGGACTCATTTATTTTCTTGTCGGCTGCTTCGTTTTATTGAAGCGCTCCCGCGCGCCGCATGCGCTGCACTTCTATCTGGTTTGCCTGACGTCGTTCGTCTTTTATGCCTTCCACTTTACGGGTAAACTCAACCCGTTTGACTGGACCATCTTCTGGGCGGATTTGTGTGCGAGCCTTCTTCTGCCGCCGTTGTTTCTCCATTTCTGTCTTGAATTTCCGTCACGCAACAAGACGGTCGAGCGGTGGCACAGCTTGTTGTATTTGATCTATTTGCCCGCCGCTGTAATCTTTATTGCCCAGTTGGCATTCATTAACGGCATCCTGAGTTTCCAGCCGTCCCCGATCCTGCTGCGTGACGTTCTGGATACGCTTGGGGATTTTTACTTCGCCTTATATTTCGTTCTGAGCGCCGCGGTTCTCTTGAAAACGTACCGGACCGTCAAAACCCCGGAACTGCGCCAACAGATGAAATGGGTCACGCGGGGGACTGCTCTCGGCGTTGTTCCCTACTTTGTTCTACAGTCTGTGCCGAGGCTGTCGGGAACGATTCCACAGAACTATATCGATTTTTCCATCTTTCCACTCGTGCTGATCCCGATTTCATTTGGGTATGCCATACACCGGTATCGATTGATGGATGTCGATATCATTTTTAAGCGCGGCGTGACCTATACGCTCGCTACAGCGTGCGTCATCGGCCTGTATGCCACAGTGATCGTTGTGGTTGGCGAACTCCTGGGAGCCGGTTTCGAGCCGTTGAGCGTAGTTGCGCGCGTGATTGCCACGATCGTGGCCGCGCTGCTGTTCGCTCCGATCAAGGATCAATTCCAGGTCTGGCTCGATAGATTTTTCTATCGCGACCGGTACGATCTGCGCCAAACCCTGATTGATTTCGGCAGAACACTGGGTTCCGAAGTTGATCTGGACAACATGCTCGATCGGATCATCGATCGTCTCGGCCGCGCGTTGTTTATCGGCCGGTCTGCAATTTTTATTGAAGATCCCTTCGACCCTTCGCGATTCCTTCCGGCAAAGACGTCGGGATTGACGATTCCGGACGGCGCCGATTTTTCCTTCCTGACACCCGCGCCGGGCAGGCCGCACATCTTTTTCGAGGCGGACCTGTACGATCTCAACTATTTCATTCCCTGCCGCGTCAAAGATCGAGTGATCGCCTACGTCGGGCTGGGGAGGACACAGAACGGGGATTATCTGACAAGCGAGGATCTGGAGCTTCTCGAGACCGTTTCGGATTATATCGGCATCGCTCTGGAAAACGCGCGGCTCTATCGGTCACTCGAGCAAAAGGCCTCGGAATATGAGAGTCTGATGGATTTCAGCGAAAATATTATCGAATCCATCAATGTAGGAGTCGTTGTCGAGGATGTGGAAGGGCGGATCGTCGGTTGGAACAGAGCTTTGGAATCGCTGACGGGCCGCAGCCGGCTCGAAACACTGGGACACCAAACCGAAGAGGTTATCCCCGCACATTTTTTGCGGCGGCTCCATGAGAACCGGCATCTGTACAAACAGGCATGGAACAATCTGATCGTCAATTTCTCGGCGACTTCATTGGTCGATAAAGCGGGGACCACGCGAGGGATGTTGATTATTGTGGATAACATCACCGATCGCATCCGCCTGGAAGGTCAGTTGATCCAGAACGAGAAATTGACGTCGATCGGCCTGTTGGCTGCGGGTGTCGCTCACGAAGTCAATACTCCGCTAGCCGTCATTTCGAGCTATTCGCAGATGCTGAGGAAGGAAATCAGTTCCGAAGATCCTCGATACAAGCTGTTGGAGAAGATCACAAAACAGACGTTCCGGGCATCGGAAATCGTGAATAACCTCCTCCATTTTTCGCGAACGAATGCCACGGAATTTGCGGACGTGGACGTCCATCAGGTGATCGCGGATACGCTATCGCTGCTCGATCATCAATTCAAAACCGCTCGCGTGCGCATCGACCGCGAGCTGCGGGCAGAGTACCCTGTGGTGTTCGCCAATGCGGGCAAATTACAGCAGGTCTTCTTGAATCTCTTCGTCAATGCGCGCGACGCGATGCCGGAGGGCGGCGAGCTGCGGATCCTCACCGATACCGTCGACTCGAAGATTGAAATCATTGTTCAGGACACGGGCGTCGGCATCAGCTCTGAAAATATCCAGAAGATCTATGATCCGTTCTTCACCACAAAAGCCGCTGGGAAAGGCACAGGACTGGGACTTTCCGTCAGCTATGGAATCGTTCAAGAGCATGGCGGCAACATCTCCGTCGACAGCAAACCGGGCATCGGAACCTCGTTCAAATTGGAGCTGCCTTTGGTAAGGAAACCAGTGAATGTCTAGACGAAAAGGAGTGGTCCTCATCATTGACGATGAGGAGGAAATCAGAGAAAGCATTGAATTGCTGCTGAACTCTGAAGGCCTTTCCACGGATACGGCCGCGAACGGCGAACAGGGCCTGAAAAAAATTGAAGAAAATTCTTATGACGCCGTTTTGCTCGACCTGATGCTGCCTGGAAAGTCCGGCATGGAAGTACAAAAGCAGATCAAGCGGATCGATCCGACCCTGCCGGTCATTATTATTACTGCAATCGGCGCCGTGGAAACTGCCGTTACGGCAACCAAAGAAGGATCCTTCGATTACATCACAAAGCCTTGGAACAATGAGAAGTTGGTCGTCATCGTTACTAACGCGATCAAGCAACGCCAATTGTTGAGCGAAAACATGCAGCTTCGCCGCGCCCTGAAGGAGCGCTTCGGCTACGACAATATTGTCGGTAAGAGCGAGAAGATACTTCGAGTGCTCGACCTCGTCAGCCAGGTGGCGGCGAGCCGCAGTACGGTCCTCATCCAGGGGGAGAGCGGCACAGGCAAGGAGCTTGTGGCGAAAGCCATCCATCTCAAAAGCCCGCGGGCCGACAAAGCATTTGTTCCGGTGAACAGCGGCAGCATGCCGGTGGACCTTCTGGAAAGCACGTTGTTTGGCCATGTGCGGGGCGCATTCACAAGCGCGATCGCATCGAAGCGTGGCCTGTTTGAGGTGGCCGATCAGGGGACGATCTTTTTCGACGAAATCGGTACGATCGGCATGGAGACGCAGGCGAAACTGCTTCGCGTCATTCAAGAAAAGGAATTCATGCGCCTTGGCGGCGTCGATACGATCAAAGTCGATGCCCGCATCATCGCGGCGACAAACGTCGATTTAAAGAAACTGGTCGACGAAGGGCGTTTCCGGGAAGATCTGTATTACCGGCTGAACGTGATCAACATCCAGGTTCCGCCGCTCCGCGAGCGCAGAGAAGATATTCCTGCCCTGGTCGAATTCTTTACGAAGAAATATTGCGAAGAAAACCTGAAGCCGCTTTACAGATTCGGTTCCGAGGCGCTGAAAGTTCTGATGGACTATTATTGGCCGGGGAACGTTCGCGAGCTCGAGAATGTTGTGGAACGTGCGGTAGTTCTTTCGCAGGACGAGGTAATCGGCCGGGATCTCTTGCCGGAGGCCATCGTCTCGCCGGCTTCGAGGTTCGCCTCCCTGTCTTCGTTCCCGCTTGGAAAAGACACCTCGTTATTCGAGGTCCTCGATGCATTTGAGCGCCGTGTCATCATCGAAATGCTCGAGCAGACAGCCTGGAGCCAGACCGAAGCGGCCGATAATTTCAAAATTCCTCTCTCGACACTGAATCAGAAAATCAAACGGCACGGGATCGAAATCAAGAAGAAACGGGAGCGACCCGCAAGCGTCCCCACGACAAAGTAGTCGCCATGCCGGACATATTACGGGAGTTGCGTGAGCGCGCGTCAAAGCAGCCGAAGCGGATCGTCTATCCGGAGGCGGCCGATCCGCGCGTGATGCGTGCCGTTCGGCAAATTGTTGAAATGCGAATGGCCAGGCCGATACTGGTGGGTTCGCCCTCGGCAATCGAAAAGAAATCGCAAGAGCTTGGAATTAAGCTTCCGCATATCGAGGTGGTCGATCCCGGCAATCCGTCGCTGCGCGACCGTTATTCGCGCTTGCTCCTTCCTGAATGGAAATCGCGGGGCATTACCGAATTGGAAGCTGCGCAGCGTCTCGAAAATCCGATGTATTTTGCGGCCGTGATGGTAAGGGCGGGCGATGCGGATGGGTTTGTCGGAGGAGCGACCACAACGACGGCCGAGACCGTTCGCGCCGCGATTCACTGTATTGGGCTCGGCGAGACCTCGAAAACCGTATCGAGTTTCTTTTTAATGGCGTTGCCGCACACGAATCTGGTTTTTGCGGATTGCGCCGTGATTCCAACGCCAACCATCACCCAGCTCGCCGATATCGCTTCGGACGCCGCACACCACGCGCGCATTTTTCTCGAAAGCGAACCGCGCGTCGCTTTTCTTTCGTTTTCCACAAAAGGCAGCGCCGAGCATGCGTCGATTGACCGGATTCGCCAGGCGGTGGCGACGGTGAAATCCCGCCATCCGGAGCTGATCGTGGACGGCGAGCTTCAGGCGGATGCAGCTCTCGTGCCCGAAATCGCGCTGGCGAAAGCTCCGACAAGTGCTGTCAAGGGCCGCGCAAACACGCTCATCTTTCCTGATCTGCACTCGGGAAATATCGGATATAAATTGACGGAAAGGCTTGCCGGCGCAAGAGCGGTTGGGCCGATACTGCAGGGGCTTTACAAGCCGGCAAATGACCTGTCGCGAGGCTGCTCGGTTGAGGACATCGTCGACGTTACCGCGATAACCGCGCTGCAATCCCAGTGTTGCTATTTATGAGACGCAACACTAGTCCAAGGCGCAGGAGCCGGGCTGGGCGGCGCCACACCGGCCGCAGCTTCCATCAGATGCCGCGAAATCCTCTGCTGCCGATGCTGACGATCCGGCTACGGCGAAAACCGAAAGTTGTTTCTCGATGTTGCCGCTGTTGCAGTGAGCACAGTCGACGCTGGAATCGTGACGCGGGACGATCTTTTCGAAAGCCTTTCCGCAGTCTTTACAGAGATATTCGAAGATCGGCATGACTTCCTCTCTCCAATAACTAATCGCTCGACGCCGATCTGTCAACCCAATCGGCGATAAAGATATTCGTGCTGCCCTCCGTCGGCGCATTCCGGTTCGATGCCCAGATCAAATGTTTTCCGTCATTGGTAAACATCGGGAACCCGTCAAAGGCCTCGTCGAAGGTGACCTGCTCCAAGCCTGTTCCGTCCCGATTGATCAGAAACAGATCGAAATTGGGGCTTCGCGGGTTCGGATTGTTCACGTTTGAAGCGAAGATGATCTGCCGTCCATTGGGATGAAAATACGGCGCGAAATTGGCCGCGCCGTTATTGGTAATTTGGCGCTGGTCACTGCCGTCTGCGCGCATCACCATCAGTTCGAGTTTTATCGGCATGACCAGATGCTTGGCAAAAAGCTCTTTATAACGCGCAACTTCCTGCGGCGTTTTTGGCCGGCTGGCACGCCAGACAATCCACTGGCCGTCTTGCGAGTGCCAGGCGCCGCCGTCGTAGCCGAGATCGTGCGTAAGGCGGCGTTGCTGGGTCCCGTCGATGTTCATGTCGTAAATTTCCAGATCGCCGTCACGTGCAGAGGTGAACACGATCTTCTTGCCGTCGGTCGAGATGGTGCTCTCGGCGTCATAGCCGTCCGCTGTGGTAAGCCGCTTCAGATCCGTTCCATCGGGCTTGGCTGAAAAGATGTCGAACGTTGGGTAAATCGGCCAGACATAGCCTTCCGATCTATCCGCAGGGGGCGGACAATCGGGCGAACCCAGATGAGTGGACGCATAGATAATCCGTTTGCCGTCGGGCGTGAAATATCCACAGCTCGTCCGGCCTTTTCCGGTACTGACCATCTTCAGATTTGAACCATCGCGGTTCATGGTGAAAATCTGATCGCACTTGATCTGGTCGCGCGTGGATTGAAAGATGATCTTCTGCCCGTCCAACGACCAGTAGGCCTCGGCGTTGTCGCCTCCGAAGGTGAGCTGGCGGATGTTGCGCAGATGGACTTCCTTTGGATGCGGCCGCAGGCTCTGCGGCTTCGCGATGTAAATGCCGCCTCCAATACTGGCCGCGATAATTGCGATGGTAATAATGCGCATGAGCTTCATTGATTATCTCCTGGCTTCCAATGTGACGTCGACTTTCACACTTTGGCTGTTGCGCTTGACAACGATGGACACAACATCGCCGGGCTTCTTCGACCGCAGGGCGTAGGTGAAATCGTACAGATTCTCGATTGGCTTGCCGTCGAACTCTACCAACAGATCGCCTTGCTTCAGGCCGGCTTTTGCCGCCGGACTATTGTTCTGGACGTCGGCGAAAAGGACGCCTTTCAAGTCATCGCGGAAATCCGGCACCGAACCGAAGTAGGGACCGTAACCGCCTCCGCTCCCGGCAGCTGACGGACGCGGTTGCTGTACTTCGGCGTATTCGAGCCGTCCCGCATTGGTAACGACCTTGTCCAACGTCAAATACACGAGCGAAAGGACCCGGACTGCGCCCTTGGCATTGATCTTGTCCGACGTGTCGGTCGGTTTATGGTAATCGGTGTGCAGGCCCGAGAAGAAAAACAGAACCGGCAGCTTCTTCGCATTAAACGACATGTGGTCGCTTGCGCCGTAACCGGAGTCGGAATAGTCCAGGTGGAGATGGACGGAGTTGTTCAGCTCCTCCAGCCACGATCTGAAACTCGGTGAGGTGCCGACTCCGCCGATAAAGAGCCGATCGTTATTAAGCCTGCCGATCATGTCCATGTTCAGCATGGCCATCGTGTTTTTCAGAGGAATCGTCGGATGATTGGCAAAGTAGGAAGAGCCCAGCAATCCAGTCTCCTCGCCTGCGAACGTAATGAACAGAACAGATCGTTTCC
>Ga0209157_1004500_pt1 | contig 10405 bp, 11 predicted proteins | sample GraSoiAngelo_135_FD_185892 | JGI IMG/M metagenome (GOLD analysis project Ga0209157, IMG submission 185892) | Grasslands soil microbial communities from the Angelo Coastal Reserve, California, USA - 14_0929_05_40cm (SPAdes) (version 2) | ecosystem: Environmental > Terrestrial > Soil > Grasslands ...
GATAGAGCGACGGACTACGAATCCGTAGGTCAGAGGTTCGAATCCTCTCGGGCGTATGTGCAGAGTCAGTTACTTACGAACGGCCACCACCCGCAGGGATCCCGCTGGTTGCGCGGGGGCGGGCGGATCCAACGAGGCCGACAAACTGGCGAATCTCGCGATGGATAGCCGCCGCAACTCAATCCAACGGGAATGATTCCGCCGTGCCGTTGGCCCGGCTAATTCTGAACTCTCTCTCCCGTCCGAACGGTATAGACTGCGTCCACGGGACTGATGAAGATTTTTCCGTCGCCATGCTGGCCGGTTTTTGCAGCCGCTTGAATCGCAGCAATGGCGCCATCGAGCTTTGACTCGTCGACGACGATCGTGAGCATAACCTTGGGCAGTTCGCTGTAAATCGTGTTGCCGACTTGAACTCCTTTTTGCTGTCCGCGGCCAAATACGTCCATCTTGGTCAAAGAAACAATGCCGCTCGATTCCAGTGCGTTGACGACCTGTTCTTCTCGATCGGGTCGAATGACGGCGCGAATCATTCTCATACGTGCATCTCAACCCACACTTGTTTGTCTTCAACGAAGACGGGATAAGTTTTTATAGATAAGCCAGGATCTGTTGAACACCGGCCAGTGATTAAATCGAATTTGTAATCGTGCAGTGGACACGTCACTTCGCAATTCTTGATGTTTCCTTCGTCCAATGGACCGCCGGCATGGGGGCATTCCGCATCAACCGCAAAGACCCGTCCATCGGCGTGAAGGAATAAAGCCAGTTGTTTTCCCTTAACGGGGGCGGAAAAGCCAACACCTGCCTTCAGGTCGTTGACACTGCAAACCAGCACCTGAACGGCTTTCTTCGAAGCGACGTTGGTTACGGTCAAAGTTCCTATGTTGCCATTACTTTTTGTATCTGCCAGACTTGCAGCGGGCTGAGGTTGGTCAAATTCGAACTCTTCGTCCGGCATTTCGGTAGCAGGCACCATTAAAATGCGATCGCGGACGGTCGGCCGTGCTTGAACTTGTTTGAATAATTGCAAATGCTTGACGACGTTGGCGAGCACGTCGGGTAAAGCCTCGTCACAGGGCACGATGTCCATAATTTGCGTTCCCGCTCGAGCCTGCGGACCCGTTCTTCCTCCAACATAGATCGCAACCGCATCGACGGAGCGGTTTTCGACATTCACCTTCATACCGCGAAGACCAATATCTGCCGCCTGATGATTCCCACAGCCCGCCGGACAACCCGACCAGTGGATCGTGATAGGCTTGCCGTCGGCGCCGAGCCGTTCTTCCAATGCCTTAGAAATTTGCACAGCGCGTGCCTTCGTATCGATTTGCGCAAGATTGCAGTAGTCGGTTCCGGTGCAGGCAACAAGTCCTCGAAAGAAGCGCGATGGTTCCGGCGTTAACTCTCGAAGCAAGGGTTCGCCCAATAGTGCATCAAGACGTTCTTCGGGGATGTTGACCAGAATTGCGTTTTGACCGGTGGTGAGGCGGATTGACCCATTCCCATACACATCGGCAAGGCGGCCAAGTTCGGCCAGAGATTCATGACTAATCCGGCCGACGCTAACTCGCAGCCCGACGGAATAGAGCCCGGGTTGCTTCTGCCGGCGTACACCAAAATGATCGTTATGGCCGTCTGAACGAGCGTCCTTTCCAGCCGGAGCCGGCTGCCACTCAAGACGCTGGACGAGTTCCTGGCGAAAGCGATCCAGACCCCACTCTTCCAAGAGAAACGCCAAGCGGCATTGTGTTCTGGCGCCGCGAGCGCCTTCATCCCGAAAAAGCTTGATGATCTCGATCACGACGTCATGCGCTTGATCCGGCTCGACGAACCAAGCAAGATTCGACGCAATCGTAAAGCCGCCGGACCCCATCTTTCCGCCCACCAGGATGTGAAATCCAGAATAGAGCGTTCCATGGATAAACTTCGTCGCCGGCACCAAGGCGACGTCTTGCGATTCATTGTGTGTGCAGTTCTCAGCGCAACCCGTAATGGTCATGTTGAACTTACGCGGCAAATTCCCGAACTCGGGGTTGCCGTCGCTGCCCACAATGGTTCGGTCGAGAGCAAACACAAGAGGGGACGCGTCCAGCAATTCCGTGGGCGTCAGGCCTGCCAGAGCACAGCCATTGATGTTGCGTACATTGTCTTGGCCCGTTTGAAGCGTACGGAGGTCGACACCGCGTAATCTTTCAAAAATTTCAGGTACGGTTTCTAGGGTGTATCCGCGTAGCTCAATTTGCTGACGCGTTGTGATGTCCACTGCACCATTTCCCAACCTTTTCGAGAGATCCGCAATCGCAGCCAATTGCGTGCTCGTGGCGAATCCATTGGGCATTCGGATTCGCATCATGAATTTCCCCGGTGTTGGTTTCCGGAAAAAGACTCCGATCCACTTCAACAACTCCTTATCGCCGGGCGAGAGCGCCTCCCAACCGTCGTTGATCAGTCCGGGAAGATCCTCCCTAATCAGCAGCGGGTTACCGTGTTTCGTCTGTTTGTATTCTTCAATGGGATTGGAGCCTGGACGCATCTAACCTCTAATTTCCTCTGCCATTTCAAATGTTTCAAACGTCCCAACGTCAGGCTCGTCCGCTGGGATTTGTGTCACTCCATCCAGAGGTAAGACGAAAATCTTTCCGTCGCCTATCTGGCCGGTCCGGTTCGTCTCGATGATGGCCTGAACCAGAGTGTCGACTTGATCCTCGGGAACGATCCACGACACCATCCGTTTCGGTAGAAAGCGGAATCCTGTCCCGGATGCAGCGCCCCGCCGAGCGAGAAACTGCAATCCTCGTTGTCGTCCCCGGCCGACCACACGGTGATGGGCAAAGGCGGTAATTCCCAAACCTTCGGTCTTTAATTTTGTTTTGAGCCAGCGTTCGGGGCGAATGATCGCAATGACCTCTTTTAGAGACGTCTCCTCCTCTGGCGTAGGCCGCCGCGAAGCGCGAGCCCGATAGGGCGAAGCCTCAGTAGAAGGCGCAGCCGGCGAGGGCTCTTCCCACGACGCAGATGTCTTCCGCGGGGGAAAAAGCAGTTCTGCGGGACTTCCTTGCACTCTCTGGTTCTTGTGAAATGTGCGAAGCAACCGAGGTGCGGAGGTGCAGTCGCCGAGCAAGATCGCGCCCGATACACGTCCCTCACGCAAAATAATCTTCTTGTATAGTCCGTGGCGGCGGTCGGCATAGGTAAGGACTTCGTCGCTGTCGTTCGTGGGTTCTTTGTCACCCATAACGACTAGATCGACTCCCATGACTTTCAACGTCGTTGACGTGTTCGAGCCGCTGTAAACCGCTTGGGAGTTCGCGCCGCTGAGACGATCGGCCAGCACTTTGGCTTGTTCTGAACCGGGGGCAACCAGACCATATGTTTGTCCGCGATGTTGCGCGCATTCGCCGATCGCATGAATAAAGGGATCGTTAACGCAGGCCAAATCGTCGCCAACGACGATTGCGCGCTCAACCGTCAGACCCGCGTGCTTCGCAATTTCGACATTCGGACGAATTCCTGCGCTGATGACCAGCATGTCGCAAGGTTCCATGCTGCCGTCGCTGAACTTGACCGCATCGATCTTCCCATTGCCGATCGCCGTGGTTATCGATTTGCCGAAATGGAAACGGATGCCCATGTTTTCCAGCCTCAACTGAAGTACCGCACCTGCAGAAGCATCCAGTTGCATGGTCATCGGATGAGGCATTAATTCAACGACATGAACCTCGAGGCCGCGATTCAAGAGACCGCGTGCGGCTTCGAGTCCGAGTAGGCCACCACCAATGACTACGGCTTTCCGCGACTCCGCGGCATGCTTCATGAGGCGAAAAGCGTCATCGAGAGTGCGAAAGACAAAAGCGCCTGATAGGAATTGCCCTTCGGCGTTGGTCAGGCCTTCGATCGGAGGTACAAATGGCTTCGAACCGGTTGCAAAGACCAACCGGTCATAGCGCTGCTGGATGCCATCTGCCGTACAAACCATCTTTCTCGCGCGATCGATACTTTCAACACGAACCCCGAGGTGGAGCGTGATACCGTTCTCCTGATACCACTCGATCGAGTTCAAAAAGATGTCTTTGGTTTCGTGTGATCCGGCAAGAACACTCGACAGGAGTATCCGGTTGTAGTTCCCATACGGCTCGTCGCCGAACACGACGATGTCGAAGTGCTCTCCACCGTTGCGCGCGATCAGCTCCTCGACAAACCGCCCGCCGGCCATTCCGTTGCCGACCACAACTAATTGTTGCTTTACTACCATGTACTACAAATGTGTAGGTTTTCTGTTGCCTTCCGACATAAATGTGGCTCGAATTCGCGTCTTAAAAACGATACAGACCTTCTAAGTACCCGAATTCGCCGTCCTTGCCTTGAGGATAGATCTGCTTCATTGCCGCTAGACCCTGCGTGTGGCCGTAGTAGGCGGTAATCGTAAACTTCCGATTCATCCGATACTCAAGACTCGTGTCGTAGAGGTTGCCCAGCGATCGGCGGCCGAATGTCGATCGGCCTGAATAACCGAATGTCCACGGCTGGAAAACACCGCCTCCGCTGTACCAAAAGTCATGCGCTTCACTGAGCCGAAGCGAATGATATTCGCTCGATATCGTCACCTTCGTATGAGGCCTAAGAATCAGAGCGCCGAATGCGTCTTCATTGTTCATCATGTTGTAGAACGGAAATCGCGCGTAAGGACGCGGCGTTGGCAATATTTGGAAGAAGGTCCCGTGCGTATTACCGTTCGGATCGCTGCTGCCGGAACCCCACGTGTATCCACCACGCAACCATGGCTTGAGGGCGGGCAGAATTTTCGGTTGGAAACCGGCCTCCGCGTCGATGGCTCCGGCGCGTTGTTTTTGTACGCCCCAGCGGCCGGTTTGAACCGCGCCCCAGAACATCACATTGACCGTTCCAGTGCCCGTCTCGACGGCGTGCAGAGTATGGCCGCCAAATGTATTAATGAGAATATTCGCCGTGTCTGGGCGACGCACAGCAAGAGGGCGATTATCTGTTTTGAGAATGTGACGCCAATCATCGTATTCAATCGTGAATACGCGGGTGTCGGCCGCATGCCGGCCTTTGCCCCAATCGCGCGTATACGCGGCATAGCCAAAACCGGCTTTGTTCCATCCCCAGCCATCCACCTGGAACACACCGCGTGTTGGGACCGCCCCGATAACCGTGATGTTATCCGATGACGAAGGAGAGTATGAGAGATGCGCTCCGTCAAAGCTTCTACCGATATCAGAGAAGCCAAAATCGCCGAGGAGCCGCTGAGTGACGCGATCCCGTTTGAGCGTGGCTAATGTCGCGTTCTTGGGCGCAAGCTCGCTGCCGTCGAGAAAGGTAAATCGTCCGACCTTCAGGTGCGCTTTCTCACCCGCGATCCGGTCGAATTGTACGTAGAGTTGCCGCGGGAAAATCATGGCCGTGTTTTGCTTCCCGTTATTCGCGGTTACATAGTTGGAACCGAGACCTAATGCACCTTGCTGCGGTCCGGTGCCTGTCGCGCCCAGCGGCATTCCCAATAGAAACGGAATCGCCAATTCCGCGTTCCACTGCCAGCTCTGGCGGCTCTCCGCCAGGTTTACTCGCAGGAAGTTGCCGGAATATTGATACTCATTGTTTCCCGAAGCCGGTTGGAACCAATCCCAGGCATATCCTCGCAATCGCAACGTGCCGGTCACCGTGATATCCCCGAGCTTGATCGGTTGCGGCGCCGCCGCCGGAGCCGCAGCTGTTGGTGCTGCTGCCGGCGCCAGAGCCTGACCATTGGCGTGGAGCGTGAAGAGTGTCAGCAATAAAATGAATGCAACTCGCACCATGGTTCTCCCTAATCTCCTGCCGCTACCGCCACACTCGATCGAGCTTTCGATGGCCGCGTGACATATTCCTGTTTTCTGGCGTAGGTGTACCAAAGCGCGATGCCAGTGAACAAGGCGCCAGCTAACATATTGCCGAGGGTCACCGGTATTTGATTCCACCACCACCATTGCCCCATCGAAACGTGGGCACCAAGAAACATGCCGGCCGGAATGACGAACATGTTGACAATAGAGTGTTCATAGCCATGTGCAAAAAATATGGTGATGGGGAGCCACATCGCCGCGATCTTGCCGATGGTCGATCGCGATGCGAACGCCAACATCGTCCCGACAGTCACCATCCAATTGCAAAGCACTGCTTTGATGAAAGCCGTGCCCCATCCACTCATGCCTAACGCTGCAAATGCCAGCGTCTTTCTCTCAGCAACCTGCCGGAGCTGATCTCCAAGTGCGGCGCCGTTGTTTGCACCGAAGCTTGTGATCGCCAGGTAGAACAGGAGCGCATACAACACGCTGCCAATCAGGTTCCCTATATAGACCCATGCCCAATTGCGCAGCATCGCGCCTCTCGTTATCCGCTGATCCATGAGGGCCGCAGGCAATAACGCGAAGTTTCCCGTAGCCAGTTCAAACCCAAGTAGCACCAGCATGACGAAGCCAACCGGAAAAATGATGGCTCCTACCAGTGCAGGCAAACCTTGCGAAAGGGCCACGAATACCAGTGATGTCGCGTAGCCGAGGAAAACTCCCGCGAGAGCTCCACGGATCAACATATCGTGAGCAGAAAGACTCGCCTTCTTCGTCGCGGCGTTCAAGGCATCAGACACAACTTCGCTGGGAACAACGTAGTCCATGGAACTCCTTTCAAATGCGAACTAAGCAACATGCATCTGGACACCTGGGCAATAGCAAGGGGCATGCCTTTCACCTGAACCTGTGGAAACCTTAGGCCTGGCGTGGCTTTGAGCGAGTTCAGGTGCTCTTAGTAACGACAAGACTGTAGTGTTTCGCGTAATCGGCGACAATTTTGTCGGAGAACGTCGCGTGTTCGCGAGGTGTTGAAATAAAGGAGGGAAAAGGTCCTCCCGCAAAAAATGTCGATTGAGACGAAATTCCGGAGAATTGGCCCCAGGAAAATTCAAAGCGGGCGGTTCGGCAACGTCATGCCGCCGGTGGAGAACCCTCACCCGCTCCAATCAAAACATCAATTTCAACGCGAACTGGATGACGCGATAGTCGCCCGGCAACAATCCGCTATTCCCACTGATGTCGTTCGTGATCTGCCCAAAGTTCGGAGCAGTCAGAGTGACATTGCCGCCTCTGTTGTTCGACATGAGACCTGGAATAGACAGATTCACATGGTTGGGAAGGTTGAAGGCTTCCGCACGCAACTGAATCGTTTGGTGTTCCGTGATCGTAAAGTTTCGCGACAGGGCCAAATTCAATTGAAACGTTCCGGGGCCTTTCATGCTGTTATGGCCCAGATTGCCGTACGTCCCCGGCGCGGCTGGGGCGAAAGCCGAGGCGTTGATCCAATTGCTGGCGGTCTGGTGCTTCGGGTATATGGCATTCGGATTTACCAAATCGGGCGGTTGATTTAGCACAGTCGTCAGCGCCCGGTCCGTGCCTGCGTAAACGGAGAAGAACTGAGCCGACCTGATGGACAGGATGGGGGCCACTTGCCACTTACTTCCTAGAATCCGCAGCGCCGGATTGGAAAATTGGGGTGTTGTCTGTATTTCCCGCTCGTATACTGCGGGTCGCCAGGAAAAACCAACCCGGCGGGAGCATTCGTGAATACTTTGCTATGAACGTTCTGAGTGAACAGCGCGGGATCGAAATGCTCGTTCTCGCCGCGGTTGTTGTAAGGCGCCAAGTACGGTTCCCATCTCAGGCCGTAATTCAACGTCACATCGCTGTGCCCACGCCATTGGTGCCCGACCAGTAGTTCAGCCGCTGCTGATAGATGGCCCCGCCGAACCCGAACTGATGCGATCCCTTGATCCAACTGAGGTCCTCAATAACGGAGGGCATCGGTCCATTGTGCTGCGCCCCTGGCGATGCGTTTCCCGCGCCGAACGTGAACGCGCCGACCGCGTTGATTCCGATCATGTTCCCGGCCAGTGGAGACACATTCGCTCCCAAAGCCGGCCCAGCTCCTGTAATTGTCGTTCAGTTTCACAATGTTCGTGCGGTTGGCAGCTATTCGACGAGTTGACCATGTTATTGCCGATCAGATAAGTGGATCCCAGATTGAACCCGTAATCGTAGTCCTTGTAGCCGTAGGTATTAATCGAAAGCGGATTCCTTCCGTCATATGTGGAGGTCGTATACAAGTTGCCGAGCATGAAGCGTCCGAAGATGGAGTGCTTGGGGCTGATTGTGTAGTCGATCTTCGCCGTGACCAGATCCTCGTCCTGATCGGCCACGCGCCCGTAGAGTGTTCTGCCGCAGGGATGGTTCGTTACAGGAAATGTCTTTGCGATGTTCGCCGCCACTGGATTGAGCAAACTTGGTGAAATCTTGTTGTCCACGAACCCGAGACTAGAAATCCGTCCAGAAACCCCTGTTTCTGGACGGATTTCTAGCGGCAGGCTCGCCAGAACATAGTTGCCGGTTTCATTCGAGACCGTCGATCTCTTTGCCCCCGTTGCGGTTTGAGTTGCGGTGATTTCTACGCCGGGCAGAACGGCGCCGCTCTGATCCTTGACAGTGCCGCTAATTTGAGCAGTCGTCGCTTGCGCCCAGCCGCTTGTCAAGATCAAAGCAAGAAAGCCGGCCAACACACATACACCAATGCGATTCATTTCCCCTTCCTCTTTGAAAAACGAAGCAGACTGTTCAGTACCAAAATGCTTATTTGCAAACATTGTAGCCGCCGCGCTCACAGCTCACAACGGTCCTCCTGAGGCCACTCTCGGGATGCTTGACCGTAATACTCACTCCCGGGATCGGCGCCCCGAGGCGAGTTTTATAAAAGTGGCAAAGGTGTCTGTATATCCGGTGGATGAAGTATTTCTGGCTGAAATTCGGGGTAAGGACGATCAGCTTTATGCCGTAGACGCTACGAAATACTTTGCGTCGTCATGAAATGGGACAGACGGTTTTTGGCCAAAAATCGTTTGATTATTTGATTTCCTGCGAGGCGGTAGACGGCTTGGCAGGGGCGGTCAAAAGCCTGATCAATAGGTTGCTTTCGGTTTCTTCCCCACAACCGTTCTTCGTGTGTTCTTCGTGGATTTTTCTTGACATAAACGCATCCGAGGTGTGAGCCTACCTACCTTCAAATCGACACAAAACCAAACAGTACGTAACAAGGAGGACCAGAATGGAAAGCACTTCACCTGCTTCCAAGCTCATCGCGGCAGTGTCACGGCGGGGTTTCTTCGGCCGTGCCGCTGTAGCGGGCAGTGCTGTGCTGCTGGGCTCCAGCATTCCCAGCAGGGTCGGGGCAGAAGACAAAAAAGACAAAAAAGAAGACAAAAAAAACAAAAAGGAAGAACACAAAAAAGAAGAAGAATCCCGATGCGGGTTACCGGGACTTTGCGATTTTCCGGTACCGATCCCGCACATCAACATACCACCGCCGGGCGGCGGTCACTTCTATTTCCCGGGACCCGTGGATGGTTCAGCAGCGGCCACCGATCCCAGTGGCGCGCATCCCGAAGGACGCGACCCCTCGGTGATTTTCAATTTCAAGGGGTTCGTCGGCGTGGCGGATCTCAACCTAACTGGAACCGGAACGGATCTGCAAACGGATGCCAGTGTTCCTTATGGCTTCCACACCGACATGCGTTTCATGCACGGCGTGTTTGTAGGTACAGACCTGATCGAGCGTCAAGGGTCATTTGTCTTTGTTTGACTCGACAGCATCAGCCCCGTTGGGGCTGGGGGCCCGCAGAACGGGTTTTTCCCTCATTCCTGGGACGCTGGCTTGTCGGCGACGGACGTCTTCTGGGTCACACCCATACCCGAAGGAAGCGTGGATGTGGATCTGGACGCAGGAAGCGCATCGCTTCAGGTAGAGAATCTGTGCGTCTACGATGCTTTCACGGTTCCCAATAGCATCATGGGCGTTAATCGGCCAGTCAACCAGGTCAAAGGGATCATCGACAAGCTCAAAATCGAATGGAGCGGAATATCCAGGAGGCTTAGCGCGAACGAATCGGTAAACCAGATGCGCGGAAATTTCGTTGAGAACAACAGAGCTACAATCGCAGTAACGGCCACGACTCCGAAAACGGCGGTGACGTCGCTGTCGAACGGCCACGGCTTCAGGTTTGTTTCCGATCCGGCGTCGACTAGCGTGAGCCATTTCGCGGAAATCGGAGAGGAGTGGAACGGCGTTTTCTTCTGAGCCCAGGACTGCGCCCGTGATGTTCCGGCTTCCAGACCGGCGCAGTCTTTGGGTTATGAGTTTCGAGTCCTGAGCTATCCTCGGAATGTTTGTCGTCCGATCAGTTCGTCGATGACGGCACGATTTTATTCGGCGACGTGTTCAAGCGGTTGGACGGAGCGGGCCGTACGGGCAACACGGGAGCAGGAGCGACCAGTGCTCGGCGATGCCCCGAACATTCGGTCTGGGG
>Ga0209157_1004503_pt1 | contig 10401 bp, 10 predicted proteins | sample GraSoiAngelo_135_FD_185892 | JGI IMG/M metagenome (GOLD analysis project Ga0209157, IMG submission 185892) | Grasslands soil microbial communities from the Angelo Coastal Reserve, California, USA - 14_0929_05_40cm (SPAdes) (version 2) | ecosystem: Environmental > Terrestrial > Soil > Grasslands ...
CATCTACGAGCTGTTCCCGATCACCGAGGACGCGCGCAGCCTCATCCTCCGCCGAGCGCCGACCCGTGACGTCCGCCGGGCAGCGCTCGAGGCGGGTATGGTCACGCTGAGGCTCGATGGTTGGGCCAAGGCGTGCGCCGGCGTGACAACCGTCGAGGAAATTCTCAGAGTCACCCAGGAAGACGCGTAGTCGCGATGCCCGTGTTCGTCTATCGGGCAGCCGACCGGCGCGGCAAGACGATCGACGGTGTGATGGAGGCGTCCGACGCCCGCGCCGTCGTCGAGCGGCTGCAGCGGGACGCCTACTTCCCGATCCGCGTCGCGCCCCACGTCGAGCGCGGAGGCTGGTTTTCGTTCGGCGGCTCCTCGCGCGTCGGCCATCGCGATCTGCTGGCCTTCACCCAGCAGCTCGCGACGCTCTTCGAGGCGGGGCTGCCTCTGGACCGGGCGCTGTCCATCCTCGAGGAGCTGGCGCCCAACGCCCGCGTCAAGGCGATCGTCGCCGACCTGCTCGTGAGCGTGCGCGGAGGCTCGTCGCTGAGCGAGGCGCTCGCCAAGCATCATCCCCGCCCGTTCTCGCGGCTCTACATCAACATGATCCGGGCCGGTGAGCGGGGCGGCGTCCTCGAGCTCACGCTGCGACGGCTCGCCGAGTTCCTCGAGGCGCGCGCGGCGTTCGCCGACGCGGTCGTCACGGCGGTCGCCTACCCCGCGGTGGTCTTCACGTTCGGCATCGGCGCCATCATCTTCCTCATGACGTTCGTGATCCCGCGGTTCGCAACGATCTTCGCCGACCTCGGGCAGACGATCCCGCTGCCGACCCAGATCCTCCTCTGGGTGAGCGCGGGCTTCCAGGCCTACTGGTGGGTAGGGGTGATCGTGATCCTCGCGGGCGTCCTCGCCTGGCGCGTGTGGACCGCCAGCCCCCAGGGGCGCGTGCGCTGGGACCAGACGGTGCTCGGCCTCCCGCTGATCGGCCCTCTCGCCATGAAGATCGAGACCGCGCGCTTCGCCCGGACCCTCGGGACCATGCTCAAGAGTGGTGTGCCGGTCATGAGCGCGCTCGCGGTGGTGGGCGACACGATGACCAACCACGCGATCGGGCAAGCCGTCGAGCAGCTCGCCGACGGAGTGAAGCGGGGCGGCACGATCGCCGCGGGGATGCAGGCACAGGCACCGTTCCCGGCGCTGGCGATCCACATGGTGCGGGTCGGAGAGGAAACCGGCCGGCTCGAGGACATGCTCATCAAGGTCGCCGAGACGTTCGAGAGCGACGTCGGCACCGAGCTGAAGCGGGTGCTCCGACTCCTGGAACCCGTCATCATCTTCAGCATGGGCGTGCTCGTCGCATTCATCGTCGTGGCGATGATGCTCGCAATATTCTCCATCAACGAGATCCCGCTGTGAGTTGGCGTCTGCGTCCCCGAGCGCGTCCGGCGGGCCCCTCCGCGACCACGGCGGCTCTCACGGACAGTGCGTCGGGCCCGACGCCGCGCGGCGTCCGCACGCTGACTACAGGGGACCGTGGTACGCGCCGCTCTGCGCGCCGGGTGTTCGTCGATCAGAGGGGATTCACGCTGATCGAGCTGCTCGTCGTCATCATCGTGCTCGGGCTGCTCGTGGGACTCGTCGGCCCTCGCCTGTTCGGCCGCGTGGGCCAGTCCAAGCAGGCGGCGGCGCGGGCGCAGATCGAACTGCTGGGCGCGGCGCTCGACCAGTACCGTCTCGACATCGGCGCGTACCCGAACTCGGGCCAGGGCCTCGACGCGCTCCAGCGGAATCCGAACGCTCCCAACTGGAGCGGCCCGTACCTCAAGAAGGCCGTCCCCAAGGATCCGTGGGGCAATCAGTACAAGTACCGCTGCTGTCCGGGCCAGAACGGCGAGTACGATCTCTGGTCGGAGGGTGGCGATGGGGCCCCCGGGGGCGAAGGGGAAAACGCCGACATCACCTCATGGGACAGCAGTCAGAGATAGAATCCCGGGGCTTCACCCTCCTCGAGTTGATCGTCACCCTGCTGGTCGTCGCGGTCGCAGCGGGACTCGTCGCGCCCGCGATCGGTCGCAGCACGGAGGCGGTGCGGGCGCGTGCCGAGGTCGCCGGGTTCTCCGCGACGCTTCGGCGCGCGCGGGAGCACGCGATCACACGGCGGCAACAGCACACCGTCGTCGTCAATCCCGTGAGCCGGCTCCAGACGGTCATGACCGGCGAAGAGGAGGTCCAGTGGACGCACGCCCTCTCCGCCCGCCTGACGATCGAAGCCGCGACGCCGGACGGGCTGACGGTCCGCTTTGAGCCGCAGGGGACCTCCAGCGGGGGCGAGTTCCGCGTCACCTCGGGCGCCGTCACCTATCGCGTCACCGTGGACGCGGTCACCGGCCGCGTGCGCAATCACCGCGAATGAGCATGAACCCCGACGGGACCCACACACGGCAGAATGCGGGCTTCACGCTCCTGGAGGTGTTGGTCGCGTTCGCGATCTTGAGCGTCGCAGTCGTCGCCGTCATCCAGGGGTTCGCGCAGGGTCTGCGTCTCCTGAAGGTCGCCGGCGACCACCAGCGGGCCGTGCTCCTCGCGGACCAGAAGGCGCGCGAGGTGGTCATGCCGGTCGAGGGACACGATCAGGGCCAGGACGGCGCATTCGACTGGGAACGCACTGTCACCGTCGTGAAGGCTCCCGATCTCGAGCGAACACCGGCGACCAGAAAGTGGACCGTGTACCAGATCGACGTCAAGGTCCGCTGGGGCGACCAGCGCGGGGTCGAGATCGCCTCGCTCAGGACGACGGCCGAAAAGGCGCCGCCGGCGGCGTCCCGGTGAGGCGCGGCGAGCGCGGCTTTACCCTGCTCGAGCTCGTGATGGCCCTGGCCATCGTCGGCGCCCTCGTCGTGATCGCGTTCAGCGGCGTGCGGATCGCACTGGCGGCCTGGCGCCAGGGTGAGGAGCGCGCGGAGGCCCACCAGCACATCCGCAGCGTCGTCTTGTCTCTGGCCCGCTCGGTCAGCGCCGCATACGCGTACCGAGCTCCGCGGGGCGAAACTCCAACCCCGGCGCTGCTTTTCGCCGGCACCGAGTCGCGCCTCGAGTTCGTGACGCAGGCCGCACCCTACCCCACGTCGATTTCCGTCGCGTTCACCGCCGTCGTCTTCGAGCTCGGCACCGACGATGCGCACCGCGGTCTCGTCATCCGCCAGCGCGTGCTGCCGAACCGCAACCCGTTTGCCGACGCCACTGTCTCGTTCAACGACCCGACGCTGACCGAGCTCGCGTTCAGCTACCTGGACGAGGGCGGCGCGTGGCAGGCCACGTGGGACACCGAGGTCACCAAGCGCCTACCGCGCGCCATCCGCATCAGCGTCGGCGGGACGATCGGCGGCCGCGCCGAGGCGCTCTTGCCTTTGACCGTGCCGCTCCGGGTGGGCACCCAGCCATGAGGCCGGTGCGCCGAGCAACGAGGCAAGCCCTTCACGACCAGCGTGGATTCGCGCTCCTCCTCGTCCTGCTCGTGCTGGCGCTCGTCGCCGTGGTCAGCGCCGAGTTCGCGTACTCGATGCGACTCGAGGCCGCCGCGGTGCGGGCCTACAAGAGCGGCATCATCGGCAACCACCTCGCGGAGGCGGCGCTGGAGCAGGCGATCCGCGAGATCGTGGCCGACACCCCGTACGTCGTTGAGGACGACGACGGCCTGCTCACCTTTTATACCGCCGACCGGCGCCCGCTCCCGAGACTCCGCCGCGAGAAGGCCGAGTTCGGCGGCGGCCGATATTCCTACCGCATCACCGACGAGGAGGCCCGCCTCAATGTCAACAATTCGCCGCCCGCTCGCATCGACCGTCTGCTGCAAACGCTGGGGCTCGACAAGGACGTGCGAGACACGATCGTCGACTCGATCGAGGACTGGCGCGACCCCAACGAGGCGCATCGGCTCAACGGCGCCGAGAGCGACGACTACTACCTGAAGCTCCCCGTGCCCTACCGCGCGCACAACGCCAACCTCGAGTCGGTCGCCGAGTTGCTTCAGATCAAAGGCGTTACCCCGGCGATCTACAACGGCACCAAGGACCACCCGGGCCTCGCCGGTCTCGTCACCGTACGCGGCTCGGGCTCTGTGAACATGAATACCGCCGGCCCCGGGGCGCTCGCCGCGCTCGGGCTCTCGACCGCGGAGATCACGGAGATCGTGCAGTCCCGGCGCAACAACGGTCCCTACCCGAGTGTGCCGGGGAAGTTCGGCGGAAGAAATCTGAGCGTCGCCACCAGAACGTTTCGCGTCGAGGCGGAAGGCATCGTGGACGAGCAAGTGGCCGTGCGATTGACCGCGATCGTCGAGAAGCGGACCGACGGCGACCCGCCCGCCGCCGTCGTGCTCGAGTGGTCGGGGCTCCGCTGACTATTTCCTCACCGGCCGCGAGGGGTGTTACCCTACGATGATGAAAACGGTGATGAAATTTGCTCCCCTCCGGCTCGCCGTCGTCATGCTCGGCAACCGGCTCAGCGTCGCGGCGATTCAGCGCGATCGGCAGGAGACATTCACCATCGACGCCGAGAACCCAGGGGCCGCGCTGCGCGCGGAGCTCGACGCTCGGGGTCTCGCCGCACGGAAGGTGGCGATCGGCCTCGCGCGCTCGGCGGTCACCGTCAAGCCCATCGAGCTGCCGGCCGTGGCCGGCGAGACACGCGAGATGGTGAAGTTCGAGCTCGAACGGCACCTGCCGATCCCGGCGGACGATGCGGCGTTCGACTTCGTCCCGCTGCCGACGGAAGCCGAGCCCGAAAGTGCCGCGAGCGCAGGCAAGCGCGTGCTGATCGTCGCCGCCGATCGTCGCGTCGTCGACGCCGCGCTGCGCCTCGCCGAGGAGGCGAAGCTCCGACCCATGTCGATCACGGTGGCCGCGCACGAGCTGATTACGCTCGTCGAGACCGACCGCCGCCAGCGTGTCGCGTGGCTGCACCGCACGGGCGACTCCGCCGACCTGCTGCTGCTCCACGGCTCGGCCCTCGTGTGGAGCCGCTGCTTCCCCGCCAACGACGCGACGCTCGTCGCGGAAACCCGGCGGAGCTTCGCCGGCGCGCGCTGGCGCGAGTGTGACGCGGTCTGGGTGTCGGGCGACGGCGCGGCCGCGGCCGCGCTGCTCGACCTCGGCGTCCCGATCTCCGATCCGCCCTGGACGGCCCAGGCGCGGCGCCACCTGGCCGAGATCGCCGAGCCTCGGGGCGCGGCCGAGCTGGCCGTGGCGACGGCCTCGAGCCGGGGGATCCGCCCGCTCGACCTGATCCCGTCTTCGATCAAGCCACGCCGCTTGACCCGCCAGGAAATGTTCACGGGGGGGGTGCTGGCCGCCACCGTTCTTCTGGCTCTGGCCGCACTGCTCATCCCGGGCTACCGGGAGAGCCGCAGCCTCGCCCGCCTCAACGCGGAGATCGCTCGCATCGATCCCGAAGTGCGCACGGTCGAGCGCGTGGCGCGCGAGCTCGAGCGCAAGCGTCAGCTCCTCGTGACCATCGAGAAGATCGGCACGGGGGCGCTCCAGCCCCTGCCAGTGCTTCGCGAGCTGACCGAGGTCCTTCCCAACGACGCGTGGGTCACCTACCTCGCGTTCGACGCGAAGGGCGTCGAGCTCACCGGACAGGCCGGGGCGGCGAGCACGCTGATTCCGCTGCTGGAAAACTCGCCGCGCCTCGAGCGCGTCGAGTTCGCGTCACCCGTCACGCGCGGACGCGATCGCGAGCAGTTCAGGATCCGCGCAGCGTGGGAAACGCCGGCAGCTGCGCCGCCGGCCCCGACCGTCAAAGCGCCTGCGACGCCAGGCCTCGGGTCCCCGGCTGCAAAGGGCGAAGGACGTTCGGGCGAAGAGCCCATGGCGCCAGCGCGTCCCGGGCCGCCGGGGGGTACTCCGGGACCGCCGCGCCAATGATCGCGAATCTCTCACGGCGGGAGAAGATCCTGGTGGGGCTCGCGCTGGCCGTCGGCGTCCTGCTGGGCGGCTGGACGCTGGTGCTCGAGCCGATCCTCGAGCGCAACCGGTCGACCGCAGAGCTGGTGCCGGCGCGCGAGCAGGTGCTGCGCCAGAAGCGCGAGCTGCTTGCGCGCCGCGCCGTGATCACCGCCGACCTGGACGCGACGATGAAGCGGTTCGACACGCTCGCGGAAGGCTTCCTCACCTCCGCAACGCCTGCCGTGGCCGCTGCGGAGCTTCAGAAGCTCGTCAAGGATATGGCCGCGCAGGCGAAGACCGAGGTCCGCAGCGAGCGGATCATGCCTCCGGTCGATCGCGGCGAGCTGCTCGAGATTCCCGTCGAGATCGCCGTGTCCTGCGAGATCCGGCAGCTCGTCGATCTGCTCGCGCGGCTCGACAGCGCGCCCAAGCTTCTACCGGTCCAGGACCTCAAGATCCGCGTCGTCAACTTGACGCAGCCGAAGGACCTGCTCGTCACGCTTACGGTCTCGGGGTTCCTCCAGCCCGCCGCGCAGGGCAAGGCCAAGAGCTGAATGCCGAGACGCCTGCTCGCCGTCAACGTGGTGCTCGCGGGCGTGTCGCTGCTCTGCGTCAGCCTCATTGTGAAGCAGCTCATCGGGTCGCGACCGGCAGCGCCCTCGCGCTCGCGGCCGCCCGCGGCCGCCCTCGCGGCGCCGCCGTCCGCCGCCGGGTCACCGCGACTGCCGGCGCAGGCTTACAGCGTGATCGCGACGCGCAATCTCTTCAGCCCCACGCGCTCGGAGACGCCTGGAGCGGGGATGGCGGGCGGCCCCGCCATCAATATCGTCAAGCCGAGCCTGCACGGCGTCGTGCTGCGCGACGGCGCGCCGATCGCGTACCTCGAAGACCCGCTGACCAAGCGCATCGCCGGCTACCGAATCGGCGATCCGATCGGCGGCGGGACCGTGCAGACGATCTCGGCCGACGCCGTCGTGATCGCCCGCCCCGAGGGCGCGGTGGACGTGCGCCTGCGAGATCCGTCGAAGCCGCGCCCGGCGGCGGCCGGTCAGCCGCCCGTGCCCGGCCAACCATCGGGCGCCGGCCAGCTTCCGGCCCCGGGCCCTCTGCCAACACCGGGGGTGCTACCGCCGGCACCGCGCGCCTTCACGCCGCCGCCGATCCTGCCGCCCGGGCAGCCAATACCGCCGCCGGTGCAGCAGCCCGCGCCGGGCTTACAAACGCCAGTTCCTTTCGGCCGGCCCTCGCCGAGTCTCGGGCGCCGTTTTCCTCCCGTTCCGATCGACCCGGCGGTCCCACAGCAGTCGACCCCGCAGAACTAGCGTGAAGCGACTCGTCGCGACGCTCACCCTGCTCGCCCTCGCCTCCGGGTGTACTGCAACGCGTCCCAAGACGCCGGCACCTTCGACGGCGCCGCCGCTGGCCGCGCCGACGCCTCCACCCCCGACGCCCCCGCCGCTGCCCCCGCTACCGCCCGCGTCCGTGGGTCCGCGCGCTCTGACGCCGGTGCCGCCGGCGGTCGAGCCCCCGCCGGCGGCTCCCATTCCCCAGCCGCCGACGGCGCCGCCCGTGCCACCCGCTCAGCGTGGCCGGTTCGTCGTCCTCAACTTCGACAACGCCGACGTCGAGACCGTCATCCAGGCGGCCAGCGAGATCATCGGCTTCAACTACGTGCTGTCGCCCGACGTCCGCGGCAAGGTCACCGTGCAGACCTCGGGCCGGATCGCCCAGGAAGAGGTGTTCGGCGTCCTGCTGGCCATCCTCGAGGTGCACGGCTTCACGGCGGTGAAGGCGGGCAACCTCTACAAGATTCTCCGCATCGAGGGCGCGCGCGAGCGCGCCGTCCCGACGATCGTCGGCCCCGCGCCCGATCCGAACCGCACGACGGACGAGATCATCACGCAGATCGTGCCGATCAAGTACTCGGCGGTCGCGGATCTGAGCGCGCTCCTGCGTCCACTCATCTCGACACGGGGTACGCTGATCGCCCACCGCGAGACGAACGTGCTGATCATCACCGATACGGCGTCGAACGTCATGCGGCTGCTCGACATCATCCGCCTCGTCGACGTGCAAGTGGCGCAGGAGGAGCTGCAGATCATCCCGGTCACGTACGCCGACTCCGCCGAGCTGGCGACGATCCTGACCCAGCTCTTCGCCAGCGGCCGTGTCCGCGCGACGGCGCCCGGAACACCGCCCGCGCCGACGCCGCCGGCCCCAACACCAGGGGTACCGACGCCCCCGGCCGCCGGGCAGCCCGGCGCCTCGGCGGAGCGCGCGCCGTTGGTCATTCCCGAGCGCCGCTCGAACTCGCTGATCGTGCACGCCAAGAAGCACGAGGTCGAAACGATCAAGCGCCTGGTCGCGCAGCTCGACGTCAACATCTATGGTGGGCGCCGCGTGTTCATCTACTACGCCGAGAACGCCAAGGCCAAGGACCTGGCGGCGACGCTGAACGCGATCTACGGGTCGCGCGACACAGGGGCCGGACCCGGGCCCGGGACGCCCGGTGCGGCGCCGACGCCTGCTCGACCCGGCACGCCGGTGCCGCCGCTCCCGCCGTACACGCCGCCGCCACCGCCCGGCAGCCCAACCGCGGCGGCCCAGGGGGCGTCCGACGTCCTGGCCGAGGGCCAGGTGCGCTTCATCGCCGACGAAGTCACCAACGCGGTGATCGTCACGACCTTCCCGCGGAGCTGGACGGAGATCGAGAACACGATCAAGCAGCTCGACCGGATGCCGCGCCAGGTCCTGATCGAGGTGCTGGTGGCCGAGGTCACGCTGACCGACGACACGAGGCTCGGCATCGACTGGGCCGTCCGCTCGGGCCGCTACAACGTCGGCAACTTCAACACCGGCCCGGCGGGCGGCCTCCCGACGTCGGCACCGCCAGCGGGCCCGGTCACGCTCCCCTCCGGAGTCGCCGGCCCGGCGGCCGTCCTCGGCCCTTTCGGCGCGGGGCTCACCGCATTCACGTTCGCGACAGACCAGTTCATCGCGATGCTCAACGCGCTCGCGAGCGAGAACAGAGTCAACATCGTCTCGAACCCGCACGTGATGACCTCGGAGAACAAGAAGGCGGTCATCAACGTGTCGGACTCGGTGCCGATCATCACGAGCCAGCAGACGAGCGCGGTCAGCTCACCCGGCACGCTGCCCGGTGGAGCCACCAGCACGACGATCACGACCGGCGGCGTGAACCAGACCGTCGAGTACCGCGACGCTGGCGTCATTCTCACCGTGACGCCCCGCATCGGAGAGAAAGGCACCGTGGCGCTCGACGTCAAGCAGGAGGTCAACTCCGTCGGCGAGAACCAGCCGCCCACCAACTCTCCAACCTTCAAAAAGCGCGAAGCGGAGACCTCGGTCGTGCTCCTGAACAACCAGACCCTCGTGCTGGGCGGGCTCATCCAGGACAAGGTGACCCTCGACGATCGCGGGATTCCCCTCCTCAAGAAGATCCCGGTCGTGGGCTATCTCTTCGGCTTCACGGAGCGGAAGATCGAGAAGACGGAGTTGCTGCTCCTGATCACGCCGCGGGTGATCGGCACCGCGCTCGACGCCGCCCGGCTCACCGACGAGATGCGGAAGGTGACGCCCGAGCTGGACGAGGCGTTCCGGAAGGCTCCGCGTCGGCCGGGGATGCAGCGTCCGCCCCTTCCCGTACAACCGCCGCCGCCCGCGACGCCGTAACACGCCCGCGGCGTCCCCGGACCAGCACGGCGGCCGCCGCGCGATCGGCGGGTCGGGCTCCCGCCGAAGTCGTCGCGCGGGGCGCTACGTCATTGGCCGGTGAACTTGGGCGGGCGCTTGTCGAAGAAGGCGGCGACGCCTTCCTGGTGATCGTCGGAAGCCACGGCAAGAGCCTGGGAGAACGCCTCGATCTCGAGCGCGCCAGCGAGGTCGGTCGAGGCGGCGCGATTCAGTGCCTGCTTGTCCAGGCGCAGCGCCAGCGGCGGTCCCGCGGCGATCTTCTCGGCGAGCTCGCGGGTCGTCGCCGCCAGATCGGCGGCGTGCACCACGCGGTTGACGAGGCCGATGCGGGAGGCTTCCACGGCGTCGAAGATGTCGCCCGTGAAGACCAGCTCCTTGGCGCGGGCCAGGCCGACGAGCCGCGGCAGGAACCAGGTGCCGCCGCCGTCCACCGCGAGGCCGATCTTGCAGAACAGCTCCCCGAACTTCGCGCGGTCGGAAGCGACGATCAGATCGCAGCAGAGCGCCAGGTTCGAGCCGGCGCCGACCGCGTAACCGTCCACCATCGCGATCGTCGGAAGCGGGAAATTCGCGAGTCTCAGGACCGCCCGGTTCAGGAGCTCGACCCGCCCCCGCCCCTCGGCCGCCGTGTGCCGCGTCCGCATGGTCTTCACGTCACCGCCCGCGCAGAAGTGGCCGCCCGCGCCCGTCAGGATCACCACGCGTGCGGTGGGACTCGCCTCGATCTCGTCCAGGGCCGTCAGCAGCTCCC
>Ga0209157_1004504_pt1 | contig 10399 bp, 7 predicted proteins | sample GraSoiAngelo_135_FD_185892 | JGI IMG/M metagenome (GOLD analysis project Ga0209157, IMG submission 185892) | Grasslands soil microbial communities from the Angelo Coastal Reserve, California, USA - 14_0929_05_40cm (SPAdes) (version 2) | ecosystem: Environmental > Terrestrial > Soil > Grasslands ...
GCTGGCTCTCGGCGAGAGCCTTCCGGAGCACCGGGCGGGCCAGCAGATAGGTCACTCCCGTATGACAGGAAACGCAAACCCCGCCTTCGGCCTTGGCTCGCGGCCAGGCAAACCACTCCTTCTGTCTTGAATCAAGGTAGTCGGCCGCACGCTTCGGGTTCCAATCGGCGCAGAAACCGGTCACCGCCAACGCAGCCATCATAGCCGTCAACAAAGCAGTTCTCTGCATCTCGACCTCCACGTGATCTGCCTTACTGTAGCGCTTTCTGTTTTGCCGTACAACGTGCTCCCGCCTATTGAGGATGCGTCCCTGAATTCTATTGCGGCAATGCGAACACGTACATGGCGTTACTGCCGCTGGTGGTGTCCGCTTCGGGAGTCAAACCCACTCCGAGGGCAGCGATCGCCCCGCCGCCGGCCGCGACAGCGATGTATTGGCGGCCGTTGATCGAATAAGTGATCGCGGCGCCGACGACCTGTGACGGAAGCCGGGTCTGCCACACGACCTGGCCTTTGTCGGTATCAAGGGCTCGCAGGTAGCGGTCCATGCCGCCGTTGAAGAGGAGCCCGCCTCCGGTGGCCAGGACCGGGGAGTAGTTCGATACGCGCGTCTCCCAACTCCACAACGTCTTGCCCGTCTCAACCGAGATCGCGTCGATGCGGCCGACCTTGTCTTTGCCGGTTGCGAACTTTCCGACGTTCGTCGTGTTGTAGACAAACTGTGGTTCGACACCGCGATCGGTGCGCGCCGTCGAGTCAATGCAGAGATTCGAAAGCGGTATATACATGACGTTGGATTTCGGATTGTAGGCGCCTTGCGGCCAGTCGCGTCCGCCATTGTAGGTTGGGCACACGTGATAGGTCTTGTTGACGTCCTTGAGCACGGCGTTCTCGTTCACGGTGACGAGCCCCTTCGGATCGATGCGGGCGACGATGTTCTGCTCGTTGGTCGGCTTCGCCCATAGGAATTCGCCATTGGCCGCATCGAAGCTCCAGGCGATTCCGGTCTTGCAAGGGACGCCGGTCAGCGTCTTGCGCGGGCCACGGCGCGCGTTCGGATTAACCGCGAGCAGGTCCGGGGCAGACGGGTTGACCGGCGTATTGATGATCATCATTTCGAACGTGCATTCCTGATCCCAGTTGTCGCGCGGCAGGACCTGATGCTTCCAGACCACTTCGCCGGTCTTGGGCCGGACCGCAAAGCGCGTGTTCGTGCCGGCCAGTGTTCCGCCCGGCGTACCGCGCTGAGCCTCCGATGCCGGTCCGGCGCCGCTCGAGCCGTAGTAGACCAGATCGAGTTCGGGATCGTAGGTGAGTTGACCCCATACGCCGGTCATCCAACGCTTCTCGAATGGGGCGCCGGCCCATGTTTCGTCACCAGGCTCTCCCGGGCGAGGGATCATCTCATTGCGCCAAAGCTCCCGGCCGGTTCTCGCGTCATGACCCGTGACATAACAACCATGGCTCGAAAACTGGCACGTAGTGCCCGCGATGACTACGCCGTTAGCGACAATCGGGCCAGTCGAGTTGCTGACCTCCAAGTCGCCGCCACGATTGGCCTGCCAGACTACTTCCCCGCTCCGAGCGCCAAGCGAGACGACGACATTGTCCCAGCTTACGAAATAGATCTGGTCGCCATAGATGGCAATGCTTCGCTTGCGCTGCCCCAGAGCGTTGCGCATCGACGAGGCCGGCGGCCGCGGGTGACGATACTCCCACATCAGGTCGCCGGTAGCGGCGTCGATTGCCTGGATCACGTCGCCGGGATTACCCAAATACATGACGCCGTTGTAGACGATAGGCGTGGCCTCGTTAACGCCCGACTCCATGGCGCGAGACCAAACCAGTTGCAGATTTTTCACATTGGCTTTATTGATCTGGTCGAGCGGACTATAGCCCCAGGCTTGATAGTTGCCCCGGTGGATCGGCCAATCCTGGGGGCTGGGAGCCCGCAGTGTTTGGTCGGTCACCGTAACAAAATTCTGAACGGCTCGTACCGTTTTCGTTGGCGCCTGGGCCGGAGGCGTTGGCGCCTGGGCATTCGCCGCCAATGCTATGCCACATAGCAATACACTAATCCGGAGAAATTCTCTACTCGGGCATCTCATCGCAGTCCCCCTTTGTTTCAGCCGTTGAAAGTTAAACCAAAATTTATCGTGCAGAGTATACGCCCGGCGTCGGGCGGGAACAATCATCCAACTGTGGGCATGAATGAATTGGAATCGAGCGTATTCCCCTCCTTGCGGTGATGCAAGGAGGGGAATAACGCACAAGCGTAATTCGTTCACATCTTGAAAGACCGCCCCTACAGAATGAACACGAGCCGCCGGATTCGGTGTAGTATCTGGTGCTTCATGGTGCCGGCAGGAAAAATATGGCTTGGTGTGGCGGTATTGCTTGTCGCGTGCAGCAAAACGCCTGCCGGTGCGCCGCCAACCGGATCGGCTCTGGAGAAAACGCAGCTCACGATCGGGGTAGCGGTACCGGCAGCGACCTACCTGCCTCTCTATGTGGCAGTGGACGAGGGAACGTTCGCAAAACAAGGCCTGCGGGCGGACGTGGTGGAATTTCGAGGCGGATCGGATCTGATCAGGGCGATCGTCTCGAAATCCGTCGACGTGGGAGTGGTTTCGCTGGCTGAAATCACTTCGGGGATCGATGCGGGGCAGCCGCTGAAGGCTTTCTATGGAGGATTCAATATCCCCGACTTCGATTGGTATGGCGCATCTTTCATAAAGAGTCTCGCCGACGCGAAAGGAAAACGCATCGGCATCACGCAATATGGTTCCTCTACCGATTTCATCACCCGCTATGCGCTCACGGTGAATGGCATCGATCCTTCGAAAGATGTGCAGATCATCCAGGCGGGTCCTCCCGCGACGCGATTGGCCGCAATGCAAGCCGGACAACTCGACATCAGCATCTTTTCGACGCCCGAAAAATTTCTGGCAGAGGAGCGCGGTTACAAGCTCGTCTATTCGCAAAAGCAACTGTCCGATGACTATCCACAACACCTCATCTTTGCAACGGAGTCGTTTCTGGCCGGCTACCCGAATACAGTGAAGGCTTTACTCCGCGGGCACACGCTTGCTGTACGCATGGCGAAGCAGGATAAGCAGCGCGCAGAACAATCCCTGATCAAACATCTGCAAATCGATCCGAAGTACGTCGAGCGCACGTATGCCGAGGTCATCGACCATCTTTACGAGGATGGCCGTTTGCCGAACGAGAAATCCCTCGACATATTCTTCGATATGGGCATCAAGGCGGGCCGCTATAAAGAGCGTTGGCCGCTCACCAGGTTCTGGATCCCGATTTATGTGGACACCTATTCTCAATGGACGCTCGCACCGTCGTAGAGCCGGCCCCGCACATTCAAGTCGAGAGCCTGACTATCGTTTATGAGAAACCCAAGGCGGCAGGGGCACTCATCGCGGTTTCCAATGTAAACCTCGACATCGCGCGCGGAACCTTCGTCACGATCGTGGGTCCGAGTGGCTGCGGAAAAAGCAGTCTGCTGCTGTCCATCGCCGGCCTGGTCAAGCCTGCCAGCGGGTGCATACGCGTCAACGGAAAACCGGTTATGGGCCCGGGGCGCGATCGCGCCGTAGTGTTTCAGGATTTCGCTCTGATGCCCTGGCGGACTGTAATCGATAACGTCCGGTTCGGATTGGAATTGCAACGGCCTCCGAGGTTGACCGGAGGAGACCTCACCGAGCGCGCCTGCCGCTATGTGGAGTTGGTAGGTCTTAAAGGATTCGAGCATTATCATCCGCACCAGCTCTCGGGCGGGATGCGGCAGCGGGTTGGAATCGCACGAGCGTTAGCTGTAGATCCGGAAATCCTGCTATTGGATGAACCTTTCGGATCGCTGGACGCCCAGACGCGGGACGAGATGGGAAGCGAGCTCCTCGCCATCTGGGAGCGAAACAAGAAAACTGCGCTGTTTGTCACGCACGGCATCGACGAAGCGATTTTTCTGGCGGATCAAATCGTGGTGATGGCCAGGGATCCCGGCCGGATCACCGAAATCATTTCCGTAGACCTGCCACGGCCGCGTACGGCCGAGACGACGGACTCGAAGCGGTTCATCGAGTACCGGAAGCAAATTCGGGAATGCCTTGGGAGGGAACAAAGTTGAAGTTCAACGAACATTCCCCTCCTCTGCGAGGAGGGGAATACTACCGTACTTTGGTTTCCACCATCACGGTGATGGCATTCCTCGCGGTGTGGGAATTTGCGCCGCGCGCCGGCATCGTGGACGCGACCTTTACCAGCCAGCCGACACGTGTGGTTGCCGCTGGTCTCGAGATCATCCGCACGGGCGGGTTTCTCCACGATGTCTCCGTGAGTCTGTCGGAGTTTGCCCTCGGATTCACTCTCGCGATTGCAGTTGGAGTGGCCTTGGGTTTGGCGCTGGGCAGATTTCCGGTACTCCGTTATGCATTGGACCCGCCGATCATGGCGATTTACGCAACGCCTCATCTTGCTCTACTGCCCATCATTGTGGTCTGGCTTGGAATTGGGATGCAGTCCAAGATCGCAGTCGCCTTCGTTAGTGGAGTGATTCCAATCCTTGTAAACGCCATGGCAGGCGTTCGCGGAGTGGATGGTTCGTGGATCGCAGCGGCGCGATCGTTCTCCGCCAGGGAATCGGACGTGTTTCTGAAGGTCATCCTTCCCGCATCGCTTCCCAGTGTGATCCTCGGCATCCGGTTGGGATTGAGTCGCGCCGTATTGGGTGTTGTCGTCGCGGAGATGTACCAGTCACAGGCGGGCGTCGGGAATGAGATTATGCGTTACGGTTCGGAATTCCGAACCGACTACCTGCTCTTTGACGTGTTGCTGGTTTCTCTGTTCGGACTTACAGCGACGTCGGCCGTGCGAGCGCTGGAAGAAAGATTATGGACCGCGGGAGAATGAAATCGGCTCCGGGGCTTGTAGGGATCGCATCATTCGCGGTCATCCTATTAGTATGGGAATCCGCGGTGCGATTCGGTTGGATCAACCCGTTCTTCGTGTCGCAACCCTCCGCGATTGCACTAAGTTTGAGCCGCGCCGCGCGTTCCGGCGAGTTATGGCATAACGTGACGGTGAGTCTCCGCGAATTTGCAATTGGCTATGGCCTGTCTGTTGTCATTGGGATTCTGGCAGGAGCTCTGGCCGGCCGATTTCGCACTGTCGAATATGCGCTGGATCCGTTTTTGTGGTTCCTATATTCGGCGCCTTTGATCGCTTTCTATCCAATCTTCGTGCTCTGGTTTGGCCTCGGAGTTCCCACAGTCATCGCAATGACTTTTTTGCTGTCGGTCACTCAAATTGCGACAAGCACTTTGAAAGGAATACAGAGCGTCAACCCCGGCCTGCTCCGCGCCGCGCGATCTTTCGGAGCGACCGATCGCGACTTGTTGTGGAAAGTCGTCCTGCCGGCTACGGTGCCGATGATGACGGCAGGTCTTCGTCTGGGCATCGGTCGCGCGCTCATGGGCGTCGTCGTCGGGGAACTGTTCGGCGCAACAGCGGGGCTGGGCTACAGCATCTCGTACTATGGCGCGTTGTTGAAAACCACCGATATGATCGCTTCTTTGATCGTGATTGTCGTTCTCGGCGTTCTCTGCACGCAGGGATTGACCGCCGTGGAAGAGCGGTTCGACTCATGGAGGACATTTTGAAATTGGATTTATGTTGATCGTCGCTGTTGATATCGGCGGAACATTCACCGACTTGATTGGCTATGACACCGCCACCGGCCGACTGATGAGTTCCAAAAGCCCAAGCACTCCCGCCGGCCTGGAACAAGGAATTCACGACTGCCTTAAAAAGGCCGGTATCCACGTAAATGGAATCGATGGCTTCGTGCACGGGTCAACCATTGCGATCAACACCGTTCTGGAACGTAAAGGCGCCCGCACCGCGCTGATCGTCACCAAGGGCACACGGGACGTATACAAGATTGGCCGTGGAAATCGGCCCGATGCGTACGATATCTGGTTCAAGCGTGCCGAGCCTCTAGTGCCGCGGCATCTCACTTTCGAAGTCGAGGAGCGGCTGTTCGCAACCGGAGAGGTACACACTCCTCTGAATTTGGTTCAGGCAGAGACCATCGCCAGGCAAGTGAACGCAAGCGGTGCGGAATCCGTGGCGGTTTGTTTCCTACACTCGTGGAACAATCCGATTCATGAACAACAGATGGCGCAATTGTTGAACTCGAAAACCTTTCGCAGCGTCTCGCATGAAATCCTTCGCGAGTATGGAGAATACGAACGGATATCGACCACGGTTCTAAACTCGTATATCGGTCCCAAAGTGAACTCCTACCTCGCAGAGTTGGAACGAATGCTTCAAGAGCAGGGTTTCAGAGGGAATCTTTCGGTCATGCAATCCAACGGTGGACTCATGTCCTCGCCGGTGGCCCGGCAATTGCCGGTCGCAATGCTCGAGTCCGGTCCTGTAGGTGGATTCATCGCGGCGGCACGAACAGGAACCGCGCTCGGATATGCCCACGTTATTGGTTTCGACATGGGGGGCACGACCGCGAAAGCGAATCTTGCGCGCGACGGCGAGCCGCAAATGTCGCACGGTTACCACATTGGCGGATACGCTGCGGGCCAGCCGATGATGCTTCCCGTCGTCGATACTGTGGAAGTGGGTTCCGGCGGCGGCAGTATCGCCAAGGTTGACCACACGGGGTCACTCAAGGTCGGTCCCGTGAGCGCCGGCGCGGATCCGGGGCCGGCGTGCTATGGCAAAGGTGGAACGGATCCCACCGTTACAGACGCTAATCTTCTGCTGGGGCGTCTTGACCCGAATCATTTTTTGGGTGGAGAAATGGCGCTGAATATCGAAGCGGCGCGCGAAGCCATCAACCGGTGTATTGCGCGTCCACTCAGGCTTTCGGAAACCGAAGCCGCCCGAGCCATCGTGAAAATTGCCGTGATGAACATGTCGCTCGCCGTGCGTCAAGTGTCGGTCGAACGCGGATACGATCCGCGCGATTTCGTCATCGTCGGGTTCGGCGGCGCCGGTCCGCTCCACGCGGCGGAAGTTGCACGATCACTTCACATCCCGCTTCTGGTAATTCCAAATTTCCCTGGACAGTTTTCCGCAAGCGGAATGCTCCTGGCGGAGCCTCGGCACGATTTTGTGCGCACATACTATCGGCCGCTGGATCAGACCGATTTCACTGAACTCGGACGGATCGCCACCGACATGGAATCGCAGGCGCGGGAACGGATAGGAGTTGCGGATATCCGTATGCGTCATTTTTTGGAGGTGCGCTATGCGGGGCAGGACTTCTCATTACCGATTTCTGTCGATCCTAAATGTTATGCGCGCGATTACCGGAGCGCTGTCCGCAATGCGTTTCATGAACTCCATCAAACGCGATTCGGCTATCACGATCCGGATCTCGCGCTGGAAGTCGTGAACGCACATCTAACCGCTTTGGCTCCCTCGAAGCTTTGTGCTCTACCCCCGCCCTCTCGACGCGAGGAATCCGCGCTGATGGGAAGACGCCCCGTCATTTTCGACAGCCAGGCGATTGATTGTCCTGTCTACCGGAGAGAATCGCTCACGCCGGGTGAACAAATCGATGGACCCGCCATCATTCAGGAGTATGCCAGCACGACGGTACTCTTCCCCGCCGATCGGGCCGAAGTGACGGCTTCCGGCGAGTTGTTGGTCCGCTGTAGCAGCGGTCTATGACCATCCTCATAAACCGCCTTAGTGGATTAATCCTGAATTCCACTACATTACCGCATCAACAACCGGAGCGGCTGTCCATCGCTCGAAACGAATTGTAAGCTTCCCGAGGACGGTCCTCCACGGGCGCCGATCAATACAAGATAAGTCGAGTAACCACCGGAATCCACGAGCTCTGGAAAGACAAGCTCGGAAGCCGCAGGGGCAGCTTCATCGAAGGCCGGGAAAGCCGTTACGAGTAACTCAGGAGTCTGACGGTCGTTGTACCGTGCGCGAAAACCTGTCACCGCGACCGAAGATCCTGCCGGGGCGGAAATCCAAAGCGTCCCCGTAAATAACGTGGGCAGTTTCAATCCTGGTATGTCGCCGAGGAACAGCGCGATCTGACCTCGTGCCGGAACCGATAGCGTAGTTGTGCCGCCAGTTGTTCCGTCGAGATTCGTCGCCTCGATGGTTATGGTGACCGAAGCCGCGGCACTGTTCGAGAGTGCGATGCCGGTTTGAATCGAACGGGGTTCGCGGCCGGCGAAATTGCCGGAAAGCTCGGCGTAGAGGCGAGTCGCGTTCGTTGCGGGACTGCCGCCCATTGCCGTTTCGCGCACGGTTACGTTGTTAATTCTTTCGGTCAGCACAGCCGCCACCGAAGGCACTTGACTGTTTCCGCTTGGGGAAACTTCGATCCAGCCGAACGCCAGTGGATTGCTGGAACCTGCCGTCTTGAAGCGCCGAGAACTTCGGGCCGGAATGGAATATGTGAACTTACTGTTCGTCTGACTGTCGATTGTGACATTCATGTTCTGGCCGGATCCTGAAATAAATTGGAGTGTTCCGGTTTCAGTAGCATCCGAGCCATTGACCAGCAGCACGTCCGTCGTCACACCCGCACCATCACCGAACAGAGGAACTGAAACTGCCAGCGAACCAGACGTGCCGGCGACAGGCAGCGCCGTCAGCATGAATTCCCCACGCTCATTGAATCGCGTTCTGAACGTCAATGCGGATACAGGAAGACTCGATGTGAACGTGAAGGTCCGTGCCGCGCTGATCGGCTTCGAGAAAAGATTGGAAGAGAAGAACGGCGTCTGGTCCAGGAATGCCGCGACTTGCGAATTTGCCGGGATCGTAATGCTGGATTGGCCAAAGCTGCTGCCATCATCGTCGGTGAAATAGACGGAAACCGTGGCTGCCTGACTGTTCGTGTTCACCAGGCCAAGCGCCGTATTCAGCACTCCGCCGACTTCGACGTACATCGTCCCGGACCTAATGGGAGTTGACGCAGGGAATCCAGACTCGTTTAGAAGCGCATTGTTTTGACGGTAGCTGATGAAGGCGAGTCCCGCAGTAGCCGCCGGAGAAGCATTGACGATGCGAGCATATCCGGCATTCACAGCCGTTTGACTGCCCAACGTCGAAAGGGAAGAGAGGCCACGCGTGGCCAGGACGAGTTGACGTTCACTGCTCGCCGCCGGAACCGGTAGACTCAGTTCGGTTGCATAAATATTGTCGCCGGTATTGGCTCCATTCCCATTGGCCGCATTGCCGGCTAGATTGATGCGGATGCTGCCGAAACTGGCATCACTCGGCGTGCGGTAAGTGAACTGAAAAACGTTGGAACTTCCGATTGTCGAGCCGACGCTCGTGTGCTCGATGAACTGAACCGTTTTTCCGTTGACGTCGCCATTTATAACTCTGGTTCTGCCGTCGGCTCCAGGGACCAATTCACCAGCCTGATCTCCGCTGCCGCCCGTGGCGGAAAACTCAAAACCAAAACGTATTGCTGAAGGGTCGCTAACGACGACCTGCAGCGTGTAGCTCTCGCCGGGCAGCCATGCCGCCGGCAGGCCCAGAATTCGAACGCTTCCTTGACCCGAATTCAAATCGAAGGTCCTGTGACAAGCAGTACAAAAGACTCCGCCCACTCCGTTTCGGTTCGCGGGAGGACCCGTAGAAAAAGCGCGTAAACTTTGATTGAAGATCAACGCACACACGACCGCTCCCAATACTCTTAAATTCACTTTTAACCTCCAGTTGTAGGGGGGTGGAGAGACGGGCGCATTCTAGCACGAAACAGCGGCAGGCAAGGGTTTTTTGCCGGTGAGCATCGCCTGGACGGCCGATCCGGCTTCAGCAAAGAGATGAACTTCCGTTTATACTGTCGGCCTCATCAGTGGAGGACCAAGAAATGAAAAGATGGTGTGGCGTCCTATTTTTATTTATCGCCGTATCGGCTTCCTCACAGAGTACGAATGCGACAGTCTCAGGTACCGTCCTCGATCCCACAGGCGCGCGCATTCCGAATGTACAGGTCACCGCGCAAAATACCCGGACTGGCGTGGCCCTGACCAACGTTACAAACGAAGCTGGAGTGTACGTGTTTCCCAGCCTGCAGCCGGGCACTTATCGTCTCACGGCAGAATTGTCCGGTTTCCGGAACTACGTACTGAACGATCTGGTCGTCGACGTGTCCGCACGGATGACGATCAACATCCCTCTGGAGCTGGCTACGGCTCAGGAGGCTCTGGAAGTGCTAGCTCCACCAGAATCGCTCTCCGCTAGTACGGCCTCGGTTGGGGACGTTATCAATGGACGCGCGATTCAAGATTTGCCGCTTCCCGATCGCGACGCGCTGGGTCTAGTCCTGACACAGGCGGGTCTGGTCGGTGACAATTTCGCCGGCACTCGCATCAGCGCTCTCAAC
>Ga0209157_1004510_pt1 | contig 10382 bp, 8 predicted proteins | sample GraSoiAngelo_135_FD_185892 | JGI IMG/M metagenome (GOLD analysis project Ga0209157, IMG submission 185892) | Grasslands soil microbial communities from the Angelo Coastal Reserve, California, USA - 14_0929_05_40cm (SPAdes) (version 2) | ecosystem: Environmental > Terrestrial > Soil > Grasslands ...
CCTGTGCTCGATGAGCGAGGCAATCCAGCAGCGCCACCGCCGCGCGTGCGGTCGGATTTACGACAGGAAATCTCGCCTGATAAGATCGAGCTGGTCCGCAAAGGCCTTTGGAAGGTTGTTAATGAGGACGGCGGCACCGGCGGCAGAGCGCGGTTGAAAGAATGGGTAGTAGCGGGGAAAACCGGCACCGCGCAGGCCAGTGTGCGAGGACATAAGGATACCACTGCATGGTTTGCCTGCTTTGCGCCTTTTGAACATCCGAAGTATGTCGTTGCTGTGATGGTGCAGGGCGGCGAACATGGCGGCAGCGTCGCCGGCCCGGTGGCCGACAGAATTTTGGAGCGCTCGCTCGCTCTCGATGAAGGCAAGTTCGACATGCAAGTTGCATGGCTCACGCCTGCACACAAGCCCAACCCGTTCCAAATGATCAAGGATGTGACCTATCACGATGCGGGCGGGAATCTCGGAGGCGAGGACGAAGAAAATGCAGATGATTCGCAGACTGCCACCGCGCAGATGGCAAGTTCAGACGCCTCACCCGACGTTGAACCCGAGGCAGACACTCAAGGAAAAGTCCGGCGGCGAGCGAGTGCTCCTGTGGCCCGAGCGCTTCCGGCCGCGCCACCAGCCCCCCGCAACTTTTTTCAACGGCTCTTTGGAGTACACCCGCGACCGGCACCTGCGCCGGCGCCCCCGCCGCCCAGCCGCCGGCGCGGACCCACACGATGAATCCCCGGTTAGAAAAACTGCGGCAGGACTCGGCAGCTTGGCTTATGACCGGTCAACCTCTTCATTTTTATGATAGACAAGGTAAAAAAGATTTTGGGGCTTTCCTCTCGAAAGACCGGCAACAAGCTCATACTCAGCGTGGAAAAACTCGAATCCCGCGTCGCCTTACTCGAGAACGGCCGGCTGGAGGAATATAGCGTCGAGCGTAAGAGCTCGCGGAACATCGTCGGTAGCATTTACAAGGGCAAAGTCAAAAACATCGAAATGGGATTGAAGGCGATGTTTGTTGACATCGGCTTCGAAAAAAACGCATTCCTTCATTTTTGGGATGCGATTCCGGCGGCGCTTGACAGCGGCATTGAAGAAATCGATCGGCGAGGCAACAAGCGGCCTCGAAAGCGAATCACCGTCAAAGACATACCGAGCATTTATCCGGTGGGCTCGGACGTAATTGTGCAGGTAACCAAAGGTCCCATTGGCACGAAGGGGCCGAGGGTGACAACCAATCTCAGTTTTCCAGGCCGCTACTTGGTTCTGATGCCATTCAGCGATCACAGCGGCATCTCGCGAAAAATCGAGAACCCGAAAGAACGCGAACGGCTACGCAAGATCCTGCGCGAGCTGGACATTCCCGAAGGTGTTGGAGTCATTATTCGCACCGTAGGCGAAGGTCAGCGTGCCAGATACTTCGTTCGGGATCTGCGTTTCCTGCTCGATCAGTGGGCTAAAGTTGAGCAGGCCATTCGAGAGAAACCTGCTCCTTGCCGTCTCTTTGAGGAGCCTGATCTGGTTGAGCGAACCGTGCGCGATTTCTTAACTGAAGAAATCGACCAGGTCGTTTGCGATGAGCGCGCTTCAGCGGAAAGGATGATCGAAATGATTGGCCAGATTTCCCGGCGCGCGCGGAATCGGGTCCATTTTTATGACGGTGCGACGCCGATTTTCGAGACTTACGGTGTGCAAAAACAGATTGACGATGCTTTTCACCGGCAAGTTTGGTTGAAGTGTGGCGGGTATATTGTGATCGACGAAACCGAAGCGTTGGTAGCGATTGATGTGAATACCGGACGCAACAAGGGCGGGCGCGATGTAGAGAAAACAATTTTGCAGACCAACCTGGAGGCGGCAGATGAAATCGCGCGCCAGCTTCGGTTGCGCAATATCGGTGGTTTGATCATAAGCGATTTCATCGACATGAAGAGCCGTAGAGACCAACAGGCAGTCTATAATTTGATGAAGGAACGGCTCACGCGCGACAAAGCCAGAACGCACGTGCTTCCTGTTTCGCAACTCGGCCTGATGGAGATGACCCGTCAAAGAGCGCAGGAAAGCCTAAGCGACACCATCTACGAAAACTGCCCCTATTGCGCCGGGCGCGGAGTTGTGAAGACCTCCATGACCACAAGTGTGGAATTGCACAGGACTCTGAACACCGTGATGCGCCAGTACCAGGACAGCATTCACGAGTTTCGGGTGATCCTGAACCCCGACGTTTTGAAAAGATTGAAAGAGGAAGACGAAGAACTGTTGGTGGAGCTGGAGCGCCGTTACGCAGGTCGTCTAATGTTTCGCGGCGACCCTACGTTTCACCATGAGAGGTTCGTCATCACTGACGCGAATTCCGGGGCGGAACTGAAACCTTAAGGCAGCTTAAAAAAGACCTTGCAATCTTTGGCGGGTCGGCTCAGACTCGCGGCATCCAGACAAGGAGCGAATTTCGTTATTGACGGGGACGCTCCAACGTGTTTGGAGTGAAAGGGGAAACTTAACCAAAAGGAGAAATAATGAAAAGATTAGTATTGTGCCTGTTAGCGTTCGGTGTGATCGCTTCGGCCGCTTTTGCCGGGGTTGGCTATTCCGGGAAAGAAATGAAACAGGTAGCTGCTCCGCCACCTTGCCCGGAGTGGTACGCCGACAGAGAATTTAATGTCTCGCTTTGGGGCACCTATGTTTTCACAGGGAGCACCTGGGAAAATGATACGTACATGCATGCGGACCACGCATGGGGTGGTGGCATCGACCTGAAATATTTCTTCATGCGTTATATCGGCGTGGGGATTGAAGGCTGGGCAGTTGATGCCAGGCAGGCGCTTGAAAATCGCTTCATCGATTTTAGCGACGGGATCTTTGAGCGCAGCTTTACGCATGAGAGTAACGCAGTCGGAGCTGTGCTAGGTACCCTCACCCTCCGGTATCCGATCCATTGCACTCGCTTTTCGCCATACATTTTTGGCGGTGGCGGTGCCATCTTTGGCGGGGGCCAGAAACGAATCGATCAGCGGTTTATCGAGCCGGGAGAAGGTTTCGACATTGTCGCGACGACCGGCCATACAGACAGCGAGACGCGGGCAATCGGACAGGTCGGCGGCGGCATGGAAGTCCGCTTCACGCCGCATATCGGCTGGGTCAGTGATTTCAGCTGGAATTTCGTGGATGGGCCGAAGAACAATTTCGGCATGGTCCGCACAGGTGTGAATTTCGCCTTCTAAGCCGTTCGCAATAGCATTTGCTACAGCGGCGTCCAGAACACTGGACGCCGCTTTTTTGTACGTGCACGACAAGTTGCGATGGTCTTCGAACCACCGAACTGCTGATTGGGTCCTCTGAAAGCCAAGAATTGATTGCTGTTTGCGAACCGCCGGCCTGCGCATGAAATTGTTGCGATGTCGTTCATTGAAACTCTGGACAATTTGGCTCTAAAGAAATCGGAGCTGGTCGAACGATTTGAGAATCTGATCGCGCCGAAATCGGATCAGGCGCTTGAAGCGATGGCGCAAGCTTCGCGCTCGCTCACGCGGCAAAATTTTGGACGAACGATGCGCCTCTTCGCTCCACTTTATCTTTCCAACGAGTGCATCAATAATTGTCGGTATTGCGGTTTCTCACGCGATAATCCAATTCTTCGCGTCACGCTCGATGTCGATGAAGTCGTCGCTGAAGGACAGCATCTCGCGCATCAGGGGTTCCGGCAGATCCTTCTCGTTGCCGGCGAGCATCCAAAATTTGTAAGCCGCGACTATCTCGCTGAATGCGTGCGCGCACTCGCTCCCGATTTTTCGTCGATTTCAATCGAGGTTGGACCGATGGAAACCGAGGATTATGTGCCGGTCGTCGAGGCGGGCGCGGAAGGCCTCGTCGTTTATCAGGAGACATACAATCGGGGTATCTATGCCGAAATGCATACAGCCGGCCCGAAACGCGATTTCAATTTTCGGCTGGATTGTGCCGAGCGCGGTTACGCTGCCGGTTTTCGTCGGCTTGGCATCGGCGCACTGATCGGTTTGTCGCGTTGGCAGGACGAAGCGATCGCGCTCGCAGCGCACCTGGAACATTTATTTAAACATTGCTGGCAGGCGCAGATCACTGTGAGCGTGCCGCGGTTACGACCCGCGGTTGGCGGATTTCGTCCACTCTTTTCGATGACGGACCGCGAGCTCGCTCAATTGGTTTGTGCGTTGCGGATTACTTTCCCGCAGCTCGGCATCGTGCTCAGCACGCGCGAGCGCGCGCCGCTACGGGATTCACTGGCGTTAATCGGGGTAACGATGATGAGCGCTGGCAGTCACACCGAACCCGGCGGTTACACTCGGCAAGGCCGCGAACATCTCCATCGCACTGTGCGTGGTCGGATCGTCGCGCCCGAATACCAGGCCGACGAAGATCAACTCGCCACCGCTCAATTCGAGATCAGTGATGAACGTTCCCCAGCCGAAATCGCCGCAGTCCTCCGCCGTCGAGGACTAGAACCGGTTTGGAAAGACTGGGACCAGGCGCTGTGTGGAGCGTGAAAATTTCTCTCAATGGTGAAGCTGTAGACGCAGGCGAAGCCAAAACGATCGCGGAGCTAATCGACCGTTATCAATTACCGCGACAATCGATTCTGGTAGAGCATAACGGTCTAGCCGTGCATCGACACGAATGGCCAGAGCGACCATTAGCCGAAGGCGACCGCGTCGAATTCATCCGCGTCGTCGCCGGCGGTTAAAGAAAGATTGCTCAGTGTTCTCTAAACAAGTGCTCGAGCCAACGGCCGTGGTCCGTTTGAGTTTCTGCGCCCTAAACCTGAGCAGCGCTTTTTACTACGACTCGCATTCCATCGGTTTGAATGACAGTGACTGGCGTTTGTGAGGCGATGAATTCGCCTTCAGTAACAACATCGACAACGCGATCAGCGAAACGCGCTTTGCCGCTTGGTCGCAAGACGGTCACGGCGGTGCCCTGTGTTCCTGGCGTGAGCGCCAGAGCGGTCGCGAACTGTCGTGGTACACCGGCCAGCGATGGACCGGGCGGATTTGAATCCATCAAGGCAAATCGGCGGTAAATACTTGTGCGTGGTAGATAGCGTGCGAGCAGGGCGATCACGATGAATGATCCGACAATCGCGATGAACATGTTGAGCAACGGCACCGCAAGCATCTTGCTGGTCGGGAAAAAGTTTTGACCTGGATAGCGATCGATCATCGTCCAGAGGAGCGATGCGAGCATCAGAAACACGCCGACGACTCCGAAAACAATGGTGCTGTGCGCGAAGAAAAGGATCTCGATCAACACGAGAACAATTCCGAGAATAAAGAGCGCGACGACTTCCCAGCCGGCGAGCCCGGCCAGATAATGCCCGAGGAAAAATAGTGCGAAACAAATCGCAGAGATAACTCCAGGCCATGTCGCGCCGGGAATTTTGAACTCGAGATACGCGCCCAGGATTCCACCCAGCAGCAGCAATGGCGCGAGCGCGGTGATCCAAAACGCGATTTGCTCGAAGCCAGTGGGCTCGATCGCGACGATGCTGCCTTTGAGGCCGGCTTTTTTGGTCAGATCAGCAGTCGAATCAACGACGCCTTCTGCCAGTAACGGTTTGCCGTTGATCCGTTCTGTTGCCTCCTGAGCGTTCAGACTAAGGATAGCTCCCTTGGAATGCACGACGCGGTCGCCGATCTTTACTTCCTTGTCCTTGTTCATGAACGCCTCGGCAAGATCGGGATTATGGCCGTTCTTGATCGCCGAGCCACGGATGAGCGCCGACCAATACGAAATCGTCTTCTCCTTGGCCGTAGTGGGAAGATCTTCACCCGTCGGGAGAATTGGCGCGGCGGCGCCAATGGCGCTCACTGGTGCCATGTAAATGTGTTGCGTAGCGATGGCGATGATCGCACCGGCCGATCCTGCGTTTGTGTTGATGAACGTGTACGTGGGGATCTTGGCTTGATTGAGCGCGTTCACAATATCTGCCGCGGTATCGAGTCGCCCGCCGTACGTGTTCATGTCGAAAATGATAGCGGAAGCTTCGTTGCTCTCGGCTGTTTTCACCGCGCGTCGCAAAAATGCCAGCAGCGAAGGCGCAACTTCACCTCGCAATGGCACGACGGCCACATCGCCTTTGTGAATGGCTTCGCCGCCCGCCGCTGTTGCTGTACCAGCAAACGAGCAAACCAGAACAGCGATCAGCAATTTGAGTCTCACAAGTTGGAGATTGAGTCGCACTGCGTAAGTTTGGCATCGCTTCCAAGGTCAAACGAGGCAAAAATAATCAGGCACGCATGGGAACGATCCCTTCGGAGACAATCGAGCAAATCGCTGCCGCAAACGACATCGTTGAAGTAATTGGTTCGTATTTTCCACTGAAACGCGCTGGAGCGAATTTCAAAGCGCTCTGCCCGTTTCATCAAGAGAAGACGCCGTCGTTCATGGTGAGCCCGAGCCGGCAGACGTTCCATTGCTTCGGGTGCGGCGCTGGGGGAAGCGTCTTCCGGTTTGTGATGGATTACGAGCACGTTGATTTTCCGTCAGCCGTGCGCAAACTCGCCGCGCGCGCTGGCATCACGGTGATCGAGAAATTCCCGGCGGGCGGAGCCGGCGATGAAGAGCGCCAGCGCGAATTGCGCCAGCGTTTGCTCAAGTTGCATGCTGAGGCTGCACAATGGTTCCACGAAAACCTGGTCAAGCGAGAAGTCGGGCAAACGGCGCGAAAATATCTCGGGACCCGGGGAATCACGGTGGAAATCGCGAAACGGTGGCAACTCGGCTACGCGACTGACGAATGGGACGCATTTGGTAATTGGGCACGCGGACGGGGCTATGACGTGCGCGACCTGATCGCGAGCGGTCTCGTCAAAACGAAGGACGATGTGGCAAGTTCGCCCGATCAAGCCACGTCAGGCGCAAAAACGCAAAGGTCTTATGATCGTTTTCGGGGACGAATCATGTTCCCGATCTGCAACGATGTCGGTGAAGTAATCGCGTTCAGCGGACGGCTTCCGCAAGACGAAGAGGGCGCAGCCAAATATTTGAATTCGCCTGAGACGGCGCTTTTTCGGAAAGGCGGCGTGCTTTTTGGACTAGATAAAACCAAGCGCGCCCTGATCGAAGTCAGCTGTGCGGTTGTCTGCGAAGGGCAACTCGATTTAATAAGTTTGTTTGAAGCCGGGATCACGAATGTGGTGGCGCCGCAGGGTACGGCGTTTACGGAGAGCCAGGCACGCATTTTGAAGCGCTTCGTCAATGAAGTGGTGCTTTGCTTTGACGCCGACACATCTGGTCAGAAGGCCGCTGAACGTTCGCTCGATGCCCTGCTCCAGAACGACTTGATTGTGCGCGTGGCCGAAATGCCGATGGGTGAGGACCCGGATTCGCTCGTCCGGCGTGAAGGAAAAGAGGCCTTTGAAAAGCGCATTGGAAAAGCGCGCGATTTTTTCGATTACTGGATCGAGCGCGAGACCGCGAATGTCGATCTCGCTTCTTTCGGAGCCAAGATGCAGCTGGCCAGACGCCTGGCCGAGACCGTTTCGCGCGTGCGCGATCCACTCATGCGCGGAGAAGTCATGAACAAAGTAAGCGCGCGTCTCGGTGTGACCGCCCAGGATTTTCAGGCGCTCGTAGCCAGGCAAAGAAGTGCCCCTTTTTCGGCTCGAGACGATTCGTTTGTAAGCGATCGCACCGGCGCGAGCGCGCCCGCACCACGGCACGACATCTCTATGCTTTGCATTTTGGCGCTACGAGATGAAACGGCTCGGGATTTTCTTCGACAACAAAATTGGACCGAGATTCTGGCGCAAATGCCGGATGCAGACATTCTCATGCGCATTCTCGAAAGTGATTTTCGTGCGGGCGACGCGGCTTCGCTGAACGCCTTTATGGTAACGCTTTCGCCGGCAGATGAGCGGTTGGTTTCTTCCTGGCTACTGCAAAGAATGCCGCCAAATGCTGGAGCGATGGTCGAAGAATGGTGGCTCGGTATTCGACAGGCCGTCTTGCGCCGCCAGCTCAGTGTAGCGACGAACCAGATAAAGCTTTCAGAGCTGAGTACCGGGGACATAATAAATTTGCAAAAACAAATCCTTGACCTGCAGGAACAGCTCCACGAGCTTTCGCAGCCCGCCGGCGCGGCCGACAATTAGTTGTCGATCTATTGCCGCGCGGAAGGTCGAACGTCTTAGTCAAATCAGTAACCGCACAATCTTGGCCAGGCATTCGAAACGAAGGGGAGGAGGCAGCCGACGGTCGTCGGCGCAACGGCTTAACCGAAATGGGCGCAAACGCGGTGTTTCAAGAAAGCGTGTTGCTCTCGGAGCGAATCTGAAGAAACACCCAGGAATCTCTGCGATCAAAATCGCGCGAGTGATGGCCACCTCGAAGCGATCTAAAAATGGGTCGCTACCTGAGCCGGTTCGGAGTGCGTTTGCGTCTGGTTTGTATTCGGCTATTGAAGTCCAAAATCGCATTCGCGAACTGATCAAGCTGGCAAAAGAGCAAGGCTACCTCACATTTGACGATCTAAACGAGGCGTTGCCCGAGGGAGTCACCGACGCCGATGAACTGGATCTGATCCTGACGCGGCTGCGGCGCCTGGAGATCGACATTATCGAAGCGTCCGAAGTGGATCGCTACAAAGACGGTAAGAAAGACGCAGACGAGGACGAAGAAGAAGATGAGAGGCCGGAAACCAAGGTCGATATTCTCGATGACCCGGTGCGGATGTATCTCAAGCAGATGGGTCAGGTTCCACTTCTAACCCGGGAACAGGAAGTAGAAATATCCAAACGAATCGAGGACGCCGAAGCGATGGTACAGAAGCACATCAGTCGCTTTGGCTTTGTCGCGCGCGCTCATTTGGATCTTACGCGGAAGCTACTCGAGGGGCGCGAACGCTTCGACCGCGTGATTCTCGATAAGAAAATCGAGAGCCGCGAAAGATACATGAAGAACCTCCCGCGTCTGTGTAAACAGGTGGAGCAATTCAGCGCGTCGATCACTCAGCAATTTTGCGATCTTGCGCGCAACTCCTCGAAGAAACGATCCCAAAAGCTCAGGGCCTTGCAAAGAAGAATGACTTCGCTGCAGAGGATTTATCCGCATTTTTACCTCAAGCAGAGAGTTACAGAGGAATTTGTGCACTTGGCGGACGACGCGCACCACACATCGCTTTACCTGCGAACCGAGATGGCGAAAAATCCTCGCAGTCAAAAAAGGCGGCTGCAGCTTCAGAACAAGATCCGCGACTTGGAAAAGAACCTGTGGTTTTCGCTTTCTGATTATGCCGAAGAATATCGCATGCTGAAGGGTTGGCTGCGGCAGGCGTTCAAGGCCAAAACCGAAATGGTAGAGGCTAATCTCCGTCTCGTTATTTCCATCGCAAAAAAATACACCAATCGCGGCCTTTCTTTTCTGGACCTGATCCAGGAAGGCAACATGGGCCTGATGAAGGCGGTCGAGAAATTCGAATACCGGCGGGGATACAAATTTTCCACTTACGCGACGTGGTGGATTCGCCAGGCGATCACGCGGTCCATCGCCGACCAGGCGCGCACGATCAGAATTCCGGTGCACATGATTGAGACGATCAACAAGCTCATGCGTGTGCAAAAACAGCTGGTGCAGGAATACGGGCGAGAACCTACGCCCGAAGAAGTGGCCGAGGAAGTGCTTCTGCCAGTGGATCGCGTGCGGGCCGTGCTGAAGATGGCGCAGCAACCAATCTCGCTCCAGTCCCCCGTCGGCGAGAGTGAAGAAACCAATTTCGGCGACTTTATCGAGGACAGAGGCGCAGAAAACCCGAGTGACATGACTGCGATTGTTTTGCTGAAGGAGAAAATCAAGGACGTGCTGGAGACGCTCACTGATCGAGAACGGCAAGTGCTCGAGCAGCGATTTGGGTTAATCGATGGATATAGCCGAACATTGGAGGAAGTGGGTCGACAGTTCCAAGTTACCCGTGAGCGCATTCGTCAGATTGAAGCGAAGGCCTTGCGCAAAATGCGGCATCCGACTCGTATCCGACAGCTCGAGGGTTTCCTTGAAGCCCCAGGGATATGATGTGAGTCTTTAGCGGCCCCTTTGGAGCGCAACTTCCGACGCTGCAAATAGTTCAATTGAATGGATACTATGGAACCTGAAGACGACAAACAGTTGTGGGACATTCTGGGCCGGGTTCCCGGGCCCACCCTTTCGCCATTCTTCGCCCGCAATGTCGTAAGAAACATCTTTCAGCGAGCGACTCGTTTCGGAAGCACGCGAAACTGGTTTAGCCTGCGAAGACTTGTTGCAGCGTCTGCTGTAGCCATCGTCGTGGTCGGCATGGCTATCGCCACGCATCATCCAATCTCGCGGACGGCGTCCGCAAACGATTTAGACGTGGTGGCTAAAGTCGATCCACAAGA
>Ga0209157_1004514_pt1 | contig 10376 bp, 11 predicted proteins | sample GraSoiAngelo_135_FD_185892 | JGI IMG/M metagenome (GOLD analysis project Ga0209157, IMG submission 185892) | Grasslands soil microbial communities from the Angelo Coastal Reserve, California, USA - 14_0929_05_40cm (SPAdes) (version 2) | ecosystem: Environmental > Terrestrial > Soil > Grasslands ...
GACCCGGACAGCGCGCGCATTGAATGGAATGGGGAACCTAAACCAGCCGATCTGGGCGAGAACGGCGAACACCTCTACGGTTATCTGGTCAATTTCACCGTGAACGCCCGAAATCGCTTTGGCGGTTACACGGGCAATCAAAAACATGCTGTTCTCATCCGAAATGGCGAAGTAATCAAGGGCCTCGGGTTCGGCTACTAATTAATTATGAAGAAATTAAAAATGAATTCTCGTTCGAAATCATCTGGGCAAATCATTGTTGTCCTCATCATTGTGTTGGGACTGGTTGGCGTTGGTTTTTGGTGGCTCCTCTCAAACAAACAGGAAATGGCCAGGGACGGAAAACAATTCGCCAGAGACGCCATCCAGCACATCGCTGTTCAGCGTGATGCAAAGTTCTTTGCCTCGCATCTGAGCCCGCAGGCGCGGATGAATTTTCCGCCTTCGGCGCAGCAGGACTTTTTTGCGGAGATTGCCAAGCTCGGACCGCCTGCTGGCGCGATTGACGTCAAGGGCGACATCGAATTTAACTCGCAATTTTTCGAGCCGCACGGGAACTTCCATGGGCGCATAAATTATCCGGCGAGATACGCCGATATTAACCTCCTCATTTCGCATCCGGTTGGTCGCTGGCAGATCGACGAGGTTACATTTTTACCACAGAGGGAGCGGTGACTTCGCCACGTTCAAGCGTTGAAGCGTTAAAACGTTGAAGCGTAGCGAAGCATGGAGAGGTTGCTAGCTCAATAAACGCTCGAGCGAATCGAGGCAAATTTGCGACCAGCTTTCCATCGTTTCGCGGCGCGCAAGCAACTCTTCTTTTCGAAGAAACGTTAGTCCCGTGATCATCGCTTCGCGCTTTTCTATCTTCGGTTCGGCCAGTTTGAAAACGTGAACAATGCCAAGATGCACGCGTCCCACTTCCGTTGTATCGTCGTTAAGAAGGGCGACAATCCGGTCCTCGTACGGACTCTCAATTTTGATTTCTTCGTTCACTTCGCGCTCCACGCCGGCGCGATAGGCCGCCTCATCCAATGCGAAGAGCGATTCGTCGGTCTCGTTCATGTGACCGCCAATACCGATTGAACCTTTTGCGACCAGACGTTGTTCCCCCGCTTTTTTCCCGCGGACGTAATAAGCGACCTTATTCTCAAACGCGATTAGCGCGTAGGGAATGATTTGTTTGTAGGCGGGATTAATTTCACCTTCAGGACGCGGAAGGTAGAAGTTGTTTCCCCGCGACAGAAATGCGTCGAGATATTTCTGCGGCTCGAAGTTGAGGCCTTGGAAACTCCCGCGCTGATCGAACAAACTGCGCCTGACAACCAGCACGTTCTCGTTAGGCGGGCTCATGAATCTGTCATTCTGAGCGGAGCGAAGAATCTCTGATCATTTGTTCGCTTCCTACCAAAGCAATAGCCAGAGATGTTTCGCTCCGCTCAACATGACACTAAAACGAACATGTCACGCCCAGCTGCGGCCCAAACAGATTCAGGCTCGGATTCGGATCGGTCTGCCCGGCGTTGGAGAGATGCTCGTAAAGCACTCCCGCGTTCAGTTTCCAGTGATCATTCAGTTCGAAGGAGACGCCGGCCGCCGATAAAATGTTAAAGGTGAAATCCTGTCCCTGTCCGCCGGGAACTTCCGGATGACTGTCGATCCAGCCTGCTCCAACCCCGCCCGAAATGTAGGGGACGAGCCTGCTCCCCGACCGAACAAAGTTATAGCGCATGCCGAGATTGAATCCGAAGTAATGGTTCTCGATCCCGCGAAAAATCGGCTCGGCGATGGCGCTGACGTAAAATTGGTGGTAGCCGCGCAGCCAGGTGTCGCTCCGCACCACGCCCCATCGAACACGCGCTGTGAGAAACTCCGCGCCGATCTGATAATCAGTCGGCGGATTGATGGCCCCAAATAAATATCCCGACTCGACTGCGAATTCGAAGCTCCGGGGATTAAGTTCAGTCGGAGGAAGTTCTGCGCTTGGTCGTTCCGTTCCGCCGAAAGCTTGCAAGCACGCGAGAAGAAACGCGAAAACCACGGAGGCGCGAAGCGTTTTCATTCGGCGCGCCTACCATAGGAGCAGTTGACTGGATTGCAATTGGCAGGGGCAGCGCGCTGCGCTGACTCCCGAAAGCTTTCGGGACAGCGCGGCGTCCCTACCGGATGAATTCCGCGAGATCGACAGGCAAGGGGCTGTTCCATTCGCATTCGCCCTCGATCGCTAGTTTGGCTGAATGCAGCGCATGCCGCGGCAAAAGTAAGCGTTGTTCGAGTTCACAAGTCCATCCGGTCTCAATGAACTGCAGGTAGAGTTGCTCGTCCGGCCCATAAATTTTGTCGCCTACAATCGGGTGATCGATCGTGCTCAGGTGCACACGAATTTGATGCGTGCGTCCTGTCCGCGGAATCGCGCGAATCACACTGAACCGTCCACCGGAGGACGTCGATCTCTCGAAGCGCCGCTCAACAGAAAATTCCGTCTGCGCTGGCGCACCAGCGGGATGAATCATTTGTTTCAGCCAAATCGCTGATTGTTGGTGCTTGGTCTGTCGATCCAACGGTGCATCGACGATTTTTTTGTCCCATTCCGGCCAGTCCCAAACGATGGCGAAATACTCTTTGCGCAACCGTTGCTTCTGCATCAGCAGTCCGAACCGGCGCGCGGCCGCAGCTGTTTTTGCGACCAGAACCAAGCCGCTCGTCTCGCGATCGAGCCTGTTAACAATCGAGACCTGACCGCCGCTGGCGATTTCGAATGTCAGAAGCTCGCGCAATTCTTTCCACAGATTGCGCGCTTGGTTCGGCTTTGTCGGGTGAATGAGAAGAAACGGCGGTTTATCGACCACGACATAATCGTCGGTTTCATCGATGATTTTGAATTGGAGCGACGGAGTAATGGATTATTGGAGTAACGGAGTATCGAACAACGCACCAGATCAAAGACTCATTACTCCAACACTCCATTCCAGTGCTTGACCTTACTCCCTAAAGCTGCTTTACCTAAACGCTCAGCCTTATTCGAGAGGAACAGCGCTTGGATCCTAAAGACCTAAAAGAAATTAAAGCCATCATCGATCTGATGAAGAAGCATGACCTTTCGGTCTTTGAGATCGAAAAGGAGGGATTCCGTCTCAAGCTTGAAAAAGGGCCTTCCGCTCAGGCAGCCGCGGCTGTGCCATCTGCAGCGGCAGGACCGCCCAAGGCGGTGCCCGCCGCGGCTGAAACCACGCCAGCCGCACCCAAAGCGATCGAGAGCGCCTCGCTGAAGGAAATCGTTTCCCCAATGGTAGGCACATTCTATCGCGGCCCGTCGCCGGACGCTCCGCCTTTTGTTGATGTTGGGAAAACCGTCGCCGAAGACACGGTCGTTTGCATTATCGAAGCGATGAAAGTGATGAACGAAATCAAGGCAGAAACAGGCGGTATCATCGCCGAAGTGCTGGCCGAAAACGGCAAACCCGTGCAGTTTGGACAGGTGCTTTTCAAAGTCCGTTAGTTGAGAGTTGATAGTTGATAGATTTTAGATTTCGCGTTCGCCTCGGCTGGCTATCGACTATCAACTAAGAAACTCTCAACTCATGTTCGAGAAAGTACTAATTGCCAATCGTGGTGAGATCGCGCTGCGGGTGATTCGCGCTTGCAAGGAGTTGGGCATTCGCACTCTGGCGGTCTATTCAGAGGCGGACGTCGATTCGCTGCACGTCCAGCTCGCGGATGAATCCATCTGCATCGGGGCAGCGCCAAGCCTGGAAAGTTATGTAAAACTCGATCGGATCATGAGCGCAGCCGAGATCGGCGACGTTGACGCCATTCATCCCGGTTATGGATTCCTGGCCGAGAACCCGCATTTCGCGGAGGTGTGCGAAAGCTGCAATATCAAGTTCATCGGACCACCGTCGCGCGCGATGCAAGCTATGGGCGATAAAAACGCTGCTCGCGCATATGCGCGCAAAGCTGGCGTGCCAGTCACGCCTGGAAGCGATGGAATCGTGGAGACAGAAGAGGAGGCGATGAAGATCGCGAAGAAAATCGGTTACCCTGTGATGATCAAGGCGGCTGCCGGCGGTGGCGGGCGCGGAATGCGGACCGCGCACAACGAGCCCAGCCTAAAATCGGCCTTCCACAGTGCGCGTCACGAGGCGCAGAAAGCGTTTGGGAATGACCAGATCTATCTGGAAAAGTTCATAGTTAATCCGCACCACATTGAATTTCAGATCGTCGCCGACAGCCATGGCCGCGTCGTGCATCTCGGCGAACGCGATTGCTCCATTCAGCGGCGCAACCAGAAAGTGATTGAAGAATGTCCGTCGCCGCTGATGACGCCGAGCCTTCGGAAAAAAATGGGAAACACCGCCGTGAAGCTGGCCAAGTCAGTCGGCTATGAAAATGCAGGCACGATCGAATTTTTAGTCGATCAAGACAGGCACTTTTACTTCATGGAAATGAACACCCGCATCCAGGTGGAACACACGATCACCGAAGAAGTGTACGCGTGCGATCTTGTGAAGGAGCAAATCCGCATCGCCGCCGGCCAGCCCATGTCGCCTCACGTCGCGCACGCGGTCCCGCGATTGCATGCCATCGAATGCCGGATCAATGCCGAAGACCCAGCCAACGATTTTCAGCCCACGCCGGGCCGGATCGATTTTTATTATGCACCAGGCGGTCGGGGCGTGCGAATCGATTCGCACGTTTATACCGGCTACGCCGTGCCGCCGTACTACGACTCGCTGATTGCGAAAATAATTACGGTCGGCGCCACGCGGATCAATGCAATCGATCGAATGCGCCGTGCATTGGACGAGTACTACATTACCGGCATCAAGACCACCGTGCCATTTCACGCCGCCATGATGCGGAACGGAGATTTTCGCGATGGAAACTACGATACTGGATTGATGGACCGCCTCATTTCGGCTGGTAAACTTGATCTGGCGTCGCCGCCGATTCGCTTACGCGAGTAAAATTTTGTTGTAGCCACGGCGCTGTGTCGCCGTGTAACAACGCAGTCAACGCCTCGGGCGCAGCGAGGCGGCTACACCAGACTCGATTTTATGGAGAAAAATCTGATGGAGTGCCGGCTCTACGGGATCATTGATCTGGGCTACGTCGAAGAACCCGATCTTGCCCGCGTTGCGGAGCAGATGATCGAAGGCGGTGTCGATCTGATCCAGCTTCGTGGAAAAGGTAAGTCGCTCGACGAACTTGTTGGTCACGCCGCCAAGCTGCACGAGCTTACGGCGAGATCTTCAACGCCACTAATCGTGAACGATCACGCCGAAATCGCCAGCCGGATCCCAGTGGAAGGCGTGCATGTCGGGCAGGATGACGACTCGATCGAAGTCGCGCGGCGCAAAGCAGGCCGCAGTGTTTTAATCGGAAAATCCACGCACAGCCTCGAGCAAGCGCTCGCAGCGCAGCGCGAAGGCGCGGATTATATCGGATTCGGCCCGATCTTCGCCACGCCGACAAAGCCTGACTATGCGCCGATAGGCCTCGCTGATATCAGACGGGTTCACGCAGAAGTGAGTCTGCCGATTTTCTGCATCGGCGGAATCAACATCGACAATCTACAGAGTGTAATCGGCGCCGGGGCAAAGCGCGTAGTGATGGTTTCGGCTTTGCTCAAGGCGCACAGCATCGTTGATTACGCGCGCTGCGCCACCGACATGCTTGCATGAATGCTTTTTAGCGTTGTAACGCTTGTAACTATTTAACGTTTTCCAGATGTCCCTTCTCGTTGTTGGCTCCATCGCGATCGACACGGTTAAGACGCCGGTGGAAGAACATTCCGATCTGTTGGGCGGATCAGCGTGCTACGGAGCGCTTGCTGCGAGTTTCTTTTCGCCAGTTCGGTTGGTCGGAATCGTGGGCAACGATTTTCCTGAATCGGAATTCCAGTTTTGGAAGTCGCGCAAGATCGACATGGAAGGCGTGCAGCGAATGAACGGGAAAACGTTCCGCTGGTCGGGCGAATATTCGTGGGATCTGAATACGCGCGAGACGCGCTCGATCGCGCTCAACGTCTTTGAAAATTTCAAACCGGTGTTGCCGGAAACGTATCGTGAGACCGATTTCGTTTTGCTGGCCAACATCGCGCCGTCACTGCAAGCGCATGTGCTCGACCAGATGAAACGCCCGCGTTTTGTCGTCGCGGACACAATGGATCTGTGGATCGAGACAGCCAGACCGGATCTGGATGCGCTCCTTCAGCGTGTGAATCTTCTTATCTTGAACGACAGCGAAGCGCGCGAAATTACAAAAGAGACAAGCCTTATCAAAGCCGGGCGTCGCATTCACAAAATGGGGCCAGAGTATGTTGCTATAAAAAAAGGTGAGCATGGCGCACTACTCTTTGGCGAGGGAGATCAGTTCTTTAGTTGTGGCGCTTACCCACTCGAAGACATTCACGATCCAACTGGGGCAGGGGACACATTTGCCGGTGGCATGGCCGGTTATCTTGCCGGCACAGTCAAGAAGGTGCACTTCAACGATCTGCGCAAAGCGATGATTTACGGCAGTGTGCTTGCCAGTTTTTGCGTGGAAGCATTTAGCCTTGCGCGTTTGCGGACTCTAACGATGGAGGAGATAGCAAAGCGCTACGAGACATTCAAGCTCATGAGCCAGTTCGAAGTGTCTGTTTCATGACGATGCACGAAAACGAATATCGCAGATTGCTGCGCTGCACGTTAATCACAATAACTCTGTGCATTGTCGCGGTGTTGATCTGTTACTTTTGGATTGATCGCCCTGTGGCGTTCTTTGTTTATCGCCACCACATCAACACGATCCGGGTTTTTCGACGGCTCACTTACCCGCCGCCGGAAGTACAGAATTGGTCTGCTCTGGTGTTAACGATCTTAATGATTCGACGGGCGTGGGGACCGTTTCTGCGCTGGCAGAAGGTGCTGCTTGTGGCGTGTCTCAGCTTGATCGTTGCCGATGACTTTCGCATCTCGTTAGGGGATGTTTGCGGTCGCTATTGGCCAGAGACCTGGACCCATGACAATCCATCGCTTATCGGCACCGGCACGTACGGTTTCCATCCGTTTCAGCGCGGCGATGACATCGGCAGCTTTCCGTCAGGTCACGCCTGCAGAGTCCTCGGGTTCGCCACGGTGTGGCTGATTGCGATGCCCCGGAGTCGACCCGTACAGGTCGTAGTGATCGTTCTCTGCGCTCCGATGCTCGTGAGCCTTGTAGCAATGAACTATCATTTTGTCAGCGACGTCATTGCTGGCAGCATTTTAGGCGGCATCGTCGCCACGTACGCGGCGCATTTAGCGCGGCTCCAAACGGTGTAACTATGATGTGGCATAAGGCTTCCACTTGCGACTTCGCGATTGCGCGCCTCAGGCACCTGCGTCGCAAGATCGGACTTCTCGCCCTTGCAGTTGTTTGCGCAACGCCTGTTGAAATTGGCGCAAGCGGCGGATCTAAAGATTGGATTGTCCTCGAGAATTGCCGACTAATTCCAAATCCGGCAAATGACGGCGATAGTTTTCACGCGAGTGCGGGCGCGAAGGAATATATCTTTCGCCTGTACCTGGTTGACGCGCCGGAAACAGACGAAATGACGCCGGGGCGCCTAGTCGAACAGGCGAAATACTTTGGGATTAGTGCCCCTCAGGCAATTGAAGTCGGCCAGGCGGCGAAAGAGTTCACGCGTGAGAAACTTTCGCAACCGTTCATCGCATTCACGCACATGTCCGATGCGCTGGGCCAGAGCAGGCTCGAGAGGTTTTACGCGTTCGTTCAGACTAACGAGGGTGATTTAGGCGAGCAGTTGGTTCGGAATGGACTAGCGCGAATTCATGGATACAAAGCCGCGCCACCCGGATTAAGAAATTCGCGGGTAGAACTTCAAAAACTTCAGCTATTCGAGCAACAAGCGAGGCAGGAGAAGATTGGAGCCTGGGGCTTGACCGTCGGACGCTTAAACATCCACGCAGAGAATCAGTCTGGATTTAGTTTTTTCATTCCCGCCGAGAAGCCTCGATCGCGTGGAACGCCTGCGGCTTCGCCTACAATTCTTTTTTCAACTCCAAAGCCGGGCGCGTCAATTGCACCTAGTGGAACGCCCAAACCCAATAGGTCACATGGCAAAGCAAAGACTCCACTCGGCAAGATTGACGTCAACACGGCAACAGAAAAAGAGCTAACAACGGTGCCCGGGATCGGGCATGTTATGGCAGCTCGAATCATTGCAGCGCGACCATTTCGCAGCGCTGACGATCTCAGGAGAGTCAGCGGAATCGGCGATAAAAAATACGCGGAGATCCGGCCCTATTTTCAGTGACCCTGATTCATTTACTTGAGTGCGCGTGAAGACTGCCGGAGAATTTCGCTATGGAGGCGCAGAACGACCATGAAGCGCGGAAGCGGGAAGAAGATTTAACGAAGACGTTTTGGAAGCTTGCTCACGCAAAGCGAGCAGTTTCTCTCGTGCAGACGACTTGTGACCTCTACCTCAGGCACGTTAAAAACGAACTCAGTCCACTGCACATTCCGCTCCTTTGTTCAATCTGCGTTACGTATGCTCGGCCGTTTACGGACAATGACGGCGTGGGCATGATCTCGAGTAAGTTTGCCCGCTTTTCTGACGAAAAGCTTCAGAACACTCATGATCTTCTGTGGGACGCGCGCAAGCGTTTCTACGCGCACAGCGATGCAACGGTTACAGCCGTCTCGCTCTCTGGCGAGAGCCTTGCCATTCAGCCAATTGACGTGACAATTTCCCGCCGAGATACTGGCCAAGGAACCGATCTTCTCACGTTCGGATACAACCTTCATGAGATTCGCTTAAATGGAATCGTTATTCCCGATGTTCAAAAGTTATGCACTGAACTTGACCGCCGCCTCGAAGCGGCGATTACGAAAACAATGCAACAGCTTTTCGAGGCGAAAGTGCCGCAGTTGATGCGGCTATTCGAACAACGGCACACAGATCAAATAGTTTTAAGATGCGACTCTCCCTTCGCTACGACGCGGCACAATAAGCCTCGTTCTTAAGCCAATCGGAAGAACCGCTCTACGTATAATACACCTTCGCTAAGCTACGGAGTGGCAGGCGAGCAAGAGTGAACAGAGCGCGCCCGAGAGGATTCGAACCACTAACCTTCTGATCCGTAGTCAGATGCTCTATCCAGTTGAGCTACGGGCGCCCGAGAGAAAGTCCGTTAATTTGCGGACGAACGGCGGGACGGTCAAATAACGCTAGAAAAAAGTTACGACCGAGTTCAAAATCAGAATCGATTAGCTGACGCAGGGGTTATGGGGTTGATATCGCGAACAGCATCCGTCCCGCAGTTCAAGCAGACCGAAGCGGAGTCTTCCGTAGGCAGGTCACCAAAAATCAAATCACGTCTGTTCATTCGCGAAACAGCGCAACCGGAGAAATGACTATGGATAAGCAAAGTTCTAATCGTCTCGACCTCGATCACAGCATCACGCGCCGAAAATTTATCGGCACCACTGCCCTCAGCAGTGCGGCATTACTAGGCGGAGGCCTTACTTCGCTCGTTCAACGCTCTGCTTTAGCCGCGGGCGGTTTTGACTTTGTTGAAAAGAGTATTTCTGAGCTTCAGGATGCCATGGCGTCCGGGCAACTGACAAGCCGGCAACTGACCCAGGGTTACATCAGACGCATGCAATCCCTTAATCCGCTGCTGAACTCCGTAATCGAAGTAAATCCCAATGCAATTGCGATCGCCGCTCAGCTCGATAACGAACGCCGCCAGGGCCATGTGCGCGGACCGCTCCATGGAATTCCGCTTCTCGTTAAGGACAACATCGCGACTGACGACCAAATGCAGACCACAGCAGGATCCCTCGCAATCTATGGCAACCATGTGCCGGGCGATGCTGAGATTATTCAGCAATTGCGCGCAGCCGGCGCCATCATTCTTGGCAAATCGAACCTGGGCGAATGGGCAAATTTCCGGGACGATGAGGCCGAGACCTATCCTCTAGCAGTCGGTTGGAGCGCACGCGGTGGGAGTACGAACAATGCCTACGACTTGAGTTACACATCGTGGGGCTCAAGCTCTGGTTCCGCTAATGGTGCTGCGGCGAATCTCTGCGCGGCGGCGATTGGCACGGAGACCGATGGATCAATCACCGGACCGTCGGCCGTTGAAAACATCGTCGGTCTGAAGCCGACACTCGGTCTTGTATCGCAAGACGGAATCATTCCAATCGCCCACGAGCAGGACACGGCTGGACCGATGGCGCGCAGCGTCACTGATGTCGCGATCCTGCTTGGAGTGTTGCAGTCGCCGTGGGGCGAGGTGCTTGGACATCAGTTGCCCAGCGATTACACGCAATTTCTCGATCCGAACGCACTCGATGGCGCAGTGATCGGACGCGATGTG
>Ga0209157_1004516_pt1 | contig 10370 bp, 9 predicted proteins | sample GraSoiAngelo_135_FD_185892 | JGI IMG/M metagenome (GOLD analysis project Ga0209157, IMG submission 185892) | Grasslands soil microbial communities from the Angelo Coastal Reserve, California, USA - 14_0929_05_40cm (SPAdes) (version 2) | ecosystem: Environmental > Terrestrial > Soil > Grasslands ...
GTCCAGAAGTTCTGGTCGAGGGCCTCCCGCAGCGCGAACACGAGGAGGGCGACCGCCACGGTCACGATCAGGAGAACGTCCAATCGGATCAGGCCGCGAGGGTCCGGGGGGGACCGCGACGAGCGATGCGCGAGGTACGCGAGCACTGCGGCAACCAGGACGACGATCAAAGACGCCAACAGGGCTTCGGCCGAGGAGACGGACCGCAGATCTTCGAGTCCCAGGTACGCCGCATAGGCCGCCTGGTTGATATCGCCTCCGGAAACGAATGCGTCCGCGTCCCGCAGATGCCCCCGCGCGGAACCCATCAATCCCGAGAAGAGAATGGACGCGATCGGATCTCCGTCCATCGCTGCGAGCCGGTCATGGGCCGTTCGCACGAAGTCCGCTCGGAGCAGGCCGAAGAATTGAGACGGCGTGACGACCTCGAGATTGCCCCCCACCCGGCGGGAGAGTTCGCCGATCAAGGCCCGAGCATCGTTCAGGTCGAACCGGAACGTGTACACGGTGAGCCAAAGGAAATTCGGGGCTCCGTCCCCTGCGGCGATCGACGTGTCGAGCTTCCCCAGGACGTTGTCGGTCGTCGTCCAGAAGTGCGTCGAACGGACGACCGGGGCGATCGCCTGCGTCCCGGCCTGCATCCACGCGTCGCGGGTCCTCGGCTGGTCGTCGTAATCCAGGACGATTCCATTCGGACGGGAGCCGTCGACGTAGGCCGAGAGGCTCGCCGAGGTGTACGGAATCTCGGACGCTGCGAACGCGTTGAGCAACCAGACGACGTCCATGTCGGCCGCGTCCAGGTAGCGTTTCGTGAAGTCGACGAACCGGGGCAGGTCTCCCGCTCCGGCGTCGTCCGGATAGAGGTACCCCGCGCCGCTCGGAGCGGCGATGAACTGATCGATGGGCGCGGCGCTGTCGTAATACATGTCGAGGAGCAGCGGCGCGAGGTCGACGAGGAGGGGATTCAGGCTCCACGCGAATGAGAGGTTGCCGCGAGGCGATTGCGACCAGAGGTCCCACATCCGGCCCGCGACGAAGTCCAGGTTGTCACCGTCGGGGACCGCGAGGACTACGTACGTCTTGTCCTGGAGGACGGGCGTCGGGCTGGCGGTCGAAGACGCCTGCCGATGGGTCTCGTTTCGTCCGAGGGCGGTGAGGACGGAGAGGTTCGGCAGGTCCTGTACGCCGACGACGAACTTGCCTGCGGCGGACGCCATTTGCACGAACGAGTTTTCCTCCGTCAGTGTGGGGCTGTTGAACCAGCCGAGGATCGGGATGCCACGCGGAGCGGCCTGCAGAATCCGCATCGTCGCGGCGGCCTCGAACGGCGACGCCAACATCCCCTGCGTCAGGTAGAACACGAAGGTCCCGGTCTGAACGAGGTAATCGCGGATCGCCCACCGGTCCGGTGGCAGAATCGCGAGGAGGTACGGGTACGAGGACGGATACAGCTCCCGGAGCGCCCGGTCGTACGCGCCGATCGCGTCGAGGGCCGTCCAGTCCCCCCTGTGGGCGTAGTCGAGGAGCACCGACAGGCCATACCGGCCGGCCAACCATGAGGCGAGGTCCGGGCCGACGAGCACCGCTCGCTGTTGGGCCGCCATGACCGTTCCGATGTCAATCGACTCGGGTCGCTGCGGATCGTAGATGATGAGCCCCTTGGCGACCCGAACGTACGCGTCAAGCGCGGCCTGCGCGGAAAGGACGTCGTACGTCACATTGTAACGCGAGGCGAGATACGTCAACATCCGCGAGGTGTTCCCCGCGACGCCGGGGACGTCGAGGTAGAGTTCGACCGAGGCGCGGTTCACGAGGCCTTGCAGCGACGTCATGAGGAGCCGCATCGACAAGTTGGCGTTCGCGTCAATCCTCACGGCGTGCAATAGGGGTCCCATCGGGAACGTCGGAAACGGGCCCTGGGTCGGCGGCATCCGAGATTGCGCGGCGGTGGGAGCCGGCGGGCCCGGCCACAGAAGGTTCGCGAGGACGACGAGGAGGATGAGACCCGCAAGAATCGTGGCTGCGACGCGGATCGCTCGGCGATTCCGGTCGAAGCTCGCGACCATGTCCATCCTGCGGCGCGCGCGACCCTGGGCCGCCGGGATTGCGGCAGCGAGCGGACGGCTATAGCCTTTCCTGATTTGGCCGAATCACTTTCAGCGGCCTCCCCCCAGGCGGGCCTTTAAACCTCATGCCTTCTGTCTCAGGCATGGAGGAACTCCTCGGCGTACACGTCCCACCCCCGCGTGAATTGTTCGAGATCCGCGAAGTCCACGTGTCTTCGGCGCTGCGGCGCGACCCGTTACCCGGGATTGATTATTCCTTCAACCCGTACATCGGATGCTACCACGGGTGCACCTTCTGCTATGTGCCGCGGCTCCTCCAGATCGATCGGAACACGTGGGGCGCCTCCGTGGTCGTGAAGAGGAATGCGGCGACCGTCCTAGCGAAGGAAGTGAGGCGTCTTCCCAGGGGACTCGTCGCGATCTCGACCGCGACGGATCCGTACCAATTCGTCGAGGGGAAGTATCGAATCACCCGCCACGCGCTCGAAGTGCTCCAGAGGGCTCAGTGGCCGGTGTCCGTCCTCTCTCGAGCCCCGCTCATGATTCGGGACATCGACCTCTTCACGCAGTTCCGCGAGATCGAGGTCGGCATGTCCGTCCCAACACTCGATGACCGCGCCAGGGCGCTCCTGGAACCCTGGGCGCCGCCGATCGATTCGCGGCTCCGCTGCCTTCGCGCCCTCGCCGACGCCGGCCTCACGACATTCGTCGGTTTCGCTCCTGCGTACCCGCCGACCGACGGTTGGTCTCCGAATGAAATCGCGGAGGTGTTCGCGGAGGCGGGCGTCAAGAAGATGTTCACGCGCGCCCTCGATCCGCGATGGGGCGTCCCTGAAGCGATCGCGAAGCGTCTCGAGGGATCAGACCTCGCACCGGACCTCCTCCGGCTCGGCGATCTCGACACGATCGCTCCGTTCGTGTCCCGGCTCGCGGAAGCGTGCCGGGCTCGCGGGATCGATTTTCGAAACGCGTTCGAGTTTCGGATGGCCGATTCCAATCAGGGCTTCGGATCGCCGGCAAAGGCCCTTGGGAGCCGGTAGCTCCTCTTCTGACGCCACGAACTATATTCGTCGGCGTCGCTTGCCTCGTGCCGGAGACGCTTCCATGCCGAGCCCGCAGAAACCCCGAAGCCTGACGATCGCCCATGGGGAAATCGATGCGTCGGACAAGACCACGAGCCTTTTGTTCCCGAGTCGGGAGCAAGCTCCGTGGCTGCCGTTCGAGCGGTTCGCCGAGACGATGACGACCTCGCGCACCAAGCTGGGGCGTCATCCCCACCAGGCCGAGGAGGTCGTCATCTATTTGGTCGACGGGGAGGTCGACCACGTGGACGACTCCGGCCGGCGCGCGGCGCTGGCCGCAGGATCCGTGGCGGTCCTCACTGCACACGAGGAAATTTCGCACGACATGGAGATGCTGAAAGGCAAGCGTGCGCGCTGGTTGTCGGTCGTCGTCCGCCTGCCGTGGCACACCGAACCCCCGCCGACCACGGTCCAAATCAAGACGGCGGGAGACGCAAAGGAGGGTTCCGATGGGACGGTTCAGAAGCCCGTCGTCGGCCCGCTCGCTCGGGCGGATGCATCGTCCGGTCTGGAATGCACGGACATCGAGTTCGCGCGGAAAGCAACCGGTTTCTTCCGCATCGGCCTCGATCGCCGCGCGGTGGCGTACGTGCTGGAGGGCTCCGGGATGATCGACGATGTGCCAATCAAGTCCGGATCGGGGGCGCTCCTGGAGAACATGTCGGCGGTCGCGATCGGCGGGTCACCCGGATACCGGATCCTCCTCGCCTCCGTTCCGGTTCCGGCGGAACACGAGGAAAAGAGGCCGGACGCCGTTCGGCTGCGGGTGAAATGAACCGCCGCGCGATTCCGGGAGGCTCATGAAAGCCGCGCAGCTCCTGGTCTCCTGTCTCGAGAACGAAGGGGTCCGGTTCGCGTTCGGGATCCCGGGGGAAGAGAACCTGGAACTCATGGACGCCCTGCGGGGAAGCGCCGTCCGGTTTGTCCTGACGCGGCACGAAGGCGCCGCCGCGTTCATGGCGGACGTCTACGGCCGTCTCTCCGGTCGTGCGGGCGTGTGCCTCGCCACGCTGGGTCCGGGGGCGACCAACCTGGTGACCGGTGTGGCCGACGCGTTCCTCGACCGGGCGCCGCTCGTGGCCATCACGGCCCAGGCGAATCTGTCGAAGATCCATCGGGAGTCCCATCAGTACGTCGACATCTTGCAGTTGTTCGGCCGAATCACGAAGTGGAATGCCCGCGTGGAGAGCCCGAACGTTGTCCCGGAAATCGTCCGGAAGGCCTTCAAGCTGGCCGAGGCGGAAAAGCCCGGGTCGACCCATGTTGAACTGCCGGAGAACGTGGCGGAAGACGAAGCAGACCCAAACCAGAAGCCACTCCCCCGAGAGGCGGTCGGCGCTCCCAGTCCGGCCCGAGCGAGCGTCGAACAGGCCGCCCTCCTCATGGGGAAGGCAGAGCGGCCGATCATCCTCGCGGGCAACGGAGTCATCCGGAACGGATCGTCGGCGGAGTTGACGCAATTCGCGGAACGCCTCCACATTCCCGTGGTGACCACGGTGATGGGGAAAGGCGCGATTCCTTGGACCTCCCCGATGAGCCTGTTGACCATCGGCATTCTCCCGCACGACCACGAGCTCGCCGGACTCGACGATTCCGACCTCGTGATCTGCGTCGGATACGACTTCGTCGAATACGACCCGCGCTCCTGGAACCCTCGGGGGGACCGACGGATCATTCACGTCGATGGGCTCCCCGCGGAGATTTCCGCCCAGTACATCCCCGAGGTCGAAGTGATTGGTGAAATCCGCGAATCGCTGGAGACCTTGGGACAGCGAATCAAGAGGGCGCGCCCCTCGGGGCGGTCGCTTCCATCCCGAGACGCGGTCATGAAAACCCTGGAGTCAGAGCTCGGCGAACACGGCAGCAAGGCGATGAACCCGCAACGGATTCTCTGGGACCTTCGGGATATCCTGGAACCGGACGACCTGCTCATTTCAGACGTGGGTGCCCACAAGCTCTGGCTCAGCCGGTTCTTTCGAGTCGAGAAACCCAAGACGATCGTCATCTCGAACGGCCTTTCCCCGATGGGCATTGCCGTGCCGGGTGGGATCGCCGCGAAGCTGATGGATCCGAACCGTCGGGTCGTGACGGTGAGCGGGGATGGCGGGTTCCTCATGAGCGTCCATGAGCTGGAGACCGCGAGGCGCGAGAACGCTCCGACCGTGAACCTCGTCTTCCGCGACAGTGGATTGGGTAGCATCCGGTGGAAGCAGATGGCGAAGTTCAACCGCACCGTCGGCACGGAGTTCAGCAACCCGGACTTCGCCGATCTCGCGAAGGCGTTCGGGCTCCGAGGCTTTCGTGTCGAACATCCGTCTGAACTGAACTCCATCCTGGGAGAAGCATTGGAATCGAACGCTCCCTGTCTCGTTGATGTTCCCATCGACTACGGGACGAACCCGTTTCTCCCCCGCGCGCGCTAACCGCAGGATTCGTGTCAGAGCCGTAGGCGTGGTTCGCCGGTATCGTTTGTGCTCGGACGCGATTGGGCTGGCTCCGTGCTCCGGGCTCGATCGCAAGCTATGTGGTTCAGGGATGCCGCAATCGCGCTCCCCTTCGGACGTCATCGATGGTTACGATTGCAACGGCCTGGCTCCCGTTTCCTCGAGGCGGTCCTCAGAGTAAGGGTGGAGGTCATTGCCTCCAATGCTCACCGTGAGCGCTCGGGCCCACGATCACAAGTTCCATGCGACCGTGAACTGTGGCAAGCCTGTCGGACCGACGGCCTCGTACTTCGCGCAGTAGTTGTACGCACCGACGGGAAGCAGCGTAGACGACCCGTCCGTGACCCTGATTGCGCCAGTGCGACTGGAGCATGCGCCGGTGTTGACCGCCCCGTTCGCGACATAGATGAAGAGGCCGGTCGAGTTATAGGGTGCTAGAAAGTTCGTCACCGTAGGAGTGGCGAGCACTGCTCCGGAAGCCGTAAATGCCGGGCTCGTCGTGGGGGTCTGCGAATTGCACGAGAACGTGATCTGTCCGTTGCCGCCCAGCGTCACATTCGTGGGCGTTGCAGAAGTTGTCGTACAATTTGCGTTCAACGTTCCGGACGTGGGTACCGCTGGTTGCGTCTGTTGAATCAGGAGCACAGCGGCGACCAGTCCGACGGCCACCAAAATCGCGAGTAGACTCACTAGCCACAGGTTCTTTCCGGGTCTCATTTACTCCCCCACCTTTTCCGATGGAGGTGTGTGGGAGTCAGAGTACATAAAGCCTCCGGTGGGCCCCCGGCGGCAGAATCCGAGCGGTCCCGGCGGCAAGCCGGAGCGATCGATCGTCCCGGTCCACGGTTGGCGCGGAATTGGCGAAAGGCCCATCGAGGAACCCGAGCCCTGGGCGGAAGGCTTCCGACGGAAGACATATTACACTTGGCGGAGGTTCGCTACGCCGTGGTCGTCGTTGCCAAAATCGGCCTCGTCGGTGAAAAGGGAAAAGTGCGGACGCCAGCCGGAACTTGCGGGGTCCATCCCGGCGACGACAACTGGTACACGGTTGAGGGACCGGTGACGGAAGGGGCGGGACGCGTCCGGTACGACGACGAGCGGAGTCTCCTGGAGATTCAGCGACCCGGGATCAGCCTCTCGATTCACTTCCGACCGGAACTGGAGCACACGACCTTCGAGCTGAACGGGCATCTCTACGAAATCGGGACGATGGACTTTGGCGACATCACGATCAAGGAAGGAAACCTCCGTGTGGTGCGAGGCCACGGGACAATCAGCGGCGTCCGGATCCTCGAAGTCGCACCAGAACTCGAGTCCGTGGAACGGGAACTCGCGTTCGGACTCGCGCTTCGGAGCGCCGCCTTGGACAAGGACCTTTGGGACGAGGACCATCCGTTGTGGACCCGGTTTGGACTCCGCTGAGTCTGGGGCGACTAACGCGGTTTGATCGAGGGTCGGGTATCGAAGTCGGCTTGGATTGCGGCGTTTGTGAGGTTCGGTGATGTCCGGCGATGTGCGAACCTCCTGATGGCGGGCCAGGCTTCAAGTTCAACGAAGCAATCACCTCGCGAACCCACCAGCTTGGTGAATGACCGGAGGAGAAACACATGAGGAAGCTTGTTGTCGGCACATTTCTGACCGTTGACGGGGTCATGCAGGCGCCGGGCGGCCCGGACGAAGACCGCGATGGCGGCTTCGAGCACGGCGGTTGGTCGGTGAAATATTGGGACGAGATGATGGGCAAGCTCATCATCGAACAGACGCTGCAATCCGACGCGCTGCTGCTTGGCCGCAAGACGTACGAGATCTTCGCCGCGCACTGGCCGCGCGTCACCGATCCGAAGGATCCGGTGGCATCCAAACTGAACAGCATGCGAAAGTACGTCGCCTCTCGGACGCTTACCAAGGTGGAGTGGCAGAACTCCACCCTGCTGCGCGGGGACGCCGCGAAATCCGTCGCTCGCCTCAAAGAGCAAGCCGGAGGAGAGATCGGGGTGACGGGGAGCTCGAACCTGATCCAGACGTTGTTGAAGCACGACCTCATCGACGAATTTCGCCTGTGGGTCTTTCCGGTCATGGTTGGCCCTGGCAAGCGCCTGTTCGGAGACGGGACCATCCCCGGTGCCTTCCAGCTCGTCGATGCCAAGGTGTCGACCACGGGTGTTGCAATCCACCGTTACCAGAGGGCCGGCAAACTCGAGCACGGCACCTTCGAGGTGGACGAGCGGGGCAGGACGGCGGCACTCTGGGAAGACAAGGCATGAGTCGCCGCGCTCCGGAAGTCCGCCTCGCTGACTTCAGCGGCTAGGCGGCCTGTTCTCCCTACCCGGGGTCGAGGATGCAAACCCCAGTGGGTGTGCCCCCAACGGCGCGAGACCGTGTGGGTTCACATCCAGCAGGCTGCACAAGAGACTTACCCGAGCACGGGTTCTCATTCGGCCATGACCCAGAAGACTCCTGCCATCGGCGCCCGCGCAGCCAAGGCGCCGGTTGCGCCCATGACAATCGAGCGACGCGATCCGGGACCGCGGGACGTCGAGATTGAGATTCTCTACTGCGGCATATGCCACAGCGACGTGCACAAGGTGAACGACGACTGGGGGACCACGCAGTTTCCGGTCGTGCCGGGCCACGAAATCGTCGGCCGAGTCGTATCGCAAGGCGCCAGCGCATCCCGGTTCCGCGAAGACGACCTCGTCGGCGTGGGCTGTATCGTCGATTCGTGCCGAGCGTGTGCGGAATGCCGCGCGGGCCGCGAGATGTTCTGCGAGAACGGCGTCACGTTCACGTTTGACAGCCTCGAGCAGGACAAGAAGACATGGACGTACGGAGGATACTCGGCGCGCATGGTCGTCGACGAGCGCTACGTGCTGCGCGTCCCGAAGGGACTCGATCCCGCGCGCGCCGCCCCGCTCATGTGCGCCGGCATCACCACGTACTCGCCTCTCCGCCAATTCGGGTGCAAGCGAGGCGACCAGGTCGCCGTCGTAGGCTTGGGCGGCCTTGGTCACATGGTCGTCAAGCTGGCAAAATCGATGGGCGCGGATGTCACCGTGCTCAGCGGGTCACGCGACAAGGAGAAAGACGCCGCTCGGCTGGGCGCCAAGCGTTTCGTCGCCACGAGGGAACCTGGCGCGCTCGAAGCCCTCGAAGGCACGTGTCACCTCATCCTAGATACGGTGAGCGCGCCGCACGATCTCAACAAGCAATTGACGCTCTTGCGGAATTTCGGGACCATGGTCCTCGTGGGATTGCCGCCCGCCGCCACTCCGCTCGACGCGGCGGTGCTCATCCACGGCAACAGGCGCCTCGCGGGCTCCAACATCGGCGGGATTACCGAGACGCAGGAGATGCTCGACTACTGCGGGAAGCACGGAGTCGTCGCGGACGTCGAACTCATCCAGGCGAAGCAGATCAACGACGCCTATGCACGCATGGAGCGCGGCGACGTGCGCTACCGGTTCGTGATCGACGGCGCCAGCTTTGCAGCCTGAAGCGAGCAAGACGAGGTGTGAGGCGACATGGACATCAAGAGGGGCGGGTCACGATCGTCGAGCGAGGGACCGAAGGAATGGTTCACCGGCAGGGTTCGCATCGAGCCCCTGTTCCAGGCAAGCGCTCCGGGGCGCGTACAGGGTGCGAGCGTCACGTTCGAGCCCGGCGCCCGCTCGGCCTGGCATACCCATCCGCTGGGTCAGACGCTCATCGTGACGGCCGGCCGCGGCTTCGTGCAACGTTCGGGAGGTCCCGTCGAAGAGATTCATCCCGGGGATGTGGTCTCGTCTTCGCCGGGAGAGAAGCATTGGCACGGCGCCACGCCACACAGCGCGATGACGCACATCGCCATCCAGGAGGAACTCGACGGCAAGGTCGTCAACTGGATGGAGAAAGTCGGCGACGAACTCTACCGGCGAATTCGGTCCCCCAAGGAGGTCGATCGATCATGACAGTACTCGACGGATGGGAAAACTTCTACGTCATCGTCGGCTCGTCCGCTGGCGCGCTGATCGGATTGCAGTTCGTCGTGATTACGCTCATTGCCGCACGGCCGATCACTCGAGGGACCGCGCAAGCCGGCGGCGCCTTCGCAACGCCGAGCGTGGTTCACTTCGCAGTCGTGCTGCTGCTGTCGGCGATCGTGAGCGCTCCGTGGGGCGAAATCACGATCGTCGCAGGCCTTTGGGGGTTCGTGGGTCTCTCTGGGATCGCGTACGTCGTCGTCGTGGTCCGACGCATGCGCAGGCAAAGCGCGTACCGGCTTGTGTTCGAGGACTGGTTGTTTCATGTCGTGCTTCCACTTGCCGCATACACCGTTCTGGCGATCTCGGCATACGCGGCTCTGTCCTATGCGACCCCGGCGCTTTTCCTCGTCGGCACGGCAGCGCTGGTGCTGCTCTTGATCGGAATTCACAATGCGTGGGACGCCGTCACGTACCAAATCTTCGTCCGAGCAAGGCAGGACGGATAGGATGCGAGTTGGGATTTTGGGTTCGGGGTTGATGAGCGGCAAGCTCGGGACGCTCCTCGCGCGCGCCGGACACGACGTGGTCTTCAGCTACGCGCGTAGCGAAGACAAACTATCGGGACTCGCGCGGAGCGCCGGTCACAATGCGCGGGCTGGCACCCCGCGTGAGGCGGGGCAGAAGGCGGACGTCATCCTGCTGGCCGTACACTGGTCCCGGGTCGACGACGTGCTGAGTAAGGCAGGCGACCTAACGGGCAAGGTCCTCGTCAGTTGCTGCCTCCCGATGAATGCTGAGAATACCGAACTCGTCGTC
>Ga0209157_1004519_pt1 | contig 10369 bp, 8 predicted proteins | sample GraSoiAngelo_135_FD_185892 | JGI IMG/M metagenome (GOLD analysis project Ga0209157, IMG submission 185892) | Grasslands soil microbial communities from the Angelo Coastal Reserve, California, USA - 14_0929_05_40cm (SPAdes) (version 2) | ecosystem: Environmental > Terrestrial > Soil > Grasslands ...
TCTCCCCGTTTTTGCGCACAAATTTTCTCTCGAACCGTACGGTGCGTTCCGTCTTTAATTTCTCGAGGCGCTCTCGAAACAGGTGGCGTTCTTCCGGGAGATAGGTGTCCGTGACCGGCGTGCCAACCAACTCGTCCTGAGGGACTCCAGCCAGCTCAGCGCCGGCACGGTTTCCCAAAACACAGATGCCATTGGCGTCAACGACGAAGATTGCGTCGGGCGAAATTTCAATCAGATCCCGATATTTCTCTTCGCTCTTGCGCAATTTTTCTTCTGCGCATTTGCGCTCGGTCACATCCCGTAGTGTGCAAAGAGTGGACAAAAATTCTCCAGTGTCTGAGAAACGTGGAACAGATGCGCCATCAAAATGGACAATGGCGCCATCTTTAGTTCTCCAACGGACTTCATATTGCCGCGCTTTGCCCTCCAGCACATCCGCGAGCATTTCACGGGCAACCTGCCGGTCCTCGGGAACGAGTAGGCGTTCAAAAATGTTCGCTCCGTGCAATTCTGATTCCGAGTAACCGCTGAGCTGAACCCCACGCTGATTGATGCAGAGGATGTTCCCAATGCGATCGAGGGAAAGGATCACATCATGGGATAACTTAAACAGGTATTTTGCGGCGCTTTCGCCATGATCGGCCGTGAAACAACGTTCGGCTCGCGGACTGCGTTCGTCCGCTACACGGTCGGACGGAGCCGCAGTGCCAGGCTGGGTTGGCTTCGCAGCAACGCTTTCTGATTGCATAACAAGTTAGTTAACCGCTCGCGCCAAAACCCATGCCTCCGTCGGATGGTGAGCGTGCACGCGCATGCCAAAAGTCTAACAATCCTGCGCTGTCGCGCCACTTTTGTTTCCTCCCTCGAAAGAGGTGTTATCCACTCTCCCCTGCGAAGCATCGAAAAATCCTCCGACTGCTTCGTGGTGACGCGACGCGAGGTTGTCTAGCGTTTGCAAAGAAAAATTAACGAAAATGAAACTCAAACAAACCCAAACTAATTCAAGGGCCATGCTGCCGAGGATTTTTCGGCGGCGGTCCCGACGGCGTCACGATCCGATGCTCGTGCTGAACATGGCCCTCTTCAATTTTACGGACGGATGGAACCGCGCTTTTGCGAGGGAGCAGTATGCGCGCTTCTCAGCCTAACGAAGAAATGTTTCTCCACGAAACCAACTCAGTTGCCATGAATGCGTCGCAAAAAACGATCGTTGTGGACGCTCCGGTCGGGAAAGTTTACGAGCAATGGTCACGCATTGAAGACCTGCCGAAATTCATCACGCCGTTGCGAGATGTACGAAGAATTGATGACGCACGCTTTTCCTATACCTGGCATCCCAATGGCAGCGACCAGCAAGGCGTCTTCCATATTGTGCTTCAGATTCCCGGCCGCCGGATCGCGTGGCGAACACTGTCGAATGGTTTCATGTCCGGCGTGGTTTCCTTCGAGCCGCGCTCCGAACAGGAAACTGAGGTTACGTTGAAAATCCGTTCGATTTTCGATCCCCCAAGTCTCTCGCGACGGGTGGAAGAGTATCTGCGCAATTTCAAGCGCCTCGTTGAGCATGAGAGAGATTCTGCAACTGACTAACCAAACTAAACAACGGGAAGACCTATGGATAAAAACTTGGAAAAAGTGAAACTACTCGCCCGCGATCTGCGCGATGGGAAACAATTCCCGCGAAGCCCGCGCCAAACGCTGGCTGGCTATGTGCTGGCGGCGCGTGCTGTAGATAAATGCCGCGCGGTGCTTGTGGGTTGGGAAGGCGAATACCACTCCAATTGCCCGCTCGATCAACGCTGGCTGAAATTTACAGAGATTGATTATGACGATTTCCGGGCCTTTGTCGCCACCGGAGCGACCGACGACGAGATTGCTGCGTGGATCGGTGAACACGCTAAAAACCGTCCCCGTGCCGAGATTATTGCCTGGAACAACAAAGAACGCGACCTGCATCTGAGCGATTTGCCTCTGGAACTCCAGGAGTATATGGAGGATTACATCCAACAGTTCGTTCCGCGTAACCGAGTGGTGCACCACTGGTTTGACGTGTACGATCTGGAAGAAGAACGTCTCTGAAACGAACAACGGCGTAAATCAGCTGATCAGGCAATGGATGCGAGCGAACATTTCCATCATCGCTTCCGTTCGGCAGGCGAAAGATTGGCTGTGTTTTTAACCTGACAACGCCTTCGTGGAATATTAGGGCTCTTTTGCGGCAGCAGTTCGTAGCCTGATGTTGATCTCGGATGTGAGGGTGCGATGAATGGGGCACTTTGCCGCAATTTCCATCAGCTTGGCGTGCTGTTCTGCAGTCAATGAGCCAGTCAGTTCCACTTCGACGTCGATTCTGTCGAGCATGCCTTCCTTAGTCTCGCACTCCTCGCAATCTCTTGCATGGATACGCGAGTGCCAGAGCGAGACCGTGATGTTCTCGAGAGGCAATTGTTTCCGGCGCGCGTGGAAGCCGACCGTCATCGATGTACAAACGCCCAGCGCGGCGAGCAAATAATTGTAAGGATCGGGCCCGGCATTGCCGCCGCCTGCGCTTATTGGTTCATCAGCGACGAGACTATGCTTACCAGCAACGATCTCTTGTCTGAAGCTGCGCGCATTGCCGCGCACGAGAACGTCCGGTGCTTTGTTGCTCTGTTGTGCGCTCACGTCGAAATCAGGGGCGCAGAATTCCCGCGAAGCGATCGCGGTATGACCAAACCAGGAAAAGTTCGAGCACGGCGACGACGATTGCCATCGGAAGACCTTCGGGATTCATCAAAATGTGAAAAACCAAGATGTTGAAGATCATTGCGGCGAGAATGGTCACGGCAAGCGGTACGAAACGGCCGATCAACAATAATAGCCCACTCAGCAGTTGCATGGCGCCAACGACGTACATATAACCACTGGCGGCGAAGACCTTGAAATAATCCCCAGCCAAACCTGGCGGCGGCGGCGGCATGGGAATGAAATTTAAAAAGAAGTTCGAACCAAAGACGACGAAGATCAATCCAAGAAGGACGCGGGCAATAACAGTGAGAGTTTTCATGCGAGGATGGTGACTGAAACTATTTGCGAGGTGGTGGGCACTCTCCCGTTCGAGATAAAACGCAGCTTATTCTGAGCGATTGATCTCATTTTGCTCGTCACTGTCAGGATTTTTGAATTGTTGTCCAATTCATCTGCCCGCGTGTCGGGTATCATTCCAAAACTGCACCGCCGGATGGGATAGGTCATTTTCATAGCTCCTGTATGCCGGCCCGTGACACTCCAAGCAGTCTTGCTGTGACAAGCCAGATAAATTACGGGAAAAATTTCGCTCATGATTGTCAGATCCCCTGCCGGGCTATCTTCAGGACAGGAGCCTAGACGTCGAGCGCAGGCTCCCGCTGTGATTGGCTAACTTGTGCCGTCGCCGGTTTTTCTTTTCGCCCGGCAAAGACCCGTTCGATTACGTAAAACGTTACGGGAATGAAAAAGATCGCGATGGCCGAAGCGGCGATCATTCCTCCGATCACCGTGGAGCCGAGCACACGTCGCGCAACTGCGCCAGAGCCAGTGGCAAACCACAACGGCAAGCATCCGAAGATGAACGCAAACGAAGTCATCAGGATCGGGCGCAGGCGCAAACGTGCGCCTTCGAGCGCGGCATCAATCAGCGGCTTACCTTTTTCGTATTCGTCCTTGGCGAATTCGACGATGAGAATGGCGTTTTTCGCAGCCAAGCCGATGAGCATGATCAAACCGATTTGCGTGTAGATGTTATTTTGCATGCCGCGCAACCAAAGCGTCGCGAACGCGCCGAACACCGCGATGGGCGTACCGAGTAAAACACTAAACGGCAGCGACCAGCTCTCGTAAAGCGCAGCGAGGATCAGGAAAACGAAAATGAGTGACATTCCAAAAACGACCGTAGGTGAAACGCCTTGCTGCGCTTTCTTTTCCTGGAACGATATTCCGAGATAGTCATAGCCCATCTCGTTCGGCATCGTTTGCCGGAACGTTTCTTCGAGCGCGTTCATCGCCTGATTGGAGCTGTATCCCGGTGCAGCAGCGCCGTTGATCTGCGCGGAACGATATTCGTTATACCGCAGGGTGAATTCGGGGCCGGAGATCCGGTTGATAGTTGTTACCGCATCGAGTGGCACGCTCTGATTATTGGAATTGCGGACATAAAATTGACCCACGTTCTTCGCGTCAGTCCGATAGTCGCCCTCCGCCTCTATATACACCTGCCAGGTCCGGCCGAACCGGTTGAAGTAATTCACAAAAAATCCGCCCATAAACGTCTGCAAGGTCTGATAAACCTGTCCGAGATCGATTCCCTGCTTGAGCACCTTGTCGCGATCGACATTGACGAAGACCTGCGGAACATTGGGCAAGAATGTGGTGATCAAGCCGGCGAGCTCCGGTCGTTTGCGGGCTGCGTCGAGAAAGGTTTTCAGATTTTGAGAGAGGAACGCTACATCTTTGCCGGCACGGTCTTCCAAAACGAACGTGAACCCACCTGAGGTGCCGACGCCCGGAATCGCCGGTGGGGGAAAGGCGAAAGCGAGCCCTTCGGTAAGACCAGCGAGATATTTGTTTATTCGGGCTTTGATCGCGGCATACTGTTCCTCCGGTTTCGTTCGCTCGCTCCAGGGTTTGAACGTGACAAAGAAAAACGCGCTGTAAGTGTTTTGCGCCAGGCTGAGCAGACTGAAACCAATGACGCTCGTGGTGTACTGCACGCCTGGAGTCTGCTTCAGAAAGTCCTCGATTTTTCGACACGCTTGATCGGTGCGCTCGAGCGATGAAGCATCGGGCAGTTGCAGCGCGAGAAAAACGTAACCCTGATCTTCCTCGGGCAAAAAACTGCTCGGCAACCTTGCACCAAAGAAACCGGCGCCGACCGCGAGCACCACGAGCAAAGCGAAGCTCAGGAAAGTTTTCCGGATGGCAAGCCGCGACCAATTCACGTACCCGTGCGTTGCACTGCCGAACGCGCGATTGAATCGATCGTAAAACCAACCGAGCGGTCCGCGCGCTTTTTTTCGCCGCCGCAGCAACAATGAAGAAAGAGCCGGACTGAGTGAGAGCGCGTTGAACGCGGAGAAGATCACGGAGATCGCGATTGTCAGAGCGAACTGCTGATACAACCTGCCGGTGATGCCCGGGAGAAATGCGGTTGGAATAAACACGGCTGAGAGCACGAGAGCGATGCCGATCACTGGTCCCGAAACTTCCCGCATTGCCTGGAGGGTTGCCTCGCGCGGCGCCATTCCTTCTTCGATGTGACGCTCGACTGCTTCAACCACAACGATGGCATCATCGACCACGAGACCGATCGCGAGCACCAGACCGAAAAGCGACAGCGTGTTGATCGAGAAGCCGAACAACGGAAAGAGCACGAATGTCCCAATCAGCGATACAGGGACGGCGCATAACGGAATGAGCGTGGCGCGCCAGCCTTGCAGAAAAATGAAAACAACGAGCACGACGAGCGCGAGCGCCTCGAACAAGGTCTTTACGATGTCGCGCATCCCCTCAGTCACCGCGAGTGTTTGATCGAGACCGACGGCATAATCCATGTCGGCAGGGAAACGCTGCTTCGCTTCCGCCATTAACTTGCGGACGCCTTGCGCCGCTTTCACCGCGTTGCTGCCGGGAAGCTGATAACACGCCAGGACCGCCGCCGGTTGTCCGTTAAGCCGGCCCTTGAGATTGTAACTTTGCGCTCCGAGATCGATCCGCGCGATGTCTTTCACCCGCACAAACGAGCCGTCCGGATTTGCGCGGACAACGATGTTCCCAAATTCCTCCGGCGTTTGTAATCGCCCTTGCGCGCGAACTGTATAGGTAAACTTTTGTCCGCTTGGAATCGGTTCGCTTCCGACCTGACCGGCGGGATTGACGTTGTTCTGCTTCTGCACCGCCGTGATGATGTCGGGCACGGTGATCCCGAGCTTCGCCAGCTGATCGGGTTTGACCCAGAGCCGCATCGCGTATTGGCCCGCGCCGAAGACCTGGACGTTTGAAATTCCAGGAACGCGCGTGAGTTGATCGACCAGATTAATGTAGCCGTAGTTGGCGAGAAAAATTCCGTCGTAGGTTCCATTCGGAGAGTAAAGATCGACCAGCATTAATGGTGCAGTTGTCGATTTTTGCACGGTGACGCCGTAGTTGTTCACGTCGGCGGGCAATTGCGATTGAGCTTGCGAGACCCGCAATTGCGCCAGGATTTGATCGACATTCGCGTCCGTCGCGACATCGAAATTGATGATCATTCGCATGTCGCCGGTGTTGGCGTTGATCGAGTACATGTAATTCATGTTGTCGACGCCACTCATCTGCTGCTCGATCGGCGCCGCGACGGATTGCTCGATGGTCAACGCGTCCGCGCCGGTGTAGTGTGTGCGCACCTGAACTTCCGGTGGCGCGATTTTCGGATATTGCGCAATCGGCAAGGCGAGAATGCAGACGCCGCCGATCAGCGTCATCAAGATTGCGATGACGATCGCAACAATCGGACGCCTGACGAAGAACTCAGACATTCGATCAGTGCTCCTTTGGCTGATCCGACTTTGAAACCAGAGCGTCGGGGGGCGGCGTCCAGTCTTTCACTGTGACTTGCACGCCTTCGCGAGCTTTTTGAATCCCTTGGACGACCACTTTGTCACCCGGCTTGAGACCATCGGTCACTTCCCACATCGCGCCGATGCGTTCGCCCATTTTCACCGGTCGAATGCTGACCTTGTTGTTTTGATCGACAACTGCCACCTGGTAGTTGCCCTGCAATTCGTTGACTGCTTCCTGCGGCACAACCATCGCGCCCTTTTTCATATCGGCGACGAAACGCACTTTTCCGAATTGTCCGGGCCGCAAAATATCTCCCGGATTTGGAAACGTCACCTCGTATCGGATCGAGCCGGTCTTCGGATCCAAGCTGCGATCGAGCGCATAAAACTTACCTTTACGCGGATACAAATCGCCGTTGCCGAGAATCAAATCGAACTCGAGGCTTTTCACATAGGCGTTGCGCTCCTTCGGATCAGGATGGCGCGAAACGAAATCCGTGAATGGTCCTTCGCCGGCGCTTTGATAGGATCGATTTGCGAAACCGTTGTTAGCACTCCGGTACTCGGACCGACCAAGTCTCCAACCTGGGCGGTCGCGATTCCCGCAACTCCATCGATCGGCGACGTGACTTTGGTGTAACCAAGGTTCAACTCGGTCTGTTTGACCGCTGCTTCGTCGGCTTCGACATTTGCTCTGCTCGATCCGGCAGCTGCAATGGCAGTATCTCGCTCCTGATCACTGATCACTTTCTTCTTAAACAAATCGAAGGCGCGCTTTTCGTCCGCGTCTGTTTTCACTTCCGTCGCTTTGTCTTTTGCCAGCGTTCCCTTGGCCTGTGCCAATGCGGCTTCGAACGGCCGCGGGTCAATCTGAAAAAGGAGATCGTCTTTCTTTACTACGCTGCCCTCCTGGTAGTCGCGCGAAACAATGTAGCCTTGTACCTGCGCGTTAATGTTGGCGTTGATGAAGCCATCCAGTGTGGCCACGCGTTCCAGCACACGCGGCACATCTTGAGGCATAACGGTTGTGACAAGCACTTCCGGCGCGTTCGCAGCGACTTGAGCCGGCTTGCGCGAACAACCTGTAGAGATTGACATGCAGATCAGGAGCGCGCCCAGGGGAATAAGCCGTTTCATCAGTTCACTATCGCTGATTGCGAGCTTAAGTGTCGAGTGCAGATCCAGCCATCGGCCTTCCTTGCTTTGCTCGCGCGCGGATTTTTGCGACTGATCAGCGTCACTTCGATGTGTCGCCGCGGCGACCGCGCCAGCGTTTTGTCCAAATACATTACCGCGTAAAGTCCGCCGAACCCGCCATCGGCAATGACGATTTCCATATCTGTTTTGTCTTTCGACTTGGCGTTAGTTCCCGGAATCTCAACCAGGCCGAGTCTTCCACTATTGCGCGTGCGGGAGATTTTTGATTATCCCAAAAGAGAGAATCTCAATACGCGAACGAAAATTGGCAGCGGGAGGAAACGAGCGGTGTCGTAGGCTTGGTTCGCTGTTTTATAACATACTCAATTGCCAGCTGCGGCTTTCCCAACGCTGATCGCGCTTCCAAAAAAATGTAAATGCAAACACTGAACCGCTCGGCCAGTCTGCAGTAGGAAAATCTGCGAACCAGAGGTTCAGCCTGCTCTCATGAATTGTGTCCAACAGATTAGTCCGCGCCCACTCGCCCATTGACCAGACGATGGTCGCCTCCGAAGCGACGATGATTCGCAAAATTTTGCCGCGAGACACGCGCCGCAAGGGATAGCGCAAACTCCAAATCTCGTATTTGCTCTGGACTGGCTGCAACACGTAGCGCTGGAATGCCGGTTCGACGCGGTCAAGGCAGACGCCGTCATGGCGGCTGCGCACGAGCGAAATGTATTCGGCGTGCGACCAGCACAGGGGCATTGCCGCGCCGGTTGGACAGCCACGTTTCATATGGGCATCCGGCTCGCTACCGCGAGTCCGTCCTGTGGCGGACAAGTCAGGCCCGTCCCATAACTGTTCGGTGATCATGCCACCCTGATTCGAAAAATTCTCTATTGCCGCAATGAACGGCTTTGGATCGCGCCCGGCAGCGAGTTCGTAATGGCCCCGTTCTCCGGTCAGAATTGGCCAGCAACGCCCGACCCCTGTGCCGTCGAAGGCGCTACCGTCCTCTCTTTGTCCATAGCCATCATGATTGTAACGCCGCCAGCCCGGGCCCTGTGGCAGATCATGTTTAAGCACGCGATCGATGACTTCGATTGAATCGCGAACGATTGGATCGTTCGCGTCGCGAATGCCGAATCGCACCAGATGCAGGAAATCGCCGCCGACCACATTTCGAGCTGGGTGCAGGCCGCCGCCGTTGGCCAGTTGAATCATCGTTGTGTTCGGATCAGCGTGAGGATCAGGGGCCTCGGGGTCGGTCGGATTAATGCGGATGTAGTGACGAGGGAATCCCTCGACCAACTCACCCTGTGTTGTAACGGTCCATTCTTCGACGTGCGCCGCCAGCCAGTCGGCGTACGCAAAAACAAAATCCGCAGGTGCAGTTTCGCCGTACTCCGTGGCCCATTCCGCGGCGCAGACGAGAGCGGCAATCACCGTAGCGAGGGTCGAAGGCGAGTAGCCGGCGTTTTCCTCCCACCGATCCTGGCTGGTTACTGGGCCTTGCAAGATCAAGTGCGCTGCAGCGCGCACAATCATTACGCGAGGATTAAATAAATCGAGCGCGTCGCGTTTGTGCAAACGCCACGCCAGAAGTATTGGCGCGGCAACCTGGTCGAGTTGCAGGCCAGACCAATAAGCGGTCCCGTCGATCCAACTATTCTGAGGAAAACTGCCATTCGGCCGCTGAATGGCAGCCAGCCAGATCAACGCGCGCAGCGGCGTGCCTGTCTGGCCCGTCGCAAGAAGTGCTGTTGCACTTTTCACGAGGTCGCGCGTCCAGACCAGATGATAACCACCTAGATCGTTGTCGCCCTTCGTTTCACCCCAGGGGATACTCATCGATGCGACGATTGCGCCTTGAAAAACTTTGTCTTCGTGCGCCAGCAGAACGCAACGGCTCAGCCGATACATTCCGCCGCCGTCGGACGTGTCGGCGCTGAAGTCGAATTTCGGATTTACAACTGCGCGTTGCCATTGGCGAATATATCCCTGACGATGTGACTCGAACGGCTCAGCCAACGATTGGAACAACTTGGCAGTAGTGCTCTGGTAGCTGCGGCCAAATGCTACGGCGACTGTAAATTCGCCGGTGGCTGGCAGATTGATTTCGCCGGTCAACGCGATATTGCCGTCCTCGGCTGTGGGAAACTGCCAATCCATTTTGAAATTGTGCATAAGATCCTGCCAACCGTCGCTGAAACCGACATAGCCGACCGACCGGCGAGAGAAGCCGGTGCTGCACGCCATGATCAGGTGAATGTTTTCGCGCTGCGCGCGGATGAGTTTGATACCGCCTACTTCAGAACACCAGCCGGAGTTGCCGGCGCCACAACCCGCGATGTGAGGAGCCAGCAACGCGTAAAGTCGCAACTTCCCACGTAGCGATTCATCCAGTACTTCAACTTTGGTGTGTACGAGAAGGACCGACTGATGTGGATCGGCGAAGACATGTTTTACGACACGATAGCGGCCCCGCGGCTCGGAATTCGTAAGACGGTAAAAGAGGCAATCGCGCTCTGGGTATTCGATCAGATGTGTCAGATCGCGTTTTTCCTCGTGGCAAAACGTTTCTCCATCGCTTATGAGAAACTGAAAGTCGCGCGTGTTTGGTTGATCGACGTGCGGATAGTAAATCTCGTTCACGATGCCGTGACTAAGCGTGA
>Ga0209157_1004523_pt1 | contig 10365 bp, 11 predicted proteins | sample GraSoiAngelo_135_FD_185892 | JGI IMG/M metagenome (GOLD analysis project Ga0209157, IMG submission 185892) | Grasslands soil microbial communities from the Angelo Coastal Reserve, California, USA - 14_0929_05_40cm (SPAdes) (version 2) | ecosystem: Environmental > Terrestrial > Soil > Grasslands ...
GGGCACTCAGGAAGAGCAAGCCGGCCGGCAAAACCTCTCAAGGAGACCTCGATGGCAATCGACGCTGGCAGAGCGAACTCCGAAGGACCCACGCGAAGCAATACGGATCTGAGAACGCCAAAGTGGTTGGTGAGAGTTGTCCAAGCTTTGGCTCCTCCAGGACTAGGATCCCCAAACGAGCTCTTCGATGTTTTGTTGGAGACACATGGCTCCATTTCCCAGGCCGTGCTCCGTATTCCGGGCGCGATCGCCGCTCCTGCGCTAGGCCGGGCGTGGGATGCGTTCTATTGGAAGATGGCCAACTGGAGATAAAATGGCTACAACGAAAGTCCCCACGATAAAAGACGAAATCTTCAGGCAGGAACTGGATGCACTGTACCGGGAAAATTTTCGACCGATGTACCGGGCCGCAAAATGTGTTACCGGAAACCGGCATGATGCCGATGAAGCGATCGAGAAGGTTTTCGTAAGGGTTTTTGAAGGGCAGCCATCGCGCGTTTTTCGAGAGAACCCGATAGCATACCTATGCAAGGCGGCCATGAACGAAGCACGAAATCGGGGGCTCCGCAAGCTAAAGAAACTGATGACGACCCCAGGAGGTACACGATGAAAAAGCGGAAGAAGATGAACATGGATGAGATCTTGAGGAAGTATTGGCCATCGGCCTCACATGAAGAGGTAGAATCTGCCGACGAGCGCGTTTGGAAGCGGGTCGAGGCGGAGTTGGACAAGCATGACACCTCACTGCGGTCTCTATATGGTGACGGCTGGAGCGCACCTCCCCTGGAGCAACTCGAGTTTCAAGTTCTGACCGCAGTCTCGTTGTTAGATGACCGGGGCACACTGAAAAGCATTACGGCAATGGTCCACAAATGGACCGGACGCGAGATGGTCGGCCATGTTTACCTGACGCTGGGCGGGCTCGCCGAGCGCGGGATCATCACGCTCCACTCCGACCCAACCTCGGAATATGGTGAGGAGCCACAGCATCGCTTCAAGATCACCGAAGACGGCGACCGCGCACTGCGCCGGGCCAAAATCGAAGGAAAGGAATTGGTCACTGACCGCGAAGACGGCCTCGACCCCCGATGACTGAAAGACCTCGTTAGCTGAAGCGGCGGCGTGCGGAAAAACTCAAGACCAGCAACTCAACTGTGTTGCGAAAAAATACGCGGCTTTTCAGGAGTGACCCCGAGCGGCCTCGCGTCCGGCAATGCGGCCGAAAACAGTGACTCTGGGAAGACCGTGAAGCGCAAATCCGCCGGCAGTTTCTCCTGCTGCGTACAGGCCGGGAATGACTTGGCCGTGAGTGTCGATGACCTGGCACTTGGGGTTTATTTTTAACCCGGTGAGAGTGTCGTGAAGTATCGGTGTGGACCACGCTGCATAGAAGGGAGGTTTCTGAATTTTATACATGGGTGCAGGTTTTGAAAAATCCGAATCCTTTCCCATGTCCACATAGGAGTTGTACTTGACCACGGTTTGTTCTAACGCATGACCAGGCATCGGAACCCTCTGATATGGATTTTTGATTTTGCCGGCCAATTCTGAAAGCGTATCTGCAACGAAAAACCAGCCGTTCAGATCGACGTTTGGCGGATTCGGATCCCATTGTTCGCGCATCACAGCATCGGAATCAAAGATCGCCCAGATGGGGCCTCCACCATTCGCCTTCCCGTCTTTGCCCAGATTTCCATTCGTTCCCAGGGCAGCATGACGAAAGGCGTACGACTCGTCCATTTCATTCCAGAATCTTTGGCCCACCTGATTCACAAGGATCACGTCCTGAAAACTCCGTACCGTAAGCCCAGAGGCTCCTGCCAGCGGGAACATCGGACTCCTGGGATTCCATTTCAGATTGATATAACCGTACCGGCATCCAATGTGTCTGGTTTTCATCACCGCGCGCCCGCCGTCGTTCTGCTGGTTCGAGGTGGCCCATAGCGCAGCTCCAATACCCATAGCCAGCATCTCACCGTCGCCGGTCTGTCTGCTCCACGGTTCCCCGGCCACCTGATACTCTTCCGTCAATCTCGGATCGAACATCCTGCGAAACTCGACATTGCTTGTATGACCGCCGGTGCAGAGAATGAGTCCCCTCCTCGCCTGGATGTTCACATCTTTGTTGTCCGTTGGGCCGGCGGCCTTTGCCGTGATTCCCAGAACTCTTCCCGAACTTGCGTTTTCACGAATGATCTTGGTCATTTTGTGCTTCAAAAGGAATTGTGCGCCTTTTGCCCTGGCAGTTTTTTCAAGAGCTCGAACGAGTCCCGAGCCTGGAGACCCATTGATCGTTTCATTCAGATCATTCGAGTACACCTTAGTGACGACCATTCTGGGAATGCTGCCGCCATTGAATAGAACCGGTTTCGTGTCGTTGAACTGGACACCGTTCTCCACGAGGAACTCGAAGGTCGCGACATTCTCATCCGCCCAGACACGAACGAGATCTCTATCGGACCATCTCATCTGAGGGTTCGCATGATTCGTGTGGTCGAGATAAACCTGGTCCGCCGAGTCCTCGATTCCGTATTTCTTTTGGACACTGGTGCCGCCGCCCAGAGGTACATTCCCTCCACTCAGAATCGCGTGCCCGCCAATATCATGGTTTTCTTCGACAACCATTACGGAGGCCCCTTGTTCCCGCGCCATGATAGCGGCCGGCAGGCCCGAAGCTCCGGCGCCCACGATGACGACATCCGCAGTATGGTCCCATCGAATTCGGCTCTGCGGTGCGGCACTGGTTTCGGATACGCCCGCGCCAGTCAGAGCCGTCACTCCAACACCAAGCGCGGCACTGTCCTTGATGAATTTTCTGCGGCTGACGTTGAAGTTTTTCGGTTTCTTGCTCATGTTCTTTTTTCCTCGCTACAAATAAAAACCTTTACGAACGCCCGGTGTTGCTTCCGATGTTTAATAGCCATGAGTCTAGCAGTGCACTCGTGAATGTCAATTGTACTGCGCCTCAGCCAGCCGCAGGCTTCCGATCAAGGTGAATACGAATCGATGATCCGCTCGATCACGCGGCGGCAGACAGCGCAGAAAGTTTGGCTGCGCGTGAACATGATGCAATCCACTTCGGGACGGTAATAGCCCTTGGCTTCGTACATGGCGCCTTCGAAGGCGCCGACCTTTCCGAAGAACCTCTCGTTGGCGAACAGCTTTACCTCGTAGGAGCGATTCTCGCGAAAGAGAGCTTCCACCTCGTATTCGGGACGATTTTCAGCGCGGAGTTGCGCGCGTCTCTGCCCGTATTCCCTGGAGTGAGCTTCGTATTCTTCTTTACTCCACGGCGTCGGAATCGGGGTATCCGGTACGGCAAGATCCTTCCACTTCAGATTCTTCGGGTCAAGGAGGGCCGTCACGTTGGGTTCCCAGGGCTCCGTTTTGACGGCGGGAGGTAGATAGGCTACCGGAGAGGTGTAGTATTCGTCGGCTAGTCCCGCGAATTGATGTCCGAACTCGTGAACGAAAATGTACGGCGCTTCGGCGCTGTCAGCTGCGACGGTGCTGTACAGGTTGAAGATTCCGCCGCCGCCATAGGTTTGAGAGTTCGTAATGATTTCAATGAACTCGTACGGAGCGGACGAAGCGATATCGCGAACCGAACGATTATCGAACGTGAGGACGTAACGCTCGGAGCCGAACGCGTCGTAGCTTGCGCCGAGCGGTGATCTCCGATGTACGCCAGTCGAAGGACGGGAAACCCCCGATTCGGCAGCGGGAGGGCAGATTCCCCAAACATTGAAGTCGCGGCGGCGCTCCTTGAATGGCGACGTGGAGAACAGCACGTCTACGAGGCGCCGCGCGTCCGATTCGAACTTCCGTCGCTCGGATGCCGTGTAGCCGTCTCCCAGGATCAACAGGTCGACTTTCGTTGCGGGATCCCCGTTGTTCTGGATGGCGATCACCGGCCCTGGTGATGGAGGTTTGGAACTATCCACAAACATGTCCTTGGGATCCACGACCGTCGTCCAGATTTCGCGGAATGCATTGTTCGAGTCGCGCTTCTTCAGCACGATCTGCGCCGGACCTTGTGGTTCAGGAAAGCGTAGCGACTCGCTGAATGTACGGCTCGCGTTCTTAGCTTCCTCAGTCGTTTCCCATTCGCCAAAGATCGACGCGAATCCGCGGGAGTATAGAAGCCGATTCGTCGCCCGATCCCGGACCTCGAACAAGTATTTGCCCAAATTCGTTTCATCGACGGTTTTCTGCGGATTGCCCGGCCATGGTGCCGACTCGATAACCACTCTGTCGACGCTGAAGATTTCTCGAGTGGCCGTCCCGGTGTGGTAGTAGTCCAGCCGCATAGTGGCTGCCGCAGCGGCGGCTACAGCGGAAACAAGCACAACAAGTAAAGGAGCAAAGAGGAACGGAACTTTCTTCGGCATGCCCGGATTGTATCGTAAGCCGCGTTTGCACGGCTACACAACTGGATCCGTTGGGGCCTCTACGGCGGCAAGGGGATCGGGCTCAGCGATGCGGCTCGTACCCTGCTTCTTTCCAGATCGCTTCGGCTTCGGGTGAGGCGAGGTATTGGAGGAGCGCCTTGGCAGCCGTGGGGTCGCTTGCGTGAGTGGAGATGAATCCCACAACGGCAACGGGCGTAGAAATCTCCGGCGGCAGAACGCCGACGATGTCGTATTTGTCCTTTTCGGGAAGCATGTCGCTGAGCATGAGCATGCCGATATCGATATCTCCATTTTCCAGCCGCTTGGAGGTTTTGATGACGTTATTGGTTGCGGCGGGAGAGATGCCTTGAGCTCCGGGGCCGAGTTCGACCTGACTCTTCGTGGCGACTTGCTCGGCAATGCCGAGCTTATTCAGCGCTTCCAATGGTCCCTGCCCGGCGACCGTGAAGTCGGGGTCCTCATATCCAATGCTCTTTGCCGCCAGGAGGGCTTTCTTGACCGCAGCAGGCGTGGAGATGTCGGGTTTGGGCCGGCCCTTTGGGACACCCACAGCCGTCAGAATGCTGGCAACCAGCGTGGCGCTGCCGGGAACGATGGCGCCTGAGGAGATGGCTCCGGGAAAAGGCGCGATGATGAGCGACACATCGAGCGCCTGGCCTTTCGCAACCATTCTTCTGGTCTCCACACCATTGCCGTAAGTCACTTTTACCTTGTGCCCGGTTTTTGCCTCGAAGTTCGCGACAATCTTTTGCGTGGGCACACGCATGGGACCCACTGCCAGCAGGGTAATCTCACTCTGAGCGCCCGCGCCGGCCCAACTGCCAAACACCAGCGCGATAACAAAAATCGCTGAAGAAACATTCTTCGTGTTTTTCATGGATGGCCCCGAATTTCACTGAGTGCGTCTATAGTGTTCCGTTGTGGTTCGCGGCGCGACCTTCATCGTTTTCATCTTCTTGATGTACTCGGGGTACAAGGTTTCCGTACCGCCCAACGCGGCCTCGGCAGGTATCCCGTATTCAGTCGGGAAGTCGGCAAGAATGTCGTTCTTGCCGGGTAGAAAACTTGGCACTTTACCTGCCGGAATGATGGTTCCGTCCGGAGTGATTTCACAAGGGAATGGAGGGATCACCTGGTTGGGATCATAGACCCAACTGGATTCTCGAATATAAGGTTCCGTCAAATAAGCGGGATCATTAATGATGAAGATGATCGTCAGAATATTGCCGTGCCGATGAACTCGAGTCGTCACTGTGGCCTTATCGCTCTTGGGAACCCCGGTGCGGGTCAGATACGCTTCCTTGAGATGATCGGTCGTATATACCAACGTGTTGCGTTCCCAGTGACCCGTCGAAAATCCGGACCATTTGTGAGGAGCGTTCGCCGATGGGTGCGGGCGGCGATCCAGGTAAATCACTTGTTCAGGTTCCTGCCAGGCCACGTGGAGGCGTAACCCAACGGGCTGGCGTGTTTCAGTGTCCAACTCCGTGGTAATGCGCAACTGCGAAACGGAGACACGTAACCCTATGTCGATCGGGTGCGGCCTGCACAAATTTTCCGGCAGATCGAGTTGTTCCGGATGCCAACTTTCGGCTCTCAGGCGCCCCGCTTCATTGAGCGGGATCCCCGTGTAGTCGCCAACGTCCATGTGGTCGTTATAAACCCTGGGTGACCACTCGCCGGTCAGATCAACCTGGGCCCGCGCCGGCCGGCTCGGTAACAGCATCAGGAAGAGCAGCAGAAACCAAACGTGGTTTATTTTGCGGTGGATCGTCATGAATTTCATCTGTTCATCCTCTTCGCATCATCGGGGTTCGTTGGCGCTACATGGCGTGGGATCCCACCCGGCAGCGTCCGGAATTTTCTTGAAATGCGCATGCATGATAAGCGGTTCGATGAGGTATTGAGGATCGGTTACTACCGTCGTCACCGCCAGCCACGTGTTGCGAGTATATGGATCCGAAAACTTGTCGAAGTATTCTTCCACGATCGCGTTGCCGCTGTACGGCGCGCCGTTCTTCTGCAGATACCCCGGACGCATGTGCGTGGTAACCACCTTGAGATAATCTGCGTCCTTTCGCTGTGCTTCTGCTACTACTAGTCTGCCCCCCGGGTCCTGCACAGGCCCACCCTGGCCGTCACGCCGGTCCCTGGGATCGTTTCCACCCCACTGAGCCACCGAGTATCCTTGCCACGAAGGCGCTTCATTCGGCGGCGGTGATCCACCAAAATGAAAGAGGCGTGTCTGGGTCCCGGAATCCGTATCCATACGCAGCGTGTTGTCGTCCTGCCAATAAACGTGCAGCCGCCCCGGAACCTGCAGGATAGCGGCAGCACCATACGACCGGCATGCCTCACCACTGGCTTGATCTTTGGCCGGATCCCATGCATTTGCGACTTTACGGCCTTCGGGGTTGAGCGGAACCATAATGTAATCGCCTTTGTCCGGCACAATCATGCGGAATCGCCACTTTTCGGTGACCTCCGATACCCAATATCCCGTGTAATCGTCCGTGGCCGCCGCACGCGCCGTTGTCGGGGCTGCGCCCTGGGGATTGGCTGGCCGTTGCGCAGCGAGAAGAGCCGGAAGCAGCAGCGATAGCGCTGCCGCCGGCAGGAGTATTCGACTTGCTCGTAGGCGTGTCATCGGTCTGGTCATTGCAGGGCGTTGGCGGGGCCTTGCCACTTGAAGCCGTCCGATGGTCTCTCGACGACGAGAAGCAGTAGTCTATGGTCCTCCTCAATGCGCCCGGGGTACCCCGTCACGACGACGTGATCCCCAGGCCGGAGGGTATTTGTAGTAACGCCTTGTTCAGCCAAAACCGCAGCTGCAGCACCTTCGATGACCCACATCTGCATCTCCCCTTTTTCGTCGGGGGCCTGCACCTTCATAAAGGAGTGCGGATTACGCCAAATAAACTCCTTCAACGTCCCTTCGATCTTTACGGATTTGCCGTGGATGTAAGTTGCCGCGGCCGAATGGTGCGCGAAGGTCGGGCCAGCGGCCAACGTCAGAAGGGTGAGAGCACTCAATGAGACCAGGATTGGCAATCTATATTTCATAACCTCGCTCCTGTACTTTTCCTGTAGGGGCGGTCTATGACGGCCCACGGTAGCTCGGTCGTGACATCGTGGGCGGTCACACAGCGCCCCTACAGTTGCTTCCGTGTCACCATGTCATTTCCGAGTCGAGTTGAGACTCTTGTAGGCTGCCTCAATAAACATATCCGTCGTCCAATTGCCCGTATTACTGCCGTAGATCGGATCATAGTCCCGGGTCGGCTTAGCCGCCTTCACCTGATCGAGAGTCATGCCGCGGCTGATCATGTCCTGAAGGCGGTCTCGGACGATGGTGACCATTTGCTGATAGATATCCAAATCCCCCACGTCGCAAAGCCTTCCATGGCCGGGGATGATCATCGTGCCCCCTTCCATGTGGTCGGCCGGAATCGCCATTTGCCTCAGGCGGTTCAGTCCCTCGATCACTCCTTGAAGACTGCCTCCGTTCTTCAAGTCGATGATGGGATATTCGGTGGGATCGAAAATATCGCCCGTGCTGACGACGTCGGAACGCCGGAAAAATACGATGCTGTTGCCGTCCGTGGTCGCCGGTTGATGGAATATCTGGACCGCTTCACCGTTAAAGTAGAGGTTCTTCTGCGGCACAGAATACGTATCGTTGGGCCAGGCTTTTTCCGGTATGGACGGTTTGGCGTTGGGATCGCTCATCCTGTCGAGAAGCGTGTTAAAAGCGATGATGAAAACGCTCGCACGAGCGGCCCGGGCGATGGCCAACGGCGAGCCGATCTTTGCAAAGTTCTCGTTGCCGCCGATATGATCGGTTCGGTCGCTGGTATTAATAATGTAGGTGATCTGGCGTTTCGATAAGGTCCGGATGGCTTCCACAACTCTGTCGCTCATCGTTGCGACACCGGTATCGACCAGCAGGATGCCGTCCTTACCGGCTTGCACCGTAATGTTACTGCCCGCTCCCGCCAGCATGCTGATGCTGCCTTGCACTGGCAAAAGCTCGATCTCGGAACTCTTGGATTTCTGCTCCTCCCTGTCCGTATCCGGACCGGCGTTCTGACGGCCGCGGTTTTGAGTTTCCTGCGGATAGACGAATTGCGTCCATCCCAATACTCCAAGGAAAAGCAGCGCCGATGCCATGTAAACAAACCACGGCTTTGATGAAAGAAATTTCATATTTCTTCCCCACATCTGCCAACGTGACAATGTAATCCCCCAGAAGAAGTAGGTTTCCGATCGAATGATCTACTCCGCAAGAGCCCGTGTCAACATGATAAATTCGGCGCTGTGCCGCGCCCTCGGTTGGCACTGTTGGCTATACTGCTACTCGCTCTTTGATATAAGAAAGGGTAGATCATGAAACGATACTGCTTCGTTTTAGGAACAGCCTTCTGCCTGCTTTTCGCATGCATCCAAGCCTTCGGCCAGGAAAACATCCCGGCGAAAATTGACGCGATTGTGGGAGCCCCCATCAACGCAGGGAGGGTGGCGGGCGCTTCTGTTGCCGTGGTCAAGGGAAACGAGACCCTGGTGATGAAGGGCTACGGCTTCGCCGATCTCGAACTGGATGTCCCGACGCCACCACGGGCCACATACGAAATCGGTTCCATCACGAAGCAGTTTACCGCTGCAGCGATCCTTCTACTGGCCGAAGAGGGAAAGCTTTCGCTGGCGGACGAGATGACGAAGTTTCTTCCCCGCTACCCGACACAAGGCAATCACGTCACGATTCGGCATCTCTTGAATCACACGTCCGGAATCAAGGGGTATACGGAGCTTCCTGGATTTCGAGAATTCCAGATGCTCAAAAAACCTCGCGAGGAACTGGTGAAACTGTTCAGTGGAAGGCCGTTCGACTTCAACCCTGGCGATGAACAGATCTACAACAACTCCGCATTTTTCCTATTGGGTCTGATCATCGAAAGGGTATCGGGAAAACCTTATGCCGAGTTCATTCAGGAGCATCTGTTCGACAGAGCGGGAATGGGGGATTCGTACTATTGCACTGAGCGGGCAATTCATAAGAACCACGCACACGGATACGATATGGATCGAAACGTTCTCGTGCTCAAAGCGTATGTCGACCATATGTGGCCATATGCCGCCGGCTCGCTGTGCTCGAGCGCCCCGGATCTGGTTGCCTGGAGCAAAGCGCTGCATGGCGGAAAAGTGTTGAAGCCGGAATCGTATCGGGAAATGACGTCGGCAGCACGGCTGAACGACGGAACGACGATCCGTTACGGAATGGGACTCAGCCTGCCAGAAACCGATGGCCGCCGCACGATTTCGCATGGAGGCACCATAAACGGGTTTCGTTCGGTGTTGGAGTATTATCCGGACGATGATCTTGTGATTGTCGTCCTTCTCAACACGGCCGGTCCAGTCGCTCCAAGAGACCTCGCCCGGCAGATTGCTGAGGCTGTTTTAGGGAAAGCGCCCGACCGAAGCCACCCGTTCGACGGCGATCTGACTCAGTTCGCCGGAGACTTCACCGGAAAGGGCCGAGGTCTGCCCACGACTGTACACATCGCCGTCAGTGGAAACCAAATCACGTTCATCAATACTGAGACTCAGAGAGCCTCTGCGGAGACGCTCGAGTATTTCGGGAACGACACCTTCGGGTTCAAAGATACTGTTTTGATATTTAAGAGAGAAAACGGCAACATCTCCAGGCTGGATTTGGACACAGGATACGGTCACAACATCCTCTCACGGCAGTCCACAATCCAGAAATAGCCGGCCCTTACCTATTGCTACAAATATTTTTGCCCTAACGCCTTTGCGCCTATCGTGTAGGATTAAAGGAAATGGAGAAACACGGCTGGCCCACGACGTTCAGTATTGGTGTGGTGACATTCACAGAGGTGCCACGTTCAGTGGATGAAATGCTTAGTGTCGCCGATGGTGCGATGTACAGCGTGAA
>Ga0209157_1004528_pt1 | contig 10356 bp, 8 predicted proteins | sample GraSoiAngelo_135_FD_185892 | JGI IMG/M metagenome (GOLD analysis project Ga0209157, IMG submission 185892) | Grasslands soil microbial communities from the Angelo Coastal Reserve, California, USA - 14_0929_05_40cm (SPAdes) (version 2) | ecosystem: Environmental > Terrestrial > Soil > Grasslands ...
GAGCTGGTCTCGAAGGAAAAGAGTTGCGCGGAGCGGTTGGCGCGCTTTTTCCCCCAAGCCGGCGCCGTGCGTGTCCCCGTGCACGTAACTTCGTCGCGGAACGGCGTCACGAATCTGCGGGAGGCGACCGTTGTCGAGTACAGCAGCGCGCATCACGCGATTTTTATTTCGACGCTGCCGCTGGAGTTTGGCGACCGGATAAGACTCGAGGCCAGACCGCAAGGGTCTCAAACCGAGGCCACCGTCGACGCCTTGCAGTATCACGAAGGACGCAAAGCCGTGGCCGTGCGCTTTTTGCAGGGCGCCTGCGATTGGATGACGAAACGACCGTGAACAAGACCACCACAACCTTGCACGTTCCTGCGCCCACGCGGCGGGAAAACCCTCGGCTGGCGCAATGGAAAGAGGCACGCGAGGTGTTTCCCATTTACCTGGCGCTCGCCAAACAACAGGAAATCGACATTCCCTTTCCCCAAGCGACGCGGAACCTTCCCGAGCAGCCCGACACGGCCCTCTTTACCCAGGTTCACGAATGGCTGGAGGCCATGGATCAGAAGGTGATGGCCCACCAGCTACGGCACCTTCTGCAGATGACCACGCTGAACGCCAGCGAAAACAGCCTGCGCGCGCTCATCCGGCGCCACCTGCGCAAGCCGAAAAAGAGCAATCCCGACCGCGACAAGATTGATTTTCTCTTGGTCCAGTACTTCGCACTGTGCGCCCCGGCGAAGATCTACCACAAGCAGATTGAGCCCGACGACGTCGCCCAGGTCATGCAACCGGTGCTCGGCGACGTGGATCCCGCCCCGCTGGATTGGTGCGCGCCGCTAGAAAAGATGATCGCGGCATTGCGCGGTTTCCACAGCCTCCGGGAAATTTCAAAAACCAATTTCATCGAGGAAGGCAGAAAGGTCAAGGAAGGAGCGGGCGGGATGTTTTACGACCCTGCCGCGCTTCTGGCGTTCATCCGCTTCAACTTCCTGCTTCGCCGGACGCTTATCGAGTTGATGCACGCGGACTTGATCGCGATCCGCGCTGGCGTCGACCAATTGCAAAGTGCCGGGGTGCGGACCATCGACTGTCATCATGGCGGATTACTTGGCGGAGAACCTCTTGGCAGGATTCGGAAAATCGCTGACGAGTGGAAACAGCCGTTTCAGAAAGAGTATACCGAGCGAACGGTCAGCCAGGCCTTTGAAAACTTGCTGGGATTGCGGAGGGACGTGGAACAAGCGATCCAAAAAGCGATTGCCGGATCCGCACCAAAGGGCTCTCCGGAGGGCCCCGGAGAGACTCTTAAGAAAGCTTCCTCCGCACGCGATGCTTCCAACCCTAAGGCAAAACCGAGGGAGGCATCCGAAGCTCCGCCAGCCAAAGCGGAACCTTCCGGGGCGCTGGATTTTGAAAACTGCATGGAGCAGATTTGGGAACAGTTGATCGCGACACCACCTTCCCGCGGGCGCTCCATGACCACGGTGAAAATTGGCGGGGCGCGCATTTTGATGTCGTCCTGGGAAGTCACGGCGTTCGTAAGCGAAGACGGACCGTCCGCAGAAGATTTGCGACGGGCGGTGGTTGCGCGCGTGCTGGTGGCGGCGGCGATGGAATCCGCCAAGGAAACGGGAAATGCCACTTCGCTCGACCGGGCCATGAACATGGCGCGTGTGGAAGTGACACGTTTGCAGGAACGCGTGGACGTGGCCAAACAGGCCAAAGATACCGAAGCGGCGGTCAACCTCGGCATCAGCACGAAACGGTTGCTCTCGACGCTGGATGAAGCAGCAAAGCTGTAACCGGCAGTGACAATCAGATTGCGGGAAGAAGAAATATTCCTCAGGAGCGGGTTCTCTTTGCGACACGCCAACGTAGTCATACTCACGGATGAAACCGAATTTGCCCGAATGCTGACGGCTTGCTGGCAAGCCGAGCGTCAAGCTCCCGCGGTGACGGTTCTGACGAGCGATTTGTGGCAGGAACAGGACGCCCCGGCCCGTGATTTGGTGGTCCTTGGCCCGGTGCGCGATGGCAAGCTGAGGAACGTGCTTCGCTCGCTCGATCCTTCCTCGGCAGCCATCTTGTGCGTCCCCGCGGATTCCAAGGAATTCGGCCAATTGCGGGCCACATATCCGCGCTTGGTCCACGTGCCGCTGCGCGAAGATTGGGCGCAAACCTTGCTGCTCGTAGCGGGCGAATCGCTGCGCCGCGTTGAAGCCATGCGGCTGGCTCGCCAAGCCGAGCGCGCAGCCGCCAAGAACGAGAACCACGCGACGCTTGGCCGCTACATGCTGGAGATGAAGCACAGCGTGAACAACGCCTTGACCTCCATGTTAGGTAACGCGGAATTGCTGCTTCTCGAGCCAGGTCAGCTCTCTTCGCACTCCTTGGCCCAGATTAAGACCATCCACAGCATGGCCTTGCGGATCAACGACGTGACGCAGCGATTCTCATCGCTGGCTTCGGAGATGCAAGAGGCTGAGAATGTTTCTCAAGCTGAGACGGAAGAGACCAGCTGGCCCGCGCCCGAGCGCCGCTAGACTCCCGCTCCCACGTTTAACGTATTCATACGCCGGGACTTAGCTTCACGCGACACAAATCCAGAGAGAATCCCGAGGCTGGCTGCTGACGTGCACCTCTTCTCTCTGGACAAGTATGGGGAGACCACGGCTGTGCTCAAAAAAGTCTTAATCGTTGACGACTCACCGGCCGAAATCAAGCTGATCGAGGGCCTTTTGGAGAAGGAAGGCTATTGGCCGGTGGGGCTGAACGACCCCACACGCGTAGAAGAAGCCATCAGCCAGGAGCGGCCGAGCGTGATCCTGCTTGACATCGTGATGCCGGACCGCAACGGCTACCAGGTCTGCCGTGACCTGAAGGGAAACGCGGAATTCCATTCCATTCCGGTGATTATGGTGACTTCCAAGGCTTCAGTGAGCGACAGGTTCTGGGGCGAGCAGCAAGGCGCCGACGGCTACGTGACCAAGCCGTTCACGCGGGATGAATTGCTCCGCGCCGTGCGGCGGTTCGCATAAGGATTTTCGGAGACAGAAGGGCCAATGAGCGACGACTTTCATCTCGAGCCTCTTCCGGCAGACGCCGATACCGGCGAACTGCTGGAAGCGCTTGGACCGATCGAAGACCGGTCTCCGGAATCGCAGTTCTGCGTATTCCGCAGCGGCCGCGAACGGTTCTGCTTGCCGGTGCTGGACGTCGAAGAAGTGCTGGAATGGCCGCTGGTGACCAAGCTCCCGCTAGGCCCCGCGCATCTGCTGGGAATTTTCAATTTGCGCGGGGTGATTGTGCCGTTGATCGACATCGCCATGACCGAGGGGCGACGGCCGGGGCTGCTCCCGAAGCACGTCGTGGTCGCTTCGTTGCGCACCGAGAACCATCAAGAAGACGTGCGGATCGGGATCGCCTCGGACGAGGTGATTGGAACGTATTCGGTGAAGAACGAAGATTTTCTCGAGCAGGCGCCGGAGAACGTGCCGCATTGCATCGGAATGCTGCGGCACGAAGACCGGCTCGCGCTGGTCATCGATCTGCGCCGGCTGCTTGAGGTATTTCCGGGACCCAGCATCTGAAGTGACGGGAGAGGGCGCCCGGACGGCGCGTACTCCGCTCAAAAGGATTTGGAGGGTGGCATGAAATCGCGACTGAGTTCGACAATCTGGACGCTAGTCCTTTTCAACGGCCTGGCCTATCTCGCCGTTCTGTGGCTGGCATTCAGCGCCGGGAGGAAGGCGGGCGAAGCCTCGGGGCTCGATTTTGGCTCCCCGGGCATGGTCGGCGCGCTGCTCGTGTCGCTCCTCATGTCCGTCATCCTGGCGTGGCGCTTTGCAGCACTGCTCGGGCCGGTGCACGCTCTCGCGGAGTTTTCCGAGCGGCTGGCTGCGGGTGATCCCCGGGCGCGCGCCGAAGTGGATGCCACAAACGAGCTGGGCTATATCGCAGACAACCTGAATCGCGCGGTGGCCAAAGTCTCCAAGGCTACCAGCAACCAGGACGCCACCGAATCGCTGCAGAAGAACATCACCGACTTGCTGACCGTCATCAACCAGGTGGCGCGCGGCGACTTAACCATGCGCGGCAAGGTGACCAACGACGCGCTAGGCAACGTCAGCGACTCCATCAACTACATGCTTGACAACTTCACCAAGGTTCTCGAGCGCGTGCGCAAGGCGGCCATGGAAGTCACCGCCTGCTCCAACAACATTCTCGTTGCCGCCGACGAAATGCAGGCCGGCGCGACTCAGCAGGACCAAGAAATCACAAACACGTCGAGCGCCGTCGAACAGCTGACGGTTTCGATGAAGCAGGTGTCAAACAACGCGGAAGCCAGCGCCGAAGCAGCGCGCCGCGCCCTCGATGCGGCCGAACAGGGCAACCGCGCGGTGCGCGACACGCTCGAAGGCATGCAGCGCATTCGCGCCTCGGTGCAGGCCACGGCAAAGAAAATCAAGTCGCTCGGCGACCGCTCGCTGGAAATTTCGGAAATCATCAACGTGATTAACGACATTACCGAGCAGACCAATCTGCTCGCCTTGAACGCCGCCATCGAAGCCGCCCGCGCAGGAGAGGCCGGACGCGGATTCGCGGTCGTCGCCGACGAAGTCCGCAAGCTGGCCGAACATAGCCGTAGCGCGACGAAAGACATTGCCGCCCTCATCAAGGCGATTCAGGCCGAAACGAACGAGGCGGTGATCGTCATGGAGGAGGGCACGAAGGAAGTGGAAGGCGGTGCGTCGTTGGCGGACCAGGCCGGACGCGCGCTCGACGCCATTTCCAACGTCGTTCGCCAGTCCGCGGAACTCGTCCAGGAAATCTCGCTGGCCTCGAAGCAGCAGGTGCGCGGCACAGAAGGTGTGGCGCACGCGATGCAAATCATTTCCAACATCACGCGGCAGACTTCGCAGGGAACGCGCGGAACAGTGGCGACCGTGAGCCAGCTCGTCAAGCTCTCGGACCATCTGAACGAAGCGCTGGCCCAGTTCCGCGCCGGTTCCAAGGTCGGTTCGTCAGCGGCTACGGCAGAATCCGATCGGCCAATTCCCGCGGGAGCCGCTCGTTAATCGTCTACTTTTTGCCGGCGTTGCGGAGCCAATGCGAGGGTAGCCCAGAGGGAACGGGAGAACGATGAGCGAGCGCCAGGGACCAGGCCACGGTCTGAGCGAACATGAATTGAGTGAGATCCGCATGCTAATCGAAGAGCGGACGGGGATTTGCTTTGATGAATCGCGGGAGCGCTTCTTCTCCACGCGGGTGCGGGAACATCTGCGCGCCAAGGGGCTAGAGCGCGGCACGGACTTGCTGCGTTGCGTGCGCAAGTCCAACGTGGAATACGAGGCGCTGCTCGAAGGAACGCGTTCTGCCGGAGTTACATACAAAGAAATTTTGGAAGAATCCGCGCACGCTGCGCATCTGGAGCGCAGGATGCTCGACCGGCGAAGAACCGTATTCGATAGCCATTACCATGGCGGATTCCCTGTCCTTTGCGGACGCCTGGAACGTGGAAATTTTGGCCACCGACGTCGGCCGTCAGGCGCTGAAGCATGCCGAGCGGGGCGTCTACTCCGGCCGCAGCCTCGGCAGCGTGACGGAAAAGCAGCTTGCCAACCATTTTGCCGCCGTGGAGGGCGGACAGCAGGTCAAGCCAAGGTTGCGAAAAATGGTTTCGTTCGCGCAAATGAACCTTGCTTCTCCCGTTTACCTGGGACGCATGGACGCGATTTTCTGCATGAACGTGCTGATCTACTTCTCCGAACAGCGCCGGCGCGCCCTGGTCCAGAGTTTCTACGAAACGCTGGAACCCGGCGGATATCTTTTTCTGGGGCACTCGGAATCGATTTCGAAAATGCCGGTGAAGTTCCAGGCGATTGTGCTGAACGACTGCATTTTGTACCGCAAGCCCGCCGCAGACGCATTGCTGAAGCCTGAACTCGTAACGGAGGGACGCGCGTGAGCACGCCGGACCACGAAGCCGTCGAGGTCTTCCTTCAAGAAGCCGCCGAACACCTGCAATATCTGCGGGAATACGTCAGTGTGCTCCAGGACATCGAACCGAACCACGAGGACCTCGAGCGGCTCTACATTGCCGCGCACACTTTAGGGGGAACTTCGGCAAGTTATGGCTTTCCGCGCTTCTCGGAAATCGCCGGAAAACTTGCTCACGTATTTCAGTATGCGCTCAACGCGCCTTTGGGCGAAGACCTCCACGGCCCGCTCACCGAGTTTCTTTCCGACGGCATTTCGCTGCTGGAAACCGACCTGCTGGAAATCAGCGACACCGGGCACGAAAATACCGAGGATGTTGCCGCCTTCAAGGACCGCTATCGCTTCGCGTTTCCGACCGAGCCTCCCCCGCTTAATCTGACAAACCCCGAACCGTCGTCCCAGATTCCCATGGAGGATTCCGCGGAGACGGCTCCTGCCGCTGCAACCGGGTCGTATTTTGACGCGCTTCCATCGGACGACGAAGTGCCCGACGAGATTTTGGAGTTTTTCCAGCCCGAGGCCGAAGAGCATTTGCAGGTCGTCAGCGATTGCTTGATTTCCCTCGAGGCCAACAACAATCCCGAGGAAATTAACAAGCTGTTCCGCGCGATTCACACGATCAAGGGCTCCGCGGCGCAGGTCGGGCTGAAACGGCTGGGCGCCATCGCCCACCGCGTCGAAGACTTGATTGGCCGGATGCGCGAGGGCGAAATCGAGCCTTCGCCCGCAGTTGTGGATTTGTGCCTCGAATCGGTGGACGTCTTGAAGAAAACGCTCCATCGCCAATGGGCGGATGAAGCCGAAATGCGCGCGGGAGTCGATTCCCTGCTCGGGCGGGTTGCGGAGTTTTCCCCCCTCGAACCCGAAGAGGGAGAAACTCGAGCCGCAGCTCGCGAAGGGACGGCGGAGCACGCCCAGGCAGCGGAGAAGGCAGCCGCATCGCAGGCCGCTGCGTCTGGGAAGAAGCTGGTGAACCAGATTGTCGCTGCCTCCACGGCAAAATCCGTGCGCATTGGCCTGGCCCGCCTTGACCGCATGATGAACACCGTGGGCGAACTGGTCATCAACCGCACCCGCATGGTGGGCCGCGTCGGAGAGCTGGAGAAGCTCGTCGACACGCTGAGTTTCTCGAAAGAACGGCTGCAGGGCAAAGTTGCGGAGTTCCAGGAAAAGTACGAATTCAACCGCATCAGCTCTACCAGGAATCGAACGCCCTGGCGTCCCGACTCGGCGCCAAAGCTGCTCTCGAGCGCGGCATCGGGCGAAAAGTCGTTCTGGTCGGAGTTTAGCGAACTCGAAATGGACCGCTACGACGACGTCAACATTTTGTCGCGCTCGATGGCGGAAATCTCAGCGGACGTGAACGAAGTGCTCTCGCAGCTCGGGGGATTCATCGGGCGCGTCGAGGGTGACATTGACGAGTTCAGCAAACTTGCGCATCACCTGCAAGATGAGATCACCGCCGCGCGCATGGTGCCCATCGGGACGCTGTATTCTCGCTTGTCTCGCGCCGTGCGGGACGCTGCCAAATCGACCAACAAGGAAGTCGAACTCGAACTCACGGGAAGCGAAACCGAACTCGACAACAACATCATTCAGCAGATTTCGGATCCGCTCGCTCATCTCGTCCGTAACGCCGTCGCGCACGGAATCGAGCACAGCAACGATCGTGCCGCCGCGGGAAAGCCGGCCACGGGAAAAATCATGCTGCGCGCGTATCACCGCGGCAACCACATCTACATTGAAGTCGAGGACGACGGCCGCGGGATCGACTACCGGCGCGTGAAGCAAAGCGCCATCGAGCGCGGCCTGGTTTCGGTGGAAACCGCCGATCGCCTCACCGAACGCGACATGCGCGAAATGCTCTTCCATCCGGGATTCTCGACCGCGCCCGTCAAGACCGAATTGGCCGGCCGCGGCGTCGGTCTCGACGTGGTGCGCGCCAATTTGAATACCCTGAATGGCGAAATCGAGATCCAAAGCATCGCCGGCCAAGGCACAAAGTTCACCCTGAAGGTTCCTCTGACCCTGATCATTTCGCCGGCGCTCTTTGTCCGCTGCGGCTCGACCAATTTTGCTCTGCCTCTGGCAGTGGTCGAGGAAATCCGTCGGCTGCGCGCCGACGAAATCGAGGATGTTGGCGGCAAATTGCTGACCAAGGTGCGCGACGTCGTCACCGAAGTCATTCGCCTCGATACGTATCTTGGCCTACCGCCGCTCGAGCCGGTCAACGGATTTTTCCGTATGGTTGTGGCCAACACCGGAAACCATCAGATCGGCCTGGTGGTCGAGGAAGTCCTCGGCAAAGACGAAATCGTGATCAAAAATCTCGGTGAATATCTTCGCCGCGTGAAACTTTTCCCCGGTACGACGATCGCGCCGGACGGCAGCCTGATGGTCGCGGCCGAGCCAAACGAGCGCCGGCCGCTCCAGGCCAGCGCCAGCGCGGCGCGCATTTTTGCGCCGGGTTCGGCGGCCGTGGCGCGCGGCACCATTCCTTCCGAAGCCATCGACCGCGTCGAGCAGGAGCGCGTCATCGTCGTGGCCGACGACTCCATCAGCGTGCGCAAATTCGTCGGGCGCATGCTCGAGAAGAGCGGCTATCGCGTGAAGCTCGCGGCCGACGGACTGGAAGCCGCGGAACTCGTGTCACAGCACGGCTGCCACCTGGTCATCACCGACCTGGAGATGCCTCGCATGACGGGTTACGAGTTGATGGTGCAGTTGCGCCAGAGTCCGTCCACCCGCCGCATTCCGGTGATGGTGGTAACCTCGCGCGCCGGCGCCAAGCATCGCGACCGCGCCATAAAGGATGGCGCTTCCGCCTTCCTGACCAAGCCGGTACAGGAAGATAAATTGCTTGCGGCCGTCGAACAACTCATCGGAACGGAGGCGCCGCGCCCCGCGCCGGTGGCGTAACTGCACCATGTCAACCCCTTCAAAAAAAATCCGCGTGCTCGTCGTAGATGACTCAACCTTCATGCGCAAGGTGTTGGAGAACATTTACAACGGTGACGACCAGATGCAGGTCGTCGGCAGCGCCAAAGACGGTCGCGAAGCGGTCTCGATGGCGGAATCCCTGAAGCCCGACGTGATATCGATGGACATCAACATGCCGCACGTGGACGGTCTCCAGGCCACCGCGGAGATCATGACCACAAATCCGAAGCCCATCGTCATCGTCAGCTCCGAATCGAAAGAGGGCGCAGCCAGCACTCTCCGCGCGCTCGAACTAGGCGCCATTGAATTCGTCGCCAAGCCTTCCGGCGGCATCGATCTCGACATGCAAAGCGTAAAGGAAGAACTTCTGCGCAAGGTGCGCATGGCCGCCAAAGTTCGCGTGGTGCGCACGGCCACCCGTTTGGCTTCCTCGATTCAAAGCGCGGGTGGGAGTGCAAAGCCGGCCGCAGCTGCAAAGGCCAGTCCTCGCCCGTCGGCGGCCTCGAGTGACCAACGCTTTCCGGTGGTCGTTCTGGCGGCTTCCACGGGCGGACCGGCAACGGTCATGCGCATCGCTCCCGGTTTCACACGCGACTTCCCTGCTGCCGTCATTTTGGTGCAGCACATGCCCGCGACATTCACTGCGCAATACGCGGCGCAACTCGCCGAGTTCACCGAAATCCGCGTGAAAGAAGCAGAGTCCAACGAATCGATCACGCCGGGAACACTTTACATTTGTCCGGGTGGACAACATTTGCGCGTGACGTCAAGCGGAAGAATTCAGCTTGACGATACGCCTGGGCGCATCAATGGATACCTGCCCAACATGGATGTGACCATGGAATCGGTGGCCGCTTATGCGGGGCCTTTGAGCATCGCCGCCGTGCTCACGGGCATGGGCAATGACGGAACCAACGGCGCACGAGCCATCAAATCTGCCGGCGGTCTGGTCCTGGCGCAAGACGAAGCAACCTGTGTGATTTTTGGCATGCCTGCGGAAATCATCAAAGCCGGCGTCGTAGATCAGGTGCTCGGCGTCGATGACATTTACCAGGCGATTGAAAAGCGCGTGTTGGGGCTTGCTCAGCCAACCCCCTCAGGAGTCCGCTGATGCCATCCCCGGCCCCAGTGAAGCCCGGCACTTTGCGCGCGGAGCAGATTATTCTTTTCCGCATCGGCGAACAGCTTTTCGCCCTGTCCTCCTCCTCGGTTCAGGAAGTGCGCGGGGCAGACAGCCTCTCGGGAGGCGCCAGCGAAGTCACCGCGCCGGGAGTTGGCAAAGTTCGCCAGTTTGTGAGGCGCGGCCCAAACCTTTTATTCCTTGTGAGCGGCGCCCGGCATTTTGGGCTGCCCGCCGAGGAAGGAATTCTTGCGTTCGTGCTCCGCAACACCCGCACCGCATTGCTGGTTGACAGCATCGAGCGA
>Ga0209157_1004533_pt1 | contig 10349 bp, 9 predicted proteins | sample GraSoiAngelo_135_FD_185892 | JGI IMG/M metagenome (GOLD analysis project Ga0209157, IMG submission 185892) | Grasslands soil microbial communities from the Angelo Coastal Reserve, California, USA - 14_0929_05_40cm (SPAdes) (version 2) | ecosystem: Environmental > Terrestrial > Soil > Grasslands ...
TGGTCGAAACGCTGCCGGATCACGAGAACATGCCGGTGCTGCTCTGCGACGCGGCCAAGCCCGAGGACGTCGCATCGCTCATCTCCGAGGTCGACCGTCGCTGGAATGGACTCGACATCCTCGTGCACTCGATCGCGTTCGCGCCCGTCGAGGATCTGCGCGGCCGCTTCCACGAGATCTCGCGGGATGGCGTGTTGACCGCGGTCGAGATCAGCGCGTACACGCTGGTCTCGTTGTCCCGCGCCGCGCTGCCCCTGTTCACGAAGGCAGGCGGTGGCGCCGTGATGGCGCTGACGTTCAACGCGGTCGAACGCGTGGTCCCGAGCTACAACTCGATGGCGATCGCGAAGGCCGCGCTCGAGACGTGCGTGCGCTATCTCGCGGTGGACCTCGGACCGTCGAACGTTCGCGTCAACGCGATCTCCGCTGGGCCGCTCAAGACGCTCTCCGCGAGCGCGGTGAAAGGGATCTCGACGGCGCGCGACATCATGGAATCGAAGGCGCCGCTGCGCCGCAACATCACGCAGGAGGAAGTCGGCAACGTCGCGGTCTTCCTCGCGTCGGAGTGGGCACGTGCGATCACGGGCGCGACCATCTTCGCCGACAACGGCTTCAACATCGTCGGCGTCGCCGAGTAGCCCTCAGCCGAGTCGCAGTCCCGGAAGCACGCCGACATCGCGGAGGCCCCGCAGCGTTTCGATCTCGGCGCCGAGCGTCGTCACCCCACCGTGGCCCGGGTAGACACGGGTCTTCGCCGGCAGTGACGACATGATGCGCGACAGGCTCTCGGCCATCGCCTCCGGGTCGCCGCCCGGAAGATCCGTGCGTCCGATATTGCCTTTGAAGAGCAGGTCGCCCGAAAACAGCGCGCCCTCACGTCGCAGGTAGAAGCAGGTCGACCCTTCGGTGTGGCCCGGCGCGTGAAGCGCGCTCAGCTCGACGTCGCCGAGAAAGCTCAGCTGGCCATCGTCGAAGAGGTCGTCCGCGGAGCACGCTGGAACCGCGAACTGGGTCGGCGGACGCCTCGGCCCAAGCCGGTATTCGTCGAGGCGGTGGATCGCGAGGCGAGCCTGCGTCGCTTCCTTCACCGCGGCGTTGCCGAAGATGTGGTCGGGATGTCCATGCGTGTTCAGGATCTCGACCAGGCGCAGGCCCTGCTCGCGGACCCCGTCGATCACCTGTCGCTCGCCCATCGAGGGATCGATGACGATCGCCTCGCGCCGGTCGTCGACGATGAGATAGCAGCCGTTGTCGTACGGCGGCACTCGCCACGCGATGACCCGGACCATGCCCAGAACAGTAATCGCGCGGCCTGGCCGCGCTCATCTGCTTGGCGTGTGCGCTTCGCGTTCGTAGCGGTATCGTTCGCCGGGTGCCGGACGTCCCCGCGGAGAACACCGCTCCGTCCATCGGCGTCACGCAGGGTCGGCCCGCGATCCTCGCGACACGCTGGTTGGTGAGCTCCAGCCACTACCTCGCGTCGGCGGCCGGCGCGCGGATCTTCGAGCGTGGCGGGAACGCGATCGACGCCGGCGTGGCCACGGGGATCGCGCTCAACGTGCTCGAGCGACATCTCACCGACTTCGGCGGCGTAGCGCCCATCATCCTGTTCCGCCCCGGCATGGACGGCCCGGAGACGATCGACGGTCTCGGGCGCTGGCCCGCGAAGTTCAGCCTCGACGACTATCGCCGGCGATACGGCGACGACATGCCGATCGGCGCCCCCCGCTCGGTGACGCCGGCCGCCGTCGATGCCTGGCTGACCGCCCTCGCGCGGCACGGCACGCTCACCCTGGAAGAGGTGCTGGCGCCCAACATCGAGCTCGCCGAAGGCTTCCCGGTCTACCCTCGACTCGCGCGCGCGATCGCGATGCTCGAGGAGCGTTTGCGCCGCTGGCCGACCAGCGCCGCCGTGTTCCTACCGGGCGGGCGCGCGCCACGTGTCGGCGAGATCCTCGTGCAGCGCGATCTCGCGTCGCTCTTCCGGCTCCTGGTCGAGACGGAACGCTCGCACAGCTCGCTCGGGCGTGCCGGCGCGATCATGGCCGCGCGCGACCTTATCTACACCGGCAACGTCGCGGGGCAGATCGCCCGGTCGCAGGCGCGGCATGGCGGCATGATCACGACGCAGGATCTCGCCGACTATCGCGTGAGCATCACGCCGGCCGTCCACACGACGTATCGCGACAACGACGTGTACGCCTGCGGCCCGTGGTCGCAGGGGCCACTCGTCCCGATGACGCTCAATCTGCTCGAGGCGTACGACATTGCGTCGATGGGTCCTGGATCGCTCGCCTTCCTGCACACTTACACCGAGGCCTTCAAGCTCGCGGCCGCGGATCGCGAGGGCTTCTTCGGCGACCCCGATCAGGTCGACGTGCCGATCCGCGGGCTGCTCGACAAGGGCTACGCGCAGGAGCGACGCGACCTGATCCGTGACGACCGTGCGTGGCCTCAGCTCCCGCCGCCCGGCGACCCCTGGCCGTATGAAGGCCGCTCCGGACCACCTGGCTACGTCCCGCGCGTCGCGAGCGGCGTTGGCGCACCGGATACGTCGTATTGCTGCGCGATGGACGCCGAGGGCAATGCGTTCTCCGCGACCCCCTCGGATCCCGGTCTCGGGTCACCGCTCGTCGACGGGCTCGGCATCATCGTCAGCACGCGTGGCGCTCAGCTGTGGACCACGCCCGGCCATCCATCGGCGATCGCCCCGCGCAAGCGTCCGCGACTCACACCGAACCCCGCGCTCCTCATGCGCGATGGCCGCGCGCTGATGCCCTTCGGCTGCCCGGGGGAGGACGCGCAGTGCCAGGCGATGGTGCAGACGGTCTGCAACGTCGTCGACTTCGAGATGAACGTGCAGGCCGCGATCGAGGCGCCGCGCGTCATCTCGCGCTCGTTCCCGTGGACGTTCCATCCGCACGCGTACGAGCCTGGTGTCCTGACCGTCGAGGGGCGCGTCGCGCGCGAGGTCCGCGACGGCCTCGCGTCGCTCGGCCACATCATCCGAGAGCTCCCGGACTTCTCTCCCGCGGCCGCGGGGATGTGCGCGATCCGGCGGCTCGAGCCAGGCACGCTCGAGGGCGGAGCCGACCCGCGACGAGAGAGCTACGCCATCGGCTGGTGAAGCCGAGGGCCGGACTCGCGCCCGGCCCTGGCGCGGGCAAGCGACTGTGAAGACGACCCAGCGTCTCGTTCGTCGTGTCGTGTCCCGGCTTACGCTTACCGCCGATGAACGACCAGGAGCGCCGCTGGCGCGAGGAATTCCCGATCACGCGCGACCTCGTTTACCTCAACAACTGCTCGCTGACGCCGCTCCCGCGCTCGGGTCGCGAACGGATCGAGCGCTTCGCGCGCGAGTGGACCGAGCTCGGCGGACGCGCGTGGTACGACCACTGGATCGGTGAGTACGAAGCGCTTCGCGACGGCGTCGCCGGAGTGCTTGGCGCGACGCGCGAGGAGGTCGCCATCGAGCCGAACGTGTCGGCCGGGCTCGTCGGCATCGCGAGCACGTTGGATTACGCCGCGCGGCCGAAGGTCGTCGTCGCGGATCTTGATTTTCCGACGGACGGCCACGCCTTCCACGCGGTGGCCGATCGCGGCGCGCGCGTCGAGTTCGTGCGGAGCCCCGATCGGGTGCGCGTCCCGCTCGAGCTCTTCGAGCGAGCGGTGGACGAGCGCACGAGCGCCGTGTGCACGGGTCATGTGTACTTCACGACGGGTTGGATCCAAGACGTTCGCGCCCTCGCGGAGATCTGCCACCGAAAGGGCGCGGTGCTCGTCGTCGACGCATACCAGTCGATCGGAGCGTTCCCGTTCGACGTCCACGCGTCGGGCGTCGACTACCTCGTTGGCGGAACGCTGAAGTGGCTCATGGGCGGCCCGGGCATGGCATTCCTGTATGCGCGCCGCGAGATCGCTGAGCGCGCGAGGCCGAGCGCCGTCGGTTGGTGGGGCGTGACGCATCCGTTCGCGTTCGACGTCGAGCATCTCGCGTATGGGGCAGGCGCGCGCCGGTTCGAGTACGGAACTCCGGCCGTTGCGGCCATCTACGCCGCTCGCGCCGGCCTCGCGCTGCTCGATGAGGTCGGCGTCGCGACGGTGCGCGAGCGTCACATGCTGCTGTCACAGCGTCTGGTCGACGGCGCGATCGCTCAGGGGTGGGCCGTACGCTGTCCGCGCGCGGCCGCCGACCGTACCGCCATCGTCACGCTCGAGCATCCCGAGCCGCAGCGCGTCGTCGAGGCGCTCCGGACGGAGGGCGTGATCTGCGACAGCCGGCCTGGGCTCGTCCGTCTCTCGCCGCACTACTTCAACACCGTGGCGGAGATGGATCGCGCGCTGGAGCTGCTCGCGCCGCTGCGCGCGCTGGCCGCGACCGCCTGAACGCGCCGCGGGACCGCGGCCGTCTCATCGCATGGGCGGCGGTGATCGGTGTCATCGCGACGATCGGTTATGGCGCGCGGTTCAGCGGGGACAGCGCAACGCCGCCGGACTTCTTGTTCCATTGGTCGACGGCGATCGTCACCTTCCTGTTCGACGGCATCATCCTCCTGCTCCTTCTCCTCATCGCGCGCGGCCTGCCCCTACGGGACACGTTCGCGCTGCGCCGGCCGCTGTCATGGCCGACGGCGTGGAAGGTCGCCGGCGGCGCGCTCGTGGCGACGTACGCCGCCTCATTCATGGAGGAGATCGTCATCGGGCACGGCTCACGCGAACAGGCCGTCCCGCAGTTCTGGGATCCGACGCGTGTCGACGCGTTTCTCGCCAACGCGATCGCGATCGCGTTGTTCGTTCCGATCGTCGAGGAGCTGGCCTGCCGTGGCCTCGGCTTCCGGCTGCTCGAGGCGTACGGTCAGCGTGTCGCCATCGTCGGCAGCGCCGTCGCGTTCGCCCTCGCGCACGGCGCGGTCATCGACCTTCCGTGGGTGCTCGTCACGGGTCTCGGCCTGGGCTATCTGCGGAGCCGCTCGGGCAGCCTCTATCCGTGCATCGCGCTCCACATGATCGTGAACGGCGTTGCCGTTGTTGCCGCGGCGGCCCTGCCCTCAGGCTAGTCGCGGGACCGAAGCGCGCCGACTACCTCGACGAGGTCGCCGCCCGGATCGTTGAAAGCTGACCGACGTGCGGCGATCCTTTCGCCTTCGAGGACGTGCGCACGCAGCCGCGAGTAGGGCAAGAGCGGGTCCGCGAGATTGGCTGGGTCGTGATCGAGGCCGATGGCCTCGCGGATGCGCCGGCGAACCTCGGTCCAGCGCACGATCGTGTCACGATCATCTTCCGGCAGGGCCGCGTACGCCGCCACGTCGTTGAGCGCGGCGCGGTAGGGGAGGAGCCGTCGGCGTTCGGTGCCGCGCGGATGCTCCGCGGCGAGCGCGAGCTCCTTCTCGTCGATGCTCATGGGTCTGATGCTAACCAGGATAGCGCGGGATGAATCGCGCTCGTGACGCGACCGCCGCGCTCAGTACGAGGAAGGCGGCGGCGATCGGCTCGATCACGATGAACGTGACGATCGCGATGACGTTCTCCGCGGCGATCGATTCCGCGAGGCTCCGCGAGGCGAAGGGCACCTGCAACGCGAACCATGGCACCAGCCAGACCGCGGCGACGATCGCGGCGTTCCGAACGCCCCCCGGCAACTGCGCGGCCAGCACACCGGCGGCGACGGCGGCGGCGACGATGCCGGCCGCGATCGTGAGCGCGCTCGTTGATCCGCCGGCTGTCTCTGCGGCGTACCCGGACTGAGCGACCGCGATCCCCCAGGCGGCATTCACGACGAAGAGTGCTAGGGCGAGCCCGCCCGAAACTCGCAGGAGTGAGTTGGTCCCCCCGCCGCGGGTCATGAGGCTGGTGCGTGCGAGCACGATGCCGAGGCCGATCCCCAGGAACTGTGGCCAGAGCGAGGCGAGGAAACCGACAGCCGTGCACTGATCCGGATCGGGTAAGGGGAGCGCTCCGCCGGACCGACCGCATGCCGTGATCACCCCTGGAACGCGCAGCGCAATTCCGATCGCGACGTAGACCAAGTCGAGCGCGAGCGCGACCAGTCCGCCGGTGCCCAAGGCAACGGCTGCGGCCGCGGCGGTGCCGGAGATGGTGACCAGGGGAAAGAGCGGGAAGGGCGTCGGCGCCCGCAGCGCTTGGATCGCTTCATTCGTGAGTCCGACCACGGCTTGCACGACGGAAGCGACGAGAAAACCGGCGCCGATTCCCGAGATCGTCGCCCAGACGACGGGCTCGCCCCACAGCACCAGGCGCCGTCCGACGCGGGCGCGGGCCCACGCCGCTGCTCGTAATGCTCCGGGGAACTCGCGTGCGAGGCCCTCGCGCATCGACACCTATTGTGACCACATGAGTGAAGCGCAGATGGAGGACGCGAAGGCGGAGCACGACGTGCTCGCGATCGCGAAGACGATCGCGGCGAACGAGTTCCCGGTCGAGCGCGCATCGGTGATCGGCGTCGATCGAGAGAGCGGTCGTCTGCTCCGCCTGTCGCCGTTCCCGTGGAAGGGCAACGACACCGATCCACCGCTGCTGCGGTGGTCGTGGATCCACGCGCGCACGGTGAAGGACGAGCGCGACGTGCGGCCGGAGACGGTCAACGTTGACGGCGAGGTGACCGCGACCGCCTACATCGATGCGAAGGATGCGTGGCGACTGCGCTGGCCGTTCGTGCGGCCGCACGTTCGCACGTCGCTCGAGTCGCTTCAGGCGCTTGCGCGCGACCGGGCGGCGACCATCGGATTCATACGCCCCGCGGCCGACGGCGACGTACTCCATCTCCCGCTGCGGCTGCGCTTCCGCTGCGCGAGCGAAGACTGCGTCGAGGCGCACGAGCTACCGGTGCTGGACTGGGAGCTCCACGAGATGGCGCGACTCAGTCGCGAGCGATACGGTCCGCAGTGGGCGACGCGCTTTCGCGCGACGTGGGGCACGGCGCTCTTCGAGAAGTACGACGTGCATCTGCTGCTCTCGTCCTACGCGCAGGCGCCCTCACGCTTCTACGTCGCGGGACTCTTCTATCCGCCGAAGGAGAAGGAAGACGAGCATGCGCACCTGCATCACCAGGAGCACCGCGCGCATGCGAAGGCGGAGAGCTAGACGGGTCAGACCTTTCCCGCGAACTCCTTCGGGACGTCCTTGCGCTCGATACCCGTCTCGCCAGCCTTGCCTTTGTAGCCGTGCGGAAAGATGCGGAGGAGCAGGTACGTCCCGGTGACCGGATCCTCGGCGCGCTCGATCACAAGCGAGGGTCCCCACGGCGAATCGAACTTCTCGCCGACGTCGGGCTTGCGCTTCCCGACATCGAATCCTTGTTTGTCCCACTGAAGGACCGAGTAGCCTCGCACGACGCGTTCCTCGTCGCCGCCCTCGTCGGGCCGCCAGAGATGCGCGCCGGGATGTTCCTGCTGGCAGACCGCGGGCGAGCCCGAGTGCATCGTCACCCACTTGTATACGTCGGCGTCTTTGCTCTGCGCGCCGGTGGGATAGGCCGTGCGATAGCGCTCCTCTCCGAGCGTGCAGAGGTAGTAGAAGAGCATCGAGCGCAGTATATGTACGTGATCCGCTCGCAGATGTTGAACGTCATGGGTCTGCGCACGCGCGTTCTCGAAGAGGGCGACGCCGGCGGCGGCGATGCGGTCGTGATGATCCATGGCGTCGGCGGTTGGGCCGAGAACTGGCGTGAGGTGATGTCGCCGATCGCTCAGACCGGTCGACATGCGATCGCGTTCGACCTGCCCGGATTCGGCGAGACCGATCCGCCCGGGGACGTCGCGCACTTCGGACCGCGCGACCCCTTCTATCCGCGCTTTGTCGGCGCGCTGCTCGACGAGCTGGGCATCCGCTGGGCGCATCTCATCGGCAACTCGATGGGCGGCGCCGTCGCGTACACGGCCGCGGTGAGCCAGCCGGAGCGCACGCGGTCGCTGGCGCTCGTCGCGGGCGGCGGCGTTGGCACCGATGTGGCCTTCTTTCTGCGGCTCTGCACGCTTCCCGGCGTCACGACCCTCTCGCGCGTGTTCGGCCGGCCGGAGCAAGCACGCGACGTGCTGCGTACCTGCTTCTATGACGCCCGTCGCATCCCGGTGTCGCTCTACGACGAGGCCGAGCGCTACGGCTTTCCGTCGTTCGGCGAGTTCGTCCGCGCGCTTCGCTCAGGTGTCACGATCTTCGGCGTGCGCCAGTCGGTGCGCGAGCACTGGGTGGCCCTCGCCTCGCGCTATGCGGGCCCGGTCATCGTGATCTGGGGTCGTGAAGACCGCGTGCTGCCCGTCGAGCATGCCGCTGAAGCCGAGAACGTGATGCCGCGCGCGCGCGTCGAGCTCATCGACGCCTGCGGCCATCTCCCCCAAGTCGAGCGCACGGACGCGTTCCTTGCGGCGCTACTGCCGTTCCTCGATCGGGCGGAAGCGGCCGCCGCGGCGTGAGGGAAACTGACAGCATGAGGGCTGGCGTGAAGACCCGTTCGCGGCCCTTCATCACGACGCCGCGCGCGAAGCTCACCCTCAGCGCCGAGCAGATCATCGCCGACTACCGCCTCGCCGTCCGAAGCCGTGCCGCGAGCGAGCTTGGGCGGCGCGAGGTGCTCGCAGGACGCGCGCCGTTCGGGATCTTCGGCGACGGGAAAGAGGTCGCTCAGCTCGCGATGGCGCACGTGATGCGTCCCGGCGACTGGCGCAGCGGCTACTACCGCGACCAAACGGTGATGCTCGCGGTCGGTGTCACGACGCTCGAGCAGTACTTCGCGCAGCTGTACGCCGATACGGATGTCGGACGCGAGCCGTTCTCGGGTGGACGGCAGATGTCGAACCACTACGCGACACGCATCGTCGATGCCGCGGGCCATTGGCGCGATCTCCTGAGCGGCGTCCAGGTCGCATCCGACTTCTCGCCGGTCGCCGCGCACATGCCGCGGTCGGTCGGTCTCGCATGGGCGTCAAAGCTGTATCGGGAGTCCGCGGTGCTCCGCGACGTCGCAAACGGGTTTTCGCGCAACGGTAATGAGGTCTGCTTCACGACGATCGGCAACGCCGCCGCGGCCGAGGGCCTGTTCTGGGAGTCGGTGAACGCGGTCGGCGTCCTCCAGGTGCCGCTCCTCATCAGCGTCTGGGACGACGGCTACGGCATCTCGGTCCCCAACGAGCTTCAGATGACGAAGAGCTCGGTGTCCGCGGCGCTCGCCGGCATGCGACGCGACGGCGGTCCGGGATTCGACATCGAGGTCGTGAAGGGCTGGGATTACGTCGCGCTGTGCGATACCTACGCGATCGTCGCCGAGCGCGTCCGGCGCGAGCACGTCCCGGCGATCGTTCACGTGATCGAGATGACGCAACCGCAGGGGCACTCGACGAGCGGCAGCCACGAGCGCTACAAGCCGAAAGAGCGTCTGACGTTCGAGGTCGAGGCCGATCCGATCCGCCGGATGCGCGAGTGGATGATCCGCGAGGCCATCGCGGACGCGGCGACGCTGGACGAGCTCGAGAAGCGCGACCGTTCCGAGGTCGAGCAGATCCGCGAGCGGGCGTACGAGACGTTCCAGGAGCCGATCCGCCGTCGTCGCGACGAGGCGCTCACGCTCATCGCCGCGACCGCGACGGAGTCAGGCGTGCCGCTGGACGCGATGGCGAACGAGCTTCGCGAGGCCGGGGAGCCGCTCAGCCATCGGGCGGTGTACACCGCCTCGTTCCGCGCGCTCGCGGCGCTGCGTGGGCGTGAGGGCCCGGCGCGCGCCGAGCTCGCGCGATTCGTACGCACGTACCGCGAGGAGAACGAGGCCCGCTTCAACTCGCATCTGCTCAGCGAGTCGGATCGTTCACCGCTGCGCGTTCGCCAGGTCGCGCCGGAGTACCCGGCGAAACCGGAGGTCATCGACGGCCGTCTGGTGCTGCTCCGCTGTTTCGACGCGAACCTGACGCGCGACGAGCGCATCGTGATCCTCGGCGAGGACGTCGGACGGTTAGGCGACGTCAACCTCGTCTACGAGGGGCTTCAGGAGAAGCACGGCGCGATGCGCGTTCACGACACCGGTATCCGCGAGGCGACGATCCTCGGGCAGGGGATCGGCGCGGCGATGCGCGGTCTGCGGCCGATCGTGGACATCCAGTACGTCGACTACCTGCTGTTCGCGCTCGAGCTTGCGTCTGACGATCTCGCGACGCTGCGGTTTCGCACGGCGGGCGGCCAGATGGCGCCGGTCGTGATCCGCACGAAGGGCCACCGGTTGCAGGGGATCTGGCACACCGGCTCGCCGATGCAAATGATGCTCGGCACCCTGCGCGGGATGCACCTCTGCGTGCCGCGCGACATGACCCAGGCCGCGGGCTTCTACAACACGCTGCTGCGCGGCG
>Ga0209157_1004535_pt1 | contig 10347 bp, 8 predicted proteins | sample GraSoiAngelo_135_FD_185892 | JGI IMG/M metagenome (GOLD analysis project Ga0209157, IMG submission 185892) | Grasslands soil microbial communities from the Angelo Coastal Reserve, California, USA - 14_0929_05_40cm (SPAdes) (version 2) | ecosystem: Environmental > Terrestrial > Soil > Grasslands ...
CATTGTCTTAGAGATATCACATCAAAACTCGATAGGGGTTTCAGGGCCCGAATGCTCCAGCATGGCACAAGATCAAAGATCTCGGAAAGAGCCGCTCCACACCTTCCGTTCGAAGAGTTCAAGGCCGAGAGTCTGGAGGCTCTGCTAAGACTTCTGGAGAAGTATAAGGTCGCCAGTTCAAAGATACAGTTTTCAGAGTCAGAGTCTGCCCACTCATTCTGTCAGAAGCAACTGATTCACATTCTTGTCCCGTTTGATCACTACCCGGTGAACAAGCATGTCTATCGAGAGGTGGAGCTTCTCTACCAGTACTGTCCCAGCTGCCGCCTGGCTGTACGGGTCCTGTGACAACCAGACGGGGAAGGGATAGCCTCAGTGTTCAGGCACCACAGCTTTTGCAAAACTTCGCATCGACTCTAGATAGCTTCCCTCAGGAAACGGCGCGACAAAATACTCACAACCAAGTCTGACAGCTTTCTCAACAGCGTCCTCATACATTCTCTGTCATACTTGGGGTTCTGCTGCGGGAGAGGTGCAATGCCTGCGAACGAGACCTTGGTCGCTCGATTATGGCGCCTCGCCTCGTCCAAAACGATCTTTTTTGCTTCCTCAGGATCGCGTTCCCCGAACGGTGATATCATGCATATGTCGCCATATTTCCCTGCCATTCTCAGCATTCTTGTTCCCGTCCCACCGAACAACAGTGGGGGATGGGGTTTCTGGACTGTCTTAGGTTCGAGGACTGCTCCTTTCGCGTGATAGTATTTGCCGTTGAAGTCCACTTTGGGTTCATGCCAAAGCTTCAGAATGAGTTGCAATCCTTCTTCGGTCTTCTCCACTCGAATCTTGGGAGGGTCCCATACGCTGTAGCCTTCGAATTCTGTCGGCGACCAGCCAGCTCCGACGCCTAGCCTTGTTCGACCATTCGAGATGATGTCCAGAGTCGAGATGGTCTTAGCCAGTATTCCGGGCGGACGAAATGGAATGGGGGTCACGAGTGTACCGAGCTTAATCTTCTTCGTCCTCGCAGCGAGAAAGGCCAGGGCCGTCCATGTTTCCAACGTTGCATCTCCACCCATTCTCCCCCACATGTAATGGTCCGGCATGACGAAACCCCAGAATCCCAAGTCTTCAGCTTCTGCGACCGACGTCACAATACGTTCCCATTGAGGATACCAATTACCCCAACTTGCTAAAATGAATCGCAAGAACGTCCAACCAATAGTGGGGACTGTTGGGTGATGATATAATCGTAGGGGTCTGGCCTTAGGCTTCCAGTGTAACCGGGATAGTTCATCGAATTCTTCTGTCGTCTCGAAGCTGACGTCGTTTCCAAAAGCTCCGTGTCGAGGCTAACTCTCGATCTGACAATTCCATTCTGGGTAGGGATGAAAAATACGCCTACTTTCCAGCCGAATCTCTAGTCAAGACTTTGCAAGACCCGAGTCCTAGAATAGGCTCGTTCCTATTCGATCGAATGGAGGGTCCTAACAGGCGCGTCCAAGAAAACAGTTCGCACTTTCAACAACCCTCCGATTTCGTACGTACATAATACACGGATGAATATTAGTTCTTCGATAACTTGGCTAGGTGCTCTGCGAAAACGGCGTCTAATGCCGCTACTCCCCCTGACTTAAAGAGGCTAATGTCGTCCTTCCTCCTGGAGAACAGTCTAGGTCGTATCAACAGGTCACCTAGTTCTCCGCGTATGTGGGATGCCTCAATCACGCCTTCCTTTATCGGGATCAATATGTCTCCATAGGTAGAGCGTGCTTGGTCCCTGGAGTCTACGAACAGAATAGAGTGTTGAACGAGATAAGAGTCGACTTCTCGAGTGGTAGGAAGAGCTGCACCTACTGCATTCACATGGTTGCCTGGTTTGACGAGTCGACCGTCGAACAAAGGCAACGATGAACTAGTCGCCAGCACAAGCACGTCAGAGGATTCTAGAACTTGGAGTGATGACTTTGCAGCGATCACGGTTACGTGATACTTTTTCGAAGCATTGCTTGCGAATTCTGCTAGCTTCTTAGTATTTCTCGAGTACACGAGTATCCTGGTAAGTTCTCTGACGTGCATGAGGGCGGGTATGTGGGCTTCAGCTTGTCTGCCGGTGCCAAAGATTCCCAAGACCTTTGAATCCTCCCGTGCCAGTTCGTCGGTAGCCACAGCTGTACTAGCTGCGGTTCTTTTGGCTGTAAGAGCCTCTGCATCTATCTCGGCAACACATTCTCCGGTCTTCGAATCATACAGGTATAATGTTGCCAGTGTCGACGGGAGTGACGAGACGGCATTGTCGGGCGCGACTCTCGCGATCTTGACTGCAATAGCCTTGCTTCCGCGTACATGGGCGGGCATACAATAGAGCGAGGCTCCTCCGGGCACATTCAGCAAGGCTCGGCTTGGATTCAGAATCTTGTTTGTAGCCTGCAGCCTGTACGCGTCTCTGGCTAAGTCAATGGACGTGGAAATATCGAGAGATCCTTCAACTTGTTCCTCGGTAATTCTCAGCATCGTTAGTCAGAACTAGTAGACTACAGGGAGTCAGGCTGTAGCAGGGATTGTTATCTTCTCGATGTTCTTTGGCCCTGAGTTTGCAACAGAACTCTGCTGACTGGTTAAAACCCCTGATGCTGCCCTTTCCCTTGACCCATTCCGTCTTGTCAACGACTCGATGATCGTTTTTGCAAGTTCAATATTCGTTATTACGGGAATACCGTACTCGGTCGCTTTTCTCCTGATCATGTACTCGTCCCTCAGGATCTTCTGAGATGTAATGTCTCCGTTGCTCGTGGGTATGTTGATTACGAGTTTGACATCCTTGTTGATGATACTGTCGATGATGTTCGGCTTCTTACGCTCACTGACTTTGTAGAGCGTCCTGCTTTCTATCCCGTTCTCACTGAACTCTTCTCCCGTGTGACGTGTTGCGAAGAGTCGGTAGCCATTGTCTGCAAGCATTCTTGCGTACGGGAGAATCTCTTTCCGAGTCTTCGCCATCGTAACTAGAACCCCATCGCCTGGTTGTGGCAAATAGTAGTTGCTGGCAATGTATGCTTTCACGAAGGCGTCGTCGAAGCTCGTCCCGAAACATGCCACCTCACCAGTCGATACCATTTCTACACCTAGCACAGGATCGGCTTTGTCAATTCTCATGAACGAGAATTGCGGGGCCTTCACGCACCAGGAACCTGGTGTCCCTTCTGTATCCTCCACTTTCTGACCAAGCATTGCTCGCGCCGCTAGCTCCATCAGGTTGACACCTATTGTCTTGGAGACGAAAGGCATGCTGCGCGAGGCGCGCAGGTTGCACTCGATAACGAGCACATGTTGGTTCTTGACCAAGAATTGAATATTGAACGGGCCTCTTATCCTGAGACTTCGTGCGATCCTCCTGGAATAGTCTCTGATCCGATCCTTCACATGCTCGCTTATTGTTAAGGTGGGAATGCTCATAGTGGCGTCCCCACTGTGCACTCCAGCATTCTCCACATGTTCTATTATGGAACCGATGAAGACTGAGGTCCCGTCGCCTACCGCGTCAACCTCGACCTCGCGCGCTCCCGCAAAGAACTTTGATATCACAACCGGATGCTTCTTCGATATCTTCGCAGCCTGACGAATATACCCAACAAGCTGACTCTTGTCGTAAGCAACATTCATCGCAGAGCCAGACAGGACATAGGATGGACGAATGAGGACCGGATACCCTATGCTCTCCGAAAACTTCTCCGCCTGACCAAGCGTCTCGAGACGACTCCACCGAGGCTGCTCGATCCGAAGACGATCGAGTAGCCGGCTGAACTTCGACCGGTCTTCGGCACTATCTATGCTGTCCGGCGAGCTGCCGAGAATACTTGCGTAAGGCGCCAGCCTTTTCGCCAGACTGTTTGGAATCTGCCCACCTACACTGACAACGACACCGTCAGGCTGTTCCTTCTCAATAATGTCCAGCACACGTTCGAAAGTCAATTCTTCGAAGTATAGCTTGTCGAGTATGTCAAAGTCTGTTGAGACGGTTTCTGGGTTGCAATTGATCATGATCACTTCCCGCCCCTCTTTTCGCAGCGCGACGCCCATGTTGACACAGCACCAGTCGAATTCTACGCTCGATCCGATGCGATAACATCCGCTTCCCAAGACGATGAGACTGTTCTGGCCTGGGTACTGGATATCGTCCTGGGTGCCTCCGTAGGTCAGATAGAGATAGTTCGTTTTGGCTGGCCATTCTGCGGCAAGTGTGTCTATCTGTCTTGAACAAGGCACTATTCCATTCGCAAGTCTGTATTTCCTGATATTCTCTTCTGACCGGTTTGTCGCTTCAGAGATCTTGCGGTCTGAGAATCCGAGCTGCTTTGCCCTTCTCACAATATCCGGACTGATCTTTTCTCGACGCAGTTGCCTGTCAAATTCCACTATCCCCATTATTTTTTCGAGGAACCATCCGTCTATTCCGGTTAGGTTTGTTATCTCTTCGATTCCTATCTTGGACTGAATGGCCTTGACAACATAGAAGATTCTTTGATCGGTGGGATGTTTGAGTTCTTCCTGTAGCCTCTTAGTGCTTCGGGCAAGCCCCTCCGTATCCGTGAGCTCTCTCCCAAGATCAAGCATCCGCACGGCCTTTTGCAAGGCCTCCTCGAAGCACGTCCCGATTGCCATGACCTCCCCGACGGACCTCATCTGGGTCCCGATATCGTGACTTGCGTTCGCGAACTTTTGAAAGTCCCAGCGAGGCATCTTCACCACGATATAGTCAAGGCTGGGCTCGAAGCAGGCAGTCGTGACGCCAGTGATCCGATTAGACAACTCAGGGAGCGTGTAGCCTAGCGCGAGTTTGGCAGCAAGGTACGCTATCGGATAGCCTGTGGCCTTCGAGGCGAGTGCGGAGCTTCTGGATAGTCGACTGTTGACCTCTATAACTCGATATTCTTCATTTTGCGGGTTGAGCGCGAATTGAACGTTGCATTCTCCAACTATTCCTAAGACCCTGACAACACTCTGACCTGTTTCCCGTAGGAGATTATATTCTCTATTGGTGAGGGTTTGGGATGGAGCGACTACGATGCTGTCGCCAGTGTGTATTCCCATCGGGTCGAGGTTCTCCATGTTGCAGACTATTGTGCAATTGTCATCCTTGTCCCGCATCACTTCATACTCGATCTCTTTCCAGTGATCTAAGTATTCTTCCACTAGAACCTGTCTGATCCTACTGTAAGAGAGTCCTTTCCGCGCGATCTCGCGAAGTTCCTTGTCGTTATGTGCGACTCCAGAGCCTTGGCCTCCAAGAGTGTAGGCGACTCTGACGATTACAGGATAGCCGATTGAACTGGCTACGACCAAGGCGGCTTCTACGGTTGAGGCTTTGCCGCTTCTTGGCACTGGGATGCCTTTCGATAGCATCGTCTGTTTGAAGAGTTCTCGGTTGTCGGCGATCTCGATACTGCTTATTCCGGTCCCTAGGACGCGGATGTCGTACTTTTCCAAGATTCCTTTCTCGGCGAGTTCCATGCCACAGTTGAGTGCAGTCTGGCCACCGAACCCTAGAAGGATACCATCTGGTTTTTCATCGGCAATGATCTGTTCCAGGTAGTCAGTTCTTATTGGGACAGAGTAGACCTTGTCGGCGAACTTCTCGTCGGTATGAACCGTCGCAATATTGGGATTGACAACTATCGTCCGGACTCCCTCTTCCTTGAGAGCTTTGATGGCCTGCGAGGTTGAGTAGTCGAATTCGCCTGCCTCGCCGATTTTGATGGCACCGCTGCCGACGATCAGTACGGACTTGATTGTCTGGTCCCTCATCGACGGGTCACCCCTTGCATGAACTCATCGAACAGGAATCTCGTGTCATACGGCCCTGGCGCACTCTCCGGATGCCACTGGACGCCAAAGACTCGGCCGCTGCGATGCCGAATGCCTTCAATCGTCTTATCGTTAGCGTTCAGGTGACTCGGCTCAAGCCCTGTCCCATCCAAGGATCCAGACTTGATTGCGTAGCCATGGTTTTGCGTAGTGATGAAGCACCTTCCAGACTTGAGATCTAGGCAGGGATGATTCACGGCTCGATGACCGAACTTCAGCTTGTACGTCTCTGCTCCCGCAGCGAGTGCTAGAATCTGAGTCCCAAGGCATATCCCCATTATCGGGAGGTCGGTCTCCATCAATCCCTTCGTTGAATCGATCGTGTCCGTGCACTTGCTCGGATCTCCAGGTCCGTTGCTAATGACAACACCTGACGGCTCGTAATCGAGTATCTTATCGGCTGAGTAATTGTATGGAACACGTATCACCGTTGCCCCGATTCCCAGGAGGTTTCTTAGAATCCCATATTTCGTTCCACAGTCCACAAGGACAACCACTGGCGCGCTAGGTCCACTCTCGTAAGATACCGGTTCGGACGCTGTTACTCTTCCTACTAGGTCCAATTGATTCGGATCTTCGAGTCTAGATATCTCACGCTTGATCTGGTCCCTGTCAGGTTCGGAACTTGAAACCTTCAAGAATCCAAGCATTGTCCCGTTGACCCTGAGCTTCTTTGTGATGCTGCGTGTGTCGATTCCTTGTATTCCGGGGACGTGTTCTTTCTCCAGCCATTCATTCAACGGCATCCCCGAGGCCCAGTGACTGGGAGACGATAGAGTGTGAACCGCGTAGCCCTTGACCTTTATCGAGTCCGACTCAAAGTGCAAGGGCAACCCGTGCTTGTCTTGGATCGAATGTTTCGGGACACCATAGGACCCTATGATCGGGTAGGTCATCACAACGATCTGGTCGTAGTATGAAGGATCAGTCAGTAGTTCTGGATAGCCGAACATTGAAGTGTTGAAAACCACTTCGCCCGTGACTTGGGTTTCTGCTCCGAAGCCACGCCCGTAAAGGATCGTCCCATCTTCGAGGGCGAGGACGGCGTGCTTCCCGTTTTCTTCCAATTCTGCCCTCTCACAGCCCTCTCAGCGATGCCTGTATAGGGTCGCGACGATCAAATCTTCACGCCGGGGTCTTCTTTGACGGTTCTTAATACTATTATTGTCTCAGTTCCGGCAACGCCCTCGACCATGCCAATCCTGTCGATAACCTTGCTCAACTCGTCAGTATTGGCGGCTCGGACTTTGATGATGGAAGAGTATTGTCCTGTAACATCGTATATCTCATAAACATCGTCAATTTTCTTCAAACCATCAAGCATACCCGGAAAGCTTCTCGGCATCGCTCTCACCAAAATGATTGCAGTCAGAGACTTTCCAACTGCTTTCGCGTCGACGATTGCGAAGAAGCCTCGTATCGCTCCTTTCTCCTGAAGTTTCTTCACGCGAACGAATACCGTCGCTTCACTTACGCCAATCTCGTCGGCTATCTTCTTGAACGATGCTCGAGCATCCTTCTGCAACCGCCTCAATATTCCGCGATCAGTATCATCAAGCTCCGAAGAATCTACGGCATCCAAAACAGACTCAGGTTCTAACCGAGCCGCTTTCTCCAGGGGCAACGCTTCCATCATTGCACCAATAATCCTTATTAAGGATTCCATAACCAAGCCCAAGCAACAAATACGGTATCATTAAGGAAGAGTACATTTTCGTGAGTCAAAAAATAGTCTTAGCCTACTCGGGAGGCCTCGACACCTCAGTAGCAATTCACTGGATGCGAGAAAAATATGGCGTCGATATCGTAACCCTAACTCTAGACGTTGGCCAGGCAGACGATCTCGTCCAAATTGCAACCAAATCCAAAGACGTTGGCGCAGTTAGCCATCACACCCTCGACGTGAAGAGAGAGTTCGTCGAAGACTACGTCTTCCCGTCAATCAAAGCCAACGGATTATACGAGTGGAAATATCCAGTGAGCACGGCCTTGGCTCGACCCCTCATCGCTCGCAAACTTGTCGATCTCGCCCACAAAGAAGGAGCCGTCGGTGTAGCCCATGGATGTACAGGAAAGGGCAACGACCAGGTGAGATTCGAGGTTGCGGTCAAGTCCTACGATCCTGCACTGAAGATCATTGCACCCGCTAGAGAATGGAACCTCTCAAGAGAGGAAGAGATTCAATACGCGGAGGAACACGGAATACCTGTTCCAGTAGATCTTGGGAACCCTTACAGTGTCGACCAAAATCTTTGGGGTCGATCCATAGAATGTGGCGAACTAGAGAATCCAGAAACTGAGCCTCCTCCAGAAGTTTACGAGTGGACAAGCCCTCCAGAAAAAACTCCCGACAAGCCTGAGTATGTTAAGATAGAATTCGATAACGGAGTCCCCGTCGCACTTAACGGCAAACGCGCTGGACCAGTAGAGATCATCAGAGAGCTCAACTTCATCGGCGGAAAACATGGTGTGGGCCGGATCGATCACATTGAGGATCGATTAGTAGGGATAAAATCGCGTGAAGTCTACGAGTGCCCTGCCGCAACCATACTCATCGAGGCTCACAGAGAACTAGAGAAAACTGTCCTAACACGCCACGAACTATCCTTCAAACACTACGTAGACAAGGAATGGGCTCAGCTAGTCTACACAGGCCTCTGGAACGACCCACTAAGGGAAGCTCTCGACGCATTCATCGAAAAAACCCAAGAACGTGTCGTCGGACAGGTACGGTTGAAAATTTTCAAGGGAACAGTGCAAGTGGTCGGGAGAAACTCACCACTGTCATTGTACGAGAGTAACCTCGCGACTTACACTTCAGCCAGCACATTCGACCAGTCCTGGTCTAACGGCTTCATAGAAATATGGGCAATGCCAACAGTGCTTGCAAACGCGCAGAAGCGACTGGCCCAGTCCAAGTTTTTGTCGAGGCCACAGGAAAAAGCCCAAACGGCATAGCAAGACAAGTTGCAAGCGAGAAAATTTTGACTCTGACAAGATAGGAGGTGACACTTTGTCCAGTGAGAAATGTCCAGACTGTGAAGCTATTGTCTCCGTCCCAGACGACGCGGTGAACGGTGAGATAGTGTCGTGCCCAGACTGCGGGCTCGACCTTGAGATAGCCCTTGCAGGCCAAGAACGCACGGTCAAACCAGTCGTCCTTGAAAAGGAGGACTGGGGAGAGTGACCACCAGCATAGGTCTCGTCTACGATCAGATCAGACCTGACGAGAGGATGCTCATCGACGCCGCCAAAAGAGAACAGGTTGACCTCAAGCTCTACGACACAAACACAACGCCCTTCCCAGTCACCGGCTTCCCCAACAGATTCGAGATTACAAACGTCATCCTACAAAGATGCATATCCTACTTCCGAGGCCTCCATGTTACCGCGACCCTCGAATCGAGCGGAGTCCTTGTTGTAAACTCATTCGAGGCACTCTCAACAGCCGGCAACAAACTCCTCGCCTCGATCAGGCTTGCAAACTCAGGGATTCCTACTCCAAAGACATTCTTGGCGTTCACGGAAGAATCGGCCATACAAGCATTGGACAAGCTTGGCTATCCTGCAGTGATCAAACCGGTAGTGGGAAGCTGGGGACGCCTTGTCACTCTTCTCAAAGATCAGGAAATGGCCAAGTCAATAATCGAATCCAGAGAGTACCTACACCCTATCCAGCAGGTGTACTATCTTCAAGAAAAAATTGACCGGCCAGGACGAGACATTAGAGCATTCGTCATAGGAGATCATGTTGTAGCGGCAATGTACAGGTACGCTACCGATTCCGAATGGAGAACTAATGCAGCCTTAGGAGGACGCGTTGAGAACTGTCCAGTCACCCCAGAGATCGAGGAATTCAGTGTTCGTGCCGCGAAATCGATGGGCGGAGGAGTATTTGGAGTTGATCTAATGGAAAGTAAGAATGGACTGGTCGTACATGAGGTGAATCACACTACCGAATTCAAAGCAACAGTCAAGGCTACAGGAATTGACATTCCAAGTCTACTCATCAAATACGCTGTGGGAATGACGAGAAGATAGAGTTGAAGGTCTCAATTCTCGGAGGTTCAGGATACGCAGGTGGAGAATTACTTCGCCTCTTGATCAACCATCCAGACTGCAAGATCACTCGCGTAACATCACAACGATTCGCCGGAGAGCCATTGTACAGAGTTCACCCCAACCTCAGAGGAAGAACAAACCTGCGATTCGACGACAAGAGTTTGGCAACACACAATGACAATGATCTAGTCTTCACTGCGCTCCCGCACGGGAAATCAGCTGGCCTAGTACCGCAGCTTCTCGACCAAGGAACCAAGATAGTGGACCTGGCAGCAGATTTCCGGTTGAAGAATCCAGAAGCATACCCAGAGTACTATCATACAAAGCACGAGCATCCCGAATTGCTGGAGAAAGCAGTTTATGGTCTGCCCGAAATACACAGGGAAGACATCCGCAATGCCAAGCTGGTAGCGGTTCCGG
>Ga0209157_1004539_pt1 | contig 10339 bp, 12 predicted proteins | sample GraSoiAngelo_135_FD_185892 | JGI IMG/M metagenome (GOLD analysis project Ga0209157, IMG submission 185892) | Grasslands soil microbial communities from the Angelo Coastal Reserve, California, USA - 14_0929_05_40cm (SPAdes) (version 2) | ecosystem: Environmental > Terrestrial > Soil > Grasslands ...
AAGCATGAGGTCGATCCGTCCCGCGAGGAGCTGCATCTCCATCGTAAGGGCGGTATCGCCGCAGTGATAGACGGTCTTCCCGCCGATCGTCACGACCAGGCCGCAGGGATTCGTCGTGTACTTCCCGGTTGCATCGCCCCCGACCTGGCCACCATGGAACGCGGGAACGAGCTTCACCTTCCCGAAGGGAAACTCATGTGCTCCGCCGATGTGCATGGCGTGGCTGGTCGCGCCCTTGTCGCCGCAGAACTGAGCGAGCTCGAACGTGGCGACGATCGTCGCGCGGTCGCGCTTCGACAGCGAAATCGCGTCGCCGAGGTGATCGCCATGGCCATGGGAGAGGAGGATGGCGTCCAGGCGGGGCAGCTTGTCGGGGCCGATGTCTGCGGCGGGATTACCAGTAAGGAAGGGATCGGTGATGACGCGTTTGCCGTCTCGCTCTAAGACGAAACAGGCGTGTCCGTGGAATGTCGCTTTCACTCGCCGATATGCTTCGCGTACGCATCCGCGCGCAGCAGCCCCTCCAATTCTTTGGGGTTCTTGATCTTCACCTTGATCATCCAGCCCTTGCCGTAGGGGTCGCGGTTCACCAGGGCGGGGTCCTGCTCTAACGCCTTGTTGGTCTCGACGATCGTGCCCGCCAATGGGGAGTAGAGCTCTGAGACGGCCTTTACGGCCTCGATCGTCCCGAAGACCGCGCGCTGGCCGAACGACGCGGCGGGCTTGGGAAGCTCTACGAATACGACGTCGCCCAGCTCGCCCTGGGCGTAGTCGGTGATCCCGACCTCGACGACTTGGTGATCGTCACTCTCCCGCACCCACTCGTGATCTTCGGTATAGCGGAGGTCTTTGGGGACACTCGACATGGGTGCGGAGCCTACAACAGGTCTGCTCGGGGCGCCAGTCCTGCGCCATCTTCTTCACTGAGCGCGACGCGCTCGTGGCCCCAAGGGCGTAGATCCAAACGCACGGCGACGGGATCGGGATCGGGGGAGAGATGGTACAAGCGGCACGGCCGTGGTGGCACCGCCGCTTCCCAGGCGTCGCGTGCGCCATCGATCGCCGCATCTGTCGCCACAATCGAAAGCGGTGTGCCCGCGCGCAGGGTCTTCGCCAATCCCTTGACCGTCGTACGTTCTACTTGCATGCCCGCGTCGCTGTAGCGCCGCTCGATCGCGTGCAGCACCGGCGCGCTGTCTCTCGCGTCGGTCGCACACAGGACGAGCGCCTGCCCCGGCGCTTCCGATTTGAGCCCCGACCGGGCAGCGCGTTTGCGCAAGTCTGCGAACACGCGCTTCGCCTGTTTCTCGAGCTCGGCAAGTGAGCCGGCGTTCTCGATGACGTACTGACTCTGCGCCCGTTTGCGCGCGGCCGACATCTGGGCCGCGATCATGCGGTCGGCATCCTGATTCGAGAGACCACGCAGCGTGCGCAGCCGGGTGCGCCGCACCGGTACCGGAGCATCGACCAGGACGACGGCGTCGAACTGCGTCGGATCGAGCGCCTCGAACAGCAGCGGGATGTCGTTCACGACAATCGCATCACCGCGCTCGCCGGCCGCGCTCTGGAGCTCCAGGCGGCGTTGCTGCACGGCGGGATGCACGATGGCGTTCAGCGCGGTCAGCGCCAGGTCGTCGCCCATGACCTTGCCGCGCAACGCGGCGCGATCGAGCGTGCCGTCGGACGCCAACACGTCCGTGCCGAATCGTCCCGCAATCGCCGCGAGGACCGCGCTCCCGGGCGCTTGCGCTTCGCGAACGAGCGCATCGGCGTCGATGATCGTGGCTCCCCATTTTCGGAAGAGGTCGACGACGGTCGATTTGCCGGCGGCGATGTTGCCGGTGAGAGCTACGTTAAGCACGGGAAACGTGATACGGGAAGCGGGACACGGAAATGCGCCACGTTTCCCGTTTCCCGTATCTCGTTTCCCGATTACAGCAATGCAGTTTGATCTTCATCTTGTCTGGGAACGCGATGACAATGCCGGCACCGCGCCTCGTACGACTCGCGACCTCCCACCATGATCGTCGGACTATTCCAGGGAGCCGGCTTGTCGTTGACGAGCCGTTGATTGCGCGTCGCGGGACCGCCGCAGACGACGCAGATGGCCTGAAACTTGTCCACGACCTCAGCGATGCACATGAGCGTCGGCATGGGGCCGAAAGGAAGTCCGCGAAAATCGACGTCCGTCCCCGCCAGGATCACGCGCACGCCCCGATCGGCGAGACGGTTGGAGAGATCGATGATGCCGTCGTCGATTTCCTCGGCGGAATCGACGGGCTCCGCTTCTACGGTGACGCCATCGTGAGAGGAGATGGAGTAGAGTCCGGCGTAGCGTGCATCTAGGTGAGACTTAAAGACTTGCACCTGCTTCTTGGCGATCACCGCGCGGCGCACGCGGCGGATCAATTCTTCCGATTTGCCGCTGAACATCACGCCGGCGATGACTTCGATCCATCCCGGTCGGCCCGCTTGCTGGAACATGGGCCCTCACGTTACACGACCCCGGGGGGTCGCGGAAGTGTAGATATCTTGCGGTTTTTTGGGGGATATCCCATAGTAACGCAGTGTTCATGCGGGTTTTCGCCCCGCGCCCTGCGAAAGGGGCGGATTTTCAAGGACTTTCTCGGCCCCTCTACCCCCACAAGGAGATTGCAGTGAACAAGGCTGAACTCACCGCCGCGCTGGCGATGCGCACCAAGATGTCGAAGGCCGATGCAACGCGCACGATCGACGCGCTCTTCGACGACAAGGGCATCATTGCCGGCGAGTTGAAGAAGGGCTCGAAGGTGCAGATCACGGGCTTCGGCAACTTCGAAGCGCGCAAGCGCGCGGCCCGGATGGGACGGAATCCCAAGACGGGCGGCGTCATTCAGATCAAAGCATCGATCGCGCCCGCGTTCCGCGCGGGGAAGCAGCTCAAGATGGTGGTGAATAACAAGAAATAAGCGCGCTCATCCCCGATCGGGCCGTGCCGTAACCCGGCGTCCGCGGATCGAGACGCCAGAGAGACGCCGCACGGCCTGATCAACACTAGGCGGCGCGACTTCGACTAACGAAAACGTCTCGCGCACATCGATCTTGCCGATCTGACCCTTCTGTAAGCCCGCCTCCTTGATCAACGCCCCGACGAGATCCTTCGCGCTCGCGCGATCTTTCGTTCCTACCGTCACGAAGATCTTCATCCACGCTGTCCCCGGCTCTGCTTCGCGGGGTTGAATGTTGCCGGCGGAGGGCTGGCGGCTGATAGCCAGTAACGCCGCCGCCACCATCGCCGGATCATGCTCCTCGAAGAGCGGCGCCAGGGCCGCAAGCTCCGCATCGAGATCGCCAGAAAGCCGCTCGGTGATCTGAGCGCGCAGCTTGCTGCTCCGATCTTGAGCGCGATCCGCGCCCGAAGGTAGCGACAATGGCGTGAGTGCCGCGATCGACCGGAGATAGGGCAGTTGCGACGCGAGCGCGAGCACGACGGGCTGCGGAGCAATCGCGATCAAAGCCTGCAGCTCCTCGCGCGTCGGCAACGTTGTCGCGACGACCACGTCCACATCTTTGGGCGCGGCGATCTCGCCACCTGCCCAAACGTAGGGTTTCGTGGCCCGCACCGCGTCGAGCGCATCGCGCAGCGCCGCTCGGCGGCGCGACGCCGCGATTACTGCGAAGCGTGCTGAACCCACCGGCCCAAGTGGCTTCCCGTCGGGATCGAGCGGGAGATTCCCGACCACTTCAGCCCGACGAGCATGCCGTTCGAGAAAGTCTGCGAGAGCCGGCGGATTCCAGCTCAAGACGATGCGCCGTGCATTGGGCGCTTCGGCGAGCAGCGGGTCGAGCTCGCCCCCGAAACCTTCGGGCCAGCCGATGACGAGCGCTTCGAGCGTGTCGAGCTTGAGGGCCGAGCGAGCGACCAGTGCGGCGAGGTCGGCGGGAGAGCCGGCGAGGAGCCCGATCCGCCCGTCTTTAAGTAGGGCGGCGGTTCGCGTGAGGCCCGTGACGGCATGAGCGCGGTACTCGGCGGGCGCGACGTCGGCCCAATGCGTCGCCTGCTCGTGGTCGGCGCAGACAACGATCACATTCCGGTCGATCAGCTCCCAGACCCGCTCCATGCGCTCAACGGCAGGCGGGCTCACTAGCACCACGTGCCGACTCCGTTCGGCCTTCACACGAACCTCGATTGTCAAAGGGTGCTAGTTTCTTCTGTCGTGAAAGCTAACGATCTGCTCCTGTTCTTTCTATTCATCGCTCCACTGCATGGACAAACGCGTCCGCGCGCGCGAGACCTCGGCATCACCGTAGGCTCCATTCCCACCGGCCCGCTCAACGCCATCACCGACGTCGCCGGCGTCCGGGTCGGGCATACCACGATCGCGCGCGGTGACTCGATCAATACCGGCATCACGGCAATCCTCCCCCACGGCGGCAATCCATTTCGCGACAAGGTGCCCGCGGCGATCGTCGTCGGAAACGGATTTGGCAAACTCGCCGGCTCGACCCAGGTCAATGAGCTCGGTGAGCTCGAATCGCCGATCGTGCTGACCTGTACGCTCTGCGTGCCGCGCGCGGCCGACGCGGTGCTGACCTGGCTGCTGAATCTTCCCGGCAACGAAGACGTGCGCTCCGCCAACCCGGTCGTCGCCGAGACCAACGACGGCTATTTGAATAACATCCGCGCGCGTCCGATCACTGAGGCCGACGTGTTGCACGCGATCAATGGCGCGGCGGCGGGGCCGGTCGCGGAGGGGGCCGTCGGGGCCGGGCGGGGAACCGTCGCCTTTGGCTGGAAGGGCGGCATTGGGACGTCGAGCCGGAAGCTGGGTGCTGAATCGGGTGGGTGGACGGTCGGTGTGCTCGTGCAGACCAACTTCGGCGGAGACCTGTTGATTGCCGGCGTGCCTGTTGGACGGGAGCTGCGGGACACGGGACACGGGACACGTGGTTCGCCTGACGGATCAATTATCATGGTCGTCGCGACCGACGCGCCGCTCGATCACCTACGTTTGGAGCGACTGGCGCGTCGCGCGTTGACCGGACTCGCGCGCACGGGCAGCTCGATGAGCAACGGCAGCGGCGACTACGTCATTGCCTTCTCGACTCGCCGTCCTTCACTAACCGCCCAACCGCCGAACCGCCTAACCGACACTCTGGAAGTCGTCCGCAACGATGTGATGTCGGGATTGTTCCAGGCAACCATCGATGCCACCGAAGAAGCGATCTACAATTCCTTGTTGCGCGCGGAGACGGTGCGGGGCTATCGTGGCGTTGTGCGTGCCCTCCCCATCGACTCGACTGGCATGATCCTCAAGCGCTACGGAGCGATTCCCCGATGATCGAAGGTCTGTCGCCCAACCTGCAGCACCTCGAGACCTCCGCCACGATCGCCATCTCCGCTGAAGCCAAACGCCGCAAGGCTGCCGGCGAAGACGTCGTCGACCTCGGTGCGGGCGAGCCCGATTTCCCGACGCCGCCGATTCCGGCGGAGGCCGGCATTCGCGCGATCAAGGACGGGAAGACGCACTACCCGGCGAACGAGGGGATTCTGGAGCTGCGCGCCGCTGCCGCAACGCACCTCTCGCTGCTGTCGGGCGGCCGGCCCGTGAACGCCGATCACATCGTCGTGTCGAACGGTTCCAAGCAATCGCTGTTCAACGCGTGCTTCACGCTCTTCGGCCCCGGCGACGTCGTGGCGATTCCGTCGCCGGCCTGGGTCTCCTATCCGCAGATCGTGCATCTCGCGCGCGCCCGCCCCGTCATGATCGCGGGCGACCCGGAATGGAGCCTCAAGGCGAGCGTGAAAGACCTGGAGCGCATGCTGCCCGGCGCGACGGGCCTGATTCTGTGCTCGCCGTGCAATCCTACCGGCGCGGTGTACACGCACGCCGAGATTCGCGCGATCGCGCAGTGGGCGAAGGCGAAGAAGGTCTGGGTGATTGCGGACGAGATCTATCGGCGGATTCACTATGGGACCGGACCGTCGCCGTCATTCCTCGATCTCCCCGACGACTTGCTCGAGCGCGTCGTGGTCATTTACGGCGTCAGCAAGGCGTACGCGATGACGGGGTGGCGCATTGGACTCGCGCTCGCGCCGGCCAAGGTGGCGAAAGCGATGGCGGCGCTACAGTCGCATACGACGACGGGCGCGAATCACCCCGCGCAGTTCGCCGCCGCGACGGCACTCGCCGATGAGCGCCTGGAGCAAGACGTCACCCGCATGGTCGCCGAATTTCGCAAGCGCCGGGACCTCGTGGTCGCGCGCTTCCGGCAGGATCTGCCCGGCGTCGAATTCGTCGATCCGCTTGGCGCCTTCTATTTCTTCTTCAGGGTGGATTCGTTCGGGAAGATTTCCGGGACGGACTTCTGCACTCGACTGATCACGCAAACGGGGGTCGCGTTGGTACCCGGCGCGGCATTTGGGGACGATAGGTGGGTCCGGCTCTCCTACGCGGCTTCAACTGACTCGATCAAGCAAGCCTTGGATCGGATTGTAGGCTTCGCAAGGAAGCTCGGCGACTAGAGCTTCGCCGGTCGGTGCGACAGCACTTCGACTCCCTTGTCCGTCATCAAGCAGTCGTCCTCGATCCGCACGCCGAACTTGCCGAGCTGGTAGATCCCGGGCTCGATGGTGAAGGTCATCCCGTTCTCCATCCGGGTCTCGTTGCCCTCCACCAGATAGGGTGGCTCGTGGCCATCCAGCCCGATCCCGTGGCCCAGGCGGTGCGTGAAGTACTGGCCGTAACCGCCGTCGGAGATCGTCTTTCGCGCCAGCCGATCGAGCTGCTGGCATTGGGTGGTGAACGGCTTGCCGGATTCCATCGCCGCGGTCTGCGCGTCGTGGACCAGGTTGTAGACCTTCTTGAACTCATCCGCCGGCGCGTCGCCGAACCAGATCGTGCGCGTGATGTCGGAGGTGTATCCCTCGATCCGCGAGCCGGCGTCGATCAACACCACCGTCTCGCGCGCCAGCTTCCCCGCGGACGGCCCGCCGTGGGGCAGGGCGCTGGAGGGGCCAAACTGCACGAGACCGCCCCCCGGCGAGCTACGGCTCGTCATTTCGCGGGACAGCAGCTCCGACACCTCGCGTTCCGTCATCCCGACCGCGAGCTGCGAGAACGTGGCCGCGATTGACGCTTCCGTGGCCGCGATGGCCCGCCGGATCAGATCGACTTCTTCGGGTCCTTTGATGATCCGCAGCCGCTCGGTCACGGGCGTGCCTTCGATAAAATCCCAACCGCCCATCTTGTCGATGAGACGCAGGTAGCTCTGGTAGGACGTGGTGGGCTCGATCGCGCCGGCGCCGTGACGGCGCGGCGGCTTCATCTCCTTGCCGACGGTCTTCACGACGTCCCACGGATTGTCTTGTTCCTCCCAGCCGCGGATGTCGGAGACGGCGCTGTTGCGCTTGATGCGCTCGACTTCGAACGAGGGACAAACGACGACGGGATTTCCCGCCGCGGGAAGCATCAAGAGGATCAGGCGCTCGCTGCGCCCGGGGTTATAGCCCGTGAAATACTGAAAATTCGTACTCGGCTCGGCGACGAGGAGGTCGAGCTTGCGACGCTTTAGTTCTTCCTGCAGCAACTCGATGCGGTGTGTGAAGACGGCCGGGCTGAGCGTGGGACTCTGTGAATGCGAAAGGTGAAATGCGGAATGCGAAATAGGCTCGCCCCCAATTGCCGTGCCGACCGCGACCGCCCCGGCCACCGTTAAGAACTCGCGTCGCTCCATCGTGCAGCTATATTACGCAGCCTCTCTTCGCGCTGGAAGGCGCATAAGCGCATGCATTTCGAAGCACGCATCGAGCCGTTGAACGGAAAACTCCCGAAGGTTTCCTACCGCTGGGACCCGGAAACCGACATCCTGACGGTCGCCTGCAAAGGGGTGCCGAAAGGGAACGGCATGAACGGCACCGTGGACCTCGAAGGGGGAGACGGCTCGTTCGTTGTGATCGACGTGGCCGGCGGCGCGCTGCGCGGCGTGGACGTCGTGACCTGGCCCGACGATGTCCGCACCGTTGCTTCCCTCGTAGCGCCCGAGCCGACGAAAGAAGGATCGGTCACCTTCCCCAACCGGCGCTCGCAGCCCGGTGTGGCGGCCGTGGAAGTGGACACACCTCTGACAGTCGACAAGAATCAATCGGAGTCCGTGTTCCATATTCGCGTGGGCCGGCACCGGCCGACGACCATCGTACGGGTCGCGGATCACTTGCTCGTGGAGGTCGATAAGCAATCGAGAATCGCCGGACTGTGGCTCTTGGAGGTGCCCCCCTTCCCGAACGTCGAAGCTACGGCGTAGTGGACGAGCCCCCCGAGCCCGCCCGGTTCGAGCGCTACGTCACCGAGCTGTTCGCCGCTGAAGACCCGATTCTCTCCAACATCCGCGCCCGCCACGCCGCGGAAAATCTGCCGACCATCAATGTCTCACCAGAAGAAGGAAAGCTGCTCCATCTCTTGCTCCTCACGATCGGGGCGACGAATGTGCTGGAGATCGGCTCGCTCGGGGGGTACAGCGGCGTGTGGTTGGCACGCGCGCTACCGGCGACCGGGAAGCTGATCACGATCGAGAAAGATCCGCGCCACGCCACGATCGCCCGTGAAGCCTTCGCGTCCGCGGGGCTCTCGAAAAAAGTGCAATTGATCGAAGGCGCTGCGCTCGACGTCCTGCCGACGCTGGCGCCCGGATTCGACGCGGTGTTCATCGATGCCGATAAAGAGCCGCTGCCCAAGTATTTCGATTGGGGCATGCGCTTGCTGCGGCGCGGCGGGTTGCTGCTGTGCGACAACGCCTTCTTCCATGGGGCGGCGGTCGATCCGAACGATCGCTCCGGCCCGGCACTCGGCGTGCGGGCGTTCAACGCGCTCGCCGCGCGTGATCCCCGCCTCGTCGCGACGATCATTCCGGTGCGTGACGGTCTCGCCGTTGGTCTCAAAGTGCGGGATGGCGCATGACGTGGTGGCAGGCGCTCATCGACGCGGGCGCGGTACCCGTGGCGTTTGTGCCCAATCCGGCCGCAGCCCGTGGATCCAAAGACGAGACTGAACCCGCCGACCGCGCCGCCTTTGTGGAGGGAGCCGAGCTCGAGGCCCATCCCGTTCCTGACCGCGGCGGTGCGCGAATTCCTCCAGCAGTTTCGTTTCTAGCCGGCTTCGCGCGCTGGGGCGTGGTCGCTTGTGACGGCATCATTCAGGTCGTAGACGCCTATGTGGCCGCCGCCGTCCGCAGGCGAGATGGCCGCGGTGTGCTGCACACCACGTTCGAGCGCAACCGTGCTTTTGCTGTCGCCCCGCTCGAGCGGATGACTCCGGGGCTGCGGCAGGCGCTCGAGGCCTCCGTTTCCGACGTCGAACCGATCGATGGCGAGCTGGCGGGGCAACCGGCGCGGTACCTGGACACTGTCGAGACCGCGGTTCGACGCGTCCGTGCTGGACTCGAGCGTGAGCTCGCCGAGCAATGTATCGCCACACTCGGTGCCGAGGAGTGGCTGCTACTGGACGGCCTCCTGTCGCGCGACACCCGCGCGCGCTTGGCGTCATCAACAGCCACGGTACGCAGTTTCTCGAAGGGCGCGGACTTGAACGCGCGTTGACGCTGCCCGCCGGACATCGTACCAGCGTGTTCGCGGTGCGCGGCGGTCACACCCGCACCGAAGTGTATTCGTGGTACCTGCGTCTCTGGCCGTGGGAGGGCAACGACTTGCTGTACGGCTTGCTGCGCGTGGAAGCGCGACCCGATCCGGCGTCCGTCGCGCTGGCGTCGGAGCTGAGCGGCTGGCTCGTCGCCGAGCGCGCGCCGCTGGCGACGCCGGCTACACGCTGGGACCGGCTGTTGTATCCTTTACATAACGTGGAGGAATACCTGAAGGCGCGCGCGCCGCGCGATCTATCGAAAACTCGTCACCGGCTGCCGGTTGCCTCGTGATCGATAAGGCCAACCCGACACCAATCGGCCGAGTCGTGGCGACCGAGCTGAAGCCCGCAACCCCCCATCAATTCCACTTCTGGACCGCGACCGAAACGACGGTTGGGATTGGCGCGATCGTAAAGGTCCAGGGAGCAGGGAGCACGGAGCAGGGTGCAGGCCGGGTGGTATACGGCGTCGTGACGGATGGCTTCGCGTATTCGGATCTCGCGACCCCGTTACATGATGTCGTCGGCGCTGAAGGGGATCCCGCGCGCGCCGCCGATGCGCCGACGGCCCGGCAGGAGATCCGCTACTGGACCGCGGCCGTGCTGCGCCAGACCCCCGAAGAACCGCTGCAGCCGGTGCCGCTCGGCCAAGTGTTCCTCGCGGACGATGCGGACGTCGCGCAGGCGCTTCGTATGGACGCCTTCCTCTATTCGGCGACGCCCAC
>Ga0209157_1004548_pt1 | contig 10331 bp, 7 predicted proteins | sample GraSoiAngelo_135_FD_185892 | JGI IMG/M metagenome (GOLD analysis project Ga0209157, IMG submission 185892) | Grasslands soil microbial communities from the Angelo Coastal Reserve, California, USA - 14_0929_05_40cm (SPAdes) (version 2) | ecosystem: Environmental > Terrestrial > Soil > Grasslands ...
ATGGAGGGAAACACGCACGTTTCCGACTCCATACCGGGACCCAGATTCAGCTGGCACTTTTCGACCTCTTGTTACCGAGTATTGGAAGGTCTTCTGCCTATCGAGATACTTTGACTTTCAGCCTGGCGCATAGTTCTCGATTATTTCCCTCGTTCAGGCTGAAGCGTTCCTCGAACCGTTGTAAGGGTCCGCCCGTTAGAAGGGTTAAGTTCGCGGTGCATGAGGGTCTGATAGAGGGAAATTGGTGGAATCCACTTCTCAAGCCAGTGTTGTTGTGAATTGTCCCGCCTGCAACGTGGCGATGGAAGATATGGGTGACATTCCGTTTAGGACTGGCGGCACAAGGGGAGCTTGGAAATTGCTCCTCGGCGAATGGGCAGAAGTCGGTGAAGGTCTCCTCAACCTCGACGCCTATGTCTGCCGGACATGCGGGAGGGTTCAGCTTTTCGCAGACCGGCAAACTAGAGACTCTCTCTAGTCTCAGGGCCTCCGAAGAGTAGACAAATAATGGAATGAGCCCTCTTCTGTGGCGATGGCCAAGTCTGGGACGATTCAGGAGGCTGTGAAGGGATCCTATGCTTCCCTGGCTAAGAGTGCTGACCAGAAATCTTGCGATTCTTTGCAAACGGAGAAGCTCGTGAAATATGGCTACTCGTCTGAAGAGTTGCAAACCCTCCCGGAATCGGTCGTCACATTGGCCGATGGCTGTGGAAGCCCCACAGCGCTTGCAACGATCAGAGAAGGTGATACAGTACTGGATATGGGCTCGGGAGGCGGAGTTGATGTGTTCCTCGCAAGTCGGAAGGTTGGACCGAACGGGAGGGTTATCGGGTTGGACATGACACCCGACATGGTCAGCTGGGCGCAGGCTAACGCTGTCAAGTTGAACGCGGCAAATGTCGAGTTCAAACTGGGCCAGATTGAGAATATTCCGTTGGACGCGGAGAGTGTAGATGTGATAATGAGCAATTGCGTGATCTGCCTAAGCACTGACAAGGAGCAGGTCTTCCAGGAGATGTTCAGAGTTCTTCGACCCGGTGGAAGACTGGCAATAGCTGACGAAGTTGCTTTGCGAGTCTTTTCCGAAGAGGAGAAAGCCGACCCGAGTAAATGGTGCAGCTGCATAACAGGGGCCGTGACCGAGGGCGTTTATGCTGGAATGCTAGAGAACGTGGGCTTCGAAGAGGTCTATGTGAAACAGTTGCGCAAGCCCGGAGAATCCACTTCAGGAGTCTTCAGTGCATTCATAAGCGGAATCAAACCCGCCAAGAACAGATCACAATAGAAAATACCGAAGCAGAGATGAATGGGGACTTGCCTTCGCGGACCTAAGCTGTTAGGTCCTACTGGGTGAAGTTCTCCTCTTCCAAACGACCACGCCGATTCCACTAGCCCCGGCAGCTACTATGATGCCTATCAAGCCATAGAAGATGGTTGGGTCAAAGCCGAGAATCTTCGACGCTCCCTGCGGAGTGGGGTTCGACGGGATGATAACAGTCAGCGTTACGTTCGCCGTGTGGGACTTGGAACCGCTGATCCCGGTCACGGTCATCGTGTAGGTTCCAGCGCTGGTGCTCAGGGGTGTCCCTGGGTCCGCGCTTAGATTTAGGGTGATGGTCTGAGCTTGGCCTCCGTAGGAGCCTAGTGTGACAGACGCTGGGGTCAGAGAGGCTCGGGGACCCGATGGATGAACGGCCGCTGACAGGGAAACTGTCCCTGCAAAGCCATTCAGAGCGGTTAGGGTGACACTTGTGGTTCCTGAGGAGCCTTGCTCGATGCTCACCGAGTCTGGAGATGCAGAAATTGAAAAGTCAGGTGTCATGGAGGGCACGGTGACGGTGACTTGAATGGTTGCTGAGTTGGTTTTCGAGAAGGCTGTTCCGGTAATTGTCACCGTGTAGCCTCCCGCTGTCGAGGAGTTGAGAGTACAGGTGGAAGTGGAAGTGCTGCCAGCGGTCAGAGCAGCTGGCATAGTGCATGAAACATCTAGGCCGGTGGAGGGCGATACAATTGTCGCCAGAGCTACAGTTCCAGTAAAACCGTAGAGGCTGGTAAGGGTCACCGTGAAAGAGTTCGTCGAGCCCGAGACGAAACTCACAGGGCCACTGGTTGAGATTGCAAAGCTAGGTCCGGGCGCGGATACGTTCAGAAATAGGATGGCGGTCGAAGAAAGCGAGCCACTATCACCCTCCACCTCTACAAAGTAGAACCCTGGAGGCTGGTAAACCGACACGGATACGACTAGTGTGGAAGTAGAGGATCCGCCAGGGGTTAGGTTTGCAGTATCAGGGGTTACGGTTGCTGATACGCCAGGGGCACAGTGCAGCGATAGACCAACAGTTCCGGAGAACTCGTAGAGGCTAGTCACGTAGATGGTGGAGGTGTCGGACGACCCTGCGGGGAGTGTAAGGGAGTCGGGACTGGTGGTGAGGTTAAAAAGTGGTCCAGGCACGTTCACATAAACGATTGTGAGATTGCTCGCATACGTTGCAGCCCCTTCCACATACACAACGTAGGGGCCACTGGGGAATCCCGGCGGAACCGACACGTCCAGCCTAGACGTTTTAGGCACACCTGGGTCAAGAACATGAATCGGAGGGGTCACGGTTGCGGTCCATCCGGATGTCGAAGGACGAGCGGTCATAGTTACCGTATCTGAGAGGCCGTTCAGACTGGACACAGTAATGTTGGAATGGGCTGAGGTACCTGCTGGTATTACTAGGTCCATAGGGCTCGCGGAGATTTCGAAACCGGGCCCAATGACCATGACCGTGATCGAAGTTTGCTCCGATAAGCTCCCGCTCGTGCCATATATCGCTGCGATGTAGCGTCCCGGGGGCGTGCTGGTTGTTGAGTTGACCTTTAACGTCGAGGAAGCCGACCTGCCTAAGGTGACACTCGTCCTACTCAAAGAAGTGGCAAGATTCGAACCATAGACGGTGTCTGAGAGCGTCACAGTCCCTGTGAAGCCGTAGCGGCTGGTAACATTCACCTTTGAAGAGCTGGAGGAGCCAGGTTCGAATGCGAGAACCGTCGGATTGGCGAAGATGCTAAAGCTGGGTTCTACAACGGTCACGATTATGGAATCCGAATGGGTAAGTGAGCCAGTGGTGCCTCTAACGGTGACATTGTAGTCTCTGAGAGTGGTGGAGGGCGATGCCGAAATTGTCACGTCAGAGCTTGCAGAGCCTCCAGCACTCAGAGTTACACTGGCTGAAGTCACGGTCACGGTGAGTCCTTGTGAGGAGACTGCATATGAGAGAGACACCGGGCCGCTGAGGCCGTTGAAGCTGGTCAACGTGACTTTCAGCATATCCGACCCGCCAATTGGTATGGTCACGGACGGTTCGCTTGCTGAGATGGTGAAATCAGGAAGAGGTGTGCAAGATGCCGATGGGGAAACTGCGTGAGAAGGTAGTACTAAGGTAGGGAAAAGTAGCAGGCAGAGGAGAGTTGCGGTTGCTAGAATTGCACAAGGACTTCTAGGCATGTTAGACTGAAGCGTCCTTGTGACAGTCACGAAGACGGTTTGCCCCCGCGCTGATTTAACCATTGTGGGTTTTGTAGAGACGGAAGCGATAGACGGAGCTTGGTTCGAAATAAGGGGAAACCCGTGGGAAGATTTCGGCACCCTCACTCTGGACTAGTTCAAGTGTGCTGCCGTTACTTTACTTTGAAGAAGGCTCCGTTGAGGCTCAGGAAGGCTGTGGTCCCGATTACGCAAGCATCCGGGGTAACGCACCGCATCGCCAATACACTGTAAGAATAGGTTCCGACTGACGAACTGGCTAGCGGGAAGAAGAACGTCGCGGTCACAGTCGTAGAATTGCCCGGGAAGAGGAAAACAACGTTGGAGGGGAGTTGAACCTCACCGCCTGGGCCAACTATGTCGAAGATGACTCCTCCAAAGCCAGGCCTCGTCGCGTTAGGGGCGAGTTGTATGTAGCCTTTCAGGTCGGTATGGTCTTGGCCCTTGCTAAGGTGCCGCACCCTCTGAACAACATCGGAATAAGGTGGGACGACGAGAATGGTCGGCGGCAAATTGAATACGCCGTTGTTCACGACAATATTGTCGACAGCTACGGGGACGCCATTCAAGAGCTGAATCACCTGGGGGCTTACGATGTTCAGCGGCGAGTCTTGGTCCGCGATGACTCGGAAGGTTACGTATAGTGCGACAACGGTACCGGAGCCGTCAATCGTACTGCCCCCGAGAAGGGTAACTGCGTACCGTACGCAGCCGGCCGCGTTATCGATGCCCGTCGCGATATTGAAGTGGCTTGTGCCCGCTACGATTGTAGTGGAATCGAAATCTACAGAAACCGCGTTTAGCGCTCCAGGGTTGTAGCACAGCGAGACATCGTATGCAAGGAGGTTGGGGACGCCGGATATGTCCACCTCATCTGTAAAGGATGATCCTATGCCTCCAGCGTTGAAAGTTGGGTTGACAGATAGAGTAGCGCTCGTCTGGGCTTGAGCAAGGAAAGGAGCTTCTGGAACCACACTCATGAGTGCAATGGCCACTATGAGGAAAGGTGAAAGGACCCTTCGAGACAAAGAATCTCAACTTTGATTGGACTACAACTCATATAAGAGTTAGTGAGCCCGAGGATGCTCTCAGTAGCTTCAGAAAGCTGTGGGTACAGGATAACTCAAAGCATGCATTTCTAGGACGAGGGTCAGGCTCGAATTAGGCGAGGAAACGAGAGAAGGTCAATAGCTAGGGAGACGGAAAGAGTGTAAAGGTCGAGACGCTGGCCAAGTAGTTCCTGAACGCATTAAGCAACTGTCGAGCGCATTTCTCCTGACCCTCTTGGTTCCACGCACTAAGGTGAAGGGGCTCACTTGACACCGTCTAGGTGACGCCGCTCTTGTTTTGATCTGAAGCCGAAGATACTCGATAGGGGGAAGAAGAACAGTGCGGCGACGTAGACTCCAAAACTAATGGCTGGGCTGATGAAGGAAAGGAGGATCGCTGTAGCGTAGATTATCATCCCTATCCTCCAGAGCAGGCTTATTCTTCCCATGATTCTCGCGTTCCAGCCGTCTGCCACAAACGCCTTGTTCCGTGCGGTGTAGGCTAGGATCGCCTGCATGGAGAGAGATATGCCAAATATGTTGGCCCCGTAGATTACGACGGGCAGTTGGACGAGAGGATATCTTCCCAGCAACGCCGTTGAGAACGGGATGAAGCCTACTGTGAGTAGGAAAGCGGCGTTGAGCCAAAGCAGCGGACGGTCTACGCTGGAGATGTAATGGAAAACGTTGTGATGGCTTATCCAAACAGTAATGAGGAGTAGGAAACTCATGACATAGCCGAGAATATTCGGTGCCAAGGCCTCAATGTCTACGAGAACCTCTGAGGCAAGTTGAGCGCTTGTAAGCGGGCCCGTTATGACGGGGACGCTGAGGGTGAGAACCAAAATAGTCATGACTGTCGCGAAGATACCATCGGTCAATGCTTCCAATCTAGCCTTACTGAGGCCTGGAATGCTCGAGTGGTCTGTAGCCATTCTGCAATCATTCCCGCGGATGCTGAAGGGTTGATAAAACGAGCTAGAACTTTTCAAGTCTCCGCTCGGAGGAGTTCACTACCACACCTCGGGGGATCGAGAGGATGATGTCGTGGACAAGCAACCGATGCTAGGCATGGGGCCAAGTCAACTTAAGCCTCGTGGATAATGTCATGAGAGTGAACGTCTATGTCAGGAAATGGCTTAAGGAGCGATAGGGTCTGGCTCTGGCATGAACATTGGCAATTTCGTTGTCGAAGTAATTATTGAAAACAAGCCTCTTGCCCGGGACCCTGAAGGCGAGACAATACACCGCAACCTTGTCCTGAAAGGAGGTTATTCTCAGGTTACAAGTGTCCGCGCCGGCAAGATATTACGCATGAACGTTGAAGCGTCCAGCGGCGACGACGCTCGCCAATTGGTTCAGAAAATGTGCGATGACTTGAGGATTTACAACCCGGCGGCCCACACCTGCTGGGTCAGAATAGTGGAGTGAGCATCATCATCCGATCGACTTCCAACGGCGCCCGTTTCAGGAGATGGGAAAGATCCTGACCCAGTTGGCGCCAAGTTCTGGCAATGTCAAAGATAACGTATAGGAAACTCAATCGTTTCCGAGAAGTTTTGAGTTGTAGATGTACCGAACAAGCTTCGGTACCACTCTGTAGATATTGCTGAAGCGTTCTAGTCAACGCATCTCCAAGAAAAGCCGGGTTCTCGCCAAAGGGTCGTATGGGAATTGTTGGTGGAAGAGGCTATCGGTCTAGGGGTTTTGTTCGTTCTTGCCTTCGGAAATGGAGCCAATGATGTAGGTAAGAGCATTACCGCTCTCATGCGAGACCCTGAGACTGCGGCCTTCCAACCCAGCTACAAACCCCTCGTCTGGGGAGGCTTCTTCAGCGGTCTGGGCAGCGCCTCCGCAATTCTGATCTCGGGCAGGCTGTTCTCCGTGTTTACCCCGCAAAGCATACTCCGCACATCGCCGGGCTCACCGTTCATCCTCGCAGCTCTCGCGGGCGCGGCTGCATGGATACTGCTCGGGACTCTTCTAAGAGTCCCCGTCTCTACAACCCATGCCATCGTGGGCGCAGTTGTGCTGGAGTCCGTCTACCTGTTCGGGTCGTCAAGCCTAGAATGGAACTTCCTATTGTGGCGGATACTGTTTCCGCTTGCCGCTGGCCCAATCGCAGCGCTCATAGGTGTCTATTTGCTTAGCCGCCTATCTCGGAGACGACAGGGAATTGAGTTGGAAGGTTCGAGCAGAGTCGGTATCGCACATTGGAGCTCAGCAGGTGCCGTTGCTTTCATTCTCATCGCCACCCCGGAACAATCAATCTGGCTACCCTACATAGTTGTCAGCGTTGCAGTCGTCGCCGGGTCCCTGGTCTGGGGCGACAGGGTTGCCAAGACCATAATCGGCCGAACCGCTCCCCTACACCATGGTCAGAGGTTGAAGGCTGACGCTGCTACTGCTGTTCTAGTTTCCGCGGGGGCCTACTTTGGAGACCCCTTCTCGACGACCCAGGTATCGGCAGCTACAGGGGGGACCGACAGAAAACAGGGGCATGTTCTGCGATCAGCAGTGAGAGGAATGGCGCTGCCTTGGGTGGTGACGCTGCCCGCGGCTGGGCTTCTCGCCATCGCGGCTTCCCTTATCGCAGCAAGGCTCTGGGGCTAGTGGACCGTCACGATGTCACCGAGCGTTTCAGTGTGTACTTTGGAGACCTGATTCTCTATAAGGAAACTTTCCGCCGGCGATGCTTCTTACGTCTCCCCCTAGAGAAGCCCCCTGACTCTACCTTTTCATCAGGTCTGACATCCAATAGCCACATCCATGAGAGGTCCTTCAACGTGGACCTCCCAGAGCCTGCTTGACCGTCTCGCCGCACTCCGTGCAAACGAGCAGTTTTCCAACGAACGTTCGGTCAGACCGGTATCTCACCTCGCGGGCAGTCGCTCTGTCGCAGGTGTCACACCAAGAAATCTGGTCTTGAGATTGCAAGTCCACCGGTATTGGTCTCGGGAAGAGATAATCTAGAGGTGGGGCCGAAACTAGGCGAAACTGTTCGTCGTATCCGAGAAGTCTATTCCTAAGCCCTCGCCTGGAGGGACGGAGGCTTTCTCCTTACCATGACAGTAGCAGCTCCGCTGAGGACGGCAACAGCGAGTACTCCTATCAGGATGTAGAAGAGGGTCGGGTCCAGCCCGAGAATGTTCGACGCCGCCTGCTGTGGAGGAGTTGTTGACGGGCTGGTCACCGTCACTGCTATGGTAGTTGTGTGGGATGTGGACCCGTTGGTCCCAGTCACGGTAACTGTGTACGGCCCAGTGCCAGTGCTGACCGGCACGGCGATCGTCAGCGTGCTGGCTCCTGATGCGCCTAGGGTGAGCGATGTTGGATTCAGAGAGGCCTGCGGACCTGATGGAGACACGACAACTGAAGTCGACACTATTCCGGTGAAGCCGTTGAGGCTGGTGAAGGTAATCGTCGAAGCAGCGTTGTCGCCTGCTTGAATCGACATTGAAGGTCTACTTGCGGAGATACTGAAATCGGGTGGCGGAGGCAGAGTGACCGTCACGGTCACTACGCTCGTTGTATGAGACAACGCGCCGCTCGTACCACTGACTGTTACGGTGTAAGTCCCTGCTGCTGTTGCGCTGAGTGTCAGGGTGGATGTGCCTGAGCCTATTACACTTGGCGGGTTCAGTGTAGCGGTTAGGCCGGCCGAGGGGTTCGCAGTGAGACTCACGTCGCCAATGAAACCGTCCTGAGACGTGACTGTGATGATCGATGTGCCCGAGGATCCTGTGATGATTGGTCCGACTGAGACCGGGCTTGCGTCTAAAGTGAAGTCTCCGAAGTTGAAGGTGACCGTTTTGGAATGTGAAGTAGAGCCGCTGGTGCCGGTGATTGTTACCGCGTAACTCCCTGCTGTGGTCGCACTGCAGGATAGCGTTGCTGTAGCCTGAGGTGGAATGGTGACAATGCTCGGCGCAATTGAGCCGCAGGTCAAACCCGTTGGGAGCGGAGTGTCGGACAGGGCAACATCGCCAGCGAAACCGTTCAGATCGATGAGAGTGATTGTTGAAGACGCCGAGTCGCCTATGTTAACGAGAGAGGGTGAGGAGGCGGTTATGCTGAAGTCTGGGACATTTGTGAAGCTGAAGGTGGCTGTGGCGCTGTGGGCCAACGAGCCGCTGGTACCGGTTACTGTTACTGGGTAGTCGCCTGCTGTAGTGGAAGAGCAAGACAGAACTGTTGTTCCAGAGCCAGTGACACTGAGTGGGACGAAAGGATCGCACGTTAGGCCGACTGGAGAGGAGTTGGAGAAATCAACCGTCCCTGCGAAACTGTTCAGGGCTGTAAGTGAGATTGTTGAGATAGCCGGCTGCCCTGCGGCAACGGGGTTAGGCGAGGAGGCAGTTATCGTGAAGTCCACGACGTTCACCGTGATCACGGCTGTTGTGTGAGCTAGAGCCCCGCTCGTCCCAGTGACTGTTACGGTGTAAGTCCCTGCAATAGGAGCGGTCACATCTAAGGTCGATGTGCCCGAGCCTCCTATAACGCTCGTGGGACTTAGGATTGCTGACAGACCTGGGGACGGTGCCGCGTTCAGGTCGATCGTGCCGATGAAACTATTGAGGGATGTTATACTGATGGTTCCAGTGCCATGTGCCCCGGGGTCGAGGGGACCCTTGATGGTCGGGCTGGCGGAGATGGTGAAATCGGGTGTTGGGCCTGGTCTTACGCTAACGTCAAGGAAGGTGGTGTGGGACAATGAACCGCTGTTACCTGTCACTGCAGCATGATGCGTACCGATAGGAGTCGCCCCGGTTGTCGAAATCGTGAGCGTTGAAGTGCCTGTTCCTCCAGAACTCAACAGCACCGTGTTAGGGCTAAAGGATGCGTCAAGACCTGCGACAGAGCCCGCATTAGCAGTCAAAGTCACAAGACCAGAGAACCCGTTCAGACTAGTCAGTGTGAATGTCGCGGTTCCGGACGAGCCTTGAACCACGTCTAGGGAGGAGACACTTCCAACTAGGCTGAAGTCGGACGTTGACACCGAAGTCACACTAACAGGCACAAAGGCGAAATGGGTACGAGAGCCGCTCGTGCCATTCACAAATACGTAGTACAGCCCCTCAGGAGTGTAGCTTGACACTGACACGTCGAGCTTGGATGAACCAGTTCCTCCTGCAGCGAGATGGACCGTGGGGGACGCGATTGTTGCAGAAACACCAGAGGCACATAGAAGCGACAGCGACACATCCCCTGAGAAGGCGTATACACTGGTCAGACTAATGGTCGAGCTGCCGGCTGAGCCCGCAGCTATGGTAAGGGTCTCGGGATTCGCGGTCATGTTAAAGTCGGGACCGGGCACAGTAACAAACACTGATGTTCCGTTGAACACAGACCCGCTGCTACCACTCACACCCACAAAGTAGGACCCTGGGGAGGTTCCGGCTGGAACGGATACGTCTAACGTTGAGGTTCCCGGTGTGCCTGGGCCCACGGTCACCGACGTAGGCGAAATAGAGGCAACCAAATCAAAAGAATCTGCTGTCAGTTCAACCGTCCCGCTGAACCCCTTGAGGCTCGATACTGTGATGCTTGAGGAGCCTGAGAACCCAGCTAGAATTGTCAAATCCATAGGATTGGCCTCGAGCGCGAAACCTGGCTCAGTAACTAAGATGTAGACAGAAGCGGTGTCATTGACGGGCCCGCTTGCACCGATAACTAGCACTGAATAGTAGCCGGGAAGTACTAATGGTGAAGTCGCATCAACCGTAAGGGTCACCGTTGGAGCGCCAGGCAGG
>Ga0209157_1004558_pt1 | contig 10322 bp, 6 predicted proteins | sample GraSoiAngelo_135_FD_185892 | JGI IMG/M metagenome (GOLD analysis project Ga0209157, IMG submission 185892) | Grasslands soil microbial communities from the Angelo Coastal Reserve, California, USA - 14_0929_05_40cm (SPAdes) (version 2) | ecosystem: Environmental > Terrestrial > Soil > Grasslands ...
CGCGGGGAGCGACACGAGCCACCTCGCCCTCTTCGGGTATGATCCGAAAGAGGTCTACACGGGCCGCGGTCCCTTCGAGGCGGCGGGCGTGGGAATCGAACTGGAGCCTGGCGACATCGCATTTCGCGGGAACTTCGCCTCCGCAGACGAAGATCACCGGCTAACCGACCGCCGCGCGGGACGAATCCGCGAGGGCACGGAGGACCTCGCGAAAGCGCTCGACGGCCTGAAACTCGGGAGGATCAAGACGATCGTCCGCGCGGGGACCGACCACCGGATCGCCGTGGTCCTACGGGGTCGCGGCCTCTCCCCCGAGGTCACCGATACGGATCCCCACGAGGCCGGGGAGACGATCCTGGAGTCGGAAGCGCGGAAGCCCGAGGCGAAGGCGACCGCGAAGGCCGTGAACGCGTTCACGAAACAAGCGTACAAGGTGCTGAAGGACCATCCGGTCAATCGCGCTCGCGTGGCGAAAGGCGAACCCCCCGCGAACACGGTTGTCCTCCGCGGGGCCGGCGTGTATCCTGAGCTCGTGCCCATCACGGAGCGCCTCCACCTGAAGGCCGTGGGCATCGCGGGCGTCGCGTTGATCCGCGGAATGTTCCGAACCGTCGGGATGGATGTCCTCGAAGTGCCCGGCGCGACGGGCGGCCTCGACACGGACATGACCGCGAAAGCCGACGCGGCCCTCGGAGCGCTGCGCAAATACGACCTCGTCGTGCTCCATGTGAAGGCCCCCGACTTGTGCGGTCACGACGGGAACGCCTCGGAGAAGATTCGCGTCATCGAGCGGCTCGACGCGATGATGGGAGGAATCAAGGCACGGCTTCCCGGCGAAATCGTGATCGCGATCACGGCGGACCACTCGACGCCCGTTGCGTTGAAGGAGCACTCCGGGGATCCCGTCCCGCTCACGATTTTCGGCGAGGGGGTTCGCGTCGACGACGTGCTGAACTTCGACGAGCGCAGCATGGCGCACGGGGCACTCGGACGAATCTGCGGCCAGGACGTCATGAACCTCCTCCTGAATGCGTCGAACCGCGCGGAGAAGTACGGGGCCTGACGTCGCTCGCCCGACTCCCGCGCCGTGTCCGGGCCGCACCCATCAAAGCCTATATAGCATGAGGAGCTTGCGGCCGAGAAACGCGTGGAGGACGCAACCGGATGGCCCAGATCGACCTGAGCATCGTGATCCCGATTGCAATCCTCGCGGGCCTCGGATTCGCGGGAATCCTCGCACGGGACGTCCTCCGGCGGGAGACCGGCTCGGACGGCATGCGCGAAATCGCGGACGCGATCCGGCAAGGCGCCCGCGCCTTCCTGCGCCGACAATACAAGACGATCGCCTTCATCGCCGCGATCCTGGCCGTCCTCTTCGCGGTGGCTCTGGGGCTGCAGCGCGGCCTCGTGCTTGGCCTCGAGACCGCGGGCGCGTTCGCCCTCGGTGCGACGTTCTCCGCCCTGTCCGGGTACATCGGCATGCACATCTCAATCCGATCGAACGTGCGCTCCGCCGCGGGCTCGCTGAAATCCTTCAACGACGCGCTCGTTACAGCGCTTCGCGGTGGCGCGGTCTCCGGACTCGCAATCGTGAGCATGTCCCTCGCCGGAGTAACCCTTTTGTACTACGGGTACGGAGCCCTGGGTGCCGCCGCAAACCCGACGACATACAACACTTGCATCGCGACCGGCCTGTTTACGGCCGCACAGTGCACCGCTCAGGCCGCGGAGGACACAATCATTCTGTCAATCGTCGGGTTCGGATTCGGCGCGAGCCTCGTCGCCTTGTTCGCCCAACTCGGCGGCGGAATCTTCACAAAGGCCGCGGACGTCGGCGCGGACCTCGTCGGGAAGGTTGAAGCGGGAATCCCAGAGGACGACCCTCGCAACCCAGCAGTCATCGCCGATTTGGTGGGCGACAACGTGGGCGACTGCGCGGGTCGTGGGGCGGACTTGTTCGAGTCGACCGCCGCGGAGAACATCGGGGCCATGGTGCTCGGCGTCGTGCTCTTTCAGTACTTCGGGGTCGCAGGGATTATCTTCCCGCTGGTAGCGCGCGGCCTCGGAGTCATCGCATGCATCGTCGGGGTACTGGTCGTCCGGGCGCGGGAGGACGAAGCGCCGATGAGCGCCCTGAACCGAGGGTACATCGTCACGTCCGTCCTCGCGGCGCTCTTCTTCGGCTTTGCCGCATGGGCGATGTTGCAACCGACGTTGCCCACCACATCGGGCGGACTGACGTGGGCGTACTATTGGATGTGCGGGATCGTCGGAATGCTGACCGCGGTCGCATACGTGTGGATCACTCAGTACTACACGGAGGCCCGCTATCGCCCGGTCAAGGAAATCGCATCGGCTTCCGAAACAGGTCCCGCGACGAACATCATCTCCGGGTTTTCTGTCGGCCTCGAGGCAACCGCGATCCCGGCCATCGTCGTGTCGATCGCGATCCTGGCCTCCTATTGGCTTGGCGAGACGACCGGAATTCCGCGGGGCGGAATTTACGGGACGGCAATCGCAACGATGGGGATGCTCTCCACCGCGGCGTACATCCTCGCGATGGATACGTTCGGCCCGATCGTAGACAACGGCGCGGGAATCATCGAGATGTCCGGCATGTCCGAGACCGCGCGCAAAAACATGGACAAGCTCGATGCGGCGGGAAACACTACCAAGGCATTGACGAAGGGATACGCGGTCGGCAGCGCAGCCCTCGCGGCATTCCTCCTGTTCAACGCGTTCCTGACGGAAGCCCATGTGAATTCCGTGGACCTGTCTCATCCGGAGACGTTCATCGGCGCGTTCATGGGAGCCGCCCTCGTCTTCCTTTTCAGCGCCTATGCGATTCGCGCCGTCGGCCGTGCCGCATGGTCGATCATCAAAGATGTCCGGGACCAATTCCGCGAAAACCGCGGCATCATGGCCGGGACCTCGAAGCCGGACTACGGCCGCACGGTGGACATCGCGACACGCGGCGCGCTGAAGGAAATGGTTGTCCCCGGCATTTTGGCCGTCGCAACGCCCTTGGCCGTCGGGCTCATCTTCCGCTTCGTGAAAATCACATACATTGCTGGAATGCCAATCCCCGCCGGCGAACCGCTGGGCGGCTTTCTCATGGTCGGGACTATCGCGGGAGTCCTCATGGCCCTCGTGCTGAACACCGGTGGGGGAGCGTGGGACAATGCGAAGAAGTTCATCGAGGCGGGCAACCTCGGAGGGAAGGGTAGCTCGACTCACAAAGCCGCCGTGGTCGGCGACACCGTGGGCGATCCCTTCAAGGACACCGCGGGACCGTCGTTGCACATCCTCGTGAAACTGCTTTCGACAATCACGCTCGTGATTGCCCCCCTGCTAATCTGATCAGGTCTTCTGATTCAGACCACCGTTTCAGCTAGATCTGTCCATTGGGCCCATCGACCCGCAAAGGGTTATATGTCGTACCTGAGATGGGCCGCGCGGAGGAGATCGGTTGGCTGGCCAATCAGGGCCGTCGCTTGGCGCGCCGCCTACCACGGAACAGCAGCTAGGGGCTCGGAGTCCGCGCAGAAGGATCATCGTGGCGATCATTGCGGTTGTGATCGTTCTCGCGGGCGTCGTCATCGCCATCCAATTGACGAGGCCAACAACCTGTGCGCTGTCGTCCACGAACCCGCTCATCTTCGACCAGCCTGAGGCGCCAGACACGCTCGACCCCCAAGTCACGTTCTCGACCCCTGGATGGGGCGCGGTCCAGCAAGTGTACCAAACTTTGGTCATGTACAACGGGACCGACTATCAGACTTTCCTGCCGGTGATCGCTAAGGACTGGACCGTGTCGTCCGACCGATTCAATTACACGTTCCACCTGAGGACTGGAATCCACTTCTCGAACGGAGACCCCGTGAACGCCTATACGATGTGGTTCAGTCTCTATCGGACAATCATCATGAATCAGCCTCCGGAGTTCATCCTGGGGCAGAATTTCTACCTGCCTGGGCTCAACAACCTCACCGCGACGCCCCAAGAGATTCGTCGCGTGACGACGACCATGACGACCGCGCTCAACACATGGAACTTCGCCGCGCCGACGACGACCCAGATCGCGTACATGGAAGCCGCCGACCAGTCGTTCCAGGTCGTCGACAACCTGACTTTGAAAATAAACCTTGGATCTGGATACTTGGGTCCAGTCCCGTACTCGTACGTCCTTTCGACGCTAGCCGCCCCCGTCTCCGCTGCCGTTGACCCGGCCGTCGTCCAAGCAAACGGGGGTGTGACAGCCAACGCTGCGAACAGCTGGATGCAAGCGAATATGGTCGGCAGTGGGCCATACGTGCTCACGTCGTACACCCCGGACGTCGGCCCCATGGTCCTCAGCCCTAGCACGACCTATTGGGGTGCATCTGCCGCGGCGGCGGAACCCTTGAACAATATCCTCCAGCCCGCAAAGTCCAAGATTCAACTGAATTACCAGGGCACGACCCAGACCGAGGTCCAAGATCTCAAATCAGGAGCCGTTGCCGGGGTTTCCCTCGCCTACGCCGGACCCTCGACCGTGAACGAACTCAAAGGGTCGTCCTGCGTCACAGTGAGGGCCCTCGACAACGTGTACAGCTCGACAGCCGGCGGATGGTGGATCTACATGAACCAAAACACGGACCCGTTCACGAACCAGTCGGTGCGGGCCGCGGTCGTTCACGCGATCAACTACGATGAGATCATCAACGTGGCGTTTGGCAAATATGCAACGCGCTGGGTTGGGCCTGTCCCTCCGGGATACCCAAATTACAACCCGGCAAACGTCCCTATGTACCAATACGACCTGAATCTGGCTCGGCAGGAGATGAACAACTCGCCGTGGCCCCTCACCCCGACGGGCGGAGGATTCCCCGGGATCTTGAACTACGAATACATCAAGCTCGGCGATTGGGAAACGGTGGCCACGTTACTCCAGACCGATCTGGCGAAAATAGGGATCAACATCCATCCGGTCGGAATTCCGTTGGACACGCTATATGCCCTCCAAGTGTTGGATAGCAACGGGGTTTGCTCCTCCCAGGCGGTCCCGAACCAGTACGGCGGACCGTTCCCGATCGGGCAGGAGTTCTACACCTCGGACTACATTGCGCCGGACGACTGGACCCAGAACAATGCAATCAGCTATGGCAGCGCGAATGCTTGCATGTCGGGCTATAACAATGCGACGATGGACCAGCTCGTGATTGACGCCGCCGGCAACCCCGCGAACGCGACCGCGGACTACACACAGATGGTCCAGCTGATGCAAGACAACTACACGAATGCCTGGCTTGTCGTCCCACAGCAATTTGCGATTTACAACCCGCGACTCCAGGGAGTCGTCCCGAACCCGATGGGAAGCGCCCTACCGTTCACGATGATGTTCAACACCGAGTACGCGGGATGAGGTAGGCAACGGACCAAGTGCCGTCCGAGACCCTACTCGAAAGCGTCGGGACTCATAGGCTGAGTCATCTCTCGGGTGACGGGGTCGCAGGCATTGTCGAAGGTCGGTCCGGTAGTACCGGCGCCTCCCCAATGAGTTCATCGGGAGGAATCACTCCAATCTCCTCGACGCGATGACACGCCACCCATTGGTCGGGGAGGTTCGCGAGAACTCGGAGAAGGGGTTCCTCCGTTCGGCATCGGTCAATAACGAAGGGACACCGTCCTGCGAACCGGCAGCCTGGGGGTGGGCTAATCAGGGTCGGCACCTCGCCCGAAACGCGATAGCGAGCACCCCTCCTACGCACCTCGGGCACGGGAAGCGCCGCGAGGAGCGCCTTCGTGTACGGATGGAGCGGGTGTTCAAGGACCTGGCGCACAGGGCCGACCTCGGCGAGCTTGCCGAGGTATATGACGGCCACTCGGTCGGCGACGTAACGGACGGCGGCCACGTTGTGGGTGATTAACAGGTAGGAAAACCCGAACTCCTCTTGCAAGGCAACGAGCCGGTTCAGCACCTGCGCCTGGACCGCTACATCGAGTGCACTCGTCGGTTCATCCAGCACGATGAGTTTCGGGCGCAGAATTAGCGCCCTCGCCAAGGCCAATCGTTGCCGACCTCCCCCGGAAAACTCGTGGGGATAGAGGTCCAGCGATCCGGTCGGGAGACCCACGCTCGGAAGGACTTCCCCGACCCGAGCGCGAATCTCGGACTTCGTGGCTTTCTCCTGTGCGAGGATCGGCTCTCCCACAATTTGCCATACCCGCATCCGAGGGTCGAGCGAGCCGACCGGGTCCTGGAAGACCACCTGTACTTTCCTCCTCCACGAGCGGAGCTCCCTCCCCGTCAGGTGGGAGATGTCTCGTCCCTCGAACAGGATGGTTCCGCTCGTGGGCTCGAAGAGCCGGGCGATGAGCCACCCGAGAGTCGTCTTTCCTGATCCGGATTCGCCAATAAGACCCAGGGACTCGCCGCGGCCGATTGTGAGGGAGACTCCGTCGACCGCGTGGATCGATCGTCGCTCCTGGCGGCTGAGGGTCTCCGTGAGCGACTGAGTCAGTGGAAAGTGCTTCGTGACACCGGTGGCCTCCACGAGGAACTCGGTCATGGAATGCCCGGCACCTCTTTGCTGTAGTAGCAGGCCGCGAGGTGCTCGGGACCGGCGGCCTCCACCGCTTTGGTCAGCTTCGGTCCTGGGTCCTGCGTACAGTCCGCGTGGGCTAGAACGCAGCGGGGGTGGAACGGGCAACCTCGGGGTAACCGAGAAAGGTTCGGGACGGATCCGGGCAGCGACGGAAGGGGGCCCTCCGACTTGTACTTGCTCGGCGCGGAGCGCAAGAGCCCTTTCGTGTACGGATGTCTTGGGTCGCGATACACTTGATCGACGGGCCCGAGTTCGACGAGATGACCTGCGTACATGACACCGACGTCGTCCGCCATCTCCGCGATCACTCCGAGATCATGGCTGATGAACAGGATCGATGTTCGGATTTCGGTCATCAGTTCCTTCATCAAGGTCAGAACTTGCGCCTGGATCGTGATGTCGAGGGCGCTCGTCGGTTCATCCGCGATGAGGAGAGAGGGTCGCCCGCTGAGCGCGATGGCAATCATGACCCGCTGCCGCATGCCTCCGGACAGTTCGTGCGGATACAGATTGAGAATGGTATCCGGGTCATTTATCCGCACCAGTTTCAGGTACTCAAGGACCGTCGCACGGAGATCCTGCGCGTCCTTCGATAACATCGGCCGTCTTGACGCAGGCCCCTTGGAGGGGACCAACGGTTTCAGCAAGACCTCCCCAACGTTCGGCATTTTGGGTTTCGAGTAGTCGAACGGCTCCTGTGGAGAGACCAGTCCGGGTGCTTGTCCCGACTCCCGCAGCCGCCGGATCCGAATCGCCTCTGCGACCTGATCGTAAATCCGGTAGGCGGGGTTGAGGGAGTTGATCGGCTCTTGAAACACCATGCTAATTCCGGTCCCTCGCACGCGTGGCAGCTGCCACCTCGGAAGCTTCAGGAGATCGATTCCTCGGAAGCGGACGATCCCCCGCCGGATTCGGGCCGGCGGCTCTTGAAGGAGGCGCGGGATTGCGTGGGCGAGCGTGCTCTTTCCGCAACCCGTCTCGCCAACGATGCCCAAGACCCGCCCCGGATGCAGTTCGAAGGAGACATCCTGCACGGCGTGGAACGTACCAGCCCCAACCTCATAATCGACCGATAGGCCCTCGACCTGGAGCACCGGCTCGGTCACGGAGTTTCCCTCCGGGGGACCGCCCCCACATTGCATCTCGGGATCCGGTTCATGCCTCTCCTAGCGCCGCGGGGGCAGCGACCGTGGTGGGGACAGCGGCTTGGGCCAACGCGCGCCGGCTCCGGGGATCGAGGACATCTCGAAGGCCGTCTCCGAGCAGGCTGAATGCGAGGACCGTCACGAAAATCGCGCCTCCGGCCGCGAGGATCGTCCATGGGGCGATTCCCATCAGGTTCTGCGTCTGGTAATACTCCACCATGTTTCCCCACTCGGGGACATCGAGCGGAACGCCAATCCCGATGAAGGAAATCGTCGAGAAGGTCACAAGCACGGTCCCGACGTCAAGGGTATAGTAGACGGTGACTGGCTCGAGGATGTTTCGAATGACGTGACGAATCAAAATCCGCAGGTCGGATAGCCCGGCGGCTTTAGCCGCCGTGACATAGGGCTGATGCTTCACGACCAGAACCTCCCCGCGGACAAGCCGGACATAGTATGGCCACCATGTAAGCAGAATCGCGAGGACGGTGGGGAGAGTGCCCCGGCCCAATGTCGCTGCGATGGCGAGGGCAAGCACGAGGCTCGGAAATGCCAGAAAGATGTCGGTGAGGCGCAAGATCGCCACCGAGATAGCACCCTTGATGGTCCTCGGCTGGTTCCAATAGCCAGCCACGAGTCCAAGGCTTCCGCCGAGGAGGGCCGCGAACGCCGTCACGACAAAGCCAATCGCCAAGTCGAGAGGGAGGGCCGCCATCACGCGGGACAACATGTCACGGCCGAGATTGTCCGTCCCGAGCAGATGTTCGGTCGAAGGGGGGAGGGTACAGGTTGGATACGAATAGTTTCCCGTGGTAACAATCCGAGTCGGACAGGGGGAAGGGTAGTAGTTCGGGCCGTACGGGAGGATCGAAACCGGATGTCCGACCAAGGCTTGGCCAATCGGCGGCAGAAGGACGACGAGGACGGCCACTGACACGATGAGGACAACCATCACGAAACCGACTAGGGTTAACGGGTTCGCCCTCATGATTCGGAGGAATCCGCGCAAACCGGAGCGCAAGTGCGTAAGCTGCGAGGTCAACCACTTTCGCTTGCGAGATAGCCAGCCGGCTGGTTGGGTGGCCCGCGCATCGCCGGCCATTCAGCGCCACTCTACCCGGGGGTCGAGGAGGCCGTAAAGCACGTCCGCAACCAGGTTCGCGAGGACGACGCCGACCGCGAAAACAATGACAATGCCGATGGTCTCCGCGAATTCGTACCCGATGATTGCGTTGAAGGCGTACGTACCGATCCCCGGCCACCGGAAAATGTTTTCAATGACCACGGTTCCCGACAGAAGCCCCCCCGCGGCAATGCCGAGGACCGTGGTCGTCGAGATCAGGGAATTTCGGAGGGCGTGGCGATAGAGCACCCAGAAGTTCGTGAGACCTTTCATGCGAGCGGTCTTGACGAAATCCATGGGTAGGATCTCAAGCATCGAACCGCGCGTCATCCGGGTGGCGATGCCCATGTTCAAGAACGCGAGGGCCGTCGCGGGGAGGATCAGGTGAAGAATCGCGTCCGCGAGCGCGCCGGGATCGAGACGGAGCATCGCGTCGATTACGGACATGTGAACAATCTCCCAACCAGGCGGTTTCGCGCTGCTGAAATCGCCCGTGTATGGCAGACCGAGCGCGGGTCCGACAACGATTGCAAGGATGAGGCCTCCGAGATACGTCGGCGTGGCCCAGCCGCTCAAATAGAACGTGCGGACGAGGTGATCCGGCCAGCGACCGGCTCCGTTGGCGGCGACGACTCCTAGCGGAATCCCCAGCACGACCATCAAGAGGAGGGACGCAAAGACGAGCTCGAGCGTCTCGGGGAAAGCGCGGAGGATCGAGGGCAGGACCGGCTGTTGAACGGAGTTCGTCCCCCAATTGCCAGAAATGAGGTTTTGGAGATAGGTTGTGTATTGGACCGAGAGCGGTTTGTCGAATCCGAATGTAACGACGCACGCCTGGACTGCCCCGGGAGTCCGGGCCTTGGTCCACGCTGCGCAAGGGTTTGGCACGGCGACATGCGTGAAGAAGAAGGTGATTGTGACAACGCCGAAGAGGACGGGCACGAGTTGGAGGAGGCGCTTCCCGACGAAAATAACCAAATCGCTACGGTTTCGTCCCAAAGACAATCAATCCTCGAGCTTGCGATTCATGCCTTGTTTCTCCCTGCTCGGGCGTCCGGAATCATGCGAGCCCTGTCCCTGCGCATCCGAACTGGCACAACTTGTCGTGGTAACTTGGGAGGCCGCATAAACTTACGGAAATATCGTACTCGGTTTCTACTCGGCTCCTTGCTGACTTCCGTGATCCGGTTGGTGAGGTGCTGCAGTCTCGCGCCTCGACGGACACTCCTCAGCGGGCTAAAGTCCTAAATACGAGGACCCTTCTCGCCACCCCGCCGGTTTTCATGTACCAACGGGTCCAGCGGGAGGACACCGTCCGGATCCCGCCGGAGCGGCTCGGCGAGGACATCGATGCGGTCGCGCGGGAACTCACGCGCACGACCCTGGAAGGCAAGATCGGGGCCGACAAGACCCTGACCTTGATCGCGAGCAACATCGAGCGGGTCGGGGAAGGGCGGATCGTCGACG
>Ga0209157_1004560_pt1 | contig 10321 bp, 5 predicted proteins | sample GraSoiAngelo_135_FD_185892 | JGI IMG/M metagenome (GOLD analysis project Ga0209157, IMG submission 185892) | Grasslands soil microbial communities from the Angelo Coastal Reserve, California, USA - 14_0929_05_40cm (SPAdes) (version 2) | ecosystem: Environmental > Terrestrial > Soil > Grasslands ...
CTCCTGAGATTCGCACGACACCGATCCCACTGCGTCCGAGCGGCGTAGAGATCGCCACAACCGTTTCATCGCTTGAAACGATTTTGTGCAATCCTTCGCGCATGCTTCAGCTCCCGGACGCTTCTTTCGGTCTGGTTCGCGCGCCGAGTTTCGCCTCTGCGTGAGGTGACCAATACTTGTTGATGAACACTTGCTGGATGATGCCGATGAGATTACTGGTTAGCCAATACAGGACCAAGCCGCTGCTCTGTGACCAGAACATAAAGGTAAACATCAACGGCATGATCATCATCATCTTCGCTTGAGCGGGATCTACGTTGGTCGTAGGAGTCAGCTTCTGCTGGACGAACATGGAGATGGCCATCAGGATAGCTAGAACAGGAATGCTGTATGTGCCAATCTGCATGATATAGTCCGGTTGCGATAAGTCCTTGACCCATAGCATCCAGGGCGCTCTTCGCAATTCGATCGAGACAGAGAGCGCTTTGTAGAAACCGAACAGCAACGGCATTTGCAGTAGAAGCGGCAGGCAGCCGCCCATCGGGTTCACACCGTGCTCCTTGTAAACGTTCATCATTTCTCGCTGAACCTGCTCTCGTCGCGGGTCGGTTGCTTTAAGCTTCTTGTACTGGTCCTGCAGCCGCCGCATATGCGGCTGGATCTTTTGCATTTTCAGCATTGACACTTGCTGTTTAAGACGTAGCGGAAACAGCACGACGTTCACTGCAATTGTTAGCAAGATGATCGCCCAACCGAAATTGCCGATGTAGCTGTGGATCCAAAGCAGGCAGAAAACCAAAGGGCGGGCAATGACTTCGAACCACCCGTAGTCGATCACGTTGGCGAGTTGGGAATCCGCCTTACTCAACCCATCCCGTTGTTTGGGTCCGACGTAAACGCGGATCGCTTTTCCCTCCGGAAGCATCGCGCTTACGGCTACTGTGGGCATCTGTGTTTTTCCATCTGGCGACGGATATTCCTGCTTTCCTACTTTGATCGCGGCCGGATTGTCCGGCAACAAAAACATCGCGAGAAAATACTGATCATCCACACCGGCGCGGACGCTCATGAACTCCAGTTGGTCTTTCAAACTTCGTAGGTTCACACGCTTGAACACGTTATCCGCTTGATATACGGCATTTTTACTCGCCGGATCCTGAGGAATCGATTGATCGCCGAATCCATCACGCCAGGTGACGTAAACCGGAATGGTCTTCTCGTCCTTTGTAACGGAGATCTGTAGCGAAAATTGGTAATTTTCAGGATCAAACTGGAAGACTTTTTGAGCGTGCACGCCGCTCGACGCCGTCTCGAAAGAAAGACGGGAGCCATTTTTTTGTTCCACGAATTGGGCACTGCTCAGATGTTCATCGAGAGTCTTATCACCTGTTGTTACAGCCAGTGGCCATCCAACTTTGGGCCCTGCCGCTTGATCGATCAACTCCAGCGGATCGCCGTCGCCATTCGAATACTGTTTGAGTTTGTAACTTTTCAGTACCCCGCCGATGTTCGAAAGTGTCGCGGTGTAGAGTGGCGTATCGATCTCGAAATCTTCGGCCTTTTCGGCCCGCAAATTTTCGACGGGAGTGGCAGACAGCGGTCCGATCTTCTCGGCGGGAGCATTCGGCTTGTTGGTTGCGTTGTTCACCGGTCCAGATGGCGCCGATTGCACAGTCGGTTCAGGTTCCTGGGCCGGCGGCGAAAACAAAGCACGAAATGCGTACAGTACGGCGAAAGATAGGATGAATGCGAAAATGACGCGTTTTTCCATTACAAACTTTCTATCTCACGGGATCGAATCCCCCGCGGTGCAGAGGATGACATCGAAGCAGCCGGCCGGCGGACCGGACAACACCTCGAACGAGACCGAATTCTTTTATGGCGTCGCTGGCATATTCGGAACACGTTGGCGTGAACCGGCACGCGGCTGGCAGCCAAGGCGAGACAATAAGCTTATACACGCGCACCAGCTTTAATGCGAGAATTGGCACCGTCGCCGCCAGCCTCATCTCTCTGCTCCAAGCAGCGCCATCAATTCCGCCCGCAGTTCATCAAACTTGCGATTCAGGGCTGCCCGCTTCGGATTTACAACAATGTCCACGCCACGCTGCAGTCCTGTTCTTGATGTACGTAGAATTTCCCTGACCCTTCTTTTGATCCTATTGCGCTCGTGCGCCTTGCCGAGCTTTCGAGGGGTGGTCAGACCAAATCGGCTGTAACCCAAGGTATTCGGCAAGACAAATACTAGAAAGGAACGTGACGTTTTCTTCACACCTTTTGTGTAGGTGTTCTGAAATTCAGCGGACTTTCTCAAACGAAAATCTTTTCGAAATGCGTTTGCCTTTGCGGCAGGGGATCGCCAATTAAGTGTAGTCAACGTCAATAGTGCTCGACGGACACTCGTTTGCGGCCTTTATCTCGCCTGGCCTTCAGCACGAGCCGTCCCCCGCGGGTCTTCATCCGAGCCCGAAATCCGTGTGTTTTCGCGCGGCGCCGATTGTTCGGTTGGTATGTCCTCTGCGGCATTCCTGGTACTCCTCGTGAAACTTAAAATGTAGCACAGGGGCTTTCTAAAAAGCATCCGATTCATCGTTGAAAACGGAAAACGAAAGTGCTACCCTTTCGCGTTTCTCACGCCAATTGGACACCTTGTTAAGAGGAAACCGAACAACATTGGCCTGGGTTTTCCACATCTGTGGAAATTTCTGTGGAAACCTTGCCCCTTCGTATGTGGTCAACCATGGATACATGGCAACAAGTTCTCGATATCGTTGAAAAGAAGATCAATCAGCAGAGTTACAACACTTGGTTCAAGCCGACACAACTGATTAAACGCGACGACACAGCGCTATATGTGCGGGTACCGAATGCGTTTTTTCAGGATTGGTTGAATGACCATATCGATGTCGTGCTGGAAGCCGCCCAGTCTGCGGGAATGGGCCAAATCGATGTGATCTACATCACGGAAAAAAACCCCACTGAGGTTACTAATTCGCCATCGCAAGGCAAGTTGGATTTTGACTCTATCGACAACACGCTGAATCCGAAGTACACGTTTGACACATTTGTCGTGGGATCCTCGAACCAGTTTGCACACGCGGCCGGATTAGCCGTGGCCGAAAAGCCCTCCAAAGCCTACAATCCGCTGTTTCTCTATGGCGGTGTGGGCCTTGGAAAGACTCATCTGATGCATGCGATCGGGCACATGATCAAGCTGAGTAACAGGCAACTCCGATTAACTTACGTTTCAACGGAAAAGTTTACGAACGAAGTCATCAATGCAATCCGGTACGACAAGATGCTTAGTTTCAACGAGCGGTATCGAAATAATGATGTTCTGCTCATCGATGATATTCAATTCATCGCCGGCAAGGAGCGCACTCAAGAGGTGTTCTTCCATACCTTCAACTCGCTATACGATACACACAAACAAATCATCGTTTCGGCCGATTGCCCGCCCCGCGAAATACCAACTCTCGAAGAGCGGTTGCATTCCCGTTTTGAGTGGGGCCTTATCGCGGACATTCAACCTCCCGATCTGGAAACTAAGGTCGCGATTATTAAAAAGAAGGCTGAGAGGCAAAACATCTTGGTCCCCGACAATGTAGCGCTCTACATTGCCAGTAAGATCAAATCGAACATTCGAGAACTCGAAGGCGCGTTAGTCCGATTAATTGCATACTGCTCGTTAAAAGGCTCGGAGATTACATTACCCATGGCCCAAGAAACACTGCACGACATTCTCGGACCTGGTGAGCGAGCAGTAACAATCGAGATGGTTCAGAAGGCGATCGCCGATCACTACAAAATGCGGGTCCAGGAACTCAAGGCGAAAAATAACTCTAAATCGGTTGCGTTGCCTCGACAGATTTGTATGTACCTTTGCAAGAAACTGACAGGAGCATCCTTACCTCAGATCGGAAGGGAATTCGGCGATAAGCATCACACGACGGTCTTACATTCAATTAACAAAATTACTGAGTTGATTCAGCACGACCGTGAACTTGGTAAACAGATTCAGGGTTTCATGGATTCGTTCAAATAGCGACTGTGTTCTGCACATGCCTTACGGATGCCTGATTAAGCGCAAGTGACAAAGGCACAACAAAAAACAAAGGCCTATCGAAATTTTCCCCTGTCTGTTATGCCACTCCGTGAATCCCATGTGGACCTCATGTGGAAAACTTGGAGACTACAATTAATCACAATGTATCCACACGATCCGCTTGCATCTTTTCAACAAGCAAGTTCTCCGTAAATAGCTGCGTCCGTGGATGCTGTTTCTTTTGTCACAGATTTGAAGGGCGTTACAATTAAGAGAATATTAGTAGCTTATGGAATTTACAGTCAGAAAGTTTGATCTTCTCCAAGAACTTACGTTGATCCAAGGAGTGGTTGAGAGGAAAACTACCATACCAATTCTGGCTAATGTTCTCGTTCGTGCAGAAGGGGGTGAGCTTTGGATTGCAGCGACGGATCTAGAAATCGGGCTTAAATCCGTGTGCGTTTCAAAAACAACGGTGCTGGGTGCAATCACTCTTCCCGCAAAGCGTTTATATGAGATTGTTCGGGCATTGCCGGACAAGGAAATCAAGTTTAAGCGCGGTGAGGCCAATTGGGTAACAATAACCTGCGGTACTAGCCGCTTTCGAATTGCGGGGTTACCTCAAGATGACTTTCCCGCGCTACCTGAGATGAAGAGTACTATTGGGAAAATTCCCGCAGATGTTCTCGCAAAAGTAATCTCAAGAACAATATGTGCCATCAGCACAGAGGATTCAAAATATACGCTCAGTGGGGCGCTACTTTTGCTGAAACCGGGATCCATCACGATGGTTGCAACTGACGGACATCGGCTAGCGCATGTCGAAAAAGCTGAAGCGATGGAGGATGTTAGAGAAGAGATCAAAGTAATTGTTCCTAGAAAAGCAATGGCGGAGCTGATTCGAATCATTTCTGAAGCTGCGGATGCAGAATCCGTTGGGTTGGCGCGGGATGATAATCACTTGTTTTTCAATATGGGAAAACGTCTTCTAATCTCGCGTATGCTGACTGGGCAATTTCCCAATTATGAAGCTGTCCTGCCGCGAAACAACGAATGTATCGTAACCGTAAATCGTGAAGAGATTACGGCTGCGATTAAGCGTGTTGCCATTCTGTCGGATGAGCGTTCGCGAACAGTAAAATTGACGTTGTCAGATGGGACGATGGAAATAAGTGCGAGCCACTCAGACCTTGGCGAGGCCCATGAAACTTTGGAGGTTGACTATGGTAAGGATAGCCTTCAAGTTGGGTTCAATTTCCAATATCTTCTGGATTTCCTGACAACTGCAGACGAACCCGAAGTCAGTTTCGAATTCAAAGACAGCGAAAGTGCCACCCAGCTCCGAGCCCAACCGGCTGGCGATTACACCTATCGTTATGTCGTCATGCCAATGCGCATCTAGGAGCGATTTCCTTTCAGCTAAGAACTACAATATATTGATATATAACCTCGGACAATACCCAAGATGAATGGCTAGATGCGCCAATGCGTTACGAAAGTTTCCCCTCCCGAAAGTGGCCCAAACCTTGCTAAAATAATGGTTACTTTTCTGTCCGAGGAGACCCCCTATTAGAAGCGCGCTTTCAGAAGGGCTACGGCTCGTCGCTAAAGAAAAACCAACGGATTTTTCTCTAAGTGCTCCGAAGAAAAGGAACCTGAGCGCCGCCATTCTTGCGGACGCCCAGCGAGCTAATGCATGACAGGACGAATTGAATACCCCGGCAATGGTGGGGTCGAACAACCCCTGCAAACTGAGGCGGATTACAGCGCCGAGCACATCAAAGTGCTCGAGGGTCTAGAAGCTGTCCGCAAGCGGCCGGCGATGTATATCGGGACGACCGGCACTGAGGGACTACACCATCTTGTATACGAGGTAGTCGATAACTCTGTTGATGAAGCTCTTGCGGGTTTCTGCACGGAAGTCCATGTCGTTATTCACATTGACAATTCCGTTACTGTCATCGACAACGGACGAGGCATTCCGACTGAAGTGATGCCCAAGGAGGGAAAGCCGGCCGCGGAAGTGGTGTTAACCAAGCTTCATGCGGGCGGGAAGTTCGATAACGCTGCCTACAAAGTCTCGGGAGGATTGCACGGCGTTGGGGTCTCGGTGGTCAATGCTCTGTCCGAGTGGCTGAATCTTGAGATCTGGCGAGGCGGCAAGGTTTACGTCCAAGGCTACAAACTCGGAGTGCCGACGGGTCCGCTTGAGATGACGGGACATACGGACCGCCGGGGCACCAAAGTCAGCTTCAAACCGGACGACAAAATCTTCGAAACGAACCAGTTCAGTTTCGACGTTCTTTCGCAACGATTACGCGAGCTAGCGTTCCTCAATAGGGGATTGCTCATCACTATTGAAGATGAGCGTGACGAAAAGAAACACGAATTCCACTACACGGGCGGGATCGTTTCCTTTGTCGAGCACCTGAACAAAAATAAGGAACCTTTACACGACAAGGTCATCTACTTCGAGGGAGTTCGCGAAGGTATCGACCTCCAGATCGCAATGCAGTACAACGATAGCTATCAGGAGCAGATCTTCACTTTCGCCAACAATATCAATACTCACGAAGGCGGAACGCACATGATCGGCTTCAAGTCCGCCTTGACGCGAACGCTGAACAATTACGCCCTATCCAACAATCTCTTTAAAGAAGACAAGGAAACGCTCTCCGGCGACGACGTCCGCGAAGGGTTGGTTGCGGTGATCAGCGTGAAACTTTCCAACCCACAGTTTGAAGGACAGACCAAGACAAAGCTCGGAAACAGTGAAGTAAAAGGGATTGTCGAGACGCTCGTCAATGTTGGATTGGGAGACTATCTCAATGAAAACCCGGCGGTTGCACGAAAAATTGTCAATAAGGCTATCGAAGCCGCACGGGCCCGCGATGCCGCGCGCCGCGCGCGGGAGTTGGTCCGGCGAAAGGGAGCCCTGGACAGTATGTCACTGCCCGGCAAGCTGGCGGATTGCCAAGAGCGATCGCCGGAACGGGCGGAAATTTTTATTGTAGAGGGCGATTCGGCTGGTGGTTCTGCCAAACAGGGCCGGGATCGCCGCACTCAGGCGATTTTGCCGATCAAGGGAAAGATCCTGAACGTGGAGAAAGCCCGCTACGACAAGATGCTCACGCACCAGGAAATCGTAGCGATGATTACGGCGCTCGGCACAGGTATAGGTCAGGATGATTTTGATGCGGCGAAACTGCGCTATCACAAAATCATCATTATGACAGACGCCGACGTGGATGGATCGCATATCCGAACCCTCCTGTTGACCTTTTTCTATCGCCAGATGAATGAACTTATCGAGAGGGGCAACATCTACATCGCGCAGCCGCCGTTATTCAAAGTGAAGAAGGGCAAAAGCGAGCAGTACATCAAGGATGAACGGCAGATGTCACGATTTCTCTTGAAGAAGGCAACGGAGAATCTAGTTATCGAAGTTGGCGGGCAAGAGCTCAAAGGGCGGGATTTGACGAGTTTTCTGGAGAAGCTCATCGAGCTCAACGGTGTCTTTACGCGGGTTGACCGCCATTTTCGCGATGCCCGAATTGTCGACCATTTGCTCAGCATGGATGCGGAAAGCCGCGCGTTTTTGGCCGACCAGCAGAACATGAAAACCTTAGCCGAGAAGGTCGAGTCCTTCGGATATTCGGCCGAGATCCTGACCGACGAAGAACACAGCGTTCAGAAGCTGCTGTACCGGCAGGGGAGCCAATCCCCCAGACTGGTTGGATACCCGCAATTGTCGAGCCCCGAGTATCAACGGTTGCTCGTGCTGCACAAGGCCATTGGCAGCCTCGATCAACCTCCTTTTACAGTTAAGCTCGATTCCACAGCAACGGTGCTGAAGGATCGTCAGTCCTTGATCGATCACGTCATGGAACTCGGAAAGAAGGACTTGCAGATTCAGCGCTACAAAGGTCTCGGCGAAATGAATCCGGAGCAACTCTGGGAAACGACCATGGATCCGGAAAAGCGGACGTTGCTTCAGGTTCAAATCAATGACGCCGTGGTGACCGACGATATTTTTAGTGTACTCATGGGCGATGCCGTAGAGCCCCGAAGAAGGTTCATCGAAGACAACGCGCTGGAAGTGAAGAACCTCGACATCTAATCCATGGCAGACGAAATCACACCACCCCCACCACCCCTATCGAATCTCGTCCCGGTAAATATTGAGGACGAAATGAGGCGGTCGTACGTCGACTACGCGATGAGTGTCATCATCGGGCGGGCTTTACCCGACGTGCGCGACGGCCTGAAACCCGTTCACCGCCGGATTCTCGTCGGCATGCGTGATATGGGCCTTGCCTCGAATCGTGCATACCGCAAGTGCGCCAAGATAGTCGGCGAGGTCATGGGTAACTATCATCCACATGGCGACAGTCCGATCTACGACGCGCTTGTCCGTATGGCCCAGGACTTTTCCTACCGATACCCCCTTGTTGACGGCCAGGGCAACTTCGGTTCAATAGACGGCGATCCGCCGGCGGCGATGAGATATACCGAAGCGCGCATGGCCCCTTTTGCAGAGGCACTTCTCGAAGATATCGACAAAGAGACCGTGGACTTCGTCCCCAATTATGATGAAGAGCGCGAGGAACCGTCGTATCTGCCGAGCAAAGTCCCTAATCTTTTGGTCAACGGCTCCAATGGTATTGCTGTCGGTATGGCGACCAACATGCCGCCGCACAATCTGACGGAAATTTGTGAGGCCGTGATTCATTTGATTAACAATCCACACGCCACGCTCGGCGACATTATGACGCATGTTCCGGGTCCTGATTTCCCCACCGCAGGAATCATTCACGGCCGGAGCGGGATTCGGCAGGCTTATGAGACAGGCCGCGGCACCATCACCATGCGTGCTCGCGCCTCGATCGAACGCCAGGGAAAGGACCGCGACAGCATCGTGGTTACCGAGATTCCGTATCAGGTCAACAAGGCTCGATTGATTGAAAAGATTGCAGAACTGGTCAATGAGAAACGGTTGGAGGGGGTCGGCGACGTCCGTGATGAGAGCGACCGGCACGGAATGCGCATCGTCATTGAGCTGAGACGCGGAGAGCCGGGTCTTGTCATACTCAATAACCTATACAAACTCACGCAGATGCAGACGACCTTCGGCGTCATCAATCTCTCTATCGTCAACGGCCAGCCTAAAGTTCTATCGCTAATTGAACTGCTTCGTTCCTTCATAGAGCATCGCGTCGATGTCGTGCGCCGCCGCACAGAATACGAATTGCGCCAAGCGGAAGCTAGGGCGCACATTCTGGAGGGTCTAAAGAAAGCGCTCGATCACATTGACGAGATCATCAAACTGATCCGTGCCTCCAAGACAACGGCGGAAGCGCGCGAGGGCTTGCTGGCAAAATTTGAATTCACCGAGATCCAGGCGAAAGCGATTCTCGAAATGCAGCTCCAACGGTTGACCACATTGGAGCGGCAAAAAATTGAAGATGAGCTCAAAGAGATTCGGGAAAAGATCGCCGAACTGAAAGAAATCCTCGCGAGTGATGCGAAACTGCGCGAAGTGATTGTTAAAGAACTCCGCGACGTTCAGAAGAAATACGGCGATGCACGGAGGACTGAGATTACTGAGGAAGCGGCCGAGATCAGGCTCGAGGATTTGATTGCCGAGGAAGACGCCGTCATCACCGTCACACATAGCGGCTACGTCAAACGAACTCCGCTTTCGGTTTATCGACAACAGGGTAGAGGCGGCAAGGGCCGAATCGGCATGAAGACGAAAGAGGAAGACCCGGTCACGAATGTCTTCGTCGCGAACACCCACAGTTATGTGCTCGTCTTTACCGATCTCGGGCGGTTGTACTGGCTGAAGGTTTACGAGATTCCTGATGCCAGTAGTGCCGGGCGGGGAAAAGCCATCGTCAATCTGGCGAATTTATCGTCCGAAGAAAAGGTGCGCGCACTGCTCTCAGTTAAGGACTTCGATCCCAACGTGTTCGTCCTCATGGCGACGCGAGCCGGACAGGTAAAGAAGACCTCGCTCGAGGCCTTCAGTAATCCGAGCGCCCGTGGGATCATCGCAATGGGCGTCCCCGATGATGACGAATTGATTGCAGCGGAAATCGTTTCGGCAAAAGAAACCGTATTCATTGGGACGCACGATGGCATGGCTATCCGCTTCGCTCATGATGAGATCCGTGAAATGGGACGGCAAGCATACGGAGTCATCGGTATCCGGCTCGAGGAAGGTGACTATGTTGTCAGCATGATCGCCACCAGTAATGAGAACGACATGGTGCT
>Ga0209157_1004561_pt1 | contig 10318 bp, 12 predicted proteins | sample GraSoiAngelo_135_FD_185892 | JGI IMG/M metagenome (GOLD analysis project Ga0209157, IMG submission 185892) | Grasslands soil microbial communities from the Angelo Coastal Reserve, California, USA - 14_0929_05_40cm (SPAdes) (version 2) | ecosystem: Environmental > Terrestrial > Soil > Grasslands ...
GGCGAAGTGGTCGTTTACGGCAAAGTCGTCGGGAACCTCCACGCACGCGGCCGCGTCGACATCAAGAAAGATGGCTCGATCGTAGGAGATATTTCCTCGGCGCGCATCAGCATCGAAGACGGTGCCCACTTCAAGGGCCGCATCGAAATCGACCCAACCAAGACTCAAGCCGCCGCTGACTAAGTACGGCCCGGTTCTCTCATCCTCGTGCGGCGGATTTCCGTTCTCTCCGGCGCACGGGATGTTCCCCGGCTTTCGAATGCATCGGTTCCACGTCTGAACGATTGAACGGCCTAACTGGGTTTCGGCTTGCTTGGGATGCGTTTGACTTCGTCGCTCAGAACAATCGCTTCCGCGATTTCTTTCATTGACTTGCGCCGTTGACGGCTTTGCCGTTGCAGCGTGACGTAGGCTTCTTCTTCGCTCAATTGCAAATCTCTCTGCAGGATTCCTTTGGCGCGCTCGAGGACCTTCCGGGCCTCTAATTGCTCCGAAAGCTCCGAATTTTCTCCCTCGAGCCGCGCCATTTCAATTTCGCCGCCCACGAGAAATCCAATCGTGGAAATCAGGTGGATTTCCCGCTGGCTGTAGTCATGCGGCTGCCGGTGTTGCAGATTGATGACGCCTACCAGCTTGTCGCGCGATAGCACCGGCACCGACAGGAATGCCTGGTAGAGATCCTCCGGCAGCTCGTTAAACGATCGGAACCGTGGGTCTTGGAACGCATCGCGTCCGACGGCCACCGGCGTCTAGTGCTCGGCGACCCAGCCCGTGATGCCTTGTCCGACGCGCAGCTTCAATCGGTCTACAAAACACGAATCGCACTCCACCACGGCGGAAATAACTTCTACAGCGCGCCCCAGGACTTCGGGCAAAGGATCGGCAACCGCGATACGGTTGCCGATTTCATGCAGCATGTCCAGTTCGACGTTCTTGACCGACAAAGAGCCTCTATCATAATTCATAGCTCTTAAACTTACCGGCGCCGAATCGCGGCGTCCAATTGAAATTTTGCAGCCGTTAAATCGAAAGGAAAACGCCCGGTGCAGGCGGACCGCTGGAACGGCCCGCCGCACCAGTCGCGGACCTCAAATCAATCGGTTGTCTTGGATGACGATGCCGCTTCAGGACGTGCTGCCTGGGCGAGCATCTGACGTTTGTCCTTGGGGTGCGCCCAGTTCAAATCCAGAACTAGTCCCTGCTGGTCTAGGTACATGGCGCGCATCGCCATTCCATCGTTCTCTGGCCCTAGAACGAGCTTGCTCGCATCGATCGAGTGCCCCGTTCGTGATGCCCTGGCAAGAATGACCGCAATCCGTCCGTCCTTGCTTTCCGGGCGCACCACCATCACCACCGGCTGCCATGCTCCCTGGATCGCAGCGACGGATTGCAGTGTGCCTGCGGGCTCGACGGAAAAGGTATATGTTCCCGCAGGGAGCAGTTTATTCGCGAACCGTGTGCTTTCCGCGAGCTTGAACTTCCCCGCGAGCGTCTCCTGGCCCAGAACGGGACTCGAGGCTCCGCAGAAGGCCATCAGTCCCAGCAATACGACTCTTGCTACTGTGCTGCCATAAATCGATTTACTCAATAGAGTTGCCATTTTGTTCCTCCATTTGAATTTGCATACACGCTCAACCTTCGCTTCGAGCGCTAACCGCATTTTCTGATGTCCGCCTTAGACCACGAGGTCACGAAACAACGGATCAACCGAGAGGCTGGACGAAGTTTGCTGAAGAACTACGAAGTTCTTATCGTGCGTTGCGGCGTGGCAAACGCGTGAACTCTACACTGTCACTCTTGCAGATTACTTACGGCGTGTCCAATTGAAAGAATTCATCCCAAAGATGCGCCCGGTCAATCGATGCAGGCTACCGAAGCGCATTCAAAACTGCGCGCTTCGTCAACCCGGAATTTCTCCCTGACCACAATGCACAATCCTCTAGCTTTCGGAATATCGCTGCTCTTTCCAAGGATCGCCGTACGCGTGATAACCATTTCGCTCCCAAAATCCTAGCCGATCCTGATCGAGCAGCATGAACCCGCGCGCCCATTTCACGCTCTTCCAGGCATACAGATGCGGCACGATCAGCCGGAGCGGGCCTCCGTGCTCTGGAGTCAGCGGTTCGCCATCGTGCTCGAACGCAAACAACACATTCGGCCTCAGCAAATCCGCCAGCGGCACATTTGCCGTGTAGCCTTCTTCCGCCAGCACCAGCGCAAACTGCGCCTCCGGTTTCACTTTCACCAGTTTCAGCACGTTCGTAAACAGTACGCCTTTCCAGCGATTGTCCAGCCGGCTCCAGCGTGTCACGCAGTGAAAATCCGAAGTCACTTCCGCATGCGGCAGCGCGCGAAATTCTTTCCACGTCAGCCGCAGCGGATCTTCCACCAGCCCAGAAATCTTGAAGTCCCATTTCGCCGCATCAAAATGCGGCACGCTGCCGTAATGCAGCACCGGCCACTTCAGCGTCAGCGACTGTCCGGGCGGCAATCGTCCCTCCGCCTTGGCCTTCTTCTCCAATTCCCTTCGGTCTCCCAGATCTCCAAACAATGCCATCTCTTCTCGCTCCTCCTGACCCACGTCCAAACACACGCAACCACACGCTCAAGACTAACGCGCTGTTAGATGCCTCAAAGGAATTGGCGATTCAGATCAGACGGTTGCGAATAGTCTCAACAGATAGGATTAGCTGATGTCGACTTCTAGTCCGCCAACCCACCCAGCCACAAGATTGTAGATGAATGCGCCAATGGCGGCGAAAATTCCGCCGATGATGCCGTAACATATGGGAAAGAAAATGATCGCTCCGAATCCCATACCGAAGCCAAAAAGTCTCGAACCTGGCGCCGCTGACTGTCCCAGGGAACCCAGAGTCCCCGCCACCATGGAAATAAACGCCATGAATATCCCTAGCAGCAGTCCCAAGATGGCGTACGTAACGAGACCAATTTTGAATGCCGATCCTGGACCGATCCGCTTTACGGTTGCCATGGGGGACCTCCTCGTCTGAATGGACGCGATGCTAACAAAACACTAGTGCAACATCTAGCAATAAATATTGGCATTTTCATCTTCGGAGTCGCCGGTCATTTCCCATGTGCAATGCCGACAAATCCGGAATCTGACCGCAGCTTCGCTGTCCGGTTCCGCGACGGCTCTTCCCGCAACCGGACAGTTTGCGTTCATCCCGCCTGCCGATGAGCCACTAAGTATTGGCAGCACAAGGACTTAAGACACTGCAAGCACGGAAGGCCATGTGCCCTTACCTCATGTTAGGCTCACCGGATTTCAAGGGATGTGCCATGCAAACGCTTTGGCAAGACCTGCGCTACGCGATCCGCATGCTCAAGAAGAATCGCGGATTCACCGCCGTCGCGGTGTTGACGCTCGCATTGGGCATCGGCGCCAACGCCGTGGTCTTTAGCGTTTTGAACGCGCTGATCATCCACCCGCTGCACGTGCCGGACGCCGAAAGCCTCTACGGCATCCAGCATGGCAACGAGGCTTCCTCGTCTCAGTCCTACCCCGACTATCTCGATCTGCGCGATCGCAACCGCAGCTTCGATGGTCTGGCCGCGTATGACGCCGCTCAGGTAGGGCTGGACACCGGCGAAAATCCATCCCCCGTCTGGATCGAACTAGTGACCGGGAACTACTTCGACGTATTACGCCTTCAGCCGTCTCTTGGCCGTTTCTTCCACGCCTCCGATGAGCATGGCCCGAACAGCGCTCCCTACGTCGTTCTCACCTACGACTATTGGCACGCGCATTTTCAGGATGATCGCAGCGTGATAGGCCGCGTTGTCCAGGTCAACAAGCATCCCTTTACCATCATCGGTGTAGCGCCGCCCGGCTTCAACGGCACTTTAGTCTTTTTCAATCCGGGTTTCTTTGTGCCCATCGTGGACCAGGAGCAGGTCGAGGGCGTGAATGACCTGGACGCGCGCGGCAACCGCTGGGTTTTTATGACCATGGGACATCTGAAAACGGGAGTCACTCCGGCACAGGCGATTGCTGATCTGAACTCCATTGGCTCCTATCTCGAAAAAACCTATCCCAAGGACGACGACAAAAGAACTTTTACCTTGGCTCGCCCCAGCCTCTATGGCGACTATCTTGGCAAGCCCGTCCGCGCTTTCATGACCGGATTGATGCTTCTCGCCGGCTTGATTCTGCTGGCCGCATGCGCCAACCTCGGCAGCCTCTTCGCTGCGCGCGCCGCTGACCGTTCTCGCGAAGTGGCCCTGCGCCTTGCTCTTGGAGCCAGCCGCTCCCGCATTTTGCGGCAACTCTTTACGGAAGCCGTGCTGCTTTCCTTAATGGGCGGCGCTGTCGGACTATGGGGCAGCGTTGCGCTCCTTAGCGGCCTGAGCACGTGGCAGCCATTTTCCCGATGGCCCATCCATGTGCCTGTCAACCCGGACGCCAATGTTTATGGCGTGGCTCTGCTCCTGACTCTGGCCAGCGGATTCCTCTTTGGCGCCGTCCCGGTAAGGCAGGTGCTTCACACCGATCCCTATGAAATCGTCAAAGCGGGATCGCTCGCCGGCGTCGGGCGTCGCATCACCATCCGAGACTTCGCGCTTGTCGTGCAAATTGCCATCTGCGCCCTGCTGGTCACTTCTTCGATGGTTGCCGTGCGCGGACTGGTGCGCTCGCTGCACAGCAGTTTCGGTTTTGATCCGTACAACGCCATACTGGCTGACACCGATCTGAGTATGGGCGGCTACCGCGGCGATAGCGTCCCCGAAATGCAAAGGCGCATGATCGATGCTCTGGAAACCATTCCCGGCGTAAAGTCCGTGGGATTAATTGACAGGGCGCCATTGGTCACTGGGAGCGCATACGCCGCACGCGTGTTTTCCGATGCAACGACGGACCTGAGGCCATCGAATGCAGCTGCTCACGCCTTCCTGTTCAGCATATCTCCCGAATACTTCCGCGCCGCGGGCACAGCCTTGCTCTCCGGAAGAACCTTCACGTGGCATGACGACAAAAACGCGCCGAGCGTGGCCGTGGTCAACCAGCAGTTTGCGCGCACGGTCTTTGGGTCCGCGGCAAACGCCATGGGCGGATACTTCAAGAGGCGGGATGGAACGCGCATCCAGGTCGTGGGTATCGTGGAAGACGGGAAATATGCGAGCCTCACCGAAGACCCGCAGCCCGCGATGTTTCTCCCCATCCTGCAGCAACCATCCAGTCAGACATATCTGGCGGTGCGTTCGGACCGCGATCTGGCGCAACTGGCCGCAGCCATCAGAAGTGCCGTGCGGAACCTTGATGCAGGTCTTCCTATTTACATGGGACCGTGGGACAAAGAACTGGGCACCACTTTGTTTGGTGCGCGCATGGCAGCGATGGCCCTCGGTGTCATGGGCGTGATGGGCGCCATGTTGTCCGTAACCGGCATCTTTGGAATCGCTGCGCATTCCGTCAGTAAGCGCCTGAAGGAACTGGGCATTCGTATGGCTCTCGGCGCGCAGCGCAAGGAAGTGTTACAAGCAGCTTTGGGGCGCGCCTTCAAATTGCTCGCGTTTGGCTCCGCGGCCGGATTGCTCCTCGGAATTCTGGCCAGCCGCGTCCTGGCTTTCATCGTGTACCAGGCCACTCCCCGCGATCCGCTGGTCCTGGCTGGCGTTGTCCTGGCTATGGCCTTGCTCGGGCTAGTGGCTACCTGGATTCCCGCCCAACGCGCTCTCTCCATCGATCCTGCCATTCTCCTGCGCGAGGAATGATTGGCTTTGGCACTCGCGGCTGGCAGGCCCATAAGATCCTTCCCCACCGCCAATCTATGGGTACTCACGCGCTTGGCATCTCTCAGCCCTCTCTGCTAACCCTAGAAAGCTTGTCGGTCCCCCCAGGTTATATTCTTCGTTGGTAAAGTCCACAGGTCTGCCGTTACACTGTGCGCTATAAAGATGCCGCCAAGATGGAAACGAATTTCGAGGAGCTCCCTAATTGGAGAACAGGGCATTGCACTTATCCACCAGCGCGTTCTCGACATGGGCTACCTGTGGTATCCGACAGGGCAGGTGGAAGCAGGAATCGATGGGCTGATAGAACTTCGCGATCCGATGACAGGCGTTGTACGAAATTCCATTGTACAAGTCCAGAGCAGGGCAACCGAGGGCGATTTCGACGGAGAGACCGAATCAGGGTTTTCCTTTGTCTGCGATGAACGCGATTTAGACTATTGGTTGAATGGCAATGCGCCAGTCATTCTCGTACGCTCTCGACCCAGGACTCACGAAGCGTATTGGGTGTCACTCAAGGAATATTTCAATGACACAGAACGGCGGAAGAGTCGGAAAATTCTGTTTAATAAATTCACCAACAGTTTTGATGTTTCAGCACGCGACGCGATCTGGACCCTCGCAATTCCCAAAGACGCCGGTATATTCCGCCCGCCAATCCCTAGGAAAGAACTGCTCTATTCTAGCCTGCTTCCTGTGACGAGATACGCAGAGACTCTTTATGTCGCCGACACGCAGTATCGGTTACCCAGCCAGCTATGGTTTGAATTTAACAAGCGAAACGCTAAAGCCGGAGGGGAATGGTTCCTAAAGGAAGGGCGTATTTTCAGCCTTCAGCCGCTCGATGAGTTTCCATTTTGCGAGATTTGTGACAACGGATCAATTGAGCGGTTCAAGACTCAGGAGTGGGCAGATTCCGATTCGACCGACAGACTACGCGATTTTGTGCGACTTTTGAACAGATGTCTTTCCGCCAAGTTATTCAAGTTCGGCGTCAAATTCGACCGCCAGCGAAATCATTATTATTTTCGAGCGAGCGAAGACCTAAAACCACGAACCATCCCCTACACTAGTCTGAATAACAGAAGATCGCATAGAGAGATATTCAGAGGGTACGAGAGCACCGTAACGCCCAACCACATTAGCTACTACCGACATTCAGCGTTTGAGGGGCAATTTCTGTCCCTCGACGCTTCTTGGTTTCTCCAGATTACGCCCACCTACCGCTACACATGGAATGGGTATCACGTGGACGGGAACGCCGACGAGCGACTGGCGGGGATTAAACGCCTAGAACGCAACGGCGCTGTTCTTGGACAGCTGGTTATGTGGGGAGCTCTATTGAGCAAGCCACCTGATCTCTTCAGGCAATACTCCAATTTGGAATTCGGGGGCCTTCAAGTCTTCCGGTTTGGATACGGGATTGACGACGCTACATGGCTTCCCAAAGAAGAGAATGAAGAAGCGGTTAGTATCAATACAAGTGGGGAGCTCTTTTCTTGAAATTGGATTTCACTCACGAGCCGGAATTAGAATTCGGAGCCGGGCGGCACATCGATGTCCGGTTTGGCTTAATGAATTACGGGCCTCTCGACATTAAAGATTCGGATTTGCCGAAGGAGATTCGAGTCGGCATTGTTGGAACACCTGAAACCGTCGAAGGAGTTGTGCGATGGCTTGAAGCGTGCAGAGGAGAGCTACCGGCAAAAACAAGCAACCAACCCAACTTGTTTCCACGATTTCCCGGCTTTCGAACTGACAACAACTGGCGCGCGACACTCGTACTTGACCCAAAGCTTCAAGAAACAATACCACCAAAAGAATTCGACCAACTAAGCACAACCGCGAGCGGAGATGAGTTCGTAAAGAAAGCAGCGTCGTGGTTCATCGAGCGGTTCAAGTATCTCGATGAAAACTACAAGGTTGACGTACTCGTGTGCGCTGCCCCCATGCACCTCGTCCCACGAATCGGAGACGACGTAAGCCAGATGCCAAACGATGAACGTGTCGAAGCTTCACCTACGAGCCATTCGCTCGATTTCCACAATCATCTCAAGGCCAAGGCGATGACAATCGATAAGCCAATTCAAATCGTACTTCCGATGACCTATGATGAGTCGAAACGATTGAAGCTAAAGCGTAACCCCATTGCGGTGCGAAAACTGCAAGATGAAGCAACGCGAGCGTGGAACATTCACACCGCGATCTATTACAAAGCGAAAGGCATTCCTTGGCGGCTTCCGCGAGACCCCAGCCAGTTTACGAGTTGCTATGTCGGCGTAAGCTTCTATGAGAGCCTCGACAAGACTAAACTCTTGACGAGCGTGGCAGAAGTCTTCAACCAGCGAGGCGAGGGCATGGTTGTTCGCGGCGGACCGGCCAAGCTTTTCAAGGACGATAGGCAAGTTCACACGGATGCCCCCGTGGCTTTCGAACTCCTTAGCAGTGCACTTGAAACATACAAAACTGTTCATCACACACTGCCTGCACGCCTCGTAATCCACAAGACATCGACATTTGACGATGCGGAGAGGGATGGATTTCACTCCGCTGCCGATAAATTTGGAATACATACTCTTGAAATGGTCAGTCTGCGCGAGTCACTTATTCGTCTGTATAGGGATGGCAAATACCCTCCTCTGCGCGGAACGACGATGGCTTTGGATGACAGAAACGCAATTCTCTACACTCGCGGCAGCGTGGAATTTTTTTCCACGTATCCGGGTATGTACGTGCCTCAGTCCCTCGCCTTTCGCCTAGAGGATGCGGAACAGACACAGAGCTTTCACGCACAGGAGATCCTTGCCCTTACGAAGATGAACTGGAACAACACGCAATTCGACGGGTTTGAACCGATAACGATTCGCGCGGCCCGACAAGTCGGCAAAATACTGAAGTATGTAGGGGAGCATGACCAAATGCGGGCGCACTATAGCTTTTACATGTGATTTGACTGAGCGCGGATGGCCTACGCTTTCGGTTCTTGAGAGCATCGGGCCGGGTGCCCCGTCCTCGGTGTCTGAGGGCGGGGCCTTTGACTCTTGTTCTTTGCATTTCTATCGCATCAAGCTGTCGCTACCGTTTCCCAGTCTAAGCCGGGACATTTCAACACCTTACCATTCCATTCGAATGGTATACCAACAAATAACTTGACAATCAGAGAATTTCGTACTACTCTGTTTTGTGTATATCGCATCCCACCCGCGCCGACTTGACGTTCTCCCAATCCTTTACTCTCCTGCCTTCCGTTCTCCGTATACACTTCCAAGTTCCGTATCCGGTAACCCCTTTGCTTGCCACTCTTACGAAAAACACCGGGGGGTGGGGCGCGCATTCTTCCCGATTTGGTCCGGCCATGCGAGTTGTTGTGCGGCGACTCGTCGATCATCGTCCTCTACTCATTTACTCATGGGCCGGAGCTTGCGAACTCCAAGATCCCGGCTCAGTCGGAACGGTCTGGTTGTTTCCTCCATCCCTCCGCTTTCGACCTTCAACTGTCGATCGAAGATCCCGGCCCGCTCTGGACCGTCAACCGCCTCGTCCGCTAACTCCTTTCAATGCAACATCTACGGGCCTCCCCGTAAATGTTGCAAACAAAAGACTTACGGATTCGCTAAACCCTTTAGATGCAACATTTACACAAAACACGGGGTACCCTCCTTCCAGCCGGAACGGCTGCCCTCAGAAGGCCAGTCCCTACACGGTCCAGACGATGTGGAGCTTCTTTTCGACTTGGGAGAAGTCCCGGTCACTGGTGGCGAGAGAGGCTTTGCGAGCGGCCGCGAGGGCGGCGGCAAAACAGTCGACGTAGGGGAGGTTGAAATTGGCTTTGAATTCGGCGGCGTGGCGCGCGAGCTCGACATCCGCCGGGACCAAATGGATCGGCAGTTGGGCAATCTGCGTGAGAAGATTCCGCGCGAATCCCGGACCTTGGTCGCGCCACACGGAATAGTACACCTCGCCCCAATTGACCGCGCACATGAGGAGTTCGCGCTTGCCATCGAAGGCGAGTTGGATGAGTTGCTCGACCTTTTCGGCGCCGGGTCGGTTCGCCGAAAACGTAATGATGGCGCTGGCATCCAGAACGATGCGCTTCATGGTTCGGGGCGCTTCATGATCTGGGGCGTTTCACAGTTTTCGCTCTCGGCGGCGCTCCTCGAGGAGAAATTCCAGGGCCTTGGAGTCTTTGCCGAGGCAGCCGCGCAGGCTGCGGATAAATTCCGCGGTAAGCGGTTGGAGAATAAGCCGGTTCTCCTCTTCGACGAAGGCCACCTTGGTCCCTTTTTTGATGGAGTATTTGCGGCGAAGTTTCGAGGGGATGACCAGCTGGCCTTTGGTCGTGACGGTAGAGACTTCGGCCTTCATGCGCGCTCCAGGAGGAAGATTCGGAGAAAGTATCCCGGAATGGACAATGTAAGTCAATCGAGCTGGCGTCTTACAAATCGAAGACCGCGGAGAGGACAAGCCTGCGCGCGCCCCTGTGCTATCATCGCCTTTGCTGCCTCTCCTTCGGCGAAGAAAGCGAGCCAGGAATGACCGCGCGAATCCTCGACGGCGCCAAAAT
>Ga0209157_1004563_pt1 | contig 10318 bp, 7 predicted proteins | sample GraSoiAngelo_135_FD_185892 | JGI IMG/M metagenome (GOLD analysis project Ga0209157, IMG submission 185892) | Grasslands soil microbial communities from the Angelo Coastal Reserve, California, USA - 14_0929_05_40cm (SPAdes) (version 2) | ecosystem: Environmental > Terrestrial > Soil > Grasslands ...
AGCCATGCTCGATCCATCGGGTGGTCGAGGGCGGTCGCGGGCTGTCGAGGGCGGTCACCGGCAGTCCGGCATCGGTGCGTAACGCGAGGTACAGGCGCTCCAGTTCCCGTTGCTCGGGCGTGAGGATCTCCTCGCACTCGACCGGGGAGCGGCCTGCGGCGATGGCCCGCGCGTATGCCGGCCACGCCGCGATATTCCAGCGCCGCGCGCGGCCATCGTAGCTGTGGGCCGCGGGACCGAGCCCGACGTAGGCGCGACCAGACCAGTACGCCGAGTTGTGGCGGGAGCGGAAGCCGTCGCGACAGGCGTTCGAGACCTCGTAGAAACGATAGCCGTGAGCCGCAAGCCGCGCGTGCGCCAGCAAATACTCTTCTGCATACCGGTCATCTTCAGGAGCAACGACGGCGCCGCGCGAGATCCAGCGGGCGAGGGGCGTCCGCTCCTCCACTGTGAGCCCGTACAGAGACAGATGATCGGGACCGAGCGACAGGGCCAGCTCCAAGTCCCGCTCCCAGTCGCGCTGGAGCTCTGCGGGCAGGGCGAAGATCAAGTCGAGCGAGAGGTTGTCGAACCCGGCGTCTCGGAGCGTCCGCACCGCCCCGCCGATCCGCGCCGCGTCGTGGGAACGATGCATCCAGGTCAACACTCGGTCATCGAATGACTGAGCGCCTAGCGACACCCGGTTCACGCCGGCGCGGCGCCAGGCGGTTGCATGCGCGGGCGTCACGTCTTCCGGATTGGCTTCGAGCGTGACTTCAAAGACGTCGCGCGAAGGCGTCACGGCACTGCCTAAAGACGTCACGCTAGAGGCGTCACGCGAAGACGTCGCGCCGAAGGCGTCACGCAACGACGTAACGAGCATTGCCAGCGCGTCCGGAGGGAGCAGCGAGGGTGTGCCGCCGCCCAAGTAGAGGGTGTCGAGGCCCCGCTCCTCGGTTTCGTCAGGGCTGGCCCCGGGGTCAGCACGTCGCAGGAGCTCGACCTCCCGCAGCACCGCTTCCACATACTCCCGCGCCGGGATGCGCTTGCGGACGGCGATAGAGAAGTCGCAGTAGGAGCAGCGGCGCACACAGAAGGGGACGTGGAGGTAGAGGTGGCGCATGCAGAGAAACTAACGCGGAAGTCGGAACGCGGAACGCGGAACATTAGTGCCAGTTTCGTGCGGCGAGCGAACCTTCATTGCTGTTCCGCGTTCCGCCTTCCGCGTTCCGCGTTTCAAGTGATCCCAAACCGCATCCCCGGCTCCTGCTTCACCAGCCCGCGCATTTCCAGCTCCGTCAGCGCCGTCAGCACTGCGCTCGTCTCCGCCCCGGCCGCGGCGACCAGGGCGTCCACGTGTTGCGGCTCGGACGCCAGGGCGTCCCAGAGAGAGCGTTGCAGCTCCGTCAGATCGGGTGGCTGACCCCGGGGCGGTGCCCCGGCGCTCTCGGACGTCCCCTCGGGGGTCTGTCCCCGGGCCATCGGCCCGGGGTCAGCCGTCCCCGGCAGCCCCAACTCCTCCAGAATGTCCCCCGGGCACAGCGCCGGTTTCGCACCCTGCTGGATGAGCTTGTTGCAGCCGAGCGAGGTCGGACTGGTGATCGGTCCCGGGACAGCAAGGACGGTGCGGCCCTGGTCGAGCGCGCAATCGGCGGTGATGAGCGCGCCCGAGCCGGCCGCCGCCTCGACGACGACGGTGACGCCGGCGAGACCGCTGATGAGACGGTTGCGGCGAGGGAACGTGTGGGCATGCGGCCGCTCGCCGGGCGGCAGCTCGGTGACGAGGCAGCCGCACGCGATCATGCGTTCATACAGCGACCGGTTCGCGGCGGGGTAGACGACGCCGAACCCGTTCCCCAGGACCCCGACGGAGGCGCCTCCCGAGTCCAAGGCCGCCGCGTGCGCGGTCGCATCGATGCCGCGGGCCATACCGCTCACGACGACGACGCCCGCCCGCGCGACTCCGGCGGCGAGGAACTGCGCCGCCGCCCCGCCGTAGGCGGTATGGTTCCGGCTGCCGACCACCCCGGCGGCGGGACGCGCCAGCAGGCCAACATCCCCCCACGCGTACAGCAGCGCCGGCGGCTCCGGAATGTCGCGCAGCAGGGGCGGAAACCGATCGTCGTCGGGGAGAAGCACGCTCGCCCCCAGGCGGTCGAGCTGCTCGAGCAGCGCGTGCGCCGCCCCCCGCGACGCGGCCCGCACCGCGGTGGCGGCGGCCCGGCCGAATCCGGGGAGCGCTGCGATGGCGCCGTGGGGTGCTTGCAGCGCGGCCCCGGCGCTCTGGAAGGCGGCCGTGAGCGTGCGGAGCCGCGCGGCTCCGATGCCTGGCACCTGGGCGAGCGCCAGGTAAGCGACTAGCTCGTCCCGTTCCAACTCGCTCACTTCATTCAGACGTTCGCCGCTGGCCCGCAGACGGAGTTGGAACGGGACTCGTCGCTGCTCGCACCGGGAGCGACTGCCACAGGGTCTCCAACAGCTCCGGTAGCCCCTCGCCGGTGACGGCCGAGATGGCCACCACCGGAGCGCCGGCGTGCGCACGGATCGTCGGGATGCGGGATGCGGGATGCGAGAGATCGAGCTTCGTCAGCACCACGACGTGCGGCTTCGCCGCCAGGTCGGCCGAATACAGCGCCGCTTCCCGCCTTAGCAGCTCGTAGGTCGCCTGCGGGTCCGGGCTGTCGACGGGGACGAGCACGGCCAGCATCCGGGTGCGCTCGACGTGCTGCAGGAACCGGAGACCGAGTCCCTTCCCCGCATGTGCGCCCTCGATGATCCCCGGAATGTCCGCGACCACGAGCGAACGGCCGTCCGAGAGCCCCACGACCCCCAGATGGGGCTCGAGCGTGGTGAAGGGATAGTCGGCGATCCGGGGCCGCGCCGCCGAGATCACGGAGAGCAGCGTGCTCTTGCCGGCGTTGGGCTCGCCCAGCAGGCCCACGTCGGCAATGAGCTTGAGCACCAGCTCGACGTTGCGCTCGTCCCCGTACTCACCCGGCTCCCACTCGCGCGGGCTCTGGTGCGTGGCGGTGGCGAAGCGCGCGTTGCCGCGGCCGCCGCGGCCCCCGTGCGCGACGAGCAGCGTGTCCCCGGGGCTCAGCACCTCGCCGAGCATGGTGTCGGCGTCGGCATCGTGCACCTCGGTCCCGGGCGGCACGGGCAGGTACAGATCCTTGCCGGTCTTTCCGGTCATGTTCTTGCCCTTGCCATGCTGGCCCCGCTCGGCCTTCCAGTGGGTGCGGTACCGGTAGTCGAGCAGGGTGGCGAGGTTCGGATCGGCGCGCACGTAGACTGAGCCGCCGGGGCCGCCGTCCCCGCCGTCGGGGCCGCCCTTGGGCACGAACTTTTCGCGGCGGAAGCTTGAGGCTCCGGCGCCGCCGGCGCCGCCGACGACGTGGACCACCGCGCGATCAATGAACATCCGGTGCGCCGACCGCCAAGTGCGGAGTGCGGAATGCGGAGTGCGGAGTTGAACGGGGAGTTCGGCGCGCCGTGCGGATGGACGACACTGTCATCGCCACGATTTGTCGCGCCTCCTCCCTGAGCGGCGCTAGCCGCTTCGGGTCCACTAGCTCGCGTTCCGCGAGTAGTGCAAGCCAGAACTCGGACTCGTCGGCTTCCTCCTCGACTATACCCATCTTTGCAATGAACTCTCGTCGCGAGCGAGCGCGACAGGCAGCGCGGTAGTTCGCGCCAACCGATGTTCCAGCTCTCAGAAGTTGAAGACCGATCACGTCGGCCGTACGGCCTCGCGGAAGATCTTCCACCAGGCGAACCACAGCCGACGTGAATGCCCGTGTCCGAACCGCCAGACGAAGTTGCGTCACGAGCCCGCCCTTGCATTCCGCACTCCGCACTCCGCACTCCGCACTTGGTCGTTCCGCGTTCCGACTTCCGCGTTCACAACTTCCTCCCCTTCACATCGTTCCATTGTTCATGCGCCGAGCGCCGCCGCTCCGCATCCAGGTCTTCGTCGATCACCGCCAACACCCCCTCCACCTCCGCCCGCGTCGCCCCGGTGTTCAGCGCCCCCCGCAGGTGGGAGTGCAGCTGTTGGGCGGTGCCGAGCACGGCGATCTCTGCCACGGTGCACAGCTCGCGGCGCTTGAGATCGAGCCCCGGCCGGCCGATCACCTTGCCGTACGCGTCCACGAGCACGAGATCCTCGAGCGCCGGATGCAGCCCCCGCAGGTTGAGGAGCAGCTTGTGGTAGGCGCGCCCGTACACCGCCGCGCACACGGCGGCGCCGCGCTGCGCCCACGACTCCCAGTCTTCGTGTGCCAGCGCCTCCCCGCTCCCGCGGTCGGCCGCCGGGCCGGTGATCTCACGCCACACGCCGAATGCGACCAGCGCAAGCGGGTAGCCCACGACGAGCAGGCTCTGGAGCAACAGCTCCTCGATCCAGATATCGGGCACGGCCGCCGCCCGCGCTGCGACCAGCCGTTGTCGCAGTGCGGGCTCCTTCCCTTCGGCGAGGGCCGCCGCGACCTGCACTAGCGCGACCGTTGGGGGATCGAGGGGCTGCGCGTCGTGTGACCCCGGGGCGCCGCCCCGGGGTAAGCCGCCCTCGCCCATATTACCAGTCCCGCTTCCCCGTTCCCTCATCCTTTCATTTCTCCAGCCCCCCATTTACACGCAGCTCCCCCACCGTCTCGCCGCGGGTGTTCACGTTAGGCCGGGCGATGAGCGCCGCCGGGCGCGGCCGCAGGCCCAGCTCCTCCAGCACCGCGGCCAGCGCCAACGCCGCGGCGACGCCATGGCCGTCCTCCACCTTGAGCGCCACGCCGAGCCCTTCGTGCACCAGCAGCGCGCAGTACACCCCTTCGGCACCCACCTTTGCCAGCACGCGACCGGGATGGGCGCGCATCAGCTCGGTGCAGGGACGCCCTTCACCCGCGATGAGGTCGGGGCGGCGGAGCATGGCTTCAACAATGCGGAATGCGGAATTCGGAATGCGGAATTGCTGTGGAGGGTCGTGCGCGACGCGAAGCCCCCCTCGAAATTCCGCATTCCGCATTCCGAATTCCGCGTTGGCCAGTCGTGCATACGCCAGGGCCATACTGCGCAACTGCAGCCCGTAGCACACCACGCCGCAGCCGTCGACCGCCGTCTTGATCTCCGCTACCGGCACGTCCGTCCACCGGCTCACCTCTTCGAGGCAGCGCTGCTGCACGGGGTGCTCGAGCCGCGTGTAGAACGCCGTGGGCCAGCCGTGGTGCCGCGCGAGCGCGAGCATCCCGGCGTGCTTTCCCGAGCAGTTCGAGTAGACCGCCGTGAGCCGCACGCCGCGCGTGGCGTAGTCCTGGGCGACGCGCTCGGAGAGCGGGGGGTGTGGACCGCACAACAGATCCCGCTCGCTGCACTCGATCTTCGCGAGGAAATCGCGGACGATCGCCACTTGCCCCGGTTCGCTCGAATGCGACGCGCAGCAGAGCGCGAGCTCCTCGGTCGTGAGCCCGAAGCGGTCGGCAGCCCCGTCCGTCACCAGCGGCAGCGCCTGGAACGGTTTCGCCGCCGAGCGCCAATAGGTGACGAGGTCGGGATCCCCGACCTTGGCGACGAGCCTCCCCAGCCCGTCGACGACGGCGACGTGGACGTCGTGCCAGGCTTCCACCACACCTCCCCGGAGCTGCTCAATCCGCACGGCCTCGCTCCCCCCCCTTCCCTAAGGCGGAACGCGGAACGCGGAACGCGGAATGTGGAACAGAAATGGAAGGTCGTGCCACACGACGCTCCTCGAAATGTTCCGCGTTCCGAGTTCCGCGTTCCGCGTTCATTCTCTGGCTCCCAACGACATCGCAATCCCGAGGAGCACCAGGACCCCGCCCAGCAACGCGGCCGGCGGCGGCACCTCATGTATGGCCGGCACCAGCCACGCGATCAGGCTCGCTCCCACCGGCTCTCCCAGGGCGGCCACGTTCACGGTGGTCGCGCGGTAGTGCTTGAGCGCGTAGTTCATCCCCGTGTGGCCCAGCAGCATCGGCCCCGCCGCCATGGCGCCGAACACCGCCCAGTCGCGGTCGCCGAATCCTGTGAGCGGGGCACTGCGTAGCGCCGCGCTGCATCCGAGCAGCAACGCTGCGACCGCGTAGACTGCCGACGCGTAGCTCCAGATGCCCACGGTGCGGCGCACTCGGCGCCCGATCACGTAGTAGCCGGCGCCGGTGAGCGCGCCCGCGAGCGCCAGGGCGTCGCCGCCCAGCGCGCCGAGCGAGAGCCGCGCGTCCCCGAGACCGATCAACGTGGCACCGGCCACCGCGAGCGCGATGCCCCAACGCTCGGTGGGAGCGGGATGCTCACCGAGCCACAGCGCCGCGATTCCCCACGCGAAGATCGGCTTCAGCGACACGAGCACCACCGAGCTCGCCACCGTGGTGAACCGCAACGACGCGATCCAGGTCCAAAAGTGCACGGCGAGCAGCACGCCCGAGAGCAGCATGAGCGGAAACGCCTCGCGCATGACGCCGGTCCGCTGCCGCTCGCGCGCCGCGAGTCCGAACGTCACGGGCAGCACGAGCACCAGGCGCCAGAATGCGATCGCGACCGCCGGCGCCGTGGCGAACCGGACGATCGGGCCGGCGTAGGTGGTGGCCAGGACGGCGACGATCAGGACCAGGAGCGGGGACATGGGCGGGGACAACTTAATGGAATGAGGGTCCGGGTGGACTGACCCCGGGGCGGTGCCCAGGGGTCAATCACCCCGACCTCTTGGGACTCGGAATCGCCCCAGGGATTCGGAATCGCCCCGGGGATTCGGAATCGCCCCAGGGATTCGGAATCGCCCCGGGGATTCGGAATCGCCCCGGGGATTCGGAATCGCCCGGGGATTCGGAATCGCCCCGGGGATTCGGAATCGCCCCGGGGATCCGGAATCGCCCCGGGGATTCGGAATCGCCCCGGGGATCCGGAATCGCCCCGGGGGATCCGGAATCGCCCTTGAACTCGGAATGACCCCGGGCCGTCGGCCCGGGGTCAGCCGACCCCCAGCAGCATCGGTGTCCCGGGCCGTTGCGAGACGGCCGCCCCGCATCCACATTCGGCCCCTCCATGCGTGCTCTCCCCCCACGCGTCATCATGACAGCGCTGCACGTGATCCCCGCCCTGACGGGCGGGGCCATGCGTTGGCTGGCTCGTTCCATTGTGCTGTTCTGCGTCATCCCCGCCCTGACGGGCGGGCCCATGCACCGGCTGGCTCGTTGCATTGTGCTGTTCTGCGTCATCCCCGCCCTGACGGGCGGGGCGATTCTCGCTGCGCAGGAGGCCTCTCCCTACGTACCGCTGCAGCACTGGGCAATGCCGTACGTCGAGCACCTGATCGCCACCGGCGTGGTCGCCGATCCCACGCCGCTCACCCGGCCGCTCAAGCGATCGGACCTCGCACGCGCACTCCAGGCAGCCGACACGACACGGCTCAGCCGCGCGGCGCGGGCCACGGTGCGACGGCTGCTCACAGAGTTTGGAGGGCACCGGGCGGCGCCGTCGTTCCGCATCGAGGGAACACTCGGCGCGGCGGCCGCCACCCAGGCGATGCGGGACCCGCTGGAGCTCGGCCGAGGCAGTCCGCCGCGGCAGCTCGACAAGCGAGCGTTCGCGAGCGCCGGCGCCGAGGTCGAGATGCTGTTCGGGCCGGTCGTCGGCGTCACGCACCCGAACGTCGACACGCGCCTGCAGTATGACCCCGATTGGTACGCTACCGCGAATAACTCGACGCGGTTCGAGGAAGGATACGTGAGCGCGCAGTGGCGCCACGCCGAGCTATTCTTCGGGATCCTCGACCGCAACTGGGGACCGAGCTCCGTCCAGGGACTGCTGCTTTCAGGTAATCCGTACAGCATGGACCATCTGACGCTGGCTGTGGGCACGTCCCGCGTGCAGATCCAAGCCATCGTCACCCAGCTCGACACGCGGGATTCGGCGGGTGCAGCGGTGAACAGGTATATGAACCAGCACCGACTGTGGATCCGGCCGCGCAAGCGTTGGACGCTGGCGGTGTGGGAAGGCTCCGTCTGGTCCGGGGTCGGGCGCCAGCTCGAGCCGTGGTACGTGAACGTCGCCACGGTCGGCTTCTTCCGGCAGTCGACCGGGGTGAATGTCAACAACTTCTTCGGCTTGGATGCCGAGCGACGAGCGAACACCACAGTGTTCGCGCAGTTCATGCTCGACGACATCCAGGTATCGCGCAAGACTCCGGGGGATCTCAAGCCCACAAGCTACGCGTTCACGGTCGGCGCGAAGGGCCGGGTGCGACGCGCGTCACTCGGCTGGCAATTCTTCTATACGCAAGTCGCCAACCTCACCTACCGCAACGAGAACAACCTCCAGGTCCCCCTGTATCATCTGCTCGGCACCGGCCGGAACTTCGCCGACTACGATCAGGCGACGCTCAAGTTGAGTGTGCTGCCACGTCCCTCGCTCTTGCTCGAGCCGGAGCTGACGCTGCTGCGGCAGGGCGAGGGCGATCCCCGGCTGGCGCATCCGCTCGTGCCCGACTATCCGAGCACCGCTACGTTGTTCCAAGGCGTGGTGGAGCGCACGTTGCGCGTCGCGTTGGGAGGGAGCTGGCAGCTCGGTGGATTCCAGCTGTCCGGCAACGGTGGCGTGCACCTGATCCACAACGCCGGGCACGTGAGCGGGACGAGCGACACGCGCTGGGTCGGCTCGCTCGGTGTGACGTACCGCATCTCCTACGAGAACGTGCTGCCCTGACGGCGCAGTTGCGACGCCGGGTCAGGCGCGTTCAATTTGCGCGCTCGCCATGCGCCCCCTCCTCGCGTTCGTGCTTTGCGCCGCGCCGCTCGCGGCCCAGCAGGCGTCGGCGTACCTGCCGCTCGACCATTGGGCGACGCCGTACGTCGAGCACCTCATCGCCGCGGGCGTGATGGCCGATCCCGCGCCGCTCACGCGGCCGCTGCGCGAAGCCGACGTGGTGCGCGCGCTGCGGGAAGTCGACACCCTCGCCACCAGCTCCGCAGTCATCCGCACCGTGCACCGCCTGCTGGCGGCGTTGGGCGATGAGGAGAGGGGCCCCCGCTACCGGATCGAGGGGAGCGGCGGCGTCGTCGCCGCGACGCACCCACTGCGCGACCCCCTGGAGATTGGCCGGGGCCAGCCCCCCCGCGATCCCGGGGCGGACCGGGGCTTCGTTAACGGCGGCCTGGCCGTGCAGCTGCGGCTCGGCGCGCTCGTCGCCGTCACCCATCCCTACTTCGACACCCGCCTCAAGTACGACCCGGACTACTTCGGCAAGAAGAATCGCGTCATCGCTGGTCGCAACGCCAACGCGTATCTCGACGCCCGCTGGCGCTACGCCGAGCTGTTCTTCGGCTCACTCGACCGCAATTGGGGTCCGCCGCAGGTGGCGAGCCTGATCGTGTCGCCCAGCCCCTACAGCTATGATCACTTCGGCCTTGTCGTCGGGACGCCGCGGTTACAGCTGCAGGCGCTAGTCACCCAGCTGGACGACGGCCCGGACACTGCCGGTATTCTCAATCACCGCTACTTCATCACGCACCGGCTGTTGGCCCGGCCGGGAGACCACGCCAGCTTTGCCGTGTGGGAAGGGGAAGTGGCCGCCGGCCCGGGACGCACCCTCGAGCCGTGGTTCGCCAACGTGCTCAACCTCGGCCTGCTGGTGGAATACGACCAGAACGTGCAGGTGAACAGCCTGCTCGGCGCGGACTTCGAGATGCGGCTCTCGGCGCTGACGCTGTTCGGCCAGCTGCTCATCGACGACTTCCAGATCGACCGACGCACCCAGGCAGACAGCGAGCCTCCTTCCTACGGGCTTACGCTCGGGATACAGGGGGCGGTGCACAGTGCCAGCTGGACCGCATACTACACCCAGGTCGCGAATCTGACCTATCGCACCCCCAATCCGGCGGAGGCGGTCGAGCGGCGCTTTGTGGGGCTAGGGCGAAACTTCAGCGACTATGATCAGGCCACCTTGCGCGTAACGATGCTTGCGGCCCCGGAGCTGCTCGTGTCGCCGGAGCTGACGCTGCTGCGTCAGGGGGAGGGCGACTTTCGGCTGCGCTATCCTCCCAGATCGGCGTACGGCACCACGGCGACGATCCTTTCTGGCGTGGTGGAGCGCACGCTGCGCGCGGCCCTGTCGGGGAGCTACACGCCCGCCGCGCACCTGGGCCTGAGATTCGACGCCGGGGTGCATCACATCAGCAACTACGGGCACGTGACGGGACAAACGCAGACGAAGTTCGTGGGGTCGGTGGGATTGTCGTACCGGTTCGGATGGAAAGGCGGGCTGCGGTGACGCTCGACAGCAGTGCGGAGAGCTCGGTCGAGTTTCCCCGCCCTGAAGGGCGGGCTCGGCCGCAGTTGG
>Ga0209157_1004572_pt1 | contig 10308 bp, 11 predicted proteins | sample GraSoiAngelo_135_FD_185892 | JGI IMG/M metagenome (GOLD analysis project Ga0209157, IMG submission 185892) | Grasslands soil microbial communities from the Angelo Coastal Reserve, California, USA - 14_0929_05_40cm (SPAdes) (version 2) | ecosystem: Environmental > Terrestrial > Soil > Grasslands ...
CTGATGCTCCTCGATGACCGTGCCCTCGGGCTTCTCCGAGGGGACGTACGTGACCGCTTGGTGAAGGTAGGGGTCGAACGGCGTACCGAGCGAGTCGACCGCTTCGAGGCCCTCGCCCTCGAGGATCGCGCGGAGCTTGCGCTCGACGAGCCACATTCCTTCGACCCAGGGCTGTCCCTTGAGATCGTCAGGAACGGTCGCGAGCGCGCGGTCGTATCCATCAAGTACGTCAAGGAGCTTGGCGATGAGGTCCGCCTTCGCGAACTTTGCGAAGTCCGTGCGCTCCGCTTCGTTCCGCTTTCGATAATTGCTGAAGTCGGCGGCCAGCCGCTTGAGATCATTGGTCAGCTCGGCCACCTTGGGGTCCTCCGGGATTGAGCCAGCCGACCCCTCCGACTCCGGCGCTTCGCTCTCCGGTACGGCGTGCCCGTTGGTGCGGGGACGCGCCCGCTCCTCGAGGAGCTGCTCGGCGCGGCGAATTTTGTCGTCCATCAGCGACCCTCCATGACCCGGACCAGATCGCTCATGAGCGATCCGACGTAGCGGACGGCACCGATGGACCGCGCGTAGTCCATCCGCGTGGGTCCCAGGACGCCGACGAAGCCGACCGCGTCGCTCCCGTACCGCCCGAAGATGAAGCTGCAATCGCGCAGCGGCTCGAGCCGATGCTCGCTTCCGATCGAGACGTGAACGTCACCGGCGCCGAGATCGAGCGGCAGGATCTCGGCCAGCCGCGTGTGGTCCTCAAACAAGCTGAGCATCTCGCGGCCGCGCTCGGTCTGAGCGAACTCAGGCTTCGCCAGGATGTTTTGGAAGCCGTCGACGTACACGTCGTGCGCGTGCCAGGCGTCGTTCTCGTCGAGAACACGCGCGAGCGCGCGCGCTACATCCGCAGCAGCGCCCGTCTCGTGCCCCGCGACGTCGCGCACGCGGTCGCCGTTCGCGCCGGCCACCGCCTCGGTGAATCGCGACGACAGCATCCGCAGCTGATCCGCCGTGACCGGCGCGCTCACCTCGAGGAGCTGCTGGCGAACCTGTCCGCCCTCGAGGACCGCGACCAGCAGCACGCGCCGCTCGTGCACCGGGACGATCTCGACGTGCCGAACGGTCGATCGCTTCGCCGCGGGTGGCGTGACGATCGACGCTTCCGCGGTCAGCCGCGCGAGCGAAGACGCCGCGACGCGCAGCCACGCGGCAGTGTCGCGCAGCGCCTGCTGGAACTGGTGGCTGACCGTGAGCTCCTCCGCCGCGCCGAGCGCTGGCCGTGGCATGAGGCTCTCGATGAAGTAGCGATAGCCGAGATCCGTCGGGACGCGGCCAGACGACGTATGCGGGTGCGTCAAAAGACCGAGGTCCTCGAGGGCGGCGAGCTCGTTGCGAACCGTCGCCGGCGAGATGTCCAGGTGGTAGCTGCGGACGAGCTCCGCCGAAGCCACCGGCTGCGCGGTCGCGATGTGTTGGCGGACCACGGCGCCGAGAAGCTGCTTCGCGCGCTCGTCCAGCTCGGGAAGGCTGGAGGAATGGGGTTTTCTAGCCAATTAGCACTCTCCCGTCGAGAGTGCTAAAAGCCTATCAGGGCGGCCGCGACCGCGTCAAGGGTGCGCCAGCGCGCCGGCCAAGCGAGGTGGCTGGCATGCGCTCTGCCGTCGTTACGCGCGAAATCGCTTTGCGGATAAGGAGCGTCGCATGTGGACCGAATTCCGGACCTTCCTGGTGAAGAGCAATGCCCTGGCCCTCGCGCTCGCCGTCATCCTCGGTCTCGCGCTCGCTGCGGTCGTCAACAGCCTGGTCAAGGACATCATCATGCCGCCCATCGGTCTCGCCCTCGGCAAGGTCGACTTCGCCAACCTCTACATCGACCTTTCCGGCAAGGGCTACCCGAGCCTGAAGGCGGCGCAGGACGCCGGCGCGGCAACGATCAACTACGGCGTGTTCATCACCACATGCATCACGTTCGCGATCGTCGCCTTCGTCGTCTTCCTCATCGGCCGGCAGTTCATCAAGGTCGTCCCGACCAAGGCGTGTCCGTACTGCGGGCTCGACGATGTGCCGCTATCCGCCGCACGCTGTCCGCACTGCACGAGCCAGCTGGCCCCGGCAAAAGCCGCGTAGCTACGCGGTCGCGGGGGAGAGCAGCGCCTTCACGCGGGACACGAGATCGTCGAGGTCGAACGGCTTGGTGACGTAGTCGGCCGCGCCGAGCTCGGTCGCGTAGAGCCTCTCAGAGAGGCCGAAGATCGCGGTCACAACGACGATGGGCAGGTGCGAGATCCGACCATCGGCGCGGAGCTCGCGGAGTACTGAGAAGCCATCCCGGCGCGGCATCATCAGGTCAAGGACCATCGCCGCGGGAGAGAGGTCGTCCACGTCGCGCATGGCCTCATCTCCATCCCGAGCGAGCTTGGCGTCCAGTCCATCGTCCTTGAGGGCACTGACGATCACGTCCCCCAGCGCGGGGTCGTCCTCGACTACGAGCACGAGCGGACGCTTCCGCAGGGCCGGCATCAGAACCGAATCTCCTTGCGAGCCGCTCCGGATCCTTGATCGCGATCCGGCGTCGCCGGATCGAGATGATCTCGCGCCGCTCGAGGTCGCCCAACACCCTGTTTACGGACACGCGCGAGGCGCCGATGAACGCCGCGAGCTCGTCCTGCGTGAGAGTGAGCTCGGTGCCGTCGCCGCCCGTCGAGCGGGCCAGGTCGATCAGGTACTTGGCCACGCGGCTGGGGACGTCTAGAAAGATGAGGTCCTCGACCCTGTCGGAGAGGCGCCGGATGGTCCGCGCCAGCGTCTCGAGGACCACGCGGAACGAGGCCGGATGCGACTCCAAATAGGCGAGGAAATCGTCGCCCGCGAGCAGCGCCGCGCGCGTGTCCTCGAGCGCGGTCGCGCTCGCCGAGCGCGGGCTGCGATCGAACAGCGCGAGCTCGCCGAAGAATTCGCCGGGCCGCATGATCGCGACGAGCGCCTCCTGGCCGAACTCGCCAGGCAGGGCGATCTTGACCGCCCCATCGAGGACCATATAGAGGTGCGTTCCCGGATCGTCCTTGCGGAAGATCGTCTCGCCGCGCTTGAACTGCTTCGTCCGAACGCGGTCGCCGAGCTCGGCGAGTTCGACCTCGGGAAGCCGCGAAAAGAGCGGCAGCCGGCGCAGGTGCTCGGCGACCCGCTGTTCGGGCATTCCGTCGGATTCTATGTGCCTCACTTGACGCGCCGATCATCATGGGCGCCCCATGGATGAGGCAAAGGTCTCCGGCCTCGCCGCCGGAGAGGCGTACATCTCGGGCGCACTGACGGGGATAGAAGACGCGCCGCGAATGAAGCTCTTCTACGAGCTCCTCGCTGAGATCGCCGGCGCGGCCAAGCTTCGCCCGTATCTGCCGCACCGCGTGACCGACCCCGTCGCGACAGCACACCTCGATCCGCGCGCCGTGTACGAGATCGATCGCGCGCACGTCACCGCGGCGGCAGTCGTCGTCGCCTACGCCGGTCTTCCTTCGTTTGGTGTAGGCATCGAGGTCGAGCTCGCACGCGAGCACGGCATCCCGGTGATCATCGTGGCTGAAAGCGAGCGGGCCGTGTCACGCCTCCTTCTGGGCAATCCCGCGGTCGTCGAGGTCGTCCGTTTCGCCGATCTCGACGGCCTGCGCCGATCGCTCGCGGCCGCGTTTGAACGGGTTGCGGCGAGCCCTCGCGGCGTGAGCCCGGCGGCAGTCGCGGACGATGTCGTTGTCCAGCGCTTCATCACCAGCCTTGAACACGCACGGCAGCTCCCGGGCGCCGAGGTCGCCGCGCTCTTGCGCGTCGGCGAGATCGATGGCGAGGCGGCGTCTGTCATCCGAGATGCGGTAGCGAGCGGCAGGCTCTTCGGTGCGGGACTCCGGGATCTGGTCGGTCGCTACGCACTCCGTGGCGGAGACCTGGGCGCATTCATCCTTCGCGACGTGCTCGAGCGGCCGCTCGCCGAGACCGCGCGGGCACTTGGGATCGACCCACGCACCGCACGCAGCCGTCTCGGCACGGCCCGCTCGCGTGTCGGCCTGCCCGAGGATGCTGCGCCGGATCTCGTCGCACAATGGCTGGTGACAGAGCTCATCGCGCCGCCAACCCGGGCGCTGCAGCTCCATCTCTTCACCGGAAATCGCGCCTAGCAGCGGCCCGCGCCGTTACCGGCGCGGGCACGTCGTTCACGCCAGAAACAGCAAAGGGTGTGGGGGCAAGCTCCCACGAAAAGATGGGAAAAGGTCAGAAGAAGCAAAAGACAAAAGGGAAGCTGGGCTGGCGCAGCAAGAAGGCCAACCATGGGCGGAAGCCTGGAATGGGCCGGGGCAAGCGCAATTAGAAGAAGGGCACGCCGGCTGGCGTGCCCTCATTCCACCGCGAGAACGAGTTTCAGCGGCGTTTCTTGCGAGTCGAGCTGCGCTTGCTGGTTCGCTTGGCGGTCGAGCGTCGTGATCCACCCGAGCTGCGTCGGGCCGTCTTCCGGCCCGCGCGCTTGGTGGTCGCGCGCTTCGTGGTCGCGCGCTTCGCAGTCGACCGCCTCGCAGTGGTCTTACGGCGGCCGGTCGAGCGTTTCGCGGTCGCCTTCCGTGCCGATGCGCGCTTCACGGTCGAACGGCGGCGGGTGGTCTTGCGGCCGCCCTCGGACATCCCCGCGCTCATCGGGGACGGTGGCGGGGGCGTCGGGCTGCCAGGCATCGGCGCCGGCCAGACCGAGCCGGGTTCCTTCTGCGCGGACCAGTCGGTGCCTTGGTCTTCCAGCATGGTTCCTCCCCAAAAATGTGACGGCTTCGGTTGCGAGTAGGCATAACGAATTCGCGAGGGCATAGCAAGCCGAGGAACCGGCCGTTGGGCGTCCTTGTATGGACGGCGTGGAGATCGTCGACCTCGACAACGCCGCCGAATGGCGACCGTGGGAGCCACCGCTTTGGCTCATCGGCCTCGGCCTCACGCTCGCCCTGCTCGTCGGCTTCTTCGTCTCCGGGCAAGTGCAGGATCCGCGGACCGCGCACCCCGCGCGGCCCACGCCATGCGTGCCCACCGCGGTCCAGCAACAGGCCGGCGTCAGTTATGTCTGGACGTTCTGCCCTTAGGCGAGCACTCGAACAAAGACCTCGTTCGCAAGAAGCCGACCGCGAGCCGTAAGCCGAGCGCGATCGCCCCTGACCGCGACCAGTCCAGCCGGCGCGACCTCCGCGAGCGCGCTCCGGACCCGTTCGGCCGCAACCGCGCCGAACCTGGACGCATAACGACGGAGATCGAGCCCTCGATCGAGGCGCAGCGCGAGCATCGCAGCCTCGCCGGCGGGGTCGGCCTCTCCGTCGACGTCGCGCGGCTCGCAGGCCGCGATCCGCGCGAGGTATGTCGCGAGGCTCGCGGGGTTGGCGGACCGAATACCGCCGAGGTGGGAGTGCGCCCCGGCACCGACGCCGAGCCACTCGCCGTCACGCCAGTACACGAGGTTGTGGAGCGAGTTCTTTTTCGGATGCGACCAGTTCGCGATCTCGTAGTGGCGGTATCCGGCGCGTGCCAGCTCGCGCTCCGCGATGCGGTAGAGCCGAGCGATCGTGGCGTCGTCGGGCTGCGCCGCGGCGGCGCGCGAGCGCCAGCTCCGCAGGACCTCCCAGCCGCCCCCGGGCCAGTTCGCGACGGACTCCTCGGGATCGAGGCGGAGCTCGAGCGGATAGCAGGAAACGTGATCCACGCCAAGCGCGACCGCCGACGCGAGATCGCGCCGCCACGCGGCTTCGCTCTGACCCGGCCAGCCGAAGATCAGGTCAAGGTTGACGTCAAGGCCTTCCTCGCGGATCGCGGCGACCGCGACGGCGGTGTCCTCGGGCTGATGCGTGCGGCCGAGCGCGCGAAGTCCTTCGGGCGAGAAGCTCTGCGCCCCGATCGAAGCCCGGGTGATTCCAAGTGCGATCCACGCCTTGAGGCGCGCGCGGTCGAGCGTCGCGGGGTTTGCCTCGACCGTCGCTTCCCGTGGCCGGAGCTCGAAGGCGAGACGCAACGCGGCGCCGAGCGATGCGATCTCCTCTGGTTCGAGCAGGCTCGGCGTGCCGCCCCCGACGTAGAGCGTGCGGACACGCGGCCGGCCGAGCCGCACGCCCTCGCGCGCGATCTCATCCACTAGCGCCGCGAGGTATCTGGCGCGGAGCCGCGAGGTCGCGGGCGCGGTGGCGAAATCGCAGTAAGGACAGCGCGCCGCGCAGAACGGTACGTGGACATAGATGGAGATCCCGCTCATCGCACTTGGGGGGCTCTGCCCCCCATCCCCCGGATCGACCCCAATGGATCAGGCAGCCCCGCGTCGGCGGAGAGCTCGGCGGTGCGACCGAGATCGATCAGCCACTCGCGCGACTCGTGCACGAAGGCCAGCAAGTGACTCGGGCGCCAGTCCGCCTCAATGACGATGCGCTCCTCGCCGAACTCCGGCAGTAGCAGCACGTAGACCGTGTCGCGATCGACGATCCGCGCGCCCGATACCCCGAAATGCCCGATCGTTTCCTCGCCGCCGAGCGCCGAGAGCACCGAAGTGCGGAGCGGCGCGAGCACCTCGGCGAGTCGCGCATCTCCCTCCTCGAAGCCGATGCCGGCGGCATGGTGCAAGGCCACCGTGTTACGCGCGGCGTAGAGACCCTCGAGAAGGCCGCGCGTCTCACGCGACAACCGCTGCCACACGAGCGCGGCGTCGTTCGCCGCGACGGCACGCAGGAATGTCGATGCGGCAATTTGTGTCGGGTGCTCGAATTGGACTTTCGGCGCCTTCATTCGCCGAAGTCCATCGGGGACAACGGACGGCGGGCGTCGGCGTGCTCTTCGACGAGCGTCTGCGCCCAGCCGGCCCATCCATCTCGCGCTACACGAACAATGGGCCGGCGTAGCCAGCAGCGAGGAGAAGAGCACGCCGGCGCGCGCCGCCTTGACCACCCGTCACGAACGATCGAAGTCACGTCTCGTCTCCGAGCCGCAGCACCGCGAGGAAGGCCTCCTGGGGGATTTCGACTGACCCCACCATCTTCATGCGCTTCTTGCCTTCCTTCTGCTTCTCGAGCAGCTTGCGCTTGCGGGTGATGTCGCCGCCGTAGCACTTGGCGAGCACGTCCTTGCGCTTCGCCTTCACCGTTTCGCTCGCGATCACCTTCCCGCCGATCGCCGCCTGGATCCGCACGTCGAAGAGCTGCTTAGGGATGAGGCCGCGCAGCTTGCTCACGAGGACGCGCCCGGCTTGCTGGGCGCGCTCGCGATGGGTGATGATCGAGAGCGCATCGACGAGGGTGCCGGAGACGAGGATGTCCAGCCGCACAAGCTCCGCGGCGCGGTATTCGGCGAACTCGTAGTCCAGCGAGGCGTACCCGCGCGAGCTGGACTTGAGGTGGTCGTAGAAGTCGACGATCACCTCCGACAGCGGCATGTCGTACTTCAGCATCGCCCGCGTGGGATCCACGTAGCTCATGTCTGCGAGCGACGCGCGCTTGGTCTGCGCGACCTCCATCACCGGACCGACGTGCGTCGTCGGGACGATGATCGTCACGTGCATCCACGGCTCGCGGATCTCAACGATCGTCCCGGGATCCGGCAGGAGCGCGGGGTTGTCGATCGCGACCTCGGTCCCCTTCTGCGTGATGACGCGGTACTCGACCGACGGCGAGGTCGCGATCAGGTCCACGTCGTACTCGCGCTCCAACCTTTCCTGAACGATCTCGAGATGGAGCAGGCCGAGAAACCCAGCACGGAATCCGAAGCCGAGGGCCTGTGAGGTCTCCGGCTCGTACACGAGCGACGCATCGTTGAGGCGCAGCTTCTCCATGGCGTCCTTGAGCGCGGGGTAGTCCTCGGCCTTGGACGGATAGAAGCCCGCGAACACCATCGGCTTCGCCGGGCGGTAGCCGGGAAGCGGCGTCACAGCCGGACGGCGCGCGAGCGTAAGCGTGTCGCCCACGCGGCAATCGGCGACGGCCTTGAGACCGGTCGCGACGTAGCCGACCTCCCCCGTTTCAAGACGGTCCGCCGGTCGCGCGTCGGGGACGAATACGCCGAGCTCCAGCAATTCGCTCTCGGCCTCGGTCGCGAAGAGTCGGATGCGCTCGGCGGTGCTGAGCGCGCCGTCGACGACGCGGACGTGCGCGACGACACCCTTGTACGCGTCGTAGTGGGAATCGAAGATCAGCGCACGCAGCGGCGCGTCACGATCGCCGGTGGGAGACGGCACGTGCTCGACGACCGCGTGCAGGAGATCGTCGACCCCCGCGCCGGTCTTTCCCGATACCAGAAGGATCTCCTCGTCGCGAAAGCCAAGCGTTGTGCGCAGCTCCTCGCGCACGACATCGAGGTCGATGTTGGGAAGGTCGATCTTGTTGATCGCCGGGATGACCTCGAGGCCCTGCTCGACGGCGAGGTAGGCATTTGCGAGGGTCTGGGCCTCGATGCCTTGCGAGGCATCGACCAACAGCACGGCGCCCTCGCAGGCCGCGAGCGACCGGCTGACCTCGTACGTGAAGTCGACGTGCCCCGGGGTATCGATGAGGTTGAGCTCGTAGGGCTCACCGTCGCGACCGATCCAGGCCATACGGACCGCTCGCGCCTTGATGGTGATGCCGTGCTCGCGCTCGAGCTCCATCGAATCGAGGAGCTGGTCGCGCATCTCGCGCAACGGAACGGTCCCGGTGGTCTCGAGGAGCCGGTCCGAGAGCGTGGTTTTGCCGTGGTCGACGTGCGCGATGACACAGAAGTTGCGGATGCGCGCGAGCTCGGCCATGACGAGAAGGCTAGGGCGTTAGCCTACCGGCCATCGCCACGTCCGTCCGCGTTTGGCTGGGTCTCGTCGGCTTCCTCGTCGTCGTCGAGCTCTTCATCGTCTTCGTCGGCGGCGGACTCCAGACCGATCCGCGTTCCGCCCTCTTCTCGTTGCCTTCGATCGCGATCTTCGGTGTCCTCGGTCTTGCGGGGATATGGCTCTCGCACCGGACGGGCTTTCCCGCCGCGTGGGATCCCGCCGTGCCCGTGCGCCGGCGCTTTGCCTATCCGGTCCTGATCGGGATCGCGCTCGGAGTATTTCTCTCGATCGCCGACAGCTTCGTCCACTGGACCGCGACGTTCGCTCGGGACAGCGGGCTTCCTTCTTTCAACGCGCCGTTCCCCGGATCGCTCCTCTTCTACCCGGGCGGGGCAATCCTCGTCGAGGTCGTCTACCGGCTGCTCCCGATACCGCTTCTGCTGTGGCTCTTCACCCTCGTGTCGCGCGGGCGCGGCCAGGAGATCGCTTTCTGGGCACTCGCGGCGCTCACGTCGCTCATCGAACCCGTGCAGCAGGACCTTCCTGACTTCCGCGCGGGTACTGAGATCGCGGTGTTCCTAAATTTCGCCGGCGACTATGCGCTCAACTTCACGCAGGCATTCATGTTCCGGCGGTACGGGTTCCTGACATCGATCGTCGTCCGGGTCGCGTTCTACCTTGTGTGGCACGTCGCGTATGGGAACGGGATCTGTCGCTGCTGAGCCTCAGCGTCCGATGCGTGTCCGAACGACCGCAAAGATCTCCCCGAGCTCGCTGACCCGCAGGAGGTAGGCAGCGGCGAGATACACGGCCCCGCCGACGGCCGAGGCGACGAGGGTCTGCAGCGCGAGACCGATCTTCGTCTGCTCGAGATCGACGGTGACGTTCGTGGCGCGGATGAACGCGAACATCGCCACGCCCATGAGCAGGCTCGCGCAGATGTGCTTCGCGCTCGAGAGCCCGAGACCGACGAGACGCAGCCGCGCGCGTGTGGCGAGCAAGGTGAGCAGGAGGGCGGCCTCCACGAGCGTGGAGACCGCGTTCGCCAACGCGAGCCCGTTGATGAACAGGGTCGGCGCGAGGAGCACGTCGAGGACCACGTTCAGCCCGATCGAGATGAGCGTCAGCGCAAGAGGCGTCGCGGTGTCGCGCGAGGCGTAGTAGGCGCGCGCGAGGATCTGCACCAATGCGTGGCCCGCGAGGCCGAGCGAGTAGAAGAGGAAGGCCGCCTGCGTCGCCTCGCGCAGCTCCGCGCCGAAGCTTCCGTACTGGAAGAGCAGGTTCACGATGGGCCGCCGCAACACGATCATGAGGATCGCGGTCGGAAGCGTCAGGAACAGGATCCAGCGGATCGCCTGCTGCACGGCCTGGCGCATGCGGTTCACGTCGCCGATGGATGCGTAGTGCGACAGCGTCGGGAACACCGCGGCGCTGATGGCGATCGAGAACACGCCGAGCGGCAGCATGAGGAGCTGGAACGCGTAGTTGAGCGCCACGAGCGAGCCGACCGGCATACCCGAGGCGAGGATGGT
>Ga0209157_1004573_pt1 | contig 10302 bp, 7 predicted proteins | sample GraSoiAngelo_135_FD_185892 | JGI IMG/M metagenome (GOLD analysis project Ga0209157, IMG submission 185892) | Grasslands soil microbial communities from the Angelo Coastal Reserve, California, USA - 14_0929_05_40cm (SPAdes) (version 2) | ecosystem: Environmental > Terrestrial > Soil > Grasslands ...
CTGTTCGCCGATACCAACGCGCTGATTCGGGTCGACATGTCGGAGTACATGGAAAAGTTCTCGGTGAGCCGGCTGATCGGCGCGCCGCCCGGCTACGTCGGCTACGAGGACTCGGGGACGCTGACCAAGTCGGTGCGGCGGAAGCCCTATTCCGTCGTGCTGCTCGACGAGATCGAGAAGGCGCATCCCGACGTCTTCAACATCCTGCTGCAGGTGCTCGACGAAGGACACCTGACGGACAACTACGGCCGGGTGATCGACTTCAAGAACACCGTCGTCATCATGACGTCGAACGTCGGCGCCCGGGACATGGTCAAGGGCAAAGCCCTGGGCTTCTCCCAACCGGATATGCGCGCGACCTTCGACAAGATGGCGGAGAAGGTCAAGGAAGAGATCAACAAGACCTTCAATCCCGAGTTCCTGAACCGGCTGGACGACGTCATCGTGTTCCACCCGCTCACGCGAGAGCACATCGCCCAGATCGTCACGATCCTGCTCAAGGAAGTGCAGCGGCGGCTGGGCGAGGAGGAGCTCACGCTCCGGTTGACGCCGGCGGCCTCGGACTTCCTGGTGGAGCGCGGGTACGATGAGCACTTCGGCGCGCGCCCGCTGAAGCGCGCGATTCAGAAGTACGTCGAGGATCCGCTCTCGGAGAAGATCCTGGTCGGCGAGTTCGCGCGGGGCGAGGAGATCGAGGTCGACGCGGCCCCGGACAAGGAACGGTTGGCGTTCCGCGCGCTCTCCGGCTCGAAGGCGTGATCCGCAAGCTTTCCACCGTCATCTGTGTGGGTTCGGCCGTGCTCGCCCCGCGTCTCGCGCGCGCTCAGGGCGAGGCGCCGAGCGCCGCCGCCGCCGCCGTCGCCCCCGACTCCATCGTCGTCATCGGGCTCCGCCGGGTCGACCGCAAGCAAGCGATCGAGCAGAGCGGCCTCACCCCGGGCAAGCCGCTGGGCTACCGCGACGTACAGCGCGCCATCCAGGCCCTGTACGCGACGGGCCAGTACGACGACGTCCGGGTGGCGCAGGACACGGCCGGCGGGCGCCAGGTGCTCGTCGTGCGCCTGCACGAGCGCCCCATCCTCGTCAAGTGGGCCGTGCGCGGCGTGAGCCGCGTCTCCGAGGGCAGCGTGCGCGACAAGGCCCAGCTGGCCGAAGGCCGGCCGGTCGACCCCGCCGCCGTGGCCCGGGCCCGCGGGCGCATCGACTCCCTGTACCGCGCGCAGGGCTACTACCTCGCCCAGGTGAAGGTGGTCGACGTGTATGAGGCCGATTCGGCCCGCCTGCGGGTCATCTTCGACGTGGACGAGGGTCGGCGCGTCGCGGTGGCGCGCGTGCAAGTCGAGGGCAACACGCACCTGGTGACGGATCGGCTCGTCGGCCAGATGAAGACCCGGCCCGAAGGGTTCTGGTGGTTCCGCTCCGGTGAGTTCGACGACGAAAAGCTGCGCGAAGATCTGCAGGAGCGGCTCCCCAAATTCTACGGCGACCGGGGCTACGTCGATTTCCAGGTGCTCGACGACACGCTGGTCGTGAACGACACGACCGGCAAGGCGACGCTCGTGGTGCGCGTGAGCGAAGGGGAGCCGTACCGCGCGGGCTCGTTCGAGATCGTGGGGAACCGGCGCTTCTCGACGGAAGAGCTGCAACAGCTGTTTCCGTTCAAAGGCGGGGACCGCACCGGCTTCCTGGGGTTGGGCGGGACCCAGCAGGGGCCGACCTACTTCAGCCAGCAGAAGTGGGACGACGCCACACAGCAGCTCCGCACGCTCTACTACAACAACGGCTACATCTACGTGAACGTCCGGCCGGAAGTCATCCGCCGCACGGGCGCCGACGGCAAGCCCGTGGTGGATCTCCGCTGGGCGATCAACGAGGGGCAGCCGGCCATCGTCAACAAGATCGAGATCTCGGGCAACGACGTCACGCACGAGCGCGTGATCCGCGAGGCGATCATCCTGCTCCCGGGCGACGTGTTCCGCCAGGACGCGCTCATCCGGTCGTACCAGAACATCTCGAACCTGGGCTTCTTCCAGCAGCCCCTGCCGTTCCCCGACACGCGCCCGGCCAACGATCAGGGTGATGTGGACGTGATCTTCCGCGTGACCGAGAAGCATACGGGCAACGTCAACTTCGGTGCGTCGGTGGGGCAGGGCACCGGGGTGGGCGGTTTTCTGGGGCTCGACGAGCCGAACCTGTTCGGCCAGGGGAAGAAGGGCCACTTCCAGTGGCAGTTCGGCAAGAACATCAGCGACTTCGCCGTCACCTACACCGATCCCGCGATTCGGGAGTCCCGCATCTCGGGAACCCTCGACGTCCACAATACCCGGCTGCGGTACACGATCGCGGACCTCGGGACGCTGCGCCGCCGCGGAGCGAGTCTGCAGTTCGGGTTCCCGGTCTTCAACGATCGCTACACGCGGTTGTTCGTCTCCTACGGCGTCGACGACCAGACGTTCACCGGCTCGAGCACCGGTCTCGCGTCGCTGCGGTGCAACAGCTGCATCCGGTCCACCTTCGGCGTCTCCCTGATGCGGGACACGCGGATCGACCTCCCGTTCCCAACGGGGGGAACGATGCACTCCATCGGACTCTCGCAATCGGGCGGCCCGCTGGGTGGCTCGGGGAACTTCCAGCGACTCGATCTCGAGGGTCGTTGGTACGCCCCGCTCGGCCAGCTGGGCGGCGCGGCCAGTACGTCGCCCGTCCGGTTCGTGATGGGCCTCTCGACGCGCTCCGGGCTGGTGTTCGGCAACTCGCCCTTCTTCGACCAGCTGTTCACGATGGGCGGCGTGCAGTACGGCATTCCCCTCCGCGGCTACGACGAGTTTTCCATCACGCCGCACGGCTACGACCCGACCGCCACCAGCGGTCAGGCGAGCGCCAACTCGTTCGGCAAGGCGTACCTCGTGATGACGGGCGAGATCGGGGCCCGGCTGTCGCAGATGTTTTACGTCAACGCGTTCTTCGACGCCGGTAACGTGTGGGCGCGCGCCGGCGAGTTCGACCCGACTCGTCTGTACCGGGGCGCCGGCATCGGACTGAGCATTATCTCACCGCTCGGACCCATCGGCATCGACTGGGCGTACGGCTTCGACCGCACCGACGAATTCGGGCGGGCGGCGCCGGCCTTCAAGCTGCACTTCAAGCTCGGCAACTTCTTCTGATCGACCAGTCGTTCTTCTCTTAGGGAGATCGTTATGAGGCGTGTAGTGACAATGTGGGCGTGGATCGGCTTCCTCGCGGTCAGTCCGGCCGCGACCCAGGCACGGGCACAGGCGCAGCCGGGGCTCAAGATCGCGTTCATCAGCTCGCAGCAGATTCTCGAGCAGACGCCCGGCTACGCCGCGGCTGAATCCACGTTCAAGAAGGAGTACCAGGGCTTTCAGGACGAAGCGCAGAAGCTGCGGCAGCAATTCGACTCGGCCGTCCAGGTGTTCGAAAAGCAGTCCATCGCCCTCTCGTCCAGCGCGAAGCAGGCCAAGCAGAAAGAGCTCCAGCAGCTGCAGCAGCGGCTCGAGCAGCGCTCCACCGAGCTCCAGGATAAGAGCCAGCAACGTCAGCGCGAGCTGATCCAGCCGATCCAGGCGCGCGTCAACGCCGTGATCCAGGGGCTGCGCGCCGAGGGCAACTACGCGCTGATTTTCGACGCGGACTCGCCCACCAGCAATATCGTCGCCGCCGACCCGAGCCTCGATATCACCCCCAAGGTGATCGAGCGGCTGAAGCAGGCGAAGTAGGGCGCGCCCAGCCCGTGCGCGGCCGGCCGGCGTCGGAAGGCACAGCGGGCGGCGGGGAACCCGGCGGGCGGGGGGCAGGCGCCGCGCGACGCATCAGCGCCCGCGAGATCGCCGCCCTCACGAACGGCCGACTCGTGGGCGCCCCCGACGTGACGGTCTCCGGCGTCGCGCCGCTGGATCGGGCCGGCCCCGACGACCTCTCATTTCTTGCCGCGAAGCGCTATCTCCAGTATTTTCAACAGTCTAGCGCGGCCATCGTGCTCTGCAAGCCGGACCTCGTGCCGGACGACGCGGGGGCGGGGCCGGCGTGCCGGGTGGTGGTGCGCGATCCCCACGTCGCGCTGCTCTCGGTCATCCCCGTGCTCTATCCCGAGCCGGCCTGGCAGCCGGGGATCCACCGGACGGCGGTGATCGGCGAAGGCGTCATCTGGCAGGAGCCGGTGGCGATCGGTCCCTACGCGGTGCTCGGCCGGGGCGTGCGCCTCGGCAAGAACGTGCGGATCGGCGCCGCGGCCGTGCTGGGAGACGGCGTGGAGCTCGGCGACGACGTCCAGCTGCTGCCGCAGGTGGTGTGCTACAGCGGCACGATCGTGGGCAAGCGCGTCATTCTGCACGCGGGCGTGCGACTCGGCTCGGACGGCTTCGGCTACGTCCCGGGGAAGAACGGCGAGATGCCGCGCAAGATCCCCCAGGTGGGTCGCTGCATCATCGGGGACGACGTGGAGATCGGGGCCAACACGACGATCGATCGCGGCAGCGTGGACGACACGGTGGTCGGCCCGGGAACCAAGATCGACAACCTCGTGCAGATCGGGCACAACTGTCGCATCGGGGCGCGCTGCCTCATCGCCGGCCAGGCGGGGATCGCGGGGAGTACCCACGTCGAGGACGACGTCTTCCTCGCGGGCCAGGCGGGACTCGCGGACCACGTGACGATCGGACGCGGCGCCCGCGTCACGGTGCAGGGGGGCGTGATCGGGGACATCGCACCGGGCGCCACGGTGTCCGGCTACCCGGCGCGTACCCACCGGGAGTTCCTGCGGGCCCAGGGTGCGCTGTACCGGCTCGCTCACATCGTGGACGATCTCGAGGCGCTCGTGCGGCGGACTGATGAGTCCCAGCGCTAGGCGCGGCATCAGCAAGAAGACGAGCGTCTCGGGGACGGGCCTGCACACCGGGGCTCGTACCGAGGCGACCTTCCTCCCCGCGCCGGCGGGGCAGGGGATCGTGTTCAAGCGCGTGGACCTCGCCGGGAAGCCTCAGATCCCGGCGCTCCTGTCGGAGGTCGAGGCGGTCGAGCGCCGCACCGCCATCGGCAAGGGAGAGTCCACGATCCACACCGTGGAGCACCTGCTTGCCGCGGTGGCGGCGCACGAGATCGACGATCTCACCGTCGAGCTCTCAGGCCCCGAGCCACCGATTCTGGACGGCAGCGTCCAGCCCTATTTCGACGCGCTCCAGCACGCCGGCCCGACGGAAACGGGCGGCGAGGCCCTGGTGCTGACGGTCCCGGCGCCGTTCACGGTGAGTGAGGGCGACTCGAGCTACATCGTGGCCCCGGCCAAGGAGCTGCGGCTCACCGTGACCATCGAGTGGCCGCATCCCCTGATCGGGCGCCAGGCCGGAAGCTTCACGGTGACGCCGCAGGCGTTCGCGCGGGAGCTCGCGCCGGCCCGGACCTTCGGGTTCACGAGCGAGGTTGCGGCGTTGCAGGCAAAAGGCCTGATCAAGGGGGCGTCGAGCGCCAACGCGATCGTGCTGGACGAGCGGGGCCTCGCCAACGGGGGCGAGCTCCGCTGGCCCGACGAGTTCGTGCGCCACAAGGCGGCCGACATCCTCGGCGACCTGGTGCTGACGGGCGGCCGCGTGCGCGCCCACATCGTCGCCACGCGACCGAGCCACGGTGGCAACATCGCCCTGGCGCGGGCGCTGACGCGCGCGGCGCAGCGCGGCGGCGCGCCCAAGATGGACATCGGCCGCATCATGGACGTCCTGCCGCATCGCTATCCCTTCCTCCTCGTGGACCGGATCATCGAGGTCGAAGGGCAACAGCGGATCGTCGGCATCAAGAACGTCACGATCAACGAGCCGTTCTTCCAGGGGCACTTCCCGGGACATCCGATCATGCCCGGCGTGCTCATCATCGAGGCGATGGCACAGGTGGGTGGCATGCTCCTGATGGGCTTCTTCGAAGGGCAGAACGTCGAGGACAAGGTGGTCTACTTCATGTCGCTCGACAACGTGAAGTTCCGGCGTCCCGTCGTCCCCGGAGATCAGATCCGCTTCGAGCTCGAGATGGTCCAGTTCCGCGGCAAGACGTGCAAGATGAAAGGCGTGGGGTTCGTGGACGGGCAGGTCGTGGCGGAGGCGGACATGATGGCGTCGGTGGTGGACCGGTGATCCACCGGACCGCGCTCGTCGATCCCACGGCCCACATCGACGGCGACGTCACCGTCGGTCCCTACGCCATCATCGGGCCGCACGTCACCGTGGGCGAGCGTTGTCACATCGCCGCGCACGCGGTGCTCGAGCGCAACGTCAAGCTCGGCCAGGGGGTGAAGGTCGGCTACGGCAGCGTGCTCGGCAACGACCCCCAGGACCTGAAGTACAAGGGGGAAGACACCTGGGTCGAGGTCGGCGACACGACGGTGATCCGGGAGTACTGCACGATCAACCGCGGGACGCAGGCGACCGGCAAGACGTCGGTGGGGCAGCGCTGCTTCCTCATGTCCTACGTGCACCTGGCCCACGATTGTCACGTGGGCAACGACGTGATCATCGCCAACGCGGTTCAGATGGCGGGGCACGTGACCATCGAGGACCGCGCGATCATCTCCGGGCTCGTGCCGATTCACCAGTTCGTGCGGATCGGCACGTTCTCGTTCGTGGGGGGCGGCTCGCGCGTGAACCAGGACGTGCCGCCCTACACCAAAGCCGTGGGGAACCCGGTCCACCTCTACGGCCTGAACTCCGTGGGCCTGCAGCGCGCGGGGTTCTCGCCCGAGGTGAAGCTGGCGCTGAAGCGCGCCTACCGGCTGCTGTTCAACTCCGACATGACGGTGAGTCAGGGGATCGCGAAGGCGCGCGCTGAGCTGCCGCCGATTCCCGAGGTCGAGAACTTCCTCAAGTTCATCGAAGGGTCGCAGCGGGGAGTGCTGGTGTGAGCGCACCACCGGTGCGGGTGGGGGTCATCGGCACCGGCGCGCTCGGCTTCCACCACGCGCGGCTGCTGCGCCGCATGCCGGGTGTTTCCTTCGCCGGCATCTACGACAAGAATCCGGCCCGCGCGGCCGAAGTGGCGAAGCAGCTCGAGACGGTGGCGCATCCCGCGCTCGGGGCGCTGCTGGAGTGCGTGGATGCGGTCACGGTGGCGGTCCCGACGCCCGCGCACGCGGAAGTCGGGAACGCGGTGCTGGAGCGGGGCATCGCGCTCCTCATGGAGAAGCCGCTGGCGGATACCATCGCGGGGGCGGAGGATCTGGTGCGCGGCGCCGCGGCGCGTGGTGCGGTGCTCCAGGTGGGACACGTGGAGCGCTTCAACCGGGCAGTCCGGGCGGCCGCCCCCTACCTGGACGAGCCGCGGTTCCTGCAGATCGACCGGCTCTCCCCATTCCAGCCGCGCGGCACCGACGTGGCCGTGATCCTCGATCTGATGATCCACGACCTGGATCTCGTGCTGGAGCTGGTGCGCGCTCCCGTGGCGGACGTGCGCGCCACGGGGGTCGCGATTCTCACGCCGCTCGTGGATATCGCGAACGCGCGCATCGAGTTCGCCAACGGCGCCATCGCGAACCTCACGGCCAGCCGCGTCTCACGCGAACGCACCCGCAAGCTCCGGATCTTCCAGCCGACCGGTTACTGCTCGCTCGACCTGGCCCAGGGTAGCGGCGACTTCTTCCGGCTGAAGCCGGGCTGGCAGAGTCTCGGCGCGACCACGCTCGAGCAGATCGTGGAGCACGTCCGGCTCGAGGCGCCGGAAGCGGAGCCCCTCAAGCTCGAGCTCGAGAGCTTCCTGCGCGCCGTGCGCGGCGAAGAGGAGGTCGTTGTGTCGGGCGCCGCCGGGGCCCAGGCCCTGGCCCTCGCGTTCCGCGTCGCCGCAGCCGTCCAGGCCTCGCCCCTCGCCTCCCCGCCTCCGGCTCACTTCGCCGCCACGCGGCCGTGAGCCGCGCGCCCCGCATCTACATCTCGGCGGGCGAGCCGTCGGGGGACGCGCACGCCGCCGCCGTCGTGACCGCCCTGAAGCGCCGGCTTCCCGAGGCCAGCGTCGAGGCGTTCGGGGGCCCCGGCCTGGAGGCCGCGGGCGCCGCCGTGCTCGACCGCATGGAGCACTTCTCCGTGGTGGGGTTCGTCGAGGCGCTGTGGAAGCTGCCGGCCCACCTGCGCCTGCTCGGGCGCGTCCGCCTCGCGCTCCGGGCCCGACGCTACGATCTGGTGATTCTCGTCGACTATCCCGGCTACCATTTGCGCGTGGCTGCGGAGGCCGCCGCCGCCGGGATCCCCGTCCTCTATTACATCGCTCCCCAAATGTGGGCCTGGGCGCCCGGTCGGGTGCGGAAGCTGGCCGCGGTGCGACGGCTCGCGGTTATCCTGCCGTTCGAAGAAGCGTTCTTTCGCGAGCGCGGCGTCGCGGCGACGTTCGTCGGACATCCGCTCAAGGATCGGGCACCGCCGCCCCCGCGGGTGGACGCCCGGCGCCGTCTCGGACTCGACCCCGCGCGGCCGGTGCTCGGCCTCTTCCCGGGGAGCCGCGCGCAAGAGGTGAAGCGCCTCTGGCCGGCGTTCCGCGATGCAGCGGCCCGCGTCCTCGCCGCGCGCCCCGAGGTGCAGGTCGTCGTCGCCGGGACGTCGCGCGGCCGCTACCCCGACCCCGGTGCGGTCCGGCTGCACATGGGGGATCCCCTCGCCGTGTTCGCGGCCGCCGATGCCGGCCTCTGCAAGTCGGGCACGACCACCCTCGAGGCTGCACTCGCCGACGTGCCCATGGTCATCGCGTACCGTCTCAACCCCGTTTCGTTCGCCATCGCCATCCGCATGTTGCAGGTGCCCCACGTGGGTCTGGTGAACCTGATCGCGGGGCGGGAGGTGAGCCCCGAGCTGCTCCAAGGGGCGGTGACCCCCGCCGCCCTGGCGAATGCCGTGCTGCCGTTGCTCGATCCCGACAGCGACGCCGCCCGCCGCCAGCGGGACGGACTGGGCCTCGTGCGACAGCGGCTGGGGCCGCCGGGCGCGGCCGACCGCGTGGCCGGGCTCGCCCTGGAGCTGGCGGGGTGAAGCTGGCGCTCGTGGCGGCACTGGTACGCTTGCTCGCGGCAACCTGGCGTTACCGTGTGCAGGGGTGGGAGCACGTGACCGCCGCCCGAGCGAGCGGCCGGCCGGTGGTCTATGTACTGTGGCACAGTCGCATCCTCCCGCTGCTGTATCACCGACGTGACGAGAGCATGGCCCTGCTCATTAGCCGTCATCGCGACGGCGGCTACCTCGCCGAGCTGTCCGAGCGCTGGGGGTACCGTGTGGTGCGCGGGTCCTCACGGCGCGGCGGGGACGTGGGTCTGCTGGGCCTCGTGCGCTATCTGCGACAGGGCGGGGAGGTCGCCCTCACGCCCGACGGCCCGCGCGGCCCGGCGGAGCGGATGAAGCCGGGCGCCCTGGCCGCGGCGCAACACGCCAACGCGCTGGTGATCGCCGCGGGCGCGCGGGCCTCGTCGGCGTGGTGGATCGAGTCGTGGGATCGGTTCTGCCTGCCGCGACCGTTCGCCAGGGTGGACGTCACGTACAGCGCACCCTTCGGCCTGGAAGAGGGAAAAGAGGCGTTGCGCCGCGGGATCACCGTGGCGGAACGGGCGCTGCGGGCGGTCACGTACGGGGAGAACCGGTGAGCGGGGCGCGGGTCGCACACTGGCTCTGGGGCGCGTCGGCGGCCGCCCGCGTGGCACGCGTGCCGCTCATCCCCCTCGCCGGCGCGTACTGGGCCGTCATGAGACTGCGCGCCGCCCGGGCGCGCGCCGACGCCGTGCGGCTCCCGCTCCCGACGATCGCGGTCGGAAACCTGTCCGTCGGCGGTACCGGGAAAACCCCGCTTGCGGCCTGGATCGCGAGCTACTGCGCGGCGCATGGCCGCACGCCCGGCATCCTGTTGCGCGGCTATGGCGGAGACGAGCCCCTGGTTCACCGGCGACTCGTGCCACAGGCGGTCGTGGTGGCGAACCCCGATCGGGTGGCGGGCGCGGTCGCCGCGCGCGCTCAGGGCGCTCAGGTACTCGTCCTGGACGACGCCTACCAGCTCCTGGGTGTGGGGCGGGACCTGAACATCGCGGTCGTGAGCGCGGAGAGCGCCGTGGCATCGCCCTGGCCATTACCAGCGGGGCCGTGGCGGGAGGGGCGGGATGCCCTGGACCGGGCGGATCTGATTGTCGTGACCCGGAAAAGCGCGTCGGCGGACGCGGCGAGCGCCCTGGCCGAGGGGCTTGTTCGGGGGCGGAGCGGGGGGCCGCCGATCTGCACGGTGCGGCTCGTGGTCAGTCATCTCGAGGGCATGCGGTCGGGAACGCGCCAGGAGCTTGGAGCG
>Ga0209157_1004575_pt1 | contig 10300 bp, 7 predicted proteins | sample GraSoiAngelo_135_FD_185892 | JGI IMG/M metagenome (GOLD analysis project Ga0209157, IMG submission 185892) | Grasslands soil microbial communities from the Angelo Coastal Reserve, California, USA - 14_0929_05_40cm (SPAdes) (version 2) | ecosystem: Environmental > Terrestrial > Soil > Grasslands ...
GCGAAGCGATGACCGTGGCGACCGTTGCCAGGCCAACCAGCGGATACTGAGCCCATCGCGGCGCGAGCAGGAAGAATGGATGCTCGGTGCCGGCGGGATTGTGGAGCAGCAACGCGCCCTGCCCGAGGTAATTCAGGACCAGGGCGGGAAAGACGACGAAGAACCACGCCATGCGAATGGGACGCGCGCCGAAGTGGCCCATGTCCGCGTAGAGCGCCTCGCCGCCGGTGACCGCGAGAAAAACTGCGCCCAGCGCGAAGAATCCGTGGCGATGGTTGTGCATGAAGAACCGCACCGCGTAAACAGGATTGAATGCTGCCAGGACATGGGGCTCCTGCACCAGATGCGTGAGGCCGAGGATGGCGATGACCGCGAACCAGATCAGCATCACCGGCCCGAACATCGCGCCCACTCGACCGGTACCGAAGCGCTGCACGAAAAAGAGGATGACCAGGACGATCACTGTGATCGGAACGACGAAGGGCGTGAAAACGGGCGTGACGACTTCCAGCCCTTCGATGGCGCTGAGCACGGAGATCGCCGGCGTGATCATGCCGTCTCCGTAGAGCAGCGCTGCGCCGAATAGTCCGAGGCTGATGAGGATGAACCGGTTCCTGCCCGCGTCGCCGCGCGCGCCCACCAGCGACATCAGCGCCAGGATGCCGCCCTCGCCGCGGTTGTCGGCGCGCATCACCAGGGCAAGATACTTGACGGAAATAATGATGATGAGAGACCAGACGATCAGCGAGAGAGTTCCCAGAACATTCTCCGGCGTCGGAAGGACGCCGTGCGCCGGACGAAAGCACTCTCGCAGCGCGTAGAGAGGGCTGGTGCCGATGTCCCCGTACACCACGCCCAGAGCGCCGAGGGATAAGAGAAGGAGATATTTCCGGTTGCTCTGCTGCGATGCGGGTTCCATCGATCGGGCCGTCGAAGGTACCACAATCAGGTCTGAGGACTGAGGTCTGAGGGGCTATACTCCGGCGGGGCGTGTGATGAGAGAGAGTCAGGGGTTGCGCTACACGGCGGCGGCCGTATTGCTGTTCACAGCGGCGGTTGTGCGCGCCCAGTGCGTGCCGGTGATCCGGACGATCACCCAGCCCGGCGGATTTCCGAGCTTGGTCCCCGGGCCTATCGCCAGCAGCGGCTCGATCCTCGGCGTCGCAAAAACGGATACCAGTTCGGGTGCACCGGCGGTCTACTTCGCGACGTATGACAACAATCTGAATCCGCTCACCGCCGATCGTCAGGTCGTCGCCGCTACCTCCAACGGCGCCGCAGCACTGTTCTGGAACGGAAGCGAATTCGCTGTCTTCTTTCAATCACCATCGTTCGCGTTGCAGTTTCAGCGCGTCGACATGTCCGGAAATCTGATCGGGCCACTGATCTCGATCGTCAATCGCGCGTGGTCGCCGAACGACGAATTTGACATTGCGTGGTCGCCGGCGAGGAATGCCTACGCCGTGGCCCGGACGGTCACCGAGGGGACCGAACGCGGCGTGTATTTGACTGTGGTTTCAGCCACCGGAATCATCTTGTCTGACAGGCAAGTGGAGCTCGCGTTCTTCGCACAGCCGAGGCGACCTCGCGTCCTTACTCTTCCCGACGGAACGATCGGCGTGGTGTGGACCCTCAACGGGGATATTCTGCCGCGGGTCACGCTCTGGCTCGTCACTCCTTCCGGCACCATCAAGTCGGGCACTGTTTCTGAGCGGAACGTCAATGCGTCGACAGTCGCCACCGATGGGAGCACGATCCTGGTGATCTTCTCCAGTGCGACATCGACCGGTGGCACGGAGCTTCACTACGCGCAGTTCGATACGAACGCGATTCAGACTAAAGCTGACACGAGTTTCCTCATAGGTAGTGGTAGCGACATCGTGCCGTCGCACCTCGCTTGGAACCCCGTGTTGTCCGAATGGGCGTTGACATACATCGATGCCCCGTTCGGCACCGCCAGCTTCGCACGCGACATGCGCATTCGTCGCTTTGCATCTGTCGGCGCGACTGCGAGCGATACGCTGTTGTCCCCCGATCCGCTTCACAGCCGTCTCACCGCGCCTTACCCGATCGTCTTCGTGAACGGCGCTTACATCGCGTCGATTCAGAGAGTCATCTCGCGCGCGGAAGGAAGCGAGTCCTACCTCGTCAAGCTCTGCCCGTTCTTCGTGACAGCGACTGCCGACCATCCAGTCTGGCGTCCGTTTCTCCCGGTTACTTTCACGGCGAGTACGAGTGGCGGCAGTCCCGGTTATGTCTTCGACTGGCAGTTCGGCGATAACGACATCGCCAGAGGCCCCGTCGTGCAGCACATCTATCAGAACCCGGGAACTTACACCGTGACGTTGACCGCGGTCGATGCTGCCGGCGCCATTGCGATCACGAAAACCACTGTGCAGATTGTTGTGGGCGGGCGCCAGCGCGCGGTAAGGCGGTAACGCCGGACGCTGGCCGGCGATTATCCGGCGTTACTCGGCAGCTGCTACGGCCAGCAATTCCATGAATCGGTCCGTCGGCACCGGAGCTTTCACCAGATAGCCCTGCATCTGATCGCACCCATAGCGCTTCAGGAACGCTGACTGCTCGGTGAACTCCACGCCTTCGGCGATGACCTTCAGCCGCAGACTGTGCGCCATGGCGATGATGGCGGTGACGATTGCTGCAGTATCGGGATCGTGCGTGATGTCGCGGACGAATGACTGATCGATCTTGAGCGTGTCGATCGGGAATCGCTTGAGGTAACTCAGCGACGAGTGGCCGGTGCCGAAGTCGTCCAGCGAGATGCGGATGCCGAGCTTCTTCAGATCGTACAGAGTGCGCACGCTGTTCTCGGGGCTCTGCATGGCGCTGCTCTCCGTGATCTCCAGCTCCAGGAGGCGCGGCGGCAAGCCGGTCTCATTGAGGATTTCCTGAACGCGCAGCAGGAGATCGGGCTGCTGCAATTGGCACACAGAGAGATTCACGGCCAGTGAGAGCGTGCGGTATCCGGCGTCATGCCACGCCTTCGCCTGTGCGCAGGCGACACGCATGGCCCAGGTACCGATCGGAATCATCACGCCGATCGCTTCGGCCAGCGGGATGAACACGGCGGGCGGGATCATCCCCAACGCCGGGTGGTTCCAGCGCAGGAGCGCCTCCATTCCGCTGATGCGTCCGGTGCGGAAATCGAAGATCGGCTGATAGAAAACGGCGAGCTCCTGATTGGCGAGCGCCTTCCGCAGCCCGTGCTCCAGGGCGATGCGCTGGAGTGCTTTGGCATTAATGAAGGCGTTGAAGAGCTGATAGTTGTCGCGGCCCTGTTCCTTCGCCTGGTACATCGCCGTATCAGAGTTCTTGATCAGCGTTTCCGCATCCACGCCATCCTCGGGATAGAGGCTGATGCCGATGCTCGTGGTCATGAAGAACTCGCGTCCCTCGATCTGGAACGGATAACGGACGGCGTCGATGATTTTCTGCGCGACCAGCGCGGCGTCTTCGCCGTGCGGCAGGTGCGGGACCAGAACCGTGAATTCATCGCCGCCGAGCCGGGCGACGGTATCGCTTTCGCGCACGCAGGACTGCACCCGGCCGGCCACGGCTTGCAGGAGCTGGTCTCCGATGTTGTGACCCAGCGAGTCGTTGATCACTTTGAAGCGGTCAAGGTCGAGGAAGAGCACGGCGAGCCTGCTCCGCTCGCGCTGGGCATGAGAGATCGCCACAGTCAGGCGATCCTTGAACAGCAGGCGGTTCGGCAACCCCGTCAGCGCGTCGTGATAGGCCAGATGTTTGATCTGTTCTTCGGCGTAGGTGCGTTCGGTGATGTCGCGGACGACGCAGACCAGGCCGCCCCCTTCGATGGCACTGATGGAGATCTCCTGCGGGAACGTGAGCCCGTCGTGGCGCAGGCCGGGGGCCTCACCGCGCCAACGGCCACGCTGATGCACGATCGGAAGGATCGTGCTGGTGAAGCGTTCGTAGGTCGGCGGCTCATAGAGCGCGTTCAACGGCAACCCGATCATCGACTGCGGATCGGCATAGCCATACAACCTCGCCAGCGCATCGTTGACCACGGTGAATTCGAGACGATCGTTGACGATACCGATTCCATCCATCGAGGCCGTCATCGCGGCGGATTGTTTCCGCAGCGTCTCTTCCGCCTGCTTGCGTTCGGTGACGTCGTTGGCCACGTGCAGGAAGCCGGTAAGCCATCCGTCATCGCGGCGCAGGGCGGTCACAGACAGAAAGACGGTGATCGTCGTCCCGTCCTTTTTCACGTAGGTCCATTCGCGCTCCTCGAGGCCTTCGCGGTCCGCGCGCTGCGCCAGAATGTCGAAGCCGCCGAAGCGCTGCCCGAACTCGCTCTGCAGGCGCGCGGCATGCTCCTCCAACTCGTCCGGACGATGGAGCTCGATCACTGAGCGGCGCCCGATCATCTCCGACGCCGCGTATCCGAGCATCCGCTCGGCGCCGGAATTGAAAACGGTGATGATGCCGTCAGGGTCGGTGGCGATAATTGATACGCGTGTGGCAGCGTCGAGCACGGCCTTGCGCTGGGCGTTTGCCGCCGCCAGTTGCTGTTCGGCGAGCTTGCGTTCGGTGACGTCGTAGACGAAGCACTCGAACATCAACGTGCCGTCGGCGTCGGCGATGGCGTGGGCATTGAGCTGCACCCAGATGGGCGACCCGTCCTTCTTCTTCCACAGCACCTGCGCCTCGGCGATCGAGCCGCGTGAGACATTCCGCAGGACCTGCTCTTCACGGTCTTCCGGACGAAAGTAGATATCGTGCGCCAGGTCGACTTGCAGCAGCGCGTCCACCGATGGGTAGCCAAGCATGCGAGCGACTGCGACGTTCGCAGTGATCAGCCTTCCGTCGCGCGTCGCCTGAAAGATTCCCACGGAGGCAAAGTTGAAAATGTTGCGGTACTTCTCTTCCGACTCGAGCAACGCCTGCTCGGCATGGCGCCGTTCGGTGATGTCGTGGACGATTGAATAGAGGAAGTGGCGCCCGCCGATGTCCACCGGACCCGAGTGCACCTCGACATCGCGGATTGCTCCTGATGCCAGCCGATGCTGGACCTGAAAGTAGTTCCGCCTTCTGCGTAAGACCTGTTTTAGCTCATCGCGGATGCGGCGCTCGCCCAGGCTGGTGTTGATGTCCCAGACCTTCATCGAGCGCAGGCGTTCGACGCTCCAGCCGTAGTACTCCGCGGCTGCGACGTTCGCGTCGACGATCTCCCCGGTCTCCGGATCGAGGATCAGCTGCACGGCGCGGTTGTTCTCGAACATCTGGCGGTAGCGCCGCTCGCTTTCCCGCAGGAGATTCTCCTGCCGTTTGTGATCGATCGCCGACGCGACCTGCTGCGATACGAACACGAGAATCTCTTTGTCACGCGGACTGAGACGTTTCGACTCCTCGTAGGTCTGCACGCCGATCACGCCCCAGGTGCGATCTCCGGTCTTGAGCGGCGCGCCCAGCCAGTCCATCGAGCGATGTCCCACCAGCTCGATTTCTCCCTCTGCGCGCAATCGTTCGAAAACGTCCGGCGTCGCCAGAAGCGGTTTTCCGGTCCGCAGGACGAAGGCGGTGACGCCGCGTCCGGGGGGTTCTCCCTGCGGCTCGGGATCGTACTGATCGACAAAATAGGGATAGCTGACGATGTCGCGCCGCTCGTCATACTCGGCGATGTAGAAGTTCGTCGCCTCCATCAGTGTCCCGACGACTTCGTGGATCTCGCGGTAGAACTCGTTGAGATCCTGCGTCTCGCGCGCCATCTGGGCGATGCGGAACAGAGCGTTCTGCAGCGCTTCGCCTCGCCGCGCTTCGGTGATGTCCCGGAAGTGCCACGCACGGCCGGCGTAGTTTCCGTCGGCGATCACCGGAATCGACGCTCGAAGCAGGACGCGTCCGTCTTTGAGCGCGATCGGGTCGCCCGTTCGGATCTCGCTGGGATGGTTGTAGAGATACTTGACCTGATCGATGAAGCTGTCCCAGTGAGCAACCTTGTCCGCGGCGTACGACAGGAGTTGCTCGTCGTCACCTTTCGACGCCACTTCCTCGGGAATTCCCCAGATCTCCAGGAAGCGCCGGTTGTACGACAGTACCCGTGCGTCGGGACCGACGACGAGGATTCCGTCGAGCATCGCCTCTTGCTGCGCCTTGAGAATTGCCACCGTGGTGCGCAATGAAGAGAGAGCGCCGCCCTTGGATGCATGGAACCAGCGGGCGAAAACGCGCTTCGCTCTTGCCAGCCTCGACGGCCGGGGCGCAGAAAGGTCGGGCTGCAGGGTCATACAGCGGACTTAAGACTCTTATTTTAGGTGAATTTCCGCCCTAATCGACTATTCGTCGGTGCGGTTGTAGGACCGGAAGAACTGCCACTGCAGATAGCTGGATCGGACGAACCACAGGAGGAGGAGAGCCATGAAGGGCTGCTTGATGTAGACACTAATAACTACAAGGAGTCCACCGACGATCATCGAGGTAAAGATGGCGATCACGAACGCCACCCTCTCGCTCAGGATCATCCGCAGGAAGTTGCGCAGGATGCTGTAACCATCCAGCGGGGCGATCGGCAGCAGGTTGAAAAATCCCCAAAGAATGTTCGCCTGCGCGAGAAGCGGAAGGAAGCTCAGAAAGAACCGATCGCGGCTAAGGTACGGGATGTTCAGCATCGCCAGGCGGACCAGAAATGCGAGCAGAAAGCTCGACAGCGGACCGGCGGCGCTGATGAACAGGTCCTGCCACGGCCTGGCGCGACGTTCGTTGATGGTCACGCCGCCGATTCCCTGAAGCACGATCTGGCTCGGGCCGAAGCCGAAGAGGCCGATCGTCGCCGCGTGCGCCAGCTCGTGGAACAGAACGCTGATGAAGAGCACCGGAATCCAGAGAAGGGCGAACTGCACGCCGGCGGTCTGGATATAGCTCATCACCCAGAAGGCGACGAGGATGATGAAGCTGAAGTCGAGAGTGATCGTTGTGCCGAGGATGGAGCCGAGATGGATTTTGCCCACTGTGGCTAGGTTATGCTCAAACCATGCGCTTCGAAACAAAAGCAGTTCACGCCGGCGGCGATGTCGACGGCGAAACCGGCGCTTTGGCGCCTCCGATTCACCTCTCGACGACATTCGAGCGCAAGGCCTCCGACGGGCAGCCAACACACGGCTACAGCTACATTCGCGATCACAATCCGACGCAGACACGACTCGAATCTGCGCTCGCGGCGATCGACTCCGCCGAGGCAGCGCTGGCGTTCACATCGGGGATGGCTGCTGCTTCGGCGCTCTTTCAATCGCTCGAGCCTGGCGCGCACGTCCTCCTTCCCGACGATGGCTACTACGCGGTGCGGACTCTGGCGTCCGATTTCTTCCCGCGCTGGGGTCTGACTCATGACTTCACGGCCACGGACGATCTCGACCGCGTGCGTAAGGCAGTGCGAGCAAACACCCGCGCGATCTGGTGCGAGACGCCCTCGAATCCGCTGATGAAGATCGCCGACATTGCCGCGCTTGCCTCCATCGCTCATGGCGCCGGCGTCCTGCTGATCGTGGACGGAACCTTCGCCACGCCTGCGCTGCAGCGTCCGATCGAGCTCGGCGCCGACGTCGTCATGCACTCCACCACCAAATACCTCGGCGGACACAGCGACGTGCAGGGAGGGTCACTGGCATTCCGCCGTCGGGACGAGCGCTTCGAGAAGACGGAAGTCGTGCGCACGATCGTTGGCGGCGTCGCCTCACCGTTCAATTCATGGCTCGTTCTGCGCGGAATTCGCACGCTCGCCCCGCGGATGCGGGTGCATTGTGAAAATGCCCGTGCGGTCGCCGAGTTTCTCGCCAGGCATCGCCGCGTCGAGGCTGTGCACTATCCCGGACTGCCGTCGCACCCCGGCCATCAGATCGCGGCGCAGCAGATGTCCGACTTCGGCGGCATGCTCTCGGTGCGCATCCGGGGCGGGCGGGCGGAGGCGCTGGGGGTGGCGGCGAAGACAAAGGTCTTCGTCCGGGCTACCTCGCTGGGCGGCGTGGAGAGCCTCGTCGAGCACCGCGCGTCCAGTGAAGGGCCCGGGTCGCGCACACCGGACAACCTGCTGCGCATGTCGGTCGGCCTGGAGCACAAAGACGATCTCATTGCCGATCTCGCGCAGGCGTTAGAATGAGGCAGCGCCATGGCAAAAAACTTCGAAATCAACTGTCCGTGCTGTGAAGCGCTGATCGTCATCGATCGCCTCAGCGGCGAGATTCTCCTGCACAAGGCGAAGGAGACGAAGTCGGGTCAGTCGCTGGAGTCGATGGTCTCCAACCTCGAGACGCAGAAGAGCGAGATGGAGAAACGATTCGAGAGGCAGATGGAGAGCCAGAAGGATCGCAGCCGCATCCTGGAAGAGAAATTCAAGGAAGCGATGCAGCGCGCAGACAAATCGGATAAGCCGTTGATCAATCCGATGGATCTGGATTGAAATTCGATCCCGACGCCGCGGCGGCTGCGGGCTCCGGCATCTACGGCCTGCCATTCAAGCCCGAGGAATCGAAGGTCGTGGTCATTCCAGTGCTGAGACGGGGCGACCATCACGTGAAGGCGGTAAACAAGATCAGCGAGGACGTCAATCGCTGGGTCTATGACAAGACGGCTTCTTTTCTGAACGATGGGAAAATGCCGGTGGTGCTGGGCGGCGATCATTCGGTACCGTTCGGCGCGATCCGCGCCGTCGATCTTTCACAACGTGATCACCCGTCTTCCGATCGCCAGACTCGTGCAGGTCGGGATCGTCGGGCTGGACCTCTGCGAAGTCGCGCCTGGCGAGACCGAATGGGACGCCAACGTCGGCGCGCGGTTGCTGTATAAGATGATCTGCGGAAGCGGGCGCTCACGTATCCGCATTCGCGGGACATCGCGCACGACCTGGCTTTCGCCAAGCCGACGCATTACGGCATGGGGAAGCATGGTTGGGTGACGCCGAAGAAGAAGAAGTAATGCCGCATCGCTATCCTCAAGAAGCAGTACTCCGCGATGGCCGCCGAGTTCTGATCCGCCCCTTTACCGGGAATGATGTCGACGCGCTGTATGACTTCTTCCACAAGTTGCCGAATGACTACAAGCGCTTCGCTTGGGATAACGTTGACAACCGCGCGCTCATCGAATCGTGGGGGCGCAACATCGACTACGGAAAGGTCTTTCCCTTACTCGCGCTGAATGGTCAGCAGATCGTCGCAGACGCCACACTCCATCGCCTCGGCGGACCTCTGCGCCTGACGGCGCGCATCAAATGGATGCTCAATCCGGCCTTCCGCGGCCTGGGCCTGGGCACGACGCTGGTGAACCATCTCATCGACATCGCCCGCGAACGCGGCATGCGCCACGTCAACTGCATGCTGATCTCCGACCTCGAAGCCGACGCCGTGCAGACGCTGGAGAACCTCGGCTTCAAGTCCAACGTGCAGCCCGGCTATGGCACCGACCCCGACGGCAACCAACACGACATGACCAAACTCATTCTGCGTTTATAGGGTCAGAGCTTCAGTTGTGCTTTTTCTACGTTTAGTAGAAAAGCCTCTGAACAGTCGAGCGCCGAGGTAGCCTCGGCGTGCTATGTCAAGACCGCTTCGACTCGAATATCCGGGCTCACTCCACCACGTCACCAGCCGCGGCAACGAACGTCAGAACATTTTTCGCGACGACATCGATCGCGAGCTTTTTCTTGGGCTACTCGGCGCATGCGTCAAGCGTTTCGATTGGATCCTGACCGCCTACGTGTTGATGACCAATCACTTTCATTTCGTCGTTCAGCTCACGCAGGAGACCCTATCGACCGGAATGAAGTGGCTTAACGGTAAATATGCGCAAGCCTTTAATCGCCGCCACGACCGGGTCGGGCACCTTTTTCAAGGCCGGCCCGACATGCCGCTAGTCGAGAAAGAAACCTATCTCCTCGAAGTGCTCCGTTACGACGTTCTCAATCCGGTGCGAGCACGGATGGTAGCCCGCCCGGAAGACTACGTTTGGAGCAGCCATCGAGCGGTATTAGGGCTGGCGGCAGCGCCGGAGTGGCTCGCCGTTGATGATTTGTTGGTGAACTTCGGCCAGGAACGCGAGCTTGCTCGCGCTGCGTATCGTGAGTTTGTCAATGCCGCGATCGGATCTGACGAATCTCCGTGGACGGATCTCGTCGGTCAGATCTACCTTGGAAGTACTGAGTGGATGGAAAAAGTCCGTGATCGAGTCGACCTGAAGCCGCGCGCGGATGCTCACCCCCGCCTGCAACGATTCGTGGCCCGGTTGACAATGACCGACGTGATCCACGCCGTCGCGGCTGCTTGTTCGA
>Ga0209157_1004578_pt1 | contig 10295 bp, 6 predicted proteins | sample GraSoiAngelo_135_FD_185892 | JGI IMG/M metagenome (GOLD analysis project Ga0209157, IMG submission 185892) | Grasslands soil microbial communities from the Angelo Coastal Reserve, California, USA - 14_0929_05_40cm (SPAdes) (version 2) | ecosystem: Environmental > Terrestrial > Soil > Grasslands ...
CGAGCGCAGGCGCGGATTATCAGCCGCGGGTGAATCGAGCATCAGCTGTGTCGTCGTCAGCAGGTCACGCGCCTGGCGCGCGAGCCGTGCGGTGTTTGCCGAACGATTGGCGTCCGCGCGGAACGACGTCAGGAACGCCTCGGTGCGCGAGAGGTATTGCGTCGCGGCGACCTGGTAGGCGACGGTGGCGAGGGAGTCGATCTCGTTCGCGACTTGCGTGCCGGCGGCCGTTGTAGAGGCGGCGGCCGGCGCCGACGCTCGATTCGCCGACCAACGGCCGATGCCGATCCCGAGGATCAGCACGGCCGCGGCAGCGACCGCCCAGCGCATCCAGGGGCGTAGCTCGATGATATGACGGTGCTTTCGTCTGGCGGCGATGCGCGCCCACATCTCTTCGCGAGGCGTGGTGCGTGGTGCGTGGTACGTGGTACGCGCCTCGTCCTTCAGCCACTGATCGAACTTGGGATCTTCGTGCTGGTCCATCATGTCACCCATTCTCCTGCGAAGTCCGACAGTGCCACACGCAGTTTTGCCCGCGCGCGCGACAGTTGAGCCTTCGACGTACCGGTCTCGACGCCCAACGCGGCGCCGATTTCTTCGTGTGTGTAGCCCTCGACATCGTGCATCAGAAACACCGTTCGGTAACCCTCCGGCAGATCATCGATCGCCTGCTTCAGCCGCGCTTTCAAATCCGGCTCGGCGTGCCGCTGTGCTGTCCCGATGTCGTGCGCGTCGTCGATATCCGCTTCGCGCTGCCGAAACCGCTTCACCTTCCGTAAGCCGTTCAGCACGACCGTGGTCGTGATCGTATGCAGCCAGGTCGAAAACGCGGCATCGCCACGGAACGAGCCGAGCCGGTCGAACGCGCGAATGAACGTTTCCTGGGTGAAATCCTGCGCGAGGGCGTCATCGCCCGCGAGCCGGAAGGCCAGGCGGTACACGCGGTCCACATGCGCGTCATACAGCGCGCGCGCTGCGGCGCTATCCCCGGCGCGGACGCGGGCTATCAGCGTTGATTCGTCCACGGCGCTCCGAGGTAACGGGCTGGTCTCGTAACTACTGATGGGACACGGGGGACGACAAAAGGGTTACGTCAAGAGGGGCCTACCGAGTGCCAAACAGGCGGTCGCCGGCGTCCCCTAAGCCGGGCAGAATGTAGCCCTTGGAGTTGAGCTCGCGGTCGAGGGCGGCGGCATAGACGGGCACCTTGGGGTGGGCGTCCAGCATCGCTCTGACGCCCTCGGGGGCGCAAACAAGGCACATGAACCGAATCCGCTGAACCGGCGCGCCCGCACGCACCAACGCGGTCACCGCAGCTACCGCGGACCCGCCGGTCGCGAGCATGGGGTCGAGCAGGAAGAACGCGCGATCCGCCTCGCCCGAGGGGATTTTGAAGTAGTAGTCCACGGGTTGGAGCGTCGAATGATCCCGATAGAGGCCGATGTGCCCCACCCGTGCCGACGGAATCAGCTGCGAGATCCCCTCCACCATCCCCAGGCCGGCCCGCAGGATCGGCACCAGCGTCAGCTTCTTGCCCGCCACCTGGCTGCCCTGCGTTTTCTCGAGCGGCGTCTCGATCTCCACCGGCTCCAGCGGCAGGTCCTTGGTCACCTCGTACGCCATCAGCATCGCGATCTCGTTCACCAGCTGCTTGAAGTCCCGCGTGCTGGTGCGCTTATCGCGCAGGATGGTGAGCTTGTGCTGAATCAACGGATGCGACAGCACGGTCAGGTTGGGGAACGGCTGGGATGGCACGCGCGCCATGGGCGGAGAAGCTACGCGTTCAGTTGCGACCGCGCGACCGGTGGGTATTTTCAGCGTCCCCATTCGGAGCTGCTTCAAGGCCGTCGCATTTGGAGGATCCATCATGCGTGGCACTTTGCTGAAACTCGCGGCCCTCGCGCTCTGCGCGACGCCCCTCTCTGCGCAGTCCGTCGACAGCCTCATCGCCAAGTATGTCCAGGCCTGTGGTGGCATGGCCCGCATGCAGGCGCTGCAGACGTTGCGTCGCACCGGGAAATTCACCGGGAGCGGCGGATTCGAGGCGGTGGTCGTGCAAGAGAACAAGCGACCCAACAGCGTGCGGGAGGAGTTCTCGATCCAGGGCATGACCGGCATCAACGCGTACGATGGACACAGCGGCTGGAAGATCGAGCCGTGGAACGGCAAGCGGGATCCGGAAGCCCTCGGGGAAGATGAGATGCACAGCATCCTCGACGACGCGGACTTCGATGGGCCGCTCGTGAATTACCAGACCAAAGGCAATCGCGTGGAGTATCAGGGCGTCGAGCAGATCGAAGGCAGCGACGCCCATAAGCTCAAGGTCACGCGTCCGAACGGGGACGTCAGCTTTTACTACTTGGACACCGAGTACTACGTCCCCATCAGAATCGACACGCAGCGCATGATCCGCGGCGCGCCGCAGGAATTCGAGACCTCGCTCGGCGATTACAAGCAGGTCGCCGGCGTCTATTTGCCGTTCTCGTATGAATCCGGGGCGAAAGGCTCGAGCAGCGCGGACCGCGGGAAAATCACCTACGACAAGATCGAGGCCAACGTCCCGCTCGACGACCAGCGGTTCGCCCGGCCGGGAGCTCGCCCATGAACGCCCTCCTCCTCCTGCTGATCGCGCAGCAACCCGCCGTAACCGTCGATTCGGAAGCGATCTCGGGGCTCGGCGCGCGCAACATCGGGTCGGCGGCGATGAGCGGCCGCATCGCGGCGCTCGCGGCCGTACACGAAGGCGCACGGCTCACGATCTACGTCGGCGCGGCGAGCGGCGGCGTGTGGAAGTCGGTGAATGGCGGCACGACGTTCAAGCCGGTCTTCGACAAGCAGCCGGTGCAGTCGATCGGCGCGGTCACGATCGATCCGAAAAACCCGAAAGTGGTCTGGGTGGGCACTGGTGAGTCGTGGATGCGTAACAGCGTGTCCATCGGCGACGGGATCTACCGCACGGACGACGGCGGCGAGAACTGGACCAACATGGGACTGCGCGAGTCCGAGCACATCGTCAAGATTCTCGTCGATCCCACTGCCACCAACACCGTCTACGTCTGCGTTCCCGGCAAACTGTGGAGCGACAGCGAGGACCGGGGCGTGTACAAGACGACGGACGGCGGCAAGACGTGGACCAAGGTGTTGCGTGGCACGAACCTGTCGACGGGCTGCTCGATGCTGGCGATGGATCCGTCGAATGCGAAGACGCTGTACGCCGGAATGTGGGACTTCCGCAGGCGGGGGTGGACCTTCCGCTCGGGCGGCGACAGCGCAACGGCGCCGAGCGCCTCGAGCCTGTTCAAGAGCACCGATGGCGGCGCGACGTGGACCGATTTGACGGCAACGGCCGGCTCCGGGTTACCGCCCAAGCCGTGGGGTCGCGTCGCGGTCGCGGTGGCGCCGTCGAAACCGGACATCGTGTACGCGTTCATCGAAGCGGTGCCGCCGCTCAACGCCCTGTATCGCTCCGACAACGGCGGCAGGACGTGGCAGATGCTCGATCGCAGCCAGAATATGATCTGGCGGCCGTTCTACTTCGCCAATCTGATCGTCGACCCTGCGAATCCGGACCGCGTCTACAAGCCCGACGGCGGTCTCATCGTCAGCACGGACGGCGGCAAGAGCTTCAGCGGCATCTCGGGCGGCGCGCACGGTGATTTCCATGACGTGTGGGTCGACCCGAATGACACCGATCATCTGATCACCGGTGACGACGGCGGCCTGTGGTTCTCGTACGACGCCGGCAACAAGTGGGTGAAGAACGAGAACCTTCCGGTTTCGCAGTTCTATCACGTCAGCGTCGACATGGCACGGCCCTACAACGTGTACGGCGGGTTGCAGGACAATAGCTCCTGGGTGGGGCCCTCGGAGTACCCCGGCGGCATCACGAACCACCAGTGGGAAAACATGTACGGTGGCGACGGCTTCTGGATGTTCGCCGACCCCACCGATCCGGATTATCTGTACGCCGAGTACCAGGGCGGAGAGATCGCGCGCGTGAATCGACGGACGCACGAGTCCCGCAACATCCGCCCGCTGCCACACTACCAGGAAAAGAAGCTCCGCTTCAACTGGAACACGCCGATTCATATCAGCGCGACGCAGCCCGGGACGATCTACCTCGGCGCCCAGGTCCTCTTCCGCTCGCGAGACTTCGGGCAGACGTGGGAGCGGATCTCTCCCGATCTCACGACCAACGATCCGCTGAAGCAGCGCCAGGAGCAGTCGGGGGGCGTGACGGTCGATAATTCCGCCGCGGAGATGCACACGACGATCTTCGCGATCGCGGAGTCGCCGAAGAATGGCGATGTCGTCTGGGCCGGCACGGACGACGGCAACCTGCAGGTCACGCGCGATGGCGGGAAGACGTGGGCGAACGTGGTGACCAGGATCGCCGGGCTGCCGAAGAACGCGTGGGTGACGTCGGTCGAGCCCGGGCATTTCGACGCGGGCACGATTTACGCGACGTTCGACCTGCACACGTTCGGGGACATGCGGCCGTACGCCTTCAAGTCCACCGATTTCGGCGCGACCTGGACGCCATTGATCGCTTCGGCGAGCCCCGTACGCGGCTATGCGCACGTCATCAAAGAAGACCTCGTCAATCCCAATCTGCTGTTCCTGGGCACGGAATTCGGCCTGTGGGTGTCCGTGGACGGTGGGAGGCAGTGGGCGCACTACAAGGGCGGGGATTTGCCCGCGGTCGCCGTGCGCGATCTCGCGATCCATCCGCGCGATCACGATCTGGTCGTCGGGACGCACGGCCGCGGCATCTGGATCATCGACGACATCTCGTCGCTGCGGGCGTTGACGCCGCAGGTGCTGGCGAGCTCGGTCGCCTTCCTACCGGGGCGTCCGACGGTCCAGCGCCTGCAGGCGGGTGGCGGGTGGGCGAACGGCGACGCGATGTACGTTGGGCCCAATCCTCCCAGCGATGCCGTCATCACGTACTACCAGCGGCGCCGGCACATCTTCGGCGACATGAAGCTCGAGGTGTTCGACGCTAGCGGGAAGCTCCTCGGCACGCTGCCGACGAGCAAACGGCGTGGCCTGAATCGGGCAACGTGGTCCATGCGCCTGACGGCGCCGCGCGTGCCGCCGGCGGCGAGTGCGGCTTTCGGCGCGGCGTTCGGCCCGCGGGTCCTCCCCGGCACCTACACGATCAAGCTGACGAAGGACACGGCGACATTCACGACGCAGCTGGCGGTCGTCCCCGACGCGCGCAGCAGGCACACGGCGCAGGAACGCCAGGCCGCGCTCGATCTGGCGCTCAAGGTGTCCGGCACGCTGAACGACATGACGTTTGCCGTCGAGCGGATGAACGGTGTCCGCCAGGCGCTCGATGACCGTGCCGGGAGGCTGCCGGCGGCCGATGCCGTCGCGAAGCGCCTGCGTGCCGCGTCGGCCACGGTCGATGCGTTGCGGAAGAAGATCGTCGCGACGAAGGAAGGCGGCATGATCACCGGTGAGGAGCGCCTGCGCGAGAACCTCACCGATCTGTACGGCAACATCGTCTTCTACGACGGCGGGCCCTCGCAGACGCAGGTCGAGCGCGCCGACGCGATCGCGCGGGAGCTGACGGATGTGGTGCGGGACTTCGATGCGTGGACGACGCGAGACCTGGCGGGCATCAACGCGGCGCTGCGCAGCAAGAAACTCGAGCCGATTACGGTGTTGAGCCGGCAGCAGTGGGAGACGGCGGCGCAGTAACTGCTGCTATCGGCTATCGGCTATCGGCTATCGGCTTGGACGCGTGGATCAGGTCGCACGGTAAAGGTCTGAGTAAGTGTCCGGCCGTTCACGGTCAACCGCGCGGTGAACGTACCGGTGAGCCGCGCGCCGCCGCCGCGTCGCGGGCCACCGCCACCCCCACCCGGAGCGGCGGGCTCCGGCGGTGCGACCGGCCGCCAGACGACGCGGTGCATCCCGGCACCCGTGGAGAACACCTCCGGCACGGGTTGCCACAACGGCGACACCCGCGGGAGCCCCGTCCCAGCGCGGCTTCCTCTCGCCTCCGCGCCCGCCCCCGGTTCGCCGGGCCACTTCCGCAGGACTTTGCCCGTGGCGTCGAGGATCTCGAGCGTGACCGCTCCCGGAGCCGCCGCTTTGAGATAGAAGTCTAGAACCGCGCCGTCGGGTGGGTTCTGAGCCTGCGGCTCGTCGCGCTGGAACGGTGTGCCGTTATCGTCGCCCTGAATGAAGTTGATGGCATCCGTGGGCCGGAACAGCCAGGCGTCGGCCTGGAGCACTTGGCCTGTCACCTGCCGCAGCGCGCTGATGTCGTCCATCACCCAGAACCCGCGGCCGTGCGTGGCGACGATGAGATCGTTGCCGTACACCAGGAAGTCGCGCACCGACGTCACCGGGAGGTTGCGCTGGAGCGGCTGCCAGTGGTCGCCGTCGTCGAACGACACGAACGCGCCGCGCTCGGTCCCGGCGAACAGCAGCCCTCGGCGCACCGAGTCTTCCTTAATGACGTGGACGTACACGCCGTCCGGCAGGCCCGTCGTAATGCGCTGCCAGGAGCGGCCCTGATCGCGCGTGCGGTAGATGTAGGGCGCGAAGTCCTGGAGCTGGTGGCGGTCGACGCTCGCGTACGCCGTGTCGGCGTCGAAGTGCGACGCTTCAATGCCGGTGACTCGACTCCACGCAGTCATCGCCGGCGGGGTGACGTCGCGCCACGTCGTGCCGTCGTCTGGCGTGACCTGGATGAGCCCGTCGTCGGTGCCGATCCAGATCAGCGGCGCGACGAGCGGCGACGGCGCGACCGCGTAGATGACGCCGCGCTTACCATTGCGATCCGTGGCCGCGGCGGCCGATGCGTCGAGATTCGGCGGGATCCCGGGATCGGGTCGAGTCAGGTCGCGGCTGATCTGGGTCCACGTCCGCGCGCCGTCGGTCGTCTTGAACAAGAACTGGCTGGCGTAGTAGAGCGCGTGCGGATCGGCGGGCGACAGCACGAGCGGTTGTGTCCAGTCGGCCCGGTCGGGCTCGGTGCCCCCCCCTTTCGGCGCCGAGGTGTTCGGCACCGAAAGGTTGGTCTCGAGGTCCCAGCGGCTGCCCTCGCCGCCATAGATGACGCCGGGATGCAGCGGGTCGCCCATCGCGTAGCCGCTCTCGCCCGCGGCGCCGATCGGCTCCCAGTCGCGCTGCGAGATTTGCGCGAATTTTCCGCGCGAGCGCACCGCCACCGCGCCGCTGTCCTGTTGCGCTCCGACGACCCAATAGGGGAAGCGATAGTCGACCGACGCGTGGTAGATCTGGGCCGTCGGCTGATTGAGCCACGAGCTCCAGGTCATCTCGCGCGGATCGGCGGTGCGCGCGTTGCGCGTGATGATCGTGCCCTGGTCGCTCGCGACGATCAGGATGTTGGGGTTTTCGGACGAAATCCAAATCTGATGGTAGTCGTCGCCGCCGGGTGAGCCGCGGATCACGTCCCACGTCGCGCCGCCGTCGCGGCTGCGGTTCACGGCCACGTTCGGCACGTAGACGATATCAGGGTCCTTCGGATCGACCGCGATCTTCTCGAAATACCAGCCACGGCCCCACAGCGCTGGGTCGGCCCCGACCCGCCGCCAGGTCGCACCGGCGTCGTCCGAGCGGAACACGCCGCCTTGTCCGGGTCGCTGCGGAGCTGGACGTCCCGGCTCGGGAGGCGGCGGCGCGGGGGCGGTGGGATCGGGCACCAAGCAGTCCACCACGGCGTACACCCGCCGCGGATTGGACGGCGCGACAGCGATGCCGGTCCGTCCGATCCCCGCGGCGGGGAGGCCGCCCGACAGCTCGTGCCAGGTCGATCCGCCGTCCGTGGACTTGTAGATCCCGCCACCGGGACCGTTGGTGGGTGCGTACGTGAACCACGGCGGGCGGCGTGTATTCCACAGCCCCGCATACACCACGCGTGGATCGGTCGGGTCGATGACGACCTCGACCGCGCCGACGTTCTCGTCCTTGTAGAGGACTTTCTGCCAGGTGCGGCCGCCGTCGCGCGAGCGGAACAGGCCGCGCTCGGCGTTCGCGGCGTAGAGATGACCTACGCCTGCGACGAAGACAACGTCGGGGTTCTTCGGATCCACGGCGATCTTGCCGATGTGCTGTGTTTCATCGAGGCCGAGGTGGGTCCAGGTGCGGCCGGCGTCGGTGGACTTGTAGACGCCGTTTCCGAAGCCCACGGAGTCGCGGAGTGTGGATTCGCCCGTGCCGACATAGATCACGTCCGGCGCCGACGGCGCGACCGCCAGGGCGCCGATCGAGGCGACGGGCTGGTCATCGAACACGGGGAACCAGGTTCTGCCGGCGTCGATGGTTTTCCAGACGCCGCCATTCACGTGGCCGAAGTAGAACTCGTCGGGCCGGCCTGGCACGCCAGACACGGCGTCACAGCGGCCGCCGCGGAACGGGCCGAGCATGCGCCAGTCGAGGCCGACTTGGGGGCTGGGGGCTGGGGCCTGGGGGCTCGGGGCACGCGATCCAAAGACCTGCGGATGCTCCGGCAGCCGGAGCGCGGAGAGAGCGACACCGGCTTGGGCGAGGTTGACGAGAAAGTCGCGACGAGAGGGCATGACTACGGCGTCACGCTCGCGAAGTAGACCTCGAGGTTCGTGGGGTACTGGCCGAACGTCTTGCCAGGACCCGTCCACGTCATCGCGGCGCTCCCCGGCAGCGAGATGATGCCGTCGTAGTCGCCGATGAATGGGCGGAAGCCGCTGGCGCAGGAACCGCACGGCACGCCATAGGCCGCCGGATCCCAGCCGGTTTTCGTGACGCGCGTCGTGGACCACGTCCTGCCGCCGTCGGCGCTGGTGATGTATGAGATGTCGAACAGCGTATTGCCGCTGTAGCTGCGGTCGTTGGCCATCAGGTCGATCCGGCCGCTCGACGGCTCGACGCTCAATTCCACGTTGATGCGATCACCTAATGCGGGCGCGACGATCGCCGGCGTGCTCCACTGCGTGATGTCGCTGACGTTCGCGTAGGTCAGCAGAATCTGTGCTTTGCCGTTCACAATATCCGTGTACGCCGCGTACAGCCGGCCCGTGCTCGGGTCGAAGGCGGACGCCGGGTATGATCCCGGAGCGCGGAATGGCGCGCCGGAAATGTTGAAGCAGTACGGCGGGTAGAGGCACACCGGGTTTTGGAACGTGGCGAACTGGAAGGAGTTGCTCCAGGTCGCGCCGTGGTCTTTCGACGCGCTGACGTACATCGCCGTGCCTTTACCGCCCTGCACCGAGTTGTCGAACGTCAGATAGGCATACCCGGTCGCGTTGTCGACGACGACGCGCGCATCTTGGTCACTGCGGACGGAGCCGCTCGACACTTTGACGGGGAGCGCGAAGCTGTTGCCGCCGTCGCGCGACACCCCGATGAAGATCGGCGAGTGGCCGCTGAAGCCCGTGAAGTGCGCCCACGGCACGTAGATCGTGCCATCGTTCGCGACGGTGATGGACTCGTGATCTGGGAATTGCCCGTTCGATCCGCGCGCCTTGCCCTCGCCCTGGAAGGCACTGACGAGCGTGAGCGGATGATCAGGGCCGCCCGCGGTCCAAGTGCGGCCGCCGTCGCTTGAGCGTGAGAGCCAAAGGGCCACGGCCTTTCCCCGATATCCAAAGCACGTGAAGTAAGCCGTTCTTCCATCGGGGCTGAAGGCGACGCCGGGATCGCCGCCGAAGTCGTACGGGCCGGTCCCGGGCACGGCCGGGTCGTTGGTGAATTGCGTGATACCCGGGATGAAGCCGCTCGGCAACGTGGGCGTCCAGGTCTTGCCGCCGTCGAAGGTCGCGTTGACGCCGCAGCCGTCGTTGTAGTTCCAGTCGTTGTTGCCGGTGATCATGTTCAGCGGGTTCGCCGGATTGACGGCGAGCGGGGTCTCGTTCTGGGCGGTGGTGTCGCGGCTCACGTTGACGACTGCGACCGAGCTGGCGCCGAGGGCGCTGAAGTTCGGCGTGCCGAGGGCCGTGATCGGGGCTTCGCGGCAGGCGGCAAGCAGCAGGCCCGCGCTGAGGGCGGTGTAGAGAACGGATCGCATGCAGGTCTCCGAGTTACGCGGTTCGTCTTGAGGGGTGACGAAGGTTGAATAGACGGCCTATCCTAGTCCCTCGCAACGGGGCTCGCATGAAGCCCCACGCCCGTTAAGTTGTTCTCCTGCCTAGGCCAGGTGGGCTCAGTTGAGGGCACAGGGCGACGATTTTCACGGCACGGATCGGTTTGTAATCCGCCGGCGGCTTGGCACCGGCGGCATGGGCGCGGTATACGAGGCGTACGATCAGGAGCGCCACGAAACCGTCGCGCTGAAGACC